>Ga0207797_1001529_pt1 | contig 16660 bp, 23 predicted proteins | sample PRCRCaboRojoPR_6_FD_187275 | JGI IMG/M metagenome (GOLD analysis project Ga0207797, IMG submission 187275) | Marine sediment microbial community from Cabo Rojo, Puerto Rico - PR CR 10% Liquid 1 (SPAdes) | ecosystem: Environmental > Aquatic > Marine > Coastal > Sediment | place: Cabo Rojo, Puerto...
CGCCACCAAGCCGTACGCCTCCTCGGCGAACTACGTCGACCGGATGAGCGACTACTGCTCGGGCTGTCCGTACTACAAGACCAAGACCACCGGCGAGGGGGCCTGCCCGTTCAACGCGCTGTACTGGGAGTTCCTCGGCCGCAACGAGGAGCAGCTCCGCGCCACCGGCCGGATGGGGCTGGTGTACAACCACTGGGACAACAAGGACGACGAGGAGCGCGCGGCCATCCGCGAGCGGGCCGCCGAGATACGCGCGATGGCCGAGCGTGGCGACCTGTAGCGGGGGTCGACGACTGGGACGGGGCCACCCTCCCCGGGAGCACAGCGGCGCGCCCTCGCGGCGCAGGCCCCGCAGCTCCGCGCGCCGCGTGTTCGCCCCACGATGGACGGCGTTTTGTCCGTCCCGCCCCTCGGGCCGGTAGTGACAGACCCGGACACCGACGGCGAGGGGACCGACGCCCCCGAGGGCGCCGACCGCTCGCTGGATCTCGAACGCTTCCAGTCGCTGGTCCAGTCGGTCGGCCGGCCCGTGGTCACCGCGAGCGAGGCCGCCCGGGTGCTGGGCTGGAGCCACCGGGAGGCCGCCGACGCGCTCGACGCGCTCGCCGCCGCCGGCCGGGCCGAGCGCGCGGACGTCGACGACGACCCCACCGTCTGGTACACCACCGACTTCGCGGAGCTGGCCGACCGCGAGCACGTCGTCGCCTTCCCGGACCGCCGGGAGGTCGTCGTCGAGCACCCCGAGCAGTTCACCCGGGCACAGCTCGCCCAGTTCGCGCACCTGGTCGACACCGGCGAGGACGCCTACCTCTACCGGATCCGCGAGGAGGACGTCTGGCACGCCCCCTACGACAGCCTGGAGGACCTGCTGGGCACCGTCCGGGACGTGCTCGGCCGCCGGACCCCCGACCTGGAGCGCTGGATCGAGAGCCAGTGGCGCCGCGCCCGGAAGTTCGCGCTCGCCACCCGGGACGACTACACCGTGCTGGAGGCCGCCAGCGCGGACCTGCTCGGCAACGTCGCCCTCGGGAAGCTGGAGGAGGGCGAGCACTACCGCGCCCGCATCGACGACACGACGCTGTGGGTGACCGAGGGCGCCGAGGGGGCGGTCAAGCGGGCCCTCTACGAGGCGGGCTACCCCGTCAGCGACGAGCGCGACCTCGAGAGCGGCGACCCGCTGGAGCTGGAGCTGCTGCCGGAGCTGCGGGACTACCAGCGCGACTGGGTGGACCGCTTCGGCGAGCGCGGCGCCGGCGTGTTCGTCGGCCCGCCGGGCTCGGGCAAGACCGTCGCCGCGCTGGCCGCGATGGCCGAGGTCGGCGGCGAGACGCTGGTGCTGGTCCCCTCGCGGGAGCTTGCGGGCCAGTGGGTGGAGGAGCTGCTGACCCACACCTCGCTGACCCGCGAGCAGATCGGCGAGTACCACGGCGGCGAGAAGGAGATCCGACCGGTGACCGTCGCTACCTACCGGACCGCGGGGATGGACCGCCACCGCCACCTGTTCGACAACCGGGAGTGGGGGTTGATCGTCTACGACGAGTGCCACCACATCCCGGCCAGGATCCACCGGCGGAGCGCCGACCTCCAGGCCAAACACCGGCTCGGGCTGTCGGCGACGCCGATCCGGGAGTCCGACGACGAGCAGGAGATATTCACCCTCATCGGGCCCCCCATCGGCACGGACTGGGCGGCGCTGTTCGACGCCGGCTTCGTCGCCGAGCCGGAGGTAGAGATCCGCTACGTCCCCTGGGAGACGGAGATGGCCCGCAACGAGTACGCCAGCGCCGACGGCCACGAGCGCCGGCAGGTGGCGGCCACCAACCCGGCGAAGCTGGCCGAGATACAGCGGCTGCTGGAACGCCACGCCGGCCAGAAGACGCTGCTGTTCGTCGACTGGCTCGACCAGGGGCGGGCCTACGCCGAGGCGCTCGAGCTCCCGTTCGTCAGCGGGGAGACCCGTCACGCCGAGCGGAGCCGGCTGTTCGAGTCGTTCCGGGCCGGCGAGCGCGAGACGCTGCTCATCTCGCGGGTCGGCGACGAGGGGATCGACCTCCCGGACGCGGAGGTGGCGATTATCGCCTCCGGGCTGGGCGGCTCCCGCCGCCAGGGGAGCCAGCGGGCCGGCCGCACGATGCGGCCGGTCGGCCGCGCGCTGGTGTACATCCTCGCCACGCGGGGCACCGTCGAGGAGGAGTTCGTCCGCCAGCAGACCCGCCACCTCGCCGGCAAGGGGGTCCGGGTGATCGAGACCGAGGCAGAGAGCGATCAGGCGCCCTCCTCCAGCTCCCGGTAGCGCTCGGTGAACTGCGAGGCACAGGAGCCACAGCAGAAGTGATACTGCTCGCCGCCGAGCGCGCGCGTGACCCCCTCGCTGGTGACGGTGTTGCCACACTCCGCACAGTCGGGCGCGAACTCCGCGGCCCCGAGGTCCGGCGACCACGACTCGCTCACCAGCGGGATGGCGTCGTACCCCCGGATGCGAGCGAGGTCGACGCGCGCGGCGAGAAAGGAGCGGGCGTCCCCGTCCGGCACGCGCGCGGTCAGGACCACCCGGCCGTCACCGGTCTCGAAGGCGTGCTCGACGCCGTCGGCGCCCGCCAGCGTGGTGTGGACCTCGCCGACGGCCGCCGGCTCCGGGCGACATTCGATGAGGAGCCCGACACCCTCCCGCAGCAGCGAGCGGTCCAGGTCCGCGGTGAACCGCCTGACGACACCCATTTCCTGGAGCCGGCTCACCCGGTCGGAGACGGCCGGCCCGGACAGCCCGACCCGCTCGCCGATGTCGGCGTAGGGCCGGCGGGCGTCCTCGACGAGCAGGCGGAGGATCTCGCGGTCCGTGTCGTCCAGTTCCGTAGCCATGCAGACGGTAGCCGCCAGGGATTCAAAATCTCGACGGTGCTTGTGCTTTCGAACCGAAACCGCTACACGCCCGGCCGGATGCGCCCGGCGGTGGCCTCGAGAGCCTCCCGGCCGGGGCGCGAGCGGGCGGTGATGAAACTGATGCCGTCGTCCTCAGCCCGGGGGATGACGTGGAGGTGGACGTGGAACAGCTCCTGGCCGGCGGCCTCGCCGTCGGCGAGAAAGAGGTTCACGCCCTCGGCGCCGAGCCGCTCGCGGAGCGCGCCGGCGACCCTCTGGCCGACCTGGAACAGACGGCCGCCGATATCGGGGTCGAGGTCGTCCAAGCTCCCGGCGTGGGGGCGGGGCACCACCAGTACGTGGCCCTCGGCGATGGGGCTGCGGTCCATGAAGGCGATAGTCCGCTCGCCCTCGTACACGACGCTCGCCTCGGCCTCGTCGGCGGCGATGGCGCAGAACGCGCAGTCCTCGCTCATGGACTGGGTACGGCGAGCCGGTACAAAAATCCCGCCGGGGGGCTACTCGCCGCGCCCGAGGGTGTAGAACTCCTCGTTCGGTCGCATGTCCGCGACGATCGCCAGCCGGTTCGAGAGGTTGTAGAACGAGGCGACGCTGGTGATCTCCCAGATCTCCCGCTGGGAGTAGTGCTCGGCCAGCGCCTCCCGGTCGGCGTCGGTCACCTTCCCCGGGGTCTCGGTGAGCTTCACGACGAAATCCAGCATCGCGCGCTCGTCCGCGGGGAGGTCCGCCGCGCGGTGGTTGGTGGCGAGCTGGTCGGCCAGTTGCGGATCACGGGCGTAGATGCGCACCAGCGCGCCGTGGGCGACCACACAGTACAGGCAGTCGTTGACTCCGGAGACGGTGACGACGATCTCCTCGATCTGGTGGCGCTCCAGCGCGCTCTCCTCGACGAGCGCGTCGTGGTAGGCGAAGAAGGCCCGGAACTGCGCCGGGTCGTAGCCCAGCGCCGAGAACACGTTCGGGACGAAGCCGGCGTCCTCGCGCTCCTGGTCGATGCGCTCCTGGAGGTCCTCCGGGAGCTCCTCGTACTCCGGTACAGGGAAGTTCCGCATCGCTGGCTCTGCCATGCCCCCACCCCGTGGGGGGCGGTAAAAGGCGTTTTCCTCGCCTACCGGCGCGACTCCGAGAGGACCCGGGTGAGCAACAGCAACAGCCCGTACCCCACCAGCCCGAACACGAACACGACGACGGGGATGAGAAACGGGCCGAACGCGTCGACCAGCCCGCCGAGCCCTGGCATGGGCGGTCGGACAGCCGCGGCCGGCAAAGAACTGCCGACACGCACCTGGCCACCAGCCTCAACAGCCCCGGCTCCGACATCCGGCCGTGTACCGCAACGGTCACCTGGGGATGTCGCTGTTGGTGTACGCGCCGGTCGGCTACCTGCTCGTCGGGCGCCGGCCGCTGCTGGCTGTCCTCGGTGGGGTCGTCGTGCTGTCGCTGGCGAGCGTTCCGGACATCGACCACCGCCTCCCGGTGGTGAGCCACCGCGGGGTCACCCACAGCCTGCTGTTCGCGGCCGGCGTCGGCGCCGTCGGCTGGGCCGCGGGCACCGTGCTCGGCGGGCTCGGCATCGCTCCGGTCGACCTCGCGGGGACGACGCTGTCGCCGGCGCTGTTCCTCGGGTTCCTCGGAGTGTACGGCATCCTCGCGCACCTGGCGGGGGACGTCATAACGCCGGCCGGCGTGCCGCTGTTCTGGCCGGCTCCGACGACGCTGTCGCTGTCGGTCGTGGGCGCGGACAGCACCGTCGCGAACTACGGGCTGCTGGCTGCGGGAGTGGTGGCGACCGGGGCCGCGCTGGCTGTCGGCGTGCCCGGCTGACTACAGGAGGTCCTGGTCGTCGAGCTGGTCCATCACGTCGTCGACGAACGCCTCGACGGAGTCGTACGGGAAGTCCCCGCCGCCGAGCTTCGTGTTCAGCTCCATCGCCGTCATCGAGAAGTCGCCGGACTCGAACTTCGTCCCGGGGCCGTTCGGCAGCGCTGGCACGAGGTCCATCGGGCTGTTGATGGGGTAGTCGGCGCCCTCAAAGGCGTCTATCATCTGCTGGCGGAGGTCGTCCTTGTCGACCATAACGGGCGGTTAACGGAGCCCCGCGTTAAAACCTACACGGAACACCGTGACGGTTGTCGGGAGTTGCTCACCCCCTCCGGCGGCGGTAGCTCCTGTAGCTCATCGCCAGGCCGTCGTCGATCACCGTCTCCACGTCGGAGCCGGCGTCCTCGTCGATGTCGCCCGTCTGGTCGCTCACCTCGCTGTCGTCGTAGTCGCCGAACACGTACGGTGTGTCACGTCGTACCATACCACACCTACCGCGTGCATCTACATAAACCTACGTCAGACGGGTCACTCGTCCAGAAGGTCGGGGAGGTCCTCGAACCGCTCGACGACGTGGTCCGGCGTCGGCTCCACCGGCAGGTCCGACCGGTCGGTGGTGCCGGTGAGCACCAGCACCGACAGCATCCCGACGGTCCGTCCGAGCGCGATGTCCGTCCCGGGCGTGTCGCCGACGACGACACAGTCCTCCGCGGGCAGCCCGAGCCGCTCCAGGGCCAGCCGCACGGTCACCTCCGAGGGCTTGCCGAGTTCGAGGTCCGGCTCCCGACCGGCAACGCCGGCGACGGCGCGCGTGATGGCGCCCGACCCGGGGTACTGGCGGCCGTCCTCGCCCGGGTAGGTGAGGTCCGGGTCCGTGCCGACGAACGCCGCGCCCGCGTCCAGCGCCCACAGCCCCGCGGCCAGGTCGTCGTAGTCGAAGCCGTAGTCGTGGGACGTGACAAGCAGGTCCGCCGCCTCCGGGTCGCTCACCAGCGGGAGGTCCGCGGCCTCGAACTGCTCGCGCAGCCCGGGGCTGCCGATGAGGTACACGTCCGCGTCCGGGAACTCCCGGCGGACGTAGGCCGTCGTGACCGCCCCGGCAGGCAGTATCTCCTCGGGGTCGGCGTCGATACCCATCCCCGCCAGCCGCTCGGCGTACGCCGCCGCGCTCCGGGTGGGGTTGTTCGTCAGGAACAGTAGCTCGAACCCCCGCTCGCGCAGCGTCCGCACCGTCTCGCGGGCGCCCGGCAGCGCGCTCTCCCCCCGGTAGACGGTGCCGTCCAGGTCCACGACGGCGCCCCGAAGTGCCATACTGCAGGAAGGAGCGGGCGCTCCTAAAGCCCGCTGGTCGGGCCCCCGCCCGGCACCGGCCGAAACGGTGGCAACGCTTATACAGCCCCACTGACATTGCCAACCGGTGCCATGGAGTACTTCGACGGCGGGCCCATCGAGCGGCTGGGAGCGCTCCCGGCGATGGGCGCTGACCGGTACGGCGAGAAGCCCGCGTTCGCCTCCTTCGGGCGGACGCTGAGCTACCGCGAGCTGGACGAGCGCGCCGACAGCGTCGCCGGGGTGCTCGCGGACCACGGGGTCGAGCCCGGCGACCGGGTGGGGCTGTTCGTCCCGAACACCAACCAGTTCCCGCCGGCGTACTTCGGGACGATCCGCGCCGGCGCGGTTGCGGTGCCGCTGAACCTACGGATGGACCCCGAGACGCTGGTGTACGTGCTCGACAACGCCGGCGCGGACCACGTCATCGCCTCGCCGCTGTTGGCCGACGAGGCGCGCGACCTCGCGGCCGCCGCCGACGTCGGGACGCTGTTCCTCCCCGGTGTGGACGACGACGGCGTCGTCAACTACTCCCACGCTCTCGCCGAGGAGTCGGGGGGGTTCGACCGCTCGGAGCGCGAGCCGGGCGACGTCGCCTGCCAGCCGTACACCTCCGGCACGACCGGCGACCCAAAGGGGGTGTTGCTCACCCACGAGAACCTGCTGTCGGCGATCGAGAGCTACGACAAGGGCGGCCTGTCGGTCGACGCCGAGGACAGCATCGTGCTGGTGTTGCCGCTGTTCCACATCTACGCGCTCAACGCCATCATGGGTACGTACCTGTACAGCGGCGCGACGATGTACCTCCAGCCGGAGCCGGACGGGGAGAACATGCTGCGGGCGCTGGACGACAACGACGTCACGACGATGGCCGGCGTCCCCGCGATGTACACGATGATGTGGCGGGCATACCGGGAGGAGCCGGACGCCTACGACCTCTCCTCGCTGCGGTACGTCACCTGTGCGGCCGCGCCGCTGGCGGACGACGTGCGCCGCACCATCGAGGAGGCCTGGAACGTCCCGATGGTCGAGGGGTGGGGGATGACCGAGACCTCGCCCGCGGGGACGCTGGAGCCGGCCCACGGGGTGCGCAAGCCCGCGGGCTGTATCGGCCCGGTGCTGCCGGGGATGGAAATAAAGCTCGTCGACCCAGAGACCGGAGCGACGTTGCTCGACACCGACCAGCTGCAGCCGTTCCCCGACCCCGATGTCGACTTCGACGACGAGTCGGCGGTCACCGGCGAGATAGCGGTCCGCGGGGGGAGCGTGTTCGAGGGGTACTACGGCCTGCCCGAGCGCACCGACCAGGTGTTCGACGAGACGGGCTACTTCCACACCGGCGACATCGCCCGCGTCGACGCGGACGGCTACCTGTGGATGGTCGACCGGGCCGACGACATGATGATTGTCGGCGGGGAGAACGTCTACCCGGCCGAGGTCGAGAACGCGCTGTACGAGCACCCCTCGGTCGCCGAGGCGGCGGTGGTCGCCGCGCCACACGAGACGAAAGGCGAGGCGCCGGTCGCGTTCGTCGTCCCCGAGGCCGACACCGAACTCGACGCCGAGGCGCTCCGTGAGTTCAGCCTGGAGCACGTCGCCAGCTACGCCCACCCGCGGCGGGTGTTCTTCGTGGAGACGCTGCCGCGCAGCGCCACCCAGAAGGTCCAGCGCTACCGGCTGGCCGAGCGCGCCGGGGAGCGCATCGACGGTCCGCTCGCGCCCAGCGAGCGGCTGTAGCCGGCGGGAGCTTCATACCCGCGCGGCGCGAGGTGCCGGTATGGCGACGATCGTTCCGCCCCGCTCGCGGACCTGCCTGCGCTGTGGCCGGGAGGACAGCTGGGACGAGGACGCCGAGAACTGGGTCGTCAGCGACGACGCTCCCGGCAACCCCCACTGCATCCACGACTGGGACATCAACGGCAGCTACAACCCCATCGGGGAGGAGTGATGCCGACCGCGTACGTCACTGCCCCGCCGGAGGCGGCCGGCGAGATAGCCCGCCGGCTCGTCGAGGAGCGGCTGGCGGCCTGTGTCAACGCCGTCGACTGCACCTCCACCTACCGCTGGGAGGGGTCGGTCCACGAGGACGAGGCGGCTGTTGTTCGCGAAAACCACCGACGAGCGCTACGACGCGCTCGCCGAGCGGGTGCGCGAGCTCCACCCTACGACGTGCCGTGTATCGAGCGCATCGAGGACGATCCCGTCGAGTCGTTCACCGCGTGGCGCGCCGACAGCGTGACGCCGGAGTGACAGCAGGACCGCGACGTTTATAGCGCCCAGCGGTAAGTTAGTCCATGGGAGAGGATCCGGGAGCGGTGCGGGTGGTCCAGCCGTGACCGACCCGCTCCATGAACAGCTCGTGGGCCAGTTCGTCGGGGCCGACCCGGACCCGGAGCACGCGACCTGTAGCTTCCACGACGGCAACTGCACGATGAGCGCCGGCGACAGCCTCCAGCTGGAGGTGGAGCTGATGGACGGCCGGTGGTCGCCGCTGTTCCACCGCTGTCCGGCCCACGCCGTCGAGAGCTTCCCCGAGGAGCACAGCGTCCGCGGGGTCGAGCAGGCGCTGGTCGCCGTCACGCTCGCGCCGACGGGCGCGCACATCCCGACCACCGGTGAGTACGCCCCCGGCGCGCTCACCCTCTCGGACATCGAGGTGCTGGACCGCTGTCCGGCCGTCGAGGGGCGCTGCTCGCCGCTCTAGCGGGGCACCCGCTCGTCGTGGAGCCGGTTGGCCACCACCTCCATCAGCGTCTGCAGGTTCACCGTGTCGTCGCGGTTGTACTCGACCAGCCGCTCCAGCGCGCCGTCCTCGCCGCCCCGGTAGGCGTGCCACAGCCGGACGGCCTCCCGGCCGTCGATGTCCTGGCCACGGTCGATGCCGACCTCCCGCTCGATGGTCTTTAGGCCGCCCGACAGCCCCAGCTGCCGGCAGGGGTACATCAGGTCCACGTGGGGAGCGTCGAGCGTACAGCCAAGCTCGGCCTCCAGGAACGGCACGTCGAAGCGCTTCCCGTTGAACGTCACCAGCAGGGGCGCGTCACCGAGCGTCTCGCGCACCGCGTCGGCGGTGAGCGGCTCGCCGACGTACGGGTCGCGCTCGGCGACGAACGTGCGCGTCTCCTCGCCGGCGTGGACCGTCACCGTCGTCACCTGGTGGCGGTCCTTCGAGAGACCGGTCGTCTCGATGTCGAAGAAGGCGGCCTGCTGCCGGAAGTTCTCGTACAGCCGCCAGACGTGCTTGCTCGGGAACGCGCCGCCGAAGAAGCGGGCGTCACCCCGCTCCAGCCGGTCGCGACCCTCGCTGATGAACTGCTCGACGCGCCGCCCGGTCGTCGGGCCGAGCGCGTCGGCCTCGAACTCGTCCCAGTGGGTGATGCCCTGCTCCCAGAGCTGCTGTTCCGTGCGCTCGCCGACCCCCTCGACCGGCACGAAACTGTTCTCTATCCGCACGTTCGACGTGGAGACGCGCCGGTAGAAAAATCCTCTGACGAGGCGCTTACGATGCCCCGGCCCCACACGGACGTATGGACGAACCGGTCGCGCTGGGCGGGAGCTACGCACTCCGTGACGCCGGGGGGCGCAAGCTCCCGCCGGCCGAGGCGCGGGTGCGGGACTGCCCGGCCTGTGGGGGGTACCTCCACGAGGACCGGCTCCACGTCGCCGCCACCGTCGGGGACGGCCAGAGGACGGCGACGTTCTACCTCTGTGACCCCGACTGCTTCGGCGGCTGGCTGGGCCACCTCCGGGGCGGTGGCCGGCGCACCCTGTTCTGGGACGAGGGTTGAAGGACGAGAGCGCGACCAGACGGTCCGTGCCCGAGGACAGCGCCGCGGGGTGAGCAGACAGCGCGACACCCTCCCCTGCGGGCGGCCCGCGTGTCGCCAGTCAGCCCCGGCCGCGACGGCCGGAGCCGCCGTTCAGGTCTCCGGGAGCTCCGCCGCCGGTGCGACCCGTATCTGTCGGGCCACCCCCTCCGGGATGCTCTGTCGCCCCGCCGCCCCCTCGACGGTGACCATCCCGAACGGCGCCACCTCCACCAGCTCCAGCTCCGCGCCCGGCTCGACGCCGTGGTCCGCGAGGTAGCGCAGCTCCTCGTCCGTGCGGTGGCGCACCCGCTGGACGACCACGCGGTCCCCGACCGCACACTCGTCGAGGCGGTGTCCCGGGGCGTCCTCCGGCGGCGCGAGATCCGCCCCCGGGATGGGGTCGCCGTGTGGGTCGACCGTCGGGTCGCCCAGCGCCTCCGCTATCTGTGACTCCAGGCGCTCGGAGATGTGGTGCTCCAGAACGTCCGCCTCCTCGTGGACGTCCGTCCACTCGTAGTCCAGTTCACTGGCGAGGTACGCCTCGATTAGCCGGTGGTGGCGCAGCACCTCGATCGCCAGCGTCTCCCCTTTCGGGGTGAGCCGCACCCCCTTGTACTTCTCGCGGTCGACCAGCCCCCGCTCCTCGAGGCTGTCGAGCATGCTGGTGACCGTCGGCGACGTGACCTCCAGGCGCTCGGCGATGGCCGAGGTGCTCACCCGGGCGGACTCCTCGCCTTCCTCGGCGGCCTCCGCCTGGAGGACGTAGATGGCCTTCAGGTAGTCCTCCATCACGTCGCTGAGCATAGCGACGCTTGCCCACCGCGGGGTAAAACGGTTCCCCTGGCACACCGTGTTGAGGGATGCCACCACGCACGACTTTTGAGGGCCGGGGTCTCGAATAGCGGTATGGCGCTGCTGGCGACGCTTCTGGCGGGGGCGGCCTTCGGGCTGGCGCTGGCGGCCCCCCCGGGACCGATGAACGCGGTCATCGCGGAGGAGAGCGTCGCCCGCGGCTGGAACTCCGGGTTCCGGGCCGGGCTGGGAGCGATGACCGCCGACCTGCTGTTCATGGTCGGCGCGCTGCTGGGGGTCGTGGCCGTCATCCAGCGGGTGCCGCTGCTCCAGGGTGGCCTGCTGGCGGTCGGCGGCGTACTGATGCTGTACTTCGCGTACGGCGCGGTGACGGAGCTCCGGAGCGGCTTCCGGTCGGCCGGCACCGAAGGGAAGGGGTTCCGGAAGGCGTTCCTGCTGGCCGTGACCAACCCCTACCAGATACTGTTCTGGCTCACCGTCGGCGTCGGCCTGCTCGACCCCGGCCGGGTGGACGTGCTCGCGCCGCTGTCGGAGGCGCTGGCCGGCACCGTCGTCGTCGAGACGGGCAGTCCCGCGCTGCTCGCGGGGCTGTTCGGTGGCATCGCGCTGTGGATCACCGGCTTCCCCGCGACCCTGGTGGTCGCCGAGCGCCGGATGGACCGGCTGGCGCCGGGGGTCGCGGTGCTCAGCGCGCTCGTTCTCGCCGGGTTCGGCGTGTACTTCCTGTTCGACGCCGCCCGCACCCTGTTCTAGGGCGGCAGGTCCGGGTCGCCGGGCTCCTCGGCCTCCATCTCGGCGACCTCCCCCTCCAGCCACTCGCGGAACCAGCGCACCCGCTTGATCCGCTGGTGGGCGAGGCTCTCGGCGCTGTCCGAGCGAACCCGCTCGAGCACGTCGTCGCCCCGCTCCAGCACCCGCGCGACCATCTCGGCGGCGTCCATGTGGGTGCGGGCCTCGTACCCCATCCGGAGCAGCATCAGCGCCGTCCCGTTGGCGCCCACCTTGTCCAGCAGGTCCGCCTCGATGAGACACTGGGTCTCCAGCGGGAGGTCCTCAACCGGCCCCTGGTAGGAGTGGCGCCGCACCGCCGTGCACACCTCCTCGACGAACGACTCGGGGAACTCACCGTGACTCTCCAGGTACTCGCGGGCGACCCGGGCGCCGGCCTCCGCGTGGATGTCCTGGTCGGCCTCCAGTTTCGAGATGTCGTGGAACAGCGCCGCCACGCGCACCACGTCGACGTTGGCGCCCTCCCGCTCGGCGATTGTCTCGGCGAGGTCCACCACGTTGAGGATGTGGTTGAACCGGTAGTCCGCGGAGTGCCAGGGGTACCAGCGCATCCGGCCCCCCTCGCTCTCGGCCTCGACCGAGGCCTCCAGATACGAGCGGACGAACTCCTTCATCCGCTCGAACTCCTCCTCGGACACCGGGGACTCGCGGATCTCAACCCCCACGGTACCACCCCGAGCGACGCGTGTTGTTCATACTACGAGTAACTAGCACGTTTCAGGTCTTGAGATTTACGACAGACGCATGTAGCAGCCGTCCGAGACACGGCTGTGACCGACGCGCTGTACCTGGAGGACTCGACGGCGAGGCGGTTCGAGGCTCGGGTCGAGCGGACTCTGGACGACCGCGTGGTGCTCGACCGCACCCACTTCTACCCCGAGGGGGGCGGCCAGCCGGCCGACCACGGCACCCTGAGCGACGGCGAACGGACGCTGGACGTGACCGACGTCCAGAAGCGCGACACCGTCTACCACCACGTCGACGGGGAGCCGCCGGCCGAGGGGACGACGGTGACGGGCGAACTCGACTGGGAGCGCCGCCACGCCCACATGCGCTACCACACCGCCCAGCACCTGCTGTCGGCGGTGCTGCTGGAGCTGTTCGACGCCCGGACGGTTGGCAACCAGCTGTACCACGACCGCGCCCGCATCGACGCCGCCCACGACCGGTTCACCGAGACGGACCTCGCGGACATCGCGGCGCGGGTGAACGACCTGGTCGACCGCGGGCTGGCAGTAGACTGGTACACGATGGACCGCGAGCGCGCCGAGCGGGAGCTGGACACCGACCGCACCCGCATCGACCTGCTGCCGGACAGCATCACCGAACTCCGTATCGTGGAGATCGGCGAGGAGCCGTTCGACCGGACGGCGTGTGCCGGCACCCACGTCCGGTCGACGGCCGAGGTCGGCGAGTTCGTCCCGACGGGGCGCACCACCGGCGGGAGCGACACGGAACGGCTGTCGTTCGTGCTGGAGGCGCCCTGACTGGACAGACGTACAGCGAACCCGCGGGTCGCGTAGGTTTTTGTGACCGCCGGGCGAACCTGCCGTATGGAGTTCCGAACGCCGACGCTGGAAGACGCCCCCCGGATTCGTGAGATAGCGCTCCGGTCGCTGGAGTCGTCGTACACGCTCAGCCCCCAGACGATCGAGAGCGCGGTGAGCCAGCTGTACGACGACGAGGCGCTGGCCGCGAAACTGGACGACGACGAGCAGGTGCTGCTGCTGGCCGAGCGCGAGGGCCAGGTGGTCGGCTTCGCCGAGGGCGCTATCGTCGCCGACGAGGAGGCCGACCTCCAGTGGCTCCACGTCGACCCGGACTACCGTGGCGAGGGGATCGCCCGCGAGATGTTCGAGGAGACCCGCGGCCGCCTGGAGGGGATGGGCGCCGAGCGGCTCCGCGGGCGCGTGCTCCGGGTGAACCCCTCGGGCAACGACTTCTACGACCACTACGGCTTCGTGAAGGCCGGCGAGGACACGGTCGTCATCGACGGCACCACGTACATCGAGAACATCTACATCGACGACGAGCCCTCCGAGATGGAGGCCGCCGAGACCGAGGACGGCCGCCAAGTGTACGTCGACACCAACGACGCCGACCGGGGGAACGTCGGCCCGTTCTACACCGTCTACCTCGACCGGACCCGCTCGACGCGCTACGGGTTCCAGTGTGGCAACTGCGGGAGCTTCGACGTCGCGATGGACGCGATGGGCCGGGCCCAGTGCAACGGGTGTGGCAACGAGCGCAAGGCGACCCGCTGGGACGCCGCCTACCTATAGCCCCGGGCGGATTCGAACCGCCGTCATGGGCTCCAAAGGCCCATATGATTGGCCACTACACCACGGGGCTCCGTTCGGTGGTAGCGCCGGACCCCACTATAGGCTATCGCCCTGGAGCTCAGTCGGCGGCCTCGGAGTCGACCGGCGCGGGCAGGTCCTCCAGCAGCCCGCAGACGTCGTTCTCGTGGTCGAAGCAGTCCGGACACTGCGGCTCGCGGTCGATGATGGTGTCCAGCCGCTCGGCGACGGTCGTGTCGATCACCGTCTCGAGGGCGCGTGCCTCCTCGCGGAACTGCTCGACCTCCAGCACCTCGATGAGGAACCGCTCGATGATGCAGTAGGTGCCCAGCGCCTCCCGGGCGCGGGCGATTCCCTCGTCGGTGAGCGACACGCCGGTGTACTTCTCGTGGTCGGCCAGCCCACGCTCCTCGAGCTTGCCGATCATCTCGTTGGCGCTCGCGGGGCTGACGTCCATCGCGTCGGCCACCCGGCCGGTGCTGGCCGGGCCGTCCTCCAGGCTCTGGATGCAGTAGATCGCCTTCAGGTACTGGTCTGCCGTGTTCACGCGAACCACCTCCGCTCGCTGTCGGGAGCGTCGACCGCCGGTCGCGCTCCCCGTGGTTTCCCCATCAGCGTTCCTCCATCAGTTTCGTGACGCGCTCGACGCCCGCAGCCTCCTCCTCGCGGATGCCCCGCAGCACCGCCAGCACCCGCTCGCGGTCCAGGCTGAACGTCGCCTCCGCGCCCTCGAGGGCGGTGATTACGTCGTCGTAGAACTTGTACGCGGTCTCCTCGTTGCACAGCTGGTCGTACAGCACGCCGTCGAAGTCCTCGGGTTTGGTCTGGCCGTACTGTGCCTCCACGAGCGCCTCGACCTGGTCGAACGGGACGCTCTCTGCCTCGAGTTCGTCCACCAGCGCCTCCAGGCGCGCCCGGTGGTCGGCGGACTCGGCGGCCGCCTCCTCCAGCAGCGCCTCGGTCTCGCCGTCGAGGTCGTCGTCCATCTCCCGGGCGTGCTTGTAAGCCCGGGCCTCGACGACTTCCTCCAGCACCATCCCGACCTGGAGCAGCCGCGCGAGCTGGTGGTCGCCCTCGAGAGCCCGCGAGACGCTCATCCGGCCCGCCCTCCGGAGGCCGGCGACTGGTCGCTCATACTCGTGTGCGGGCGGGCGAGGCAGTTAAGTCGTTCCCCCGCGGCCCGCGGGTGCGGGTTCAGGGTGGGAAGACGCCCGGGGTCCCGCCTCAGGAGCGGGCCTGCAGCCGCTCACGGATGCGGTCGGTGAGGTCCTCGCGGAGCTCCTCGACCTCGATCTCCTTGAGGACGGGGACGTAGAACCCCTCGACGAGCATGTTACGCGCCAGCCGCGGCGGCACGCCACGCGAGGTCATGTAGAACATGTCCTCGGCGTCCACCTGGCCGACCGTCGCGGAGTGGCTCGCCTCCGTGTCGTGGTTGTTGATGATGAGCTTCGGGCTGGCGTCGGCCTCGGACTCGTCGGACAGCATCAGCGTGTTCTCGCGCTGGTACGAGGAGGTGTTCCACGCCTCCCGGCCGACGTTCTGGACCCCCTCGTACACCGACCGGGCGCGGTCGTCGATGACCCCGCGGGTGACGAGGTCCGCGATGGTGTTCTCGGCGTTGTGCCACACCCGCGAGTCGATGTCGAAGTGCTGGTCGTCGTGGCCGTAGAACGCGCCGATGAGCTTCGCCTCCGAGGAGTCGCCGTTCAGGTGGGCCTCCACGGAGCTCTTGGTGAGCCGCGAGCCGACGTTGCAGTCGATGAGGTTCACCGTCCCGTACGTGCCCACGTCGGCCTCCTTCAGGCCGTAGGTGTACGTCGTCTCCGAGAGGTCCTGGAGCGCGCCGTACTGGACGTAGCTGTTCTCGCCCGCGGCGACCTCGACGATGCCGCTGTAGTAGCGCTTCCCGTCGACCTCCTCGCCGGTCTCCTGGCGCTCCAGGATGGTGACCGACGAGGACTGCTCGGTGACGACCAGCGTGTAGTTGAACAGCGACCGGCTGTTCATCGTCGTCCGGACGGTGACGTCCTCGGCGTCGACCCCCTCGGGGACGTACACGACCGTCCCGGTGGAGAACAGCGCAGTCGACAGCGCCGTCAGGTAGTTCGTCTCCGGGTCGACGACGCTGCCGAACCGCTCGCGCAGCAGCTCCTCGTGCTCGGCGACAGCCTCGGACCACGGCAGCACCTCGACGCCTTCGGGGCCGAGCTGGTCCTTCTTCTCGACCTGGTTCAGCGGGTCGACGAACTCCTCGAACGCCAGATCGGCGAGGTTCGTCCACGTGCGTCCCGGCGTCCGGATGACGTCCGGGAAGTCGAGCTCCTCGAGCGCGTCCAGCGCGTCGAGCCGTCGCTGGAGCAGCCAGTCGGGCTCGTCCAGCCCGGCGCTGATCTCCCGGACCTGCTCCTCGGAGAGGTTGGCGTGTACCTGTGTGCTCATTACCCCAGGGAGCCCTCCATCTCGAGTTCGATGAGACGGTTCAGTTCGACCGCGTACTCGATGGGCAGTTCCTCGGTGATCGGCTCGATGAACCCGGCGACGATCATCTGCTTGGCGTCGTCGTCGTCCAGCCCACGGCTCTGGAGGTAGAACACGTCCTCGTCGCCGATCTTCCCGACCGTCGCCTCGTGGGCGACGTCCACCTTCGACTCCTCGATCTCCATGTACGGCATCGTGTCGCTGGTCGACTCGTTGTCGAACATCAGCGCGTCACACTCCACGCTGGTCGAGGAGTTCTCCGCGCCGTCGCTGATGTGGACGAGGCCGCGGTAGTTCGTGCGGCCGCCGTCCTTGGAGATGGACTTCGACTCGATGGTGGACTTCGTGTTCGGCGCGTTGTGGTACACCTTCGCGCCGGTGTCGATGTTCTGGCCCTCGCCGGCGAACGCGATGGTGATGTGGTTGTCCGTCGCGCCC
>Ga0207797_1001530_pt1 | contig 16653 bp, 16 predicted proteins | sample PRCRCaboRojoPR_6_FD_187275 | JGI IMG/M metagenome (GOLD analysis project Ga0207797, IMG submission 187275) | Marine sediment microbial community from Cabo Rojo, Puerto Rico - PR CR 10% Liquid 1 (SPAdes) | ecosystem: Environmental > Aquatic > Marine > Coastal > Sediment | place: Cabo Rojo, Puerto...
GGGGGTTTGGGTTGTGGGGTTTGGGTTGTGGGGTTTGGGTTGTGGGGTTTGGGTTGTGGGGTTTGGGTTGTGGGGTTTGGGTTGGACGTTGCGCGTTGGACGTTGCGCGTTGGAACGGGGTCACATTGAGCATTGATCAATGATCATTGTTCAATGGAACGGCCTCCGTTCCAGCGGGGAAAGGCGAAGGGAAAAGGGCGAAATGTACGTCCCGAGCCCCCAAAACGGCCCGAGCCCCCACGCCCCTACACGGTCCGCAGCGCCTCGGCGGGTTCGATGCGGGCGGCGCGGCGGGCCGGGACGATGCCGGCGCCGAGACTGATGAGAACGGCCCCGGCGAAGATACCGAGCAGCATCCACGGAGACACCTCGAAGACCGTGATGGGCGGCACGCCGAGCGTGTCGAGGTAGCGGTTGACGCCCCAGTCGAGGGCCACCACGAGCCCTCCGCCGAACGCAAGGCCGGCCCCCCCGCCCAGGGCGCCGAGCGTGGCACTCTCCACCACGAACAGGCGCTGGAGGTCGGCCGCATCGCCGCCTACGGCCATCATGATGCCGATCTCTGGCACACGCTCGCGAACGTTCATCAGGATCGTGTTCACGATGCCGATGCCGGCCACGATCAGCGCAATGGCACCGATGATGCCAAGCGCCAGATCCAAGATCAGGAAGAGCTGCTCGAGCCGGTCGTACTGTTCGCGGAAGCTCGTGGTGTAGACGCCCAACCGCTCGATGGCGGCCCGGACGCGCGCCGGGTTGGCCGACGGCGTGAGCTGCACGCGCACCGCGGAGTAGCCCTCGCGGGTTTCGGCATTGCGGAAGAGCAGGTCGAGCGTCGAGAAGAACGTGACCTTCTGGAGCGTTCGCGCAAAGCCGGTGGGAACGAGCACGCGCGTGAGGCCCGTCAAGGGCTGCTGCGACTCCGACAAGAGGCCCACCACCCGAACGCGGTACGGACGCTGCCCCATCGGCAGGGCGCGCAGGCCGCTCGTGAGAAGAGATCCTACCTCGCGCAGCGCCCGGAAGTTGAGGGAGGCGGTCACGAGGCGAACGGTGTCGCCGACGGCGGCTTCGGGGCGTGCGTAGCCCAGGCGCTCCGTCATCGACGGGCTGAGCAGGACGGCGGCCTCCGTCGAGTCGGCGAAGAAGCGGCCGGCGATGGGCTGGTAGGCCTCGATGGATTGGAAGGCCATCGGGATGGCTTCGGCACTCACGCCAATTTCCCGCGTGTCGCTGCGCACGGCCGCGGGAAAGGTGACCTCCGGATACGCGGCGAGCACGCCGTCCATTTGCTGCACCGCGCGGACGAGGCTGTCGGTGAGGGGCACCTGCTCGCCCGGACGGCGGACGGAGTCGGGGAGGGACAGGGCGCGCGTCGATCCGGTCATCGAAGGGATCCGGTGCGCCGTCACCCGGAGCGTATTCTGAAGCTCCAGCGCGTTGAACTCGCGCTCCGCATTGTGCTGCAGGCCGGCCCCGTAGGCCAGCAGCGCAAGCAGCGCCGCCACCCCGATGGCTACGCCGATCCCGGTTAGCACGCTGCGGGTGCGATTGCGCCACAGGTTGTCCCACGCGAGCTTGAGGAGATCAGCAGGACGCATGGTTCACGTGCGTAAGTGTTCAGGTGTGTAGGGGGGCGGGTGTGTGAATGTCCATAAATTGAGGCCCGTGAACACGTAAGCACATTCACACTTGAGCACCTTAAATGCGACACGTCAAATGCGACACGTCTGGATCGTGGTGATGATGATGCCTTTGGCACCGATGGCCGTCAGGTCGTCGAGGATCTGGTTGACGTCCTCGCGGCGCGCCATGGCTTTGACGGCGACCCATCCGTCCTTGCTCAGCGGCGAGACCGTCGGGCTTTCAATGCCGGGGGTGATCTCGCGGGCGGCCTCCATGTTCTTCTTGGGCAGGTCGTACTCGACGACGATGTACTCGCGGGCGACGAGGATGCCGCGCACGCGCTCCGCGAAAAGGCGGGCTTCTTCGCGTTTGGCGACTGTGCCATTCTGGGCCACGAGGATGGCTTCCGTCTCCAGGATGGGATCCCCGGCCGTGGTGAGACCGGCTTCGTCGATGGTGCGGCCTGTTTGCACGACGTCGGCGATGGCATCGGCCACGCCGAGCTGGATGGAGATCTCCACGGCGCCGTCGAGGTGCACAACAGTGGCGTCCACGCCGCGGGCGTCGAGGTCTTTCCGCACGAGGCTGGCGTAGGAGGTGGCGATGCGGGTGTCAGACGTGAAGGTGTCCGGCGTCATGCCGCTTCCCTTGGGGACGGCGTAGCAGAACCGTGCGCTGCCGAAGCCGAGGTCCATCACGTGGTTGACGTCAGCGCCGCTGTCGTGCATCAGGTCGAGTCCCGTCACGCCGAGGTCGATGATGCCTTTGCTCACGTACGTGGCGATGTCGCGCGGGCGCAGAAAGACGAACTCGATGCCGTTGTCGGCATCGCGCACCGAGAGCTCGCGGCCGCGGCGGCGGCAGTGGTAGCCGGCGTCGTCGGCCAGTTGAACGGCGCCGTCGGAGAGGGCCCCTTTGTTGGGGAGGGCAATTTGCAACATGCGTGTTTGGATTGGACTGGGCGAAAACAGTTCACGTGCCGGCAACGAACGTCGTGCCGAAAGGATGGGGAGATTGGGTGATTTGACACAGGGATACCCGGGGACGCGCCCGGCCCAAGCCTCCGTCTGTGACGCATCCCCGATCCGGCGTTCCGGCTCTCTACAGGTGCTCGTACACGTCGTCGAGGTCGAGGCCTCGGGCGATCATCATCACCTGCACGTGGTAAAGGAGCTGGGAGATCTCTTCGGCCGTGCGGTCGCGCGACTCGTGCTCGGCCGCCATCCATACCTCGCCGGCCTCCTCCAGAATTTTCTTGCCGATGGCGTGGGGACCGGCCTGAACGGCACGAACGGTTCCCGAATCGGGGGCCTGGCGGTCCACTTTGTCTTGGAGTTCGGCAAAAAGTTCCTCGAAGCGTTTCATAGGAACGTGTTCGGATGTTTGGGGGATCACGTGTTCGTGATGGTGCGTGACTCATGGCCGGTGGCTCGCGTCCCACCAACGTCCAGAGGCCAGGCGCACCACGCTCAACCTGAACGCACCGCGCCGTCCTGGAGATGGACGATCCGCTCGGCCACGCCCTCGAGTTCTTCGGGATGGTGGGTGGCGACGAGGACGGTGCGACCGTGATCGCGGTGCACCTGAGCGAGAAGGTCGATCATCCGGGCGCCTGTCTCGGTGTCGAGGTTGCCGGTGGGTTCGTCGGCCAGCAGGAGGGGCGGGTCGCCCACGAGCGCGCGGGCCGTGGCCACGCGCTGCTGCTCGCCGCCCGAGAGCTCGGTCGGACGGTGGTCCATCCGGTCGGCGAGGTCCACCATGTCGAGGCAGTCGGCCGCGCGGCGACTGCGATCGTCCGGGGCAACGCCGGCGAGAATCATCGGCAGCGCCACGTTCTCGCGGGCCGTCATGGTAGGAATCAGGTGAAACTGTTGAAAGAGGATGCCGACCATGGTGCGCCGATAGCGCGCCTGCGCGTCCGTCGAGAGCGCGTCGAGCTGCCACTCGCCCACGCGCACCGATCCCTGGCTCGGCCGGTCCAGCGCTGCCAGCAGGTGCAGGAGCGTGGATTTGCCGGAGCCACTGGGGCCCACGACGGCCACAAACTGTCCCTGCGGGATGGCCAGCGAGACGCCATCGAGGGCATGGACGCGTGTCGCCCCCATCGCGTACGTCTTGGTGCACCGGTCGAGCCGGGCGAAGGGCGCGACGTCCGCATCGGCAGGCGGAACGGGGTTGGGGGACGAAGGCAACGCCGGGGATGGAACAGGGAGGAAAAACCGTGAACGGCTGCTTTCAACACAAGCTGCGAGTCCCGGTTCAGCATCCGCGACGTGCGCACCGGATGGAGCCCGAAGGTCACGAGAAATCCAAGATCAGCGCTTTACATCTGGGCGGGGCTTCTGGATGTTATCGCATGGGATTGCTATCCTCACGCCCGTGCACCCAACGTTTGAAACGGACTCTTCGCCCTCATGACTGGTCTTCTTTCGCTTCGCTCGTCCCGGTCGGCCGTCGTCGACCGGCTCCGCACCGAGAATGCTTCTGTGGCGCTTCAGGTGATGAGCATCGTCGGCTTTGCTCTGCTGACGGCCCTCGCCGCCAAGACGCACTTCCGCCTCTATCTGTGGGAGGTGCCCATCACGCTGCAGACGCTCGTCGTCTACGGGAGCGGTCTTTACCTGGGCAGTCGGAACGGCATGCTTGCCCAACTTCTGTACGTGGCGCTCGGGCTCTTCTTCCCGGTGTACGCCGGTGACGGATACGGCATCGACTATCTGATGGGGGCCGTCTCGGCGGGGTACCTGCTGTCGTACCCGGCGGCGGCCGCCGTGGTGGGCCTGCTCTCGGAGCGCTGGAAGAGCTTGGCCGGAAGCACACTGTCGACGCTGGTCGGCGCCGCGGTGATCTTCACGATCGGCGTCACCTGGCTCCACGTCGCGGCCGGGCACGAGACCTGGATGGAGTCCATCGACAAGGGCTTCCTGCGATTCGCTGTGATTGACCTCGTGAAGGTGCTGGCCGTTGGCCTTCTGTACACCGGTACGCGCACGCTCTTCGGCGCCGACGAGTAACGTGGCGGCAGACCGCGGACGGCGGTTTGCTCCCTGTCTTGCGGCGTGCGCCGTCCCTTCAAGACGGATCTTTCCAGGGCACTGCTTCTGCGGAGGCACTGCCTTGTGTTTGAGAGGAACAGCCGATTCCGCGCAGCGGTTCAGGTCGATGTCGCGACCGGGATGTCTTTGTCCCGGCTTCCTGCCCGTCTGTGCTCGTGATTGCTCATGATGCGCCCTCTCGCCTGGATTGGCCTCGTGGTGCTTGGAGGCCTGCTGGCCCTGCCCGCACCGGCGATGCAGACCGAGGCCGCGTCCGTCCCGCCCTCGCCACCGGACACGACGGCAGCGCAGAACTGGCCGGCTTCGTCGGTCCTCGGCGACCCCTTCGTACAGCGAGCGGGGAAGCAGGGCCTGCAGCACCTCTACAACATGGAGTTCGACAAGGCGCGCGCGCTATTCGAGCAGATCGACCGGCGGTATCCGAACCATCCGGTAGGGCCTTTTCTGGAGGGGCTCAACATCTGGTGGACCCTCATGCTCGACCTCACCGATACCTCGCACGATCCGGCGTTTTTCGACGCCATGAACGAGGTCATCGAGCGCTGCAATGCGCTCCTCGACGAGAACCCGGAGCACTTCGACGCGACGTTCTTCAAAGGCGCGGCACTCGGCTTTCGGGGGCGCCTGCGCTCCAATCGCGACAACTGGTTCAAGGCGGCGCTAGACGGCAAGAACGCCATCGGGCACGTGCGCGACGTGGCCCAGCGCGCGCCGAACAACCCGGACTACGGCTTCGGGAAGGGGATGTACGACTACTACGCGGCCATCATCCCGGAGCAGTATCCTGTCTCGAAGGCGATCATGTGGATGCTCCCCGATGGCAACAAGGAGCGCGGCATCCGCCTGCTCCGGCGGACCGTGGAGGAAGGCTGGTACGTGCAGACGGAGGCGGCGTACTTCCTCACGCAGGTCTACTACCTGTACGAGCACGACTTCGAGAAAGCCCGGTACTACGTTCGCTGGCTCCGCCAACAGCATCCCAACAACCCCTTCTTCCACAATTTCGAAGGCCGGGTGTATGCCCGGTGGGGCTACTGGGCCTCGGCACGCAAGGTCTTCAAGGAGGTGGTGGATCGCTGCGAAGCCGGGGAGCCGGGCTACAACGCGCACATGGCGGAGATTGCGCATTACTATCTGGCCCGCGAGCGCCTGGCGGTGCGCGAGTACGAGGAGGCCCTCGTGCATCTGGCACACCTCGAAGGGCTGGCCTCGCGGGAGGGGGTGGACGACAACCGATTCCGGGTGCTCGGCTATCTGTATCAGGGCATGGTGTACGATGCCCTCGGCAAGCGCGACATGGCTGTCAACCGCTACCGCATGGTCTTGAACATGAACGACGTGTATGACGCGCACGCCAAGGCCGAGCGGTATCTCGACGAACCGTACGACGGATAGTTGATTGGAGGGGCCCTCCCGCGTCCCTCGCGCATTGCCCGAGGGCGAGCATCGTGGATCGGGGAGCGAAAACGTGTCAAACGCATCAAAACAAAGCCCAGGCCGGGAACGTTGCCTCCGTGTCCATTTGCCGCTTAACTCGCCCCTCTGCGCCATGCGTTTCCAGTACACCGAGTGGGATCCGGCCCGTCACGGCAGCCAGAAGCCGCTTTTCGAGCAGCTCTTCGACCTCTTCCAGAAGCTTCTGCAGCACACCGCCGGCGACGCGGAAGAAGCGCTCGACTGGCTCGAGCAGCTCGACGACGAGTACGGGCTGACGGACGGCCACGAGCAGGACCTCGACGACTTCATCGAAGAGCTCAAAAAGCGCGGCTATCTGCAGGACGACGCAGACGGCAGCGGCGGCGTGCAGATCACGAAGAAGACCGAGCGGAGTCTCCGCAAGTCGGCGCTCGACGAAATCTTTAGCGATCTCCGCAAGGATGGACGCGGCAACCACCGCACCCCGTTCGCCGGGCAGGGCAACGAGCGGCTGCCCGAGACGCGCCGCTGGCAGTTCGGCGACGACATCAACATGCTCGACGTGACGGGCACGCTGTCGAACTCGTTCAAGCGCTCGGGCATCGGATCGGACTGGTCGCTCTCCGAAGACGATTTTCGGGTTCATGAGACGAGCCACCAGGCCACGATGGCGACGGTGCTCATGATCGACCTGTCGCACTCGATGGTCCTGTACGGCGAGGATCGCATCACCCCGGCGCGCCGCGTGGCGATGGCCCTCGCCGAGCTCATCATGACGCAGTACCCGAAGGACACGCTCGACATCGTCGCCTTCGGCAACGAGGCGTGGGAGGTGGATGTCGAAGACCTGCCGTACCTCGACGTGGGGCCGTACTATACGAACACGCGGGCGGGATTGCAGCGGGCGCGGGACATCCTGCACCGCCGCAAGAACCGCAACAAGCAGATCTTCATGATCACGGACGGCAAGCCGAGCTGTCACATCGAGAACGGCCAGATGTACCAAAATGCCTTTGGCCTCGACCGGCGGATCGTGAACAAGGTGCTCGACGAAGCGGTGATCTGCCGCCGCGAGGACATCCGCATCACCACGTTCATGATCGCGCGCGACCCGCACCTGCAGGACTTCGTCCGCGAACTCACCGAAGCCAACCGCGGCCGGGCCTACTACGCCGACCTCGATGACCTCGGCTCCTTCCTGTTCGAGGACTACGTGCGCAACCGGCGGAAGCACATGCGGTAGGGTGTTGGGGTGTTGAGGTGTTGGGGGCGGGGCCGTTGCGCCTGTCAATTCGGCCTCTTTGCCCTCCAGCACAGCGGGATGGCCCGCCCGGAGTTCAAGGAGTGGTGGACGGACATCATCCCCAAGCCCATCGAGCGCAGTACGTACGTGCTGTGTAGCAACGTCGTGCTCATCTTGCTCTTCTGGCAGTGGCGTCCGCTGACCGACGTGCTGTGGCAGGTCGATGCCGCCTGGATGCAGTATGCGCTCTGGGGACTGTTCGGGCTCGGCTGGACGCTCGTCCTGGTCGCCACGTTCATGATCAGCCACATGCACCTGTTCGGCCTCAAGCAGGTCCACGAGCACATGCAGGGCGAGGACGTGTCGGCACCGGAGTTTCAGGTCACGGGGCTTTACCGCTATGTGCGCCACCCGCTCAACCTCGGGTTTTTGATCGCCTTTTGGGCAACGCCGGAGATGACGCTCGGCCACCTCGTCTTTGCCCTTGCAACGACCGGCTACATCTTCATTGCCATGGGGCTGGAGGAGCGGGACCTCGTTGCCCGCTTCGGCGCGCGCTACCGCCGCTACCGCGAGCGCGTCCCGATGATTGTGCCAGGGCTACACTCGAGGGCCTCCGAGGAGTCTGCGTAGTGCGCGGTTTCCGTCGTCCCACTCGCTCATGCCGGATTCTTCCCCTCGAGTGCGAGAGCACATCTCACGTGTGACGGGGGAAGGCTGCCTGTCGTGCACGGCGCTCGGGAAACGTGGCTCCGGCCGTGCAACTTCGCGACCAGGCGCACCGTACGTCCAGCAGCCGCTTCTGGGCGGCCTGTTCCGTGCCCTTCTTCGCCACCCTGGATTCTCATGCCGCCGCGCATTCCGTTTCGGCCCAGGCAGAGCCTTGGGCAGAACTTTCTCCACGATCCAAACATGGTGACGAAGATCGTGGAAACGCTGGACGCGCCGCCCGACGCGCACGTCGTCGAGATTGGGGCGGGAACCGGGGCACTTACCGCGGCGCTTGCCGACCGCTACAAGCGGCTGACGGCCATCGAGATCGACGAGCGGGCCGCGACGGTGCTGCGCCAGAAGGTGCCCGGCGTTGACGTCCGGCAACAGGACGTGCGGGAGGTCGACTGGGCCGAACTGGCCGCGGGGGAGCCGGTGCACGTGATCAGCAACACGCCCTACCACCTGTCCACCGAGATCCTGTTTGCGCTTCTGGAGCAGCGGCAGCATATCGAAGAGGCGGTGCTCACGATGCAGAAAGAAGTGGCCGAGCGCATCGTGGCCTCGCCCGGAACCAAGGACTACGGCGCACCGAGCGTGCTTGTCCAGCTCTTTGCGCAGCCGGAATACAAGTTCTCGGTGTCACGGCACGTCTTCACGCCGCAGCCGGACGTCACGAGCGCCGTGCTGCACGTCCACTTCGAGTCGTCCGCGGAGCCGGCCGACCTCGCGCTCGACGACGTGCGCCCATACGTGCAGGCCGCGTTCAACCAGCGACGAAAGATGCTCCGCAACAGCCTGAGCCGGTGGACGAAGGACCGGGGCATCGAGCTGCCGAACGACTGGGGCCGCAAGCGCGCTGAGGCGCTGTCGCCCAATGACTTTGCGGCGCTCGCCCGGTTTCTACGACAAGAGAATCGGTCGCCGAGCGCGTGACCCTCGCCGCTCCCTGCCGCGGCGCGTCAGAACAGCCCCACGTCGATGCCAAGCAGCGGGACCACGAACGGATCGTCATTCGCGTGCAGGAGGGTCGCACCGATCCGGTAGGTCAGCCGTCCGTTCAGCGTAGGGATGCGGAATGCGCTGGAGGCGTAGACGTACCATCCGGTGCGCGAAAGGAGGCCGCCCCGCGGCTCGTCGGAAAAGTCTTCGTGCACGCGGGTCGCCCCCAGTCCGCCCTCAAAGGCGAGCGGTTGATCGCCCAGCGTGCCGATCCGACGCGCCAGGAGGGCGCCGGCCGTGAACGCCGTCGCGGTTCCGTCCCACACGAAGTCGTGAGCGTACGAGCCTCCGGCACGCATTCCCACCTGCAGCGTGGGCGTTCGCACGAAGAGATGCTCCATACTCACGGTGTAGCCGCCGGCGGGGCCGCCTACCGCGGCGGACACAGAGACCGCGCGGCCCTGGAGAGGTGGATCGGTAGACTGTCCGGCGGCGGGAAGAGAAACGAGGGCGCCCAGCACAACGGCGATCAGCAGGGGCTGCCCCCACCGACGCGGCATCGGAGCGCCCCGGTGGAAGAGTGCACAGCGAAGGCGTCGGGGGAATGACATCGGGGAAGGCGTGAGAACTGTGCGAGAAGAGCGACGGTTGGGAACAATGAGTCGCGCAGTCGGGGCGGGAAGTAACACGTTTCCGGGCAGAAATGCCGCCCTGCCCACGGTCGTCAAGACGGTCTGGACGCTACGTTGACGGCGAACCCGTATCGGATCCTTCGTTCTCGAAGGAAGAGGGAGTCCTCCGCAGAGAACGAGCAGGGCCGAACGGTGTATACCCGTTGGCAATTGGCAGGCGTCCGAACCCCGCGAGGACCTGTTTCTCGGGAAGAGGGGGCTGCAATTGCATGGCCACGGGCCCGTAGCTCAGCCTGGATAGAGCATCGGTCTTCGGAACCGAGTGTCGGGGGTTCGAATCCTCCCGGGCCCGCCACTGAGGGACACAGACTGCCTCCGGGCGAACGGTCGTCCGCCCCTCGTCCGACGAGCCCCGCTCACGATTCGGAACGCGTAGCGACGATGAGCCAGTGGATCTCGTAGTCGGATTCCACGAACGGCTTCACTTCGCTCTCGATGGTGAATCCGGCGGCCTTCAGCTCCTGCCGGACGTACTGGATCCCGAGGTCGTGATTCTCGACCTGCGCCTCGCGGCTGGCATCCATCATGTCGCGGTCCACAGATTCCGTGATGACGAGCCGACCGTCCGGTTTTAGGGATGCCTTCATGTGCCGCAGCATGCTTTCGGGCGCCGTGAAGTGGTGGTACGCGTTCCGCACGAGCAGAGCATCGAACGCGTTCACCGGCAGCATCGGATTGTCCTCGATGCTGTACACAGTCGTGATGGTTTCAACGTCGTTCTCCGCGATCTTCTCGTTGAGCTCGTCCAGGGCGTCGGCGGAGACGTCTACGGCGAACACCCGGCCCGTGTCGCCCACGCGCCGCGCCATGGGCAGGGTGTAGTCGCCGTCGCCGCTGCCCACATCGGCGGCCCAGCTTCCCGCGTCGATTTCCATGGCATCGAACAGTCTGTCCGCCTCATCAGAGCGCCGGTTCTGCCCATTCACGCAGCCCGCGCTCAACACGAGAACGGCGGCAAGGAGGACGGCAATCCGGGTTCTGAAGTCCGTCAATCTCGCGAAAGCAGACATGGCAATTGAAGGAGCGTCAGATCAGGAGGGGACAGGAAGGGGAGTCACGCAGAACGCGAAATGCGCAGAACCTCCGAAAGATCGAGGACATGAAGCGAATCGCATCCCGTTCGTTGTGAATGGCATCCGCATCGTTCGTCCTGGCAGAACCCCCGGACTCATGAACCTCTGGATCCACGATTACAGCGGATACGTGCCGCCCTCCTCGCCCAGATCGGTGTGCGGAAACACGTTGCGGGCGGCGCGGAGCGCGTCGCGCTTGTCGCCCGGCGGTAGATGCACCAGCAGCAGTCGGCCGACGCCGGCGGCCTGTGCGACGGTTGCCGCCTCGGCGGCGGTGGAGTGGCCGTCGCCCACCCCGTTGGCTTCGTGGACCAGCACGTCAGCGTCCTCGGCCAGATCCACGACGGCGTCGCACGGCGCCGTGTCGCACGAATACCCGACGACGAGGCCGGTGGCGGGATGCTCCACGCGCAGCCCTACGTTGGGCTGGCTGCCGTGATCAACCGGCGAGGCCGTGACCGTCCAGACGTCGTCGGACCACAGGTCGGCGTCCGACGTGTGGGGGACGGTCTGCCAGTCGATGGGCGGCGCATCCCATTCGGTGTGCACCGGTGCGAAGGCGTCCCAGGAGCGCTGGGCCTGTGCCAGCGCTGCCTCGATGCCGACGACGGGGATGGGGCGCTCACGGCCGTCGAGCCAGATCTTTTCCATGAACAACGGAAAGCCACTCGCGTGGTCCATGTGGGCGTGCGTCACGACGAGTGCACGAATCGAATCGAGCGAGATGCCGTTCGCCAGCAGACGCTGGCCCACGTCGCCGCCGCAGTCCACGACGAGCGTCGAGCGTTCCACGGCAGCGTCCGTGAAGGCGAGCATCGTCGTCGTGCGATGCGGGTCGCTGATCGCGGCTCCGGTGCCGAGGAGGTGAAGGGTAGGCATGGCGTGCGCGTTTCGCGTTCCGAGTGTCGCGTTCCGAGTGTCGCGTTCTGAGGTCTCCGCCTAGGGACCGACCCCCAACATAGGAACCGAACTGCACAACGCCCAACCCACAACGCCCAACGATCAGCGCGAGCGCTGGATGGTGAAGCGGGTGAGTCCCACGAGCGCATCGCGCGACTCGGACGGCGGAAAGGAACGGAGGAGGTTCATCGCCTCATCGGCAAAGCCCCGCATTTTCTCGCGGGCATACGCGATGCCACCGTGGGTTCGCACGAACGCCGTCACGTCCTGCACGTCGGCCGTGCTCTTGTCGTCCTGGCGGACGATCTTCATGATGCGCCGCCGCTCGCTGCGCGGCGCCTCGCGGAGCGCCACGATGAGAGGCAGCGTCAGCTTTTTCTCTTGCAGGTCGATGCCGATGGGCTTGCCCGCGTCTTCCGTCCGGAAGTCGAAGAGATCGTCGCGGATCTGGAAGGCCAGGCCCAGCTTTTCCCCGAACTGCGTCATGCGCCCGATGGCCGCCTCGTCGTCGGTGGTGCTCACGGCGCCGCTCTTCGTGCAGGCCGCGATGAGCGAGGCCGTCTTGTCCGAAATGATATCGAAGTAGGTTGCCTCGTCGATGTTGAGAAGGCGGGACTTTTCGATTTGCAGCAGCTCGCCCTCGCTCATGCGCCGGACGGCGTCCGACATGGTGTGGAGAATGTCGTAGTCGTGGTGGTCGAGCGAGAGGAGCAGGCCGCGGCTCAGCAGGAAGTCGCCGAAGAGAACCGAGATCTTGTTTTTCCAGAGCGCATTGATCGAGAACACGCCCCGCCGTTCCTCCGCGTCGTCCACCACGTCGTCGTGCACAAGGGTCGCGGTGTGGAGCAGCTCCACGAGGGCGGCCGCGCGGTAGCTCGTCGCAGTGACCGATCCGCCGCACAGCTTGGCCGAGAGCAGCACAAGCAGCGGACGGATGCGCTTGCCCTTCTGCCGGAGCACATACTGCGTAATCTTGTCCAGCAGAAAGTTGTCCGCGCGCATCGCCTCGCGGAAGTAGTCGCGGAAGGCCTCCAGCTCGTCGGTGACCGGCGCGCGAATGGCGTCCAGCGACGTTGGGATGGAGCGATCGGCCACGAGGGCGTCGGCGGTGCCATTCCGGGACGCTCCGTTTGCGGACGGGTCCGCCGTCGGGGCCGAAGCAGAATGAGCTTCCGACGACGCACGGTCGTCCGAAGCGAGCTGGGGCGCGTCGGACATAAGTTGTTTTCACTTTTTACTGAAAGCCATCACCGGTGCAACGCCCCCAGGGATCGAAAGTTTAGCCGGGGTTCCGAGGTGGGGCCTCCGCAGGCGCGGACGTAACGACGACATGCAGCCAGGACCACGGGCCTTGCCCCGCCCCGGAGCACTCACGGCCGGCGCCCGGGTCTTCCCGGCCCTTCTGCGTGTTATGCTCCGCCAAATCGATACTGTCCGGAGCGCAGCAGGAAGAGGAAGAAGGGGACGCCGCACAGGGCCGTGAGGATGCCGACGGGGAGCTCCTGGGCCGGGAGGAGGGTGCGCGCCGCCACGTCGGCCCAGCAGAGAAAGATGGCGCCGACGATGAAGCTGAGAGGCACCAGCCGGCGGTGCGGCACGCCCACGACGAGGCGCACGGCGTGGGGCACGATCAGTCCGACAAAGCCGATGGCGCCCGACACGGCGACCAGCGTGCCGGTCACGGCGGCCGCGAGCACGATCAGGCCGCGTTTGATGCGCTCCACCGGCATGCCCAGGCTCTGCGCAGGCTCCTCACCGATGAGCATGGCGTCGAGGGGACGGGCCAGGAAGACGAGCAGTCCGAGTCCGAGCGCCGTCATGAGCGCAGGGATGGGAAGGAGAGCCCACCGTGTGCCACTGAGCGATCCGAGCAGCCAGAAGAGAACCGCGCGCAGCTTGTCGGGCTCCGGCGACGAGAATGTGATGAACGACGTGATCGACGACATCAGTGCCGACATTGCGACGCCGGCGAGCAGAAGGCGCGCGACCGCCACGCGCGAGCCTTCCCGCCCGACCACGTACACGATCGTGATGGAGAGCAGGCCGCCCAGGAACGCGGCCACGGGCATTGACAGCGCCTTCGACAGGAGGGGCGGCAGAAAGCCCAGGTAAAACAGCGACGCCCCGGCGCTCGCGCCGCTGCTGATGCCGAGAATGTACGGCTCGGCCAGCGGGTTGCGCACGAGCGTCTGCATCGCCACCCCGATGATGGAGAGCCCACCGCCGACGATGCAGGCCAGCACCACGCGGGGCATCCGCAACCGCCACACGATGCGGTCGAGCGTGGGGTCCACGGCGGCCGGGCCGCCGGGAAGAAGGTGCGCCGCCAGCACGCGGTACGCGTCGAGGAAGCCGACCTGGGCGCTTCCGAACGCGACGGCGCCCCCCATGGTGAGCACGAGCGCTGCCACGAGGCTACCGCCAAGCCACCAGGAGCGAATCATGGCGTTGAGGAGGGAAAGAGAGCGGGATGGAGGCGGTGGGCCATGCGGCGTGCGCCGTCTACGAGACGCGGGCCGGGCCGCAGCAGGAGATCCTGCGGCAGGCTGTACACGCGGTCGTTCTTCACCGCCGGCACGATGTCCCACGTCGGATGCAGAGACAGAAGGCGACTTGGGGCGTAGTCGGCGCCCCAGGCGCCAAGGATGACGTCCGGCTTGGCCGTCAACACGTACTCTTCGCTCAGCGTCGGGGCCTGTGTCTCCAGCGAGTCGGTGATGCTGCGTCCGCCCGCCAGCTCGACCAGCGTGTGAATGTAGCTGCCCTGCCCGAAGGCGTACAACGTGTCGTCGCCGATGAGCACGAGCACGCGAGGCCGATCTTGCACGTCGGCGGTGCGAGTGCGGAGCGCCTCAATCTGCTTCTGGAGGGCTCGGGCGCTGTCGGCTGCGGCCTCGGCCGTGCCGAGCAGTTCGCCCGTCGTCCGGATGGCGTTGAGCACATCGTCGAGCGAGGTGAACGAAAAGAAGTAGATGGGCACGTCCAGCGCATCGAACGTCTCCGCATCGCGCGGCGCGTTGATCTGGTCGGTGGCGAGCACGAGATCCGGATTCCGGGCCGTCACGGCCTCGAAGTCCACCGGCAGCGCGCTGATGGTCGGAAGCGTGTCCACGGCGGGCGGATAATCGGCCGATTTCGTGACGCCAACGAGGGTCGATCCGGCCCCGGCCGCGTGCACGATTTCCGTCAGGTTGGGCGCCAGCGATACGACCCGCCGCACCGGCGTGGAGATCTCGACCGTCCGCCCCAGGTCGTCCGTGACGCGCGTGACGGTGGTGTCGGCGTCGGGCGACGGGCAGCCCCCGACGGCAACCACAAGCGCCAGCAGAGCCCCAAGCGCCGCGGCGTGCACGACCGACCGTTTCCGAAGCCGAGTTGAAAGACAGAACACAGAACAAGACCGCTGGTGATGAAAATCTGCGGATGTTGCGCGGCGCGCCCACCATCCTGAACCGAAGCCGCGTCATGCCAGTGTATAGCTTGCCCGCCGCCTTTGCGACCGCAGGCGGCGCAGACGCGCAGGATTGAAACATTTTCCGCATACATCGACGCACGCACCATGCCCGACCCCACGACCACCGACCTTACGGACGAACTGCGGGCTCTTCGCTCGTCGGTCGAGCCGGACGCGAGGGCCTACGTCGACGAAGCGCTGGCGGCTTTGGAGCCGCCCACATCGCCCGGGCGGGGCGGCCCGGCGGACGCCCCCCTCGACACGCCCCAGGCGCTTGCGTCGGTTCTCGATCACACCCAGCTGCACCCCGATGCAACAGACGCCGACATTGATCGGCTCTGCAAGGAGGCCACGACGTACGGATTCGCCGCCGCCTGCGTGCATCCGGTGCACGTCCCTCGCGTCGCGCATGCTCTGGCGGATTCCGGCGTGGTGCCGTGCACGGTGATCGGCTTTCCGCACGGGGCCAACACGTCGGACACCAAGGCCCAGGAAGCGGCGCAGGCCGTTCGCAATGGCGCCCGCGAGTGCGACATGGTGATCGCGCTCGGGGCCATCAAGAGCGGTCGCTATCCCGATGCCGAGGCCGATGTGCTCGCGGTGGTCAATGCCGCCCACGAAGCCGCCCATGCCGAAGACGGGTCGGTACAGGTGAAGGTGATCCTAGAGACAGCGCTGCTGACCGACGCCGAGAAGGCGGTGGCCTCCATCGTCGCGAAGCGGGCCGGGGCCGACTTCGTCAAGACCTCCACCGGCTTTGCCGAGGGCGGGGCGACCGCCGCCGATGTTGCCCTCATGCGTCAGATCGTGGGCGACCAGCTTGGCGTGAAGGCGTCCGGGGGCGTCGGATCGGCCGCCGCGGTCGAGCGGATGCTCGCGCACGGCGCCACCCGCATCGGAGCCAGTGGCTCGGTCCAGATCATGGAAGGGGCCTCCGCGGACGGTGCGTATTAGCGAACTGGAGAGACCGCGGATCGTTGTCGGGTCGGCGCGGTTTTCAGCCTCGAGCGCCGCGCGCCGTGTCTGGCTCCCCTGTCGCGACTTCGCCATTTTCTGTCGTTTTGCCATGTCCACGTCCATGTTGCCACGGTTCCCTCGTCGTATCCGTTCGATCCTCTGGCTTGCGGTTGGCGGGTTCGTGCTGCTGACGGCCTGCACCGGCCCGCGGTCCACCGCCTCCGAAGAGGCCAGTGCGGCCGAAGACGCGGAGGAGGCCCGCCAGAAAGCTCTGCGAGAGGCGGAAACGTTCGACCCGTCCGTTTATCCGGTTCGGGCGCCCGAACGCGGGTCGGACGCCGTTCGGCACGACGTGCCGCGGCGGCTCCTGTCGGGGCGGGCCGACGAAAACATCACGCGCACGGTAGACGGCTACCGCATCCAGCTGTACTCGGCCACAGACAAGTCGGCGGCCGAAGAGGAGCGGGAGCGCGTGCGGGTCTGGTGGTCGAAGGTCGAGGATGAGGCGCCCGGCGACGTGCTCACGGGCGACCCGCCGCCGCTCGTGATCGAGTACGCCCAGCCCTACTACCGGGTGCGGCTC
>Ga0207797_1001531_pt1 | contig 16652 bp, 22 predicted proteins | sample PRCRCaboRojoPR_6_FD_187275 | JGI IMG/M metagenome (GOLD analysis project Ga0207797, IMG submission 187275) | Marine sediment microbial community from Cabo Rojo, Puerto Rico - PR CR 10% Liquid 1 (SPAdes) | ecosystem: Environmental > Aquatic > Marine > Coastal > Sediment | place: Cabo Rojo, Puerto...
ACGGCTGATGCGCCGGCTGTCGTCGAGCAGCCCGCGCTCGATGAGATGATGCAGCGCCGCCTGCGCATCGCGCCGAGCAACGGAGATGGCCGTCCGGTTCACGGCATACCATCCCCCGACGTATTTTAAAGGTTGGCGGGTGGAAAACGTTTTAACGTGCCCGGTGTTTGCCGTCCGATGGACCGGATACCGCTGGTACATGTCGAGCAGGGCCAGGCAGTCGTCGAGGGCAAGCGTTCCAGCGCCGTCGAGATGTTACGTGAGCTCCGCGACGGGCATGACCTCGTCTACGTCGTAGACCATGACGGCCATCGGCGCAACCGTGCCAACATCGACGTCTACAAGGCGGTGTCCCGAAAAGCGTTTTTGTGGCTTGATGCGGCGCCGCGGCGCGTCGAGGACGTCATCGATCTCGTCGTCGCCGGCGCCACCCGGGTGACCCTGGACGATGCAATGCGGGATGACGACCTCAGGCAGCTCATCGACATGGTGGAAAGCGACCTCTATCTGCGCTCCGCGCAGCCGGTGCATGCCGAGCGGCGCGCCCGTCGGTTCGGCCTGGCCGGTCTCGTGATAGATGACACATGGCGGGAGACCTGGAACGTGGAGACCTGGCGCCTGAACGATGCCGAAGATATGGTGGAGCAGATAGCATGATACAGGAGGCGAAAAAGCTCATCGCGTTTTTGTTCCAGCGGAGCGGCAAGAACACTCTTGACGAAAACGAGATATACATGACGCTGTCCTACGAGCTCGGCTGGCTGACCCCGGCGGAGGCAAAACAGTTCATCAGGCGCGGCCTCGAACGGGGATTGCTCAGCGAAACCGATGACGGCTACGCACCCACATACGATGTCTCGGCCGTCGACATACCGCTCGGTTTCGAGGTCGACGGCAGCATCGTGCAGCCCGGAGACGAGGACCTCGTATCCGTCATCGCGGATGTGCTCGCCTCAAAAGATACAAGCGAGGAGGACGTGCGACGGCGGGTCCGGAAGCGAGCCGAAACGGAGCACGTCATCCCCCAGGTGGCGGCACTGCTCATTGCCCATGAACAGGGCGTGGACGTGCAGCCCTACCTGCAACGGGCGAGCCGAGCCGTCAAAGACATCTAGCAAAAAAGGTTATGGTGCCGGTGTTATCAGCAGCGCCGCGCCAACGCAAAAGGCCGGGTCGGGTGCTCCCTGCACGGGAACGATGATGTTGATGATGGTACCTGCAAAGCCGACGATGACATGGGTGGACAGCTCGTCAGCCGTGATGACCTGTGTGCCGTCGATTCCCCGGGTGACGAGCTGGCCGGTTGCACCGTCGAGCACCGTCATGAACATGAGCGGCGCGGTGAAATGGACGGGGTGCAGGGCATGCGTTATCACCGACCACAGCAGGAACAGCCCGATGGTGCTAAAGCCGTTGAACAGGGAGAGCACGCCCGCCATGGCGAGGTCCAATGGATAGGAAAACAGCGCCTTGGAAAAAGCGCCATACATCATGCAGAGCCGGTTGGACGCCGGCACTGTACCATCGTTCAGCAGCCCGCCCGGCAATGACAGGTCGATGCCGTGTTCGCCAAGCTGCATTATCGCCTGATGCGTCGCCGTTTGGTTGCCCATGTGGATGGCCTCGATGAGATGCTGCAGGAGCCCCTCTACGGCGGATGCCGTTTCAACCGACATGGATATCTGTCGTGTCCCCGCCGGCGTCCGCATTTCGATGACCGCACCGGGTGCATCGGGGGACGTGAGCGCCTGTGACAGGCCGATTGTGACCAGCAGCAGGGGCAGGCAAATGGCCAGCAACCGCCGGAATATCATGACATGCATCCCGTGGAGCATATTTTAATGCTGCGCCCCTCTATAGCAGCAGCGCCGCGGCCAGCGCGATGACGGTGATAACGGCTGCGAGGATGAGCAGGACGGTGCCCGCGCTTTCCTCCGACCGCACGATCTCCATTTTTTCACCTCCCATAGTCCATAACACCCGGTTTTTGAAAAGCGTTATCGCCGCTGCGTGGTTTACACGTAGTAGAACAGTATGGGGAGGAGCAGGACCCCCATCAGCACGCTGCGGCGGACCCGCCATTCCAGGCAGAGCAGACCGACCAGCGTACCGGCGAGCAGACAGAGCAGGCCGACGGGGCCGGTGAACAGCGCCGCCATGACCGCGATGCCGGCGATGGTCGCCAGTGCCACCCATCGATATGGCACGCTGGAGATATGCCGCGCCATGACACGTCCCGCGGCTCTGGTGAAAAAATAGGATGCCAGCGCGGCGACAACCACGCTGATTAGCAGCAACGGCAGCGCCGGAGGTGGCAGCGATGCATGCCAGCGCTCGATGGACAGCAGCTCCTGGATGACGGTGGCACTTCCGCTCCGCGCCCGTCCGATGACGAACAGCGCTGCGAGGACGAAAAAAGCGTTGGACGTGTTGACCGCCGACAGGGTCACGATGATGTTTTCCGCCCGTCTGCGGCCGCGGGCGACCAGCGCCAGCACGGTGGCAACGGCGGCGGTGACACCTGGCAGCACGGACACGGCTGCACCCGCCGCTGTACCGGTGCCCACGTCGGGTATCCCGGGTGAGATGCCCCCGGGTTCTACCTCCTGCTCGGGGACCGCCGTGGCGTGCATTGCATGGAGCAGCGTGGGAATGGCGAACAGTCCGGACAGCGCGGGAAACAAAAGCGAGCCTGGCAGGTTGAGCAGCGGTGCGGGTTGCAGCTCGAAAACGGCGAGGCCGAACACGCCGGCAATGAGGTACAGCACGAGAGCGGCGGCGACATGCCAGATGTCTTTTTCGGTCCCGATGAGCACGACGGACACGGCCAGCAGCACCCATGGCATCACGTCCACGAGCAGCTCGTAGAGCGCGACGGGCGAGCCGAGCAATAGCCTGAAGGGCACGATGCAGGCCAGGCCACCGATTATTGCTCCGGCGCTCCCGGCCGCCGACAGCGCAACGGCGCGGTATCCATGTCCCTGGCGCAGCAGCTCGTGTGCGGGCAGCATCACCAGGGCGGTGTCCTGTTCGGGTGCCCCGAGGAACGTCGAGGGTATGATGTTGACGAAGGTATGCGAGATGGCGGTGGCGGCGATGACGACGGCCAGGAGCAGTGGTACCATGCCGGCCTGGATGCCCGTGATGCCGGCGAGAAACGAGGAGGCAACGCCTGCCATGGAGAGCAGGAGCAGCGCCACCGTGTTGACGTGCAGGCCGGGGACCAGCCCCGTCATCCATCCGATTATGGTGCCAAAGGCTGCGCAGGCCAGAACGGGCAGCAGCCCCGTCATGTCATCCCAGCCGCGTTACCTGGTGGCTGCTGCGCTCGGTCGACAGGTAGAAACACAGCGTGTCATGGTCGTAGCGGAGCATCGCCGTCACGGTCACCTCGTCTCCTCTGGTTATGTTGTACGTTCGCCCGGGATGCCGGACCAGGATGCTACACGGGCCATCGGCGAGGCGGAAGCCGTGCGGGGTCACGTTGGCGGCGGTGCCGTTCACGGTGACCGTGGTATCGCAAAAGTCATCATGCCGGGAGGCGAGCAGGGGCAACGGGATGCTGTCGTTTGTGTATGCGAGCACGGTGACGCCGTCGGCCATGATTTCCAGCCTGCCCTCGTATCGCTGGACGGTGCCGGTGACCCGTATGCGGTCGCCCCGCCGCACGGTGACGCCGTCTGGCACATATATCCATGCCGAGGTGGAGCTGTCGCGGAGCAGCAGGCTCGCCGAGCTATCATATCGCTCGACCTGGACGGCGAGGCCGGTGACACGTACCGTTTCGCCCTCGTAATCTGCCAGGGCGGTCAGCGGGATGGACGCCGGCTCCGACGCCGTGGCGAGCAGGTACAGCCCGGCGATGCAGACCAGGGCGGCTCCGAGCAGCAGATGCTGCCTTGAGCTTCCGAGGTTCACCGTCCAGACTAATGAATAATAGGTTTAAAAACGTTGAGCAGATGATGGGGTATCGGCTGCCTCCATGAGATACCCGGTGGGGTCGACGAGGATGCCGGGCCGGCTGTCGCCGAACCAGTTGCCGCCCAGATACGCCTCATGTTTTGGCGGCTTCGCCCGATAGAGCTCGAAATGGAGCATCGACAGGTCGTCATGGCTGCCCAGCCTCCGGATATATTGTGGCGCCCCTGCGGTGATGGCATCCGGGTTGAGGACGGTGCCGACATGGCCGACGAGGTCGCCGCCCCGGACGATATCCCCGGGTGCGACAGTGACATCATGGAGCTCCCCATATTTTGCGACCAGCGCTCCATGGCGGATGAGCACGGAATGGGTGGTGTTCCAGTACGACAGGATGTCCGGCGACGTCATAACATCGGTTTCGATGACCGTCCCATGTTCGACGGCGTAAACCGGGCTGCCCGCCGGTGCGTACAGGTCGACGCCGCAGTGACGCCGGTCGCCGCGGTCTTCCCAGAAGGAGCCCGGGCTGCCCCGTAACGGAATCCCGCCATGGCCGTCCGGTACGGGCCAGTATTTCATTGTCATTCGAGCCCCGCCTGTGTTATCCTGAACGTTGCCCGTCCGCCGCTGGGCCTGGCACGATGTTTGAGCAATTCCGCTATCCGTGTTTCGGTGCCGTCGTCGCTCTGGCCGTCCACCTTGTGCAGGCAGAGCGCTGTTTTCACCATGTGGTCGATGGTCCGCCCGCCGAAGGGCCGCATTTCTCCGTCCATGGCGTAGACCTGCGAGGTCACTACCACCGGGATGCTGCGTTTCCGGGCGGCAACCTGGAGGGTGACAAGCTGCCGGCTGAGCGAGCGGGTGGCAGCGCTCTCGTCGCCCTCCATCGACAGCCGGTAGTAAAGGTTGACGCTGTCGACGACGATGAGCCCGCCGTCTATTTTAACGGCTTTTTCCACCATCTGCTCCTGCTCGTCCATCGAATAGGGCTGAAAAAAAAGGATGTGCCTGGTGAGCTCCTGGCTGCCGTTGCATATCTGCCCCAGCCGTTCCTCCGACACGCCCTCGGTGTCCACGTAGGCCACCTTGTCCCCCCTGGCGGCGCAGTTCCGGGCTGCCTGCAGGCAGATATTGGTTTTGCCGCTGCCGCCCTCGCCGTGTATCTCGGTGACGATGCCGCATTCAAGGCCGCCCCCGAGCAGGCGGTCGAGCGACGAGCAGTCCAGTGGAAGGACGCATGCATCCACGGGCAGCAAGCGCTGCAACGCCTAAAAGGTTTTCGTTTACGCTGCGCCGAGGATGCTGCCGACCCGGCGTATCTCCATCAGGTTGGTGATGCCGGTCACCGAGTTGGGAACACCGGCGGTGATGACCAGCATGTCGTCGTCGGCGACCTCGCCCCGGTTCTTCAAAAAAGACGTGGTGTCGTAGATGAGATCGTCGAAGTATTCCTTGAACGCGATATGGTAGGGGCGGACCCCCCAGACGAGGCGGAGCTGCCGCCGCACCGTCGGCGTGTTCGTGAACGCGATGATGTCGGTCATCGGCCGGTATCTGGAAATGTTCCGCGCCGTTGAACCCGACGAGGTATGCGCCACGATGTAGTCGACGTCGATCTCGTTGCAGGCCCGCCAGACGTTCTTGGAGATGATGTCCGCCACGCTGCCGCTCCCGCCGTCAACGGTACGGTGGGCATGGTCACGGAAAAACATTTCCACCTTTTCCAGCACCTCTGCCATGAACATGAACGCCTCCACGGGATATGAGCCGATGGCGGTCTCCTCTGACAGCATGACCGCATCGGTGCCGTCCAGCACCGCGTTTGCCACATCCGATGCCTCAGCCCGCGTTGCCCGCGGATGCTCGGTCATCGACTCCAGCATCTGCGTCGCCGTGATAACCGGGGTGCCCCGCGCGTTGCACTTCCGGATGATGTTTTTCTGGGTCAACGGGACATCGGAGGCGGGTATCTCGACGCCCAGGTCGCCACGGGCAACCATGACGCCGTCGGCGGCAGCGATGATGGCGTCGATGTTTTCAAGCGCCTGCATGCTCTCGATTTTCGAGATGACGCCGGCGTGGGAGCCATGGCTGCGCAGCAACTCCCGTATCTCCCGAACCTCCCCGGCGCTCTCCACGAACGAGGCAGCAACGAAGTCCACGTCTTTTTCCACGCCGTACCGGATATCCCGGCGGTCTTTGTCGGTGGGCGCCTGCAGGTCCAGGTCCCGCCCGGGGACGTTGACGGACTGCTGGCTGCCCACCATGCCGCCGTGGCGGACGCGGCAGACGGCGACATCGTCAACCTGTTCGACGACGAGCGCGACGTTGCCGTCATCCAGCAGTATCTCGTCCCCGGTATGGATGTGTTCCAGGAACCCGGGATGGGCGACGGGCAGCATTTCCGCGCTAGAGGCATCGCCGGTGGTCAGCGTGACCGTGTCATCCGTTTTGAGCGTGCGGGGCTGCTCCATGACGCCGAGGCGTATCTCCGGCCCCTGCGTGTCAAGCATGATGGCCACCTCGTCGCTTATTTCGCGGATGGCGTCGATGTTCCGGCCGTGCTGCTCATGGGTGCCATGCGAAAAGTTGAGGCGAACGACGTCCAGTCCGCCCTCGATGAGCCGACGGAGGACCGCCGGTTTTTCCGATGCAGGCCCGATGGTTGCCACGATCTTTGTTTTTCTCATGATAGCATCCATCGGTAAACTGCAGGGCTTTATTTGGTTTTATGCCCCATTGGGCGGAGCTGACGGATGCGACCACAAAAAATCAACAGGTTAAAATATCATCGGGCTGTTTTTTCATATGGGAAAACAGGAAACAGATTCCGCAGGAAAGGGAAACGTGTCGTTCTGGTCGGTGGTCGCCATCGGCATCGGCGGCATGGTCGGCGGCGGCATCTTCGCCGTGCTCGGGTTCGCAGTACAGCTCGGCAAAGGGGCAACGCCGGTCTCGTTTCTGGTGGCAGGCATCGTGGCGGTGCTGACCGCATACTCATACGCCCGGATGAGCGTCCGATATCCCAGCGAGGGCGGCACCGTCGAATTTCTCAACAAAGGATTCGGGCCGGGGTTTTTCACCGGCGGGCTGAACGTCCTTTTATGGATCAGCTACGTGGTCATGCTGTCCCTCTACGCGTACGCATTCGGCCATTACGGCGCCAGCTTTTTCAGCGGCAACCAGACGCTGTGGACCCATCTGCTCATCAGCGCTGGCATCCTGCTCTTTGCAGGACTGAACGCACTGGGGTCGACGCTGGTCGGCCGGGCTGAGAAGGCCGTGGTGGCCATCAAGCTGTCAATCCTGTTTCTGTTCATCGCCGTCGGCATATGGAGCATCGACGGCGGCCGCCTGTCCCCTTCTGCATGGGGCGACCCTGTGCATATCGTCGCCGGAGGCATGGTTATCTTTCTCGCCTACGAGGGATTCGAGCTCATCGCGAACACCGCGAACGACGTGGTGCAGCCTAAGAAGACGCTTCCCCGGGCATTTTTCACCGCGGTGGTATTCGTCATCGGGCTCTATGTGGTCATATCGATGGTCACCGTGGGAAACCTCGCCATCGCGGACATCGTCTCAGCGAAGGACTACGCGCTGGCCGAGGCAGCTCGCCCGTTTCTCGGCCATGCCGGCTTCGTGCTCATCGCCATCGCCGCGCTGCTCTCAACCGGCTCCGCCATCAATGCAACGCTGTATGGCACCGCCCGGGTGAGCTACATCATCGCGAAGGACGGCGAGCTGCCCAGGCAGCTGGAAAAAAAGATCTGGCATCGGCATATCGAGGGATTGCTCATCACCGCCGCGCTGGCGCTCGTCGTCGCCAACCTGTTCGACGTGTCATCCATCTCGATGATGGGCAGCGCCGGCTTCCTCATCATCTTTGCGATGGTGAACGTGGCGAACGCGCGTCGCTGCAAGGAGACGGACAGCAACCGGTGGATAGCATTGCTTGGCGCATCCGTCTGTCTGGGCTCGCTGGTCGCGCTTATCTACAACAGGGCGGTGCATGCGCCGGAGGACTTGGCTGTCCTGGTGGTGATGCTTGCCGCCGCCTTTGGCATCGAATGGCTGTACCGCCGGATGACGGGGCGGGAGCTGAAGGAAACCGTTGCGCCGGGAACGAGGCATGAGGCACGGCAGGACTAGCTGGTTCCGCCGAGCTGCAGCGACGGGTCGCCGAGGAGCACCCAGGCGGAGACGGTCTTGCAGTCCCAGATGTCCAGGTAGGCGTTGTTCCATTCAACCGGCGACGTGTTGAGATATTCGGTAACCGCCGCATTGCACATCTCGCCCGCAACCGTGATGTCGTTCTGGCCGTACTGCTTGAACACCAGGATGTCGAGGTAACCGCTCGCATATTCGATGATATCCGGTTTGCCGTTGCCGTTGACGTCGTCGTCGGCGCCCCATGACAGGCTGGTGAAGCCCGTGGTGGCGATGGCGCCCTTCCCGGGGGCGCGGACGAGCTGCCAGGCGAAGCATTCATAGGTATGGCCCATGTCGGCGATGTGGCAGCCGCCGAGCACGACGAAGGGTAACTTACCATTATTGCGCAGGTCGGGGATGTCCTGCACCTGTATCCCGATCCATGTGTTGTAGTCGTGCGGGGGATGGGTCGCCCAGGAGAGATAGTTGCCGTGTCCCTCCAGGTTGACGAAGCCGGCGCCCTGGCTCCACTCGTCTTTGATGTTCTCGGTGGTCAGCCCGCCGTTGGACCCGAGGAGCTTCACCGGCGTAAAGCCCTCCATGTAGCCAACGGAGGCGTTCACGGTGATCTCTCCCTCGTAGTAGTCGGTGCCCCACTGCGGCATGTCGTTGAACGAATCGCCGCCCGCGACAAGGAAGCGCTTGTACCAGTCGCCGGCAGCGCCGCTCTCATATGCGATGATCTTGTCGACTGTCAGCCATGCCTCGACGAGGCTGCGGCAGGCAAGCCGGCCGACGTGCACGTCGGGGTACAGGTCCATTTGGTCGATGTTGCCCGAATGGTTGTATTCGCCGTAGAAGCCGTTGTCGTTGCTGTCCCACGAGACAAAGCTGCCGCTGCCGTCGTAGATGTCCTCGTAGTAGAGGTCGCTGGCAAAGGTCTCGGATGCATCCGCGGCGGGCTGCGTGTAGACGGTCCGCATCGGCACCCTGCCGGGAGCACCCATGATGAGCACGTACCGGGTGCCCCACTGCTCGACGGCGTTTTTGATGAAATATTTTATCTGCTCCGCCGCGTCGTCGCCCTCGGCCGGGAAATATCTGCCGCTGGATATCTGCCATGGCGTCGCCCACCGGCAGGTGATGCCCAGCTTTTCCTTGTGCTCGATGAGACGGGTGACGGCGGGGTAGAACGTCAGCGGGCTGATGACCACCATGTCGGCGCTGTCGCCGGTCTCCAGCCCCTCGCCGGCCTCATATTCCACGGTGACGTCGACGCTGCGGATGTACTCGATGACGCCATCGGCGGGATGATACCGCACGGGATACACGTTCAGCGTGAAAAAGGTGACATGCTCGCCGTTTTTGAGGCCGCCGTTGGTCCGCCATCGTATCCAGTCGGATGGAAACGGCTCGCTGCCCCGGTATACTGGCCCCTCGTGTACCTCGCTGGACAGGTCGCCGTCGCGAGAAATCGGATGCGGTGCGGGCATCGGCGTGCCCTGCAGCTCCATCGTGGCGACGTCACCTGTGCTGACCTGCACATCGGATATGCGGGTGCCCAGCGGAAACGTGAGCGTCCTGGCTGCATAGGGCAAAATGGGTCGTCCGGCGCTCCGCGTGAGACGGCAGCCGTCGACGTTGACGTTCAGGTATCCCTGTTTTTCGCTCAGGCGGGGCGCCGCGAATTCCATGGAAATGTGCCGTGATGCCTCGCTGTCATCTGCCGGATGCTGCCGCCCTGCTGGTTCATCGATACCGGGGATGCCAACGCTGACCGCGCTCGCCAGAAACAGCCCTGCCACCATGATGCCAAGTATCTGTGCTCTCAACCTCATGGGTATTGCATCGTCCGGCTGTTTTTAAGGATTGCCCGGAGATGCGTGCCGTTCCGTGTGAAATTGTTACCCGCTGGCGGGCAGGATGCAGTCGTAGAAAACCTGCAGCTCGGCGCTGCCCATGTTGCCGCTGGTGTCCTCGGCCGTGACCGTCAGCGTGTAGATGCCGAAGCCGGGGCCGAGGGAGCCCGTCCATTCGAAGGTGTTGTCGCAGGGGACGAAGTAGGCGTTGACCGCGGGCTTGCCGTCGAGTGATACGGTGACGGCGAGCTCGCTTGGATGGTCGACGTTGTCGACGGCGACTGCGACGCCGGGTTTGAACAAAAACGCGCCCATGGTCATGGTCAGGCCGAAGGGGTTGCGGAACAGCTGGATGCCGGCGAAATGTATGTATCCCTCCTCGGGGCTGAGGATGGTGACGTCGGGCGGCGTGGTGTCGTCGTCCATGGATGCCGCCGTCCCGGCTGCATGGCCGCCGGCGATGCCGGTTGCGATGAAAAGGGTCGCTGCAAACAGGGCTGTCATTTTTATGTTCATGGTGTGCCTCCGTCATATTACATACATCATACAACTTTTATAGCTTTCGTCGTCTCCTGCCTGGATTCATCCGCGCCTGCACGCCAAAGGAGGGAAAAAAGACGGTGGCAGGGCAGCCATCCCTACAGCCGGGGGAGGTCATCCAGCATGTCGGCGTGGAGGACGTCGAGCAGCCGTTCGCCTGCCTGCATGACTTCACTGCTCATTTTGTTGAACCATCGGGGCTGGACGCCGACGAGCACAATGGCTGCATCCGTCGTGTCTGCGAGGTAGTCGATGAACACGCTGAGCGGCATCGCATGGGTGGAAAACGACGCTGTCCCCATCCTGTCCCGGGGTATCCGCCGGATGGCTCCAGGGGAGAGCCCCATGTCGGCTGCGTCTACGATGACCACGCGCCGTGGCTCCAGCCGCCGTATCTCCCCGGTGTAGTTTTCCGGGACGGTAAAGCAGTCGATGGCGTGCCATCCCTCCATGCTCAAACGTTGGGCTATCCATGGGCCGATGCCGTCGTCGCCGTTGCCGTCGTTGCCCACGCCGAGGAGCACGTCCATGCATGGATAAGCGCCGGGTGTTTTAAAAACGTCGCGGCGGCAAATGTTTATATGAGCGGCTGTTTTTTGTGTCAGTGGCACAGGCCAGCGGCGACATCGCGGCAGCCCTCGAAAAGCAGGGCGACAACACGCTCGTCAGGGTCCGGGTATCCACGGGGAGCGACACCGCCCGGTTTCCCGCCGGCTACGACCAATGGCGCCACTGTATCATGGCAGCGGTGACGGCGCCGCCGGAGCGCGGCAGGGCGAACCGGGAGCTGCTCGAGCTGGCATCTGCTTTTTTTGACCTGGCATCCGATGAAATCGCGCTGGCATATGGCCACACCAGCCGGGAGAAGGGCATCCTCGTAGGGCGACCGATCGACCACGTGACACGGCGGCTCGGCCATGGACTATAGAGAGGGGCTGGAGGAGGTCAGGGACATCATCGCGGAGATACGCAGCCGCAACGAGACCGTCCCCATCCTGGTCGAGGGCGAAAAAGACGTGGCGGCGCTCCGCCGTCTCGGTGTCACCGGGACCATTTTGACCGTCCACGCAGGGGTCTCCCTGGTCGACGTCTGCGACCACATCGCCATGGCGTACAGCGAGATTATCCTGCTGACCGACTGGGACCGGAAGGGCGGCCGGCTGGCCCGGGCCATCGAAAAAAACCTTTCGGGGCGCACCCGCTGCATCACCGAGTTCCGGGGCCGGCTGGCCGGGCACACCATGGTGAAGGACATCGAGGGGCTTCCCTCCTACCTGGACAGCATGCAGCAGAAAATCGAAAACGGCCGGGAGCGGCAGCCATCGTAAGCTATATGACATCCGGTACGATGCAGCAATATGCGCACCTTTTTGGTCGTCGGAAGCCAGGCCGCCACGGCGCCGTTCAACCTCAACGGGCTGCCCAGCGCGGGGCGGATGGACGTGCTGTGTCGATGTGTCGGCCAGGCGCTGTGCATCTCGCATGGCGTGCGGCGGGACACCAGGCTGTATCTGCTCCTGCTGGGACCGCCCAATCCGCCGAAGGCGCTCCATATCCGGGGCGACAGGGTTCGCTACCTGGGGCCAGATGAGCGGAACATCGCCGGCCTTATCCGCCGGGCGCTCGACGATGATGCAGACGATAGCTGGCGGATGAGCACCCCGGGCGTGTTTGTTGCCCGGCGCGACCTCGCAGGGCTGCTCGACGAGCTATCCATCCCAGTGATGTATCTGCACGAGGCGGGCGTGGACATCCGCGACGCAGACGTTCCCGGGGACTGCCTGTGGACGCTGGGCGACCACGGCGGGCTGCCGCCCATCTGCCGGGACGTCGTCGAAAGCCGTGCCGAAAAAACGGTTGCGCTGTCCCCGCTGTCGCTGCAGGCAGACCAGTGCATCACCCTGGTGCACAACGAGCTCGACCGGCGGCAGCAGTAGCTACGCATCCCCGGGGAGTATCTCGTCGCAGGGTGCACCGTATCCGGACCACTCCTCGACCTCCATGGGTCTGCAACCATTGCCGTTGTATGGCTTCATTGCTTTTGCTTGAGGTCCTGCCATGTCAGGATGGGGTTCCGTGCTGCTTTGACCTCGTCGATGCGCTTCACGGGCGTCTGCTGCGGCGCCTGCCGGAGCACCTCTGATGGCTCCCGGGCGATGGCGTTGAGCGCCTCCGCATATGCATCGAGCGACTGGCGGCGTTCGCTTTCGGTTGGCTCTATCATCAGCGCCTCGGGGACGTTGAGCGGAAAATACATCGTCGGAGGATGCAGCCCGTGGTCGAGCAGGCGCTTGGCGACATCGAGTGCCCGGATGCCCTGCTGTTTGAGCGGCTCCGCGCTGACGACGAACTCGTGCATCCGCCGTCCGGGATAGGGCAGCCTGTAGGCATCGCTGTCGAGCCGGCCGAGCAGGTAGTTGGCGTTCAGCACGGCTCGCTCCGAGACGTGGCGCAGCCCGCTGCCCGTCCGGAGCAGATATGCATAGGTTTTCAGGAGCACGGGCACGTTGCCGTAAAAATGTGAGACATGGCCGATGGAATCGGGATGGTCGTAGCTCCATCTGTAGCCGGTGTCGGTGCGGACAATGCGGGGAACCGGCAGAAAGCGCTCGAGCTCCGCGGATACGCCGACAGGGCCGGCTCCGGGCCCGCCCCCGCCGTGGGGCGTCGCAAAGGTCTTGTGGGGGTTGAGATGGACGATGTCGAAGCCCATGTCGCCCGGGCGGGCTTTGCCCATTATGGCGTTGAGGTTGGCGCCGTCATAGTAAAGCAGCGCGCCGGCATCCCTGACCATGGCCGCTATTTCCAGGATGTCTCGCTCGAAGATGCCGAGCGTGTTGGGATTGGTGAGCATGAACGCGGCCGTGTCATCGGACAGTGCCGCCTCCAGCGCGTCCAGGTCGACGCGTCCCTCCCTGGACGGTATCTCGACGACGTCGTAGCCGGCCATCTTCGCCGACGCGGGATTGGTGCCGTGGGCGCTGTCGGGCAGGATGACCTCGCTTCGCTGTTCGCCGCGCTGCTCATGGTAGGCGCGGGTGATGAGCATGCCGGTGAACTCGCCGTGGGCGCCGGCGGCGGGTTGCAGCGAAAACGCATGCATGCCCGTAATCGTGCAGAGCATGTCCTTGAGATGATACAGGATCTCGAGGATGCCCTGCACCGTGGAAACATCCTGCCAGGGATGCAGCCCTGTCATCCGATGTCGCGATGCAAGGCGCTCGCCGAGCCGGGGGTTGTATTTCATGGTGCAGGAGCCCAGCGGATAGGGGCCGGTGTCGACGCCGTAGTTCATCTGGCTGAGATGGACATAGTGGCGGAGAAGGCTGCTTTCGTCCAGCCCTGGAACGTCGAGGCTGCCACGCTGCAGATGCCCGGGAAGCAACGGCAGGTTTCCATCCTCCCGTTCGTCTCCATCATTCCGGGAGAGCTCGCTGAGCAATGGCTCGTCGTAGGAGGCCATCCTATACATCGTCGCCTCCTATTATGGCGGCGGATGCCTCGACCATGTCATCTATCATCTCCCGGGTGTGCATCTCGGTGACGCCGTAGAGCAGCGCGTTGTCCGGGCCGTTGCCGAGCGGCAGGCCGCCATGGATGCCCCGCCGGAGCAGCCGCTCGTTGAGCCTCCGTGCATCGATGGGGGGTACGGCCACGAACTCGTTGAACACCAGGTCGTCATAGGGAAACGTGAAACCGATGTCCGCGAGCTGATCCATGGCATAGCGTGCCCGGTGCATGTTGACCGCTGCCAGCCGTTGCAGCCCCGTTGTGCCATGCAGCGCCGCGTAGGCGGCAAACGCAACGGCCGCCAGGGCCTGGTTGGTGCAGATGTTGCTCGTCGCGCGCTCCCGGCGGATGTGCTGCTCCCGGGTCTGCAGGGTCATGCAGAAGGCGCGTTTGCCGTCGCTGTCACGGGTGGCGCCGATGACACGCCCGGGCATCTGCCGGACATGGTCCCGTGTGCAGGCGAACATCCCCAGGCGGACGCCGCCGTAGTTCAGCGGGCAGCCAAACCAGCCGTCGCCGACCACGATGTCGGCGCCATATGATGACGGGGGATGCATCACGGCCATCAGGAGCGGGTCGACACCCATGACCAGCATGAGGTTGCTTTCCTCCCGCAGCGTGCGGATGGCGCTGTCGCGGTGCTCTATCAGGCCGTAGTAGCTCGGATTTTCAAGGTACAGGCCGGCCACCCGGTCCGCCAGCGAGGCAATGGCATCGAGATCGATCCGGCCATCATTGAGCGGTATCTCCCTCACCTCGAGATTGGTGCTCCACAGGTAGTTTTGGAGCACGGATTTTTTCGCCGGGGCCAGGTTTTCCGGAATGAGGAACAGGCCGTCGCCGGTGCTCCGGGCGACCATGCCGGCTGCCTCTCCAAGGGCGGTGGCCGCGTCATACATGGACACGTTGGCGACGTCCATGCCGGTGAGCTCGCAGACGATGGACTGATATTCGAACATCGCCTGGAGGATGCCCTGGGAAAACTCGGGCTGATAGGGGGTGTATGCGGTTAAAAACTCGCTCCGGGCAACGACGTGCTCGACAGCCGATGGAACGTAATGTGGCTGGATGCCGCCGCCCAGAAAGATGGGCATGTCGCGACAGGAACGGTTCCCGTTGAGCAATCCGTCAACATGTCGCTCGACCTCCTGCTCGGTCATGCCCGCGGGCAGGTCAAGCCCGTCGATGCGTATGTCCTCCGGGATGTCCATGAAAAGCTCGTCGACGTCGCTGATGCCGAGCACGCCGAGCATGTCGTCCATGTTACTTGAATTCGGTGTACCCGCACTGGCCGCAGCTCAGCCGGTCGTTGTGCTCAGCGAGGAACACGCCATCGCCGCACTTGGGGCAGGTCTTCCTGGTGCGCACCAGCTTGCCGTCCTCTATCTTGTACAGGTCTTTTTTGCTCATGTTATCCCTCCGTGCCGGGTTCTGCTTCGCTTTCTTCCTCGCTCTCCTCGGGTTCAGCGGGCGCCTCCTTTTCCGCTTTTGGCTCCGCCGTGGATGGCTCCCCGCCGCCGGCGAGGTTGTTCCGCTCGAGGATGTGCTGCTGCTCGACGGCTCTCGCCTGCTTCGCCGAGGTATATCCCCGGGCGTAGCCGGTCGCCTGGCTGGCACCGTAGGTCGGCCTGATGTACTCTATCACGATGACGTTTCGCCCGATGGCGTCGCTCAGCTTCTGCTGCACCTGCTTCCGGGAAGGTGTTTTTCCCTCGAAATGCAGCGTGAAGGCCACTTCCTCTCGCTCCAGGATCTTGTTTTCCTTTCTTGACGATATCTCGATTTCCATTTTATTCCTCCATGTCCCGCAGGACACGTTTGACTTTTTCTTTTGACTCAGATGTAACCATGACACGGGCGATGCCCTCTCCGGGGAGCCCGTAGACAACCGTCGCATCCACGGGGGCAAGCGCGATGGCCGCCAGCGCCGCCAGGTCCTCCTCGCCGTCCACCTCTATCCGGGTCGGCGTATCAGTGGCAAACGCCTGCTCGATGGCCCGCCAGAGCTCGTCGGTGATCATGCCGGCCGGGTTGCTGACCCGTCGCACCGTCATCCCGGTTTGCCTGACATCCCGCTCGACGGCGGAGGTGCACGGCGACCGCTCAACCTTGAAGTCGACGACGGCGACGTCGGGCTCGATGCCATGTCGCTGCATGGTCGCGGTCACCATGTCACCCACTGTGACAAGGGGACGTGACAGCGACCCATCAATATCGTTTTCCTGGATGACCGCGCCGATCGGGTGCCGCAGCATGCTCCGCCTGTCGTCGGGCAGCACATAGTTCATCGTACCTTCAATGCATACTTGCCGGGCATCTTGATGCCCATTTTTTCCGCGATGCGGGATCGCGCCGGGTCGATGATGACCATGTATCCCTGCCAGTGTTCCGACGTCGGCGCATTGCAGTAGGGGCAGACGTCATCCTCGGTGAGCATGTGACATTTTTTGCAGGCCTTCATTTGTTCTCCTCCCTGCGCCATTCTTTTTTGCCCATGCCCGGCTGCCGCATGGTCAGCCCGATCTTGCTCTCCCGGGGGTTCATCTCGTTGAGCGAAATGGTGACAATGCGGGCGCGGACCACGTCGCCGACCTTCAGCGAATGCTTGGTCTCCCGGCCCTCCATCCGCTTGTTCTCGGCGTCGATGACGATGTGGTCGTCCATGATCTGGCT
>Ga0207797_1001532_pt1 | contig 16646 bp, 15 predicted proteins | sample PRCRCaboRojoPR_6_FD_187275 | JGI IMG/M metagenome (GOLD analysis project Ga0207797, IMG submission 187275) | Marine sediment microbial community from Cabo Rojo, Puerto Rico - PR CR 10% Liquid 1 (SPAdes) | ecosystem: Environmental > Aquatic > Marine > Coastal > Sediment | place: Cabo Rojo, Puerto...
GACGCCGGCGGCTTCGAGGACCGCGGTCACGTTGTCTTCGTTGATCTCTTCGCCGGTCTCGTTCAGGATGAGTGCTGCGTAAACGTATTCCATTGGTATTCTCCGTAGTTAACCGAACATCGCTCCGAGGCCCTCGGCGCCGTCGCCTTCGTCGTCGTCGTCGTCCTCGTCGTCGGCATCGGCGTCAGGTTCCTCGTCGGCGGTGTCCGCCGCTTCGTCTTCGTCGCTCGATTCGTCCGTCTCCTCGGTCGCCGCGGGCGCTTCCACGCCACGCAGTTCCTCCGGAAGCGCCTCGTCGTCGTCGACGTGGGCCGCGAGCGCGCGGACCTGCCCGTCGGCCTTGGCCACGAGGTCCGGCATGAGCTCGGGGTCCTCGATGGCGGCGAAGAGGCCGACCGATTTGGCCTCGCCGGCCGCCTTGGCCAGGAGCGTGCCCGCCGTGCGAGCCGTCGGGTAGGACGCGTTGACCGAGAGGTTGCGCGCGGCCGCCGCGGCCGACTCGATGTCGGCGCGGTACTCGTCCACGTCGATGGCGAGTTCCTCGGGTTCGAACAGGACGCCCTCGGAGTACACCGAGCGCAGGTCGAGCCCGACTTCCTTCGGCTCGATGCCGAGTTCGCCGAGGACGTTCGCGAGTTCGTCGCTGACCTCCCCGCCGGTTTCGAGCACCGTCGAGTCGGCGGTCACCTTGATCGACCCCTCCATGATGCGGGCTTCCGCCCCCACCTGCTGGAGTTCGCCCACGAACGGGCCGGGATCGATGCCGGTGTCGCCCTCGGGAATCACGATGTCGTTGGGCGCGATTTCGCCCGCGTTGATCGGAGCGGGCGTCTTCGACGCTTCCAACTGCTGGTACAGGCCGAACGGGTTGTCGTTGGTCCCGATGAGTGCGACCTGACCGGAGACGAACTCGGTGAGTTGTTCGAGGCCGTCGTCGACCTCCTCCAGTGCACGACGGACGAGCGTGTTTCGGCTCATCCGGACTTCGGCGCTGCCGTGGAGGTCGCGACGCATGTTCTGGAGCTGTCGGCTCGGAATGCCGGCGACGCCGACGATGCCGACGCTCGCGTAGGACTCGATGAAGCCGACGAGTTCGTCGACTTCCGCCTGTTTCCACTGCGGGATCGTCTCGGTTCGACGGACGCTCTCGCTTTCGCTCATGCCTCTACCTCCACGGACGGCCCCATCGTCGTCTTGACGTAGATGGAGTCGATGTTGAGCGGTCCTTTCTCCAGAGCCGCCTCGAGACGGCGGACGATGACGTCGATGTTGTCCGCGATGTCCTCGGCGGACATGTCCTCCGCGCCGACGCGCGTGTGGAACGTGCGTCGGTCGCGGCTCCGAAGCTGGACCGTGTTCTTCATTCGGTTGACCGTCTCGACGACGTCGTCGTCGGGCTGGAGCGGCGTCGGCATCTTGCCGCGCGGCCCGAGGACGGTCCCGAGATAGCGACCGATATCCTGCATCATCGCCGCCTCGGCGACGAAGAAGTCGGTCTCGTCGGCGAGATCCTTCGCGGCGTCGTCGTCGTCCCCGAGGTCTTCGAGTTCGTCGGGGCTGAGGACGTCGTCCGCCACCTCCTCGGCACGGAGTGCGGTCTCACCGGTTGCAAAGACGACGATCTGCGTCTCCTGGCCGGTACCGGCCGGCAGGACGACGCTCTCGTCGACACGATTCGACGGGTCGTTGAGATCTAGGTCGCGCAGATTCACGGCGAGGTCGACCGTCTCGCGGAAGTTCCGCGGCGGGGCCTCGTCGAGTGCGCGATTGACTGCTTCCTCTATTGTATCTGCCATCTTTCACCTCCGTAGTACGCTGAACGCTCCTACGGGTCAGTGAAACAGGCGGTGGCCTGTCTCATCGGAAGGTGGAGGAAGTTGAACTTAAACCCGTCGAAGCATCGGCGGCGACGACGCCGAAGACGGGCGTTTCGTGGGGTGTCGTGACGGACGAGGCTCCGGTCAGGGCGTGGCCGTCGCCGTCTGACGACAGACGTGAATCTCGTTTTCGGGGAACGTGAGCCACACCTCGTCGCCGACGGTGGGTGCGCGGTCGGCGAACGCGTCGACCGTGGTGTCGTCGACGATGAACGTCACTCGATTGGTGGCGTCCTCGCGGACGACGCGTTCGACCGTGGCACGCACGTCGCCGTCGTCGCCGTCGAACTCGACCGCTTCGGGCCGGATCGCCACTACGTCGTCGCTCGGTCCATCGAGCGTCGAGCGAATCGACGGGGCGTCCTCGAGGTCGATCACGTTCGACCCCGTGAACCGGGCGACCATCGGCGACTCCGGCCGCTGGAATATCTCCTCGGGCGTCCCGCTCTGGACGACCTGCCCGTCGTTCATGATGACGATTCGGTCCGCGAGGGCGCGGGCCGTAGTTCGGTTGTGGGTGACGTACACCGCCGTCGCGTCCGCCAGGACGTCCGCGAGGTCGTCTCGGAGGGCCTGTCGCGTCGGTACGTCGAGTGCCGCCAGCGGTTCGTCGAGCAGTATGACCTCGGGCCGGATCGTGAGTGCCCGTGCCAGCGCGACCCGTTGCTGTTCGCCCCCGGACAGCGTCGGCGGATAGCGGTCGACGAGTCCCGCCACGCCGAGTTCCGCGAGCAGTTCGTCGCCGTCTCGGGTGTCGTCGTGGTAACGGCTCCCGAACTCGACGTTCTCCCTGACGGTCATATGCGGGAAGAGTGCGTAATCCTGGAAGACGAACCCGAAGTCACGCTCCTCGGGTGGGGTGTCGCTCACCGTCCGACCGTCGAGGGTGACCGGGCCGTCGTGCGGGTGAAAGCCGGCGACCGTTTCGAGCAGGAGCGTCTTCCCGCTCCCGCTCGGCCCCAGGATGACGAGGCTCTCGCCGCGTTCCACCTCGATTTCGGCGTCGACGTGGAACGACTCCGCGCCGTCGGCAGTGAACGTCGCCGACACGTCGGCGTGGAGGCTCATACGATCCCTCCAGTCGTGGTACTGTCACTCGTGAGATACCGGATGATCAGGAAGATGAGCGCGGAGACGCCGAGCAGAATGAACGCGACGGCGCCGCTCTCCGCGAGGCCACCCTGCAGGTACGTCCCGTAGACGAACACGGGCGCGTGCTGGGCCGTCACCTCGCCGCCGGCCGGCGGGTAGAAAAAGGAGACCGAGTAGGCGACGACGGCGACGGCGCCGAACTCCGAGACGGCGCGTGCCCACGCGAGGACGCCGCCGGTGACCATGCCCCGAATCGCGAGGGGGGCGGTCACCCGACGGAACGTGTCCCAGCGGTTCGCCCCGTGGATGCGCGAGGCGTACTCGAGACGGTCGTCGATGGATTCGAACGCCTCTCGCGTGGCGTTGACCGCGTACGGTGCGCTCACGAACGTCATCGCGAGCACCATGCCGATCATACTCCCGAGGACCGAGACGTTCGGGAACGCCCCGCCCGATCCGAAGCCGAAGAGGATGATGATGCCCGCGACGCTGTGTGGCACGACCAGCGGCAGGTCGACGAGACTCTCGACCAACTGCTGGCCGGCAAACCCCTCCGAAAACAGGTGGGCGAGCGGGACGCCGAACAATAGACTGACGATGGCCGCCAGCAACGGCCCGTAGATGCCGAGATAGAGCATGCGGTGGACGTCGGGATTGAGCGCCTTCTCGACGACGATAGCGGGTTGCTGGCGGGCGACGAACATGAACAGCGGAAGTCCGAGCGCGACCATCAGGATGCTTCCCATCGTCGCCGCGGCGACGACGAAGGAGTCGCCGCGGATCACGTACGCTGTGACTGCCGTGCTCCCGATCATGAAGAAGGCGTACCACGTCGGCCGGCCGGCGGTGTACGCGGCCACGAACGCGAGTACCTGTATGGCCAGAAATGCCACCGCTAGTGATACCCGTCCAACTCCATCCAGCGAGAATCGTGTCTCAGTACTCGTAGCCATTGCTATCGTTATTCCCATTCAGAAACATAGCTGTGTCGGAGCGGGATGCTCCTTACAGTTCGAGCGGGCCGAGGTTGGTCTTCGCGGAGGCGACGTTCATGACGCGATCCGGCACGGCGTCCTGTCCGCTCTTGGGGACGACGATGGGGTCGACCGGGACGAGGCCCAGTTCTTCGAGGACGGACCGGCCCTCGTCGCTGCCGAAGTACTCGATCCACGCGGCGCCCGCTTCGGGGTTGGGGGCGACGTTCGGGACGGTCATGCCGTACGCGATGGGCGCGCCGGTGAACGTCCCACTGTCGGTCTCGACTTCAGCCTTCGCGTAGTGTTCGGCGTACTCGCTCGTCGCCTGCGACAGGTCGACCTGCGGCTGAAGGTCGATGAAGGGCATGTCGGCCGTACTGGAGATGGACTGGTAGTAGAAGGCGTAGTCGAGAGCGCCGGACTCCAGCTGTCCCTTGAGCTTCGTCTCCGTGCCCGTCGGAACCGTCGAGTTCTCTCGAAGCTTCTCGTAGGTGGACTGGTCGTAGAGCGCGCTCCCCTCGAACTCCTCGGCGCCGAGTTGCTGGGTCATGACCGCGCGGTAGCCACCGGGGTCGACCGCCGGGTCGGAGTGACCGATGGTCACGTCGTCACGCGACAGGACCTCCCACCAGTTGTCCTTCGTGATCTCGTCCGCACCGGGAGAGTCCTCGCGGTACTGGATCGACATCGAGTTGGTCGTGAAGATGCAGTACCAGTCACCGAAGTCGGGGACGATCCGATTCCGGATGAGTCGGAAGTCGGAGGTGCCGAGCACGGACGCCCGGCGGCCCTGCTGGGTGATCTTCTGGGTCGAGGCGACCGAACCCTTCGGCTCGCGGTTCACGTCGACGCCGTACTCCTCCTCGAACGCCGGTTCGGCCTCGCTGAACGCCGCCGCGAGACTGCCGGCGTGGAAAATGGTCATCGAACCGCTGATCTCTGACTCCGGCGTGCTGGTCTCGGTCGGCGTGTCCGTCGCCTCGTCGCCGGAGTCCATCGACCCCTCCGTCTCGGTCGCCGTCGCGGTGGCCGTCGGATCGCTGCCGCCGCCACCACCGCCACCGGAACAGCCGGCGAGCCCCGCCATACCGGCCACACCAATTCCTTTCAGCACGTCGCGCCGTGACCGACCCCGGACGGCCTGCTTCCAGTGCTCTTTCTGCTTCTGCAGCCAGTCCGGCGTCCCATCTCGTTGTGTCATTGGTAGCACAACGGCGTTATTTATTGTGGGACATAATGTCTTTGGTTCCGTCGGCTACCGTTTTGGACGTATAGGCGGTCGCCCGTCTCGCCGTTCCGATACGTAGAAACTGCGCCAGTGGCGATGGGCCGCCCCATCGATACCCGATCAGTACACCAGTTCGCCGGAGACGAACTTCGCGGTCCGCTCGTCGGTCGGGTTCTCGAACACCCGTTCGGCCGGACCGACCTCCGCGACGCCCTCTCCGAGGAGGACGGCGACCCGGTCGGCGATCCGTTCGGCTTGGTGCATGTCGTGAGTGGCGATGCCGATGCCGATGCCGCGGTCACGGGCTTCGCGGATCGCCTCCTCGATGAGGGCCGTGTTCCGCGGGTCGAGGTCGGACGTCGGCTCGTCGAGCAGAAGATAGTTCGGCTCGTACGCCAGTGCCCGCGCGAACGAGACGCGCTGGGCTTCGCCGCCGGAGAGCGAGCGGGCCTCCTGACCTAGTTTGTCGCTAAGCCCCACGAGTTCGAGCGCTTCGGTGACAGCTTCCGGCGTCCCGTTCGATCCGAGGACCGACCACAGTTCGTCGCGGAGGCGGTCGCTCCACGATTCACGCACCCGGAGCCCGTACTCGACGTTCCGTTCGACCGTAGCGTCGAACAGGCTGGCTTCCTGGAACACCATACCGATCCGGCGGCGGAGCTTCAGCCGCTCGTCCTCGGAGAGCGACCAGACGTCCTGTCCGTCGAGCGTGACAGTCCCCTCGTCCGGTTCGAGAAACAGCGCGAGGAAGCGGAGGACGGTCGTCTTGCCGACGCCGGACGGTCCGATGATCGCCACCACCTCGCCGGGGTCGATGGAGAGCGAGAGGTTCCGGACGACCGTCTCGTCGCCGAAGGCGTGGCTGACGTTCGAGAGTCGAACCATCACTGCATCACCCCCTCGTCACCGAGACGGACGACGATGGCGTTGACCGTCAGCACGAGGGCGACCAGCACTGCCCCGAGCACCATCGCAGTATCGTACTGACCCTGTCGCGCCTCGAGTTGGATAGCCGTCGTCAGCGTCCGCGTCTTCGAGATGCCGCTCGAACTGACGATGTTGCCACCGACGATGAGCACGGACCCGACCTCGCTGATGGCGCGGCCGAACCCGGCGAGGACCGCCGTCGCGATGCCGTAGCGGGCCTCTTTGACCACGACCAGCGCCACGTCGAGGCGCGTGCCCCCGAGGACGTGCGCCGCGTCGCGAACGTTGTCGCTCACACCCGTGATGGCCGCGAGGCTGACGGCCGTGATCGGTGGCGTGGCGAGGACGAACTGCGACATGATCATCGCCTCCGTCGTGAAGATGAGCTCTAGTGCCCCCAGCGGCCCTTGGTTCGAGACGGCAAAGAGGACGACCAGCCCGACGACCACGCTCGGAAAGCCCATTCCGGTGTTGATGACCGACTTCACGAACTGCTTGCCCCGGAAGTCGGTGAATCCCATCACGAACGCGATTGGGAGGCTGAACAGCGTGCTGAGCGTCACGGCGGTGACGCTCACGTACAGCGAGACGAAGATTATGCTCCGGACGTATCCCTCCCGAAACGGCAGGTCGACGACCGCCGGGAGCAGCTGTGCGACCGGTTCCAGTGGCACGATTACTCGTCGCCGGAGTCGCTACTCCAACCTTCCGGAACGTACTGTTGGAAGTCGGGGTTCTCCGAGACCGCTTCGGGGAAGAACAACTGCTCGCCGTTCATCTGGTAGTTCGAGATGGCGTCCTGCGCGCCGGGGCTGGTGATCCAGCCGATGTAGGCCATCGCGAGGTCGTAGTTGGCGTTGTCGTGGACGCCGGGGTTGACCGCCATGATGCCGTAGGGGTTGGCGAGAATCTCCGGCCCGCCCTCGATGGGCCCCTGCACGAGGATGACCAGATCGATCTCCGAGCGCTGGGAGATGTAGGTACCGCGGTCCGAGAGCGTGTAGGCGCCCTGCTGGTTGGCGATGTTCAGCGCCTCGCCCATTCCGGTGCCGGTCTCCTGGTACCAGTCGCCGCCGGGGTCGGTGCCCGCGGCGTCCCAGAGGTTGAGCTCCTTGGTGTGGGTGCCGGAGTTGTCGCCGCGGGAGACGAACGTCGCCTCCGCCTCGGCGATGGTGGTCAGGGCCTCCGTCGCGGAACTCATGCCCTGAACCCCCGCCGGGTCGCTCTCCGGGCCGACGATCACGAAGTCGTTGAACATGAGGTCGCGGCGGTTGATCCCGTAGCCGTTACGCATGAACTCGTCTTCGAGGCCGCGGGCGTGGACCATCACCACGTCCGAGTCGCCGTTCCGGGCGGATTCGAGCGCCGCGCCGGTCCCTTGTGCAACCGCGTCGACGGTCACGCCGTACATCTCCTCGAAGTCGGGGTGGATCGCGTCGAGAAGCCCCGTGTCGTAGGTGCTCGTCGTCGTGGTCAGCGTGAGCGTCTCGCCGGCGACACCGGCGCTGCTGCCGTTGTCACTCTGTGCTTGGCCGCCGGTTCCGGAACACCCGGCGATGCCTGCGAGCGCTCCCCCACCGATAGCCGCGATGAACTGCCTTCGTTGTATCGACATAGAAACAACGTTGGGACATGACGATAATGTAGTTTTCGGTTGGTTTTTGAGTGAAAGGATGGCCTCGAAAATATGTCAGCCGATATATCTTCGGTGGAGTTGGCGGCAAAGTCTTTGACACCGGCGGCTGTACGTCACTCATGGAGTTCTCGACCGAGTTCGACGCCCGAATCGGTCAGGGGGACGTGACCCTCGCCGCCCGCGACGTGGACCTGTTACGGGCCATCGACGAACACGGGTCGATCAACGCCGCCGCGACGGCGCTGGGTCGGTCCTACTCCCGGGCGCAACAGCGGATCGTCGAGTTGGAGGGGGCGTTCGGGGACCTCGTCGAGCGCAAACGCGGCGGCTCCGGCGGCGGCGGGAGTCAGTTGACCGAGAACGCGCGGTCCCTCCTGTCGCGATACGACCGACTGCGTGCGGAGTTCACTGGCGTCGCCGAGACGGCCGAGACGGTCATCGAAGGCCGGATCGTCGAGAGGGAAGGGGAACTCGCCACCGTCGAGACGGCGGCGGGGCCGGTGCGGGCCATCGTGCCGCCCAACGGCGACGCGGTGCGTCTCACCCTGCGGGCCGACGCGGTCACCCTCCAGTCGCCGTCGCAGTCGCCCGATTCGGACCGGACCAGCGCCCGAAACCGCCTCCGCGGGACGGTACTCACCATCGACGCCGGCGAGTCGGTCGCGCTGGTCACCGTCGACGTCGGCGGCGAAATCGAACTGTCGGCGCTCGTCACGACGTCGAGCGTCGAGCGACTGAACCTGCACCGCGGCACGCCGGTCGTCGTCTCGTTCAAGGCGACGGCGACGCGAGGCGTGTCGATATAGCGGTGGACGAACGCTAGGGCCCGACGACGAGTACCGGCCGCGTCGCCGTTCGAAGGACGCGCTCCGCGACGCTCCCGAGGAGGACCCGTTCGACGCCCGTCCGGCCGTGTGTCCCCACGACCACGAGGTCGACGTCGTTGTCCGTGGCGTACTCCCTGATCGTCTCGTGGGGGCGTCCGCGGCGGGCCGCGGCGGTGGCGTCGACGCCGGCCTCGCGGGCACGGTCCGCGACGGCGGTGGCCGGGCCGTCGTCGTCGCCGACGGTCAGGGCGTGGAGTCGTGCGCCGGTCGCCGCCGCGACGGCGACGGCGTGATCGGCCGCCCGTTCTGCCCCCTCGCTCCCGTCGGTGGCGAGGAGTACGGATTCGACCGTCGGTTCGGCGTCGAGGGGGCCGTCCGCCCGCACGGCGAGGACTGGAACGTGCGCCGTACGGAGCGTCCGCTCGGCGAGACTCCCGAGTAGATAGCGGTCGACGCCGGATCGACCGTGCGTCCCCATCGCCACGAGGTCGGCGCCGTAGTCGTCGATGGCGTCGGCGAGGACGGCCGCCGGCCGCCCCTCGACGACGTGGGTCTCGACGGGCACCGAACTCGCCGCCGCGACGCGGTCGACGGCCGCCCGTGCCCGTCGCTCGAAGCGTTCGTGCTGTCGGCGGATCAGGTCGTCCACGTCGCCGACGGCGTCGGTCGCGAAGCGATCCGGGTCGACGACGGAGAGGACGTGGACCGTCGCGTCGAATCGCTCGGCGAGGGTCAGCCCGTAGCGGGCGGCGGTCGTCGCGGCGTCGCTCCCGTCGGTCGGGATCAGGATGGTGTCGTACATGGTTAGCTCCCCGCCGGTTCGGCGGTCGTCGTCGGTTCGCGGCGTTCGATCAGGCGCACCGTCACCAGCGCCGCCGGCAGGATGCCGAAGGCGGCGATCAGCGACAGCGCGATGGCGAAGACGGTCGTCAGGCCGAAGTTCGCGAGCACCGGGAACTGCGAGAGGGTGAGGACGCCGAACCCGAAGATGGTGGTGAAACTCGACCCGATCACCGGCCGGGAGAGCTTCGCCACCGCCGTCGTCGCGGCGTCGAGGCGGGTCCGGCCGCGCTCGGCCACCTCGTACTCGAACCGCTCGAACACGTGGACCCCGTAGTCGATGCCGATGCCGAGCGTCAGCGACGACATGGTGATCGTCAGGGGGTTCCAGGGGACGCCGACCAGATACATCGCCCCCGTCACCAGCAACGCCGCGCTCCCCGCGACGGCCGCGATCAGCACCGCCGAAATCTTCACCGAGCGGAAGGCGAAGGTGAGGAAGGCGAAGCCGAGGCCGAAGCTCAGCAGGGTCATCGGCGTCAACCCGGCGGTGACGTTCTCGATGACGTTCCGGTTGAGGACGGGCTTGCCCGTCACCTGCACGTCCTCGGCCGTCGTCAGGGTGTAGTCGGCGTTGCCCTCGAACTCGTCGATCAGCGTCCGCACCGGTTCACCCTCCACGTCGTCGACGTAGAAGGTCAACAGGAGTTTGTCCGGGTGCTCCGACGGGTCACGGATGGCGTTCGGTCCCTCGCTCGCCGCCCGGAGTCCGGCGTCGAGTTCCGACTGGGTTTCGGGGAGTTGCCCCCCACTCGTCATCCGTACCGCCGTCACCGGACTCGTCACTGCGTTCACGTTGGGATTCTCCAACATGAGGCGCTGGTACGTCGCCACCTCCCGGAACGTCTCGGGGGAGTAGGCCTGATCGGTTTCGACGACGACGTAGATCACCTTCGAGCCCTCGACGGTGTCTTCCAGTCGCTCCAGATCCTCCTTGGCGTCGAGGTTCTGGGGCCAGAAGTCCATCATCTGCTGGCGGGGTTCGACCTGCGGGTAGGCGTAGGCCCCGCCTGAGACGAGCAGGACGGCGATCAGGAGCGTGAGTAGTGGCTTGCCCGCGGTCACCCGCCGGGTCAGCGCCCCCATCGCGGCTTCGAGACGGTCGTACTCGGGGCCGTCACCGTCTCCCACGTCGATATCGTCGGTCGCGCCCGCGTCGAATCGGACCAGGAGCGCGGGCAACAGCGTCACCGCGAGGACCATGCTCGCGAAGACGCTCACGGCGCTCGTGACGCCGAACTGCTGGACCGGCGGCACCGCGGAGACGAGCAGGGAACCGAGCCCCACGACGGTCGTCCCCATCGCGATGAGGAGCGCCCGGCCCGTGGTTCGCGTCGCCAGCCCCGCCGCCTCGACGGGCGGGCGTCCGTTCGCCCGCTCTTCGAGGTAACGCGTCTGGATCTGCAGGCCGTAGTCGATGCCCAGCCCCAGCGCGATGGGCATGACGCCCAGCATGATGGCGTTGAAGTTGTAGCCGAGGACGCCCATCGCGCCCATCATGTAGATCAGGGCGGTCATCGCCGTCCCGAGCGGCAGGAAGACGTGCCAGCCCCGTTCGACCTTCGAGCGCATGACGAGGTAGACGACGCCGAAGATGAGCGCGAACGCGCCCGCGAACAGCTTGATCATCTCCGGGAGCATCAGCCCGAAGGCGGCGTTCTCGAAGACGGGCTGACCGGTGACGGTCACCGACAGTCCCGGCGGAAGCGCGGCCAGTTCGGTCTCCTGCTGTATCTCCCCGTAGACGATGTCGGCGCCGCGCTGGGGGAGGAGCCGACCGCGGTCGAAGGTCCCCACCTCACCGTAGTCGGCGAGGATGATCGTCGTCCCGGCTTCGGGGACGACCTGCGAGTGGAGCGTCGCCATCTCGGGGTTCTGCGCCGTCGCCCGGTCGAGCGCCCGACGGACGCCCGTCTCGGTTTCGGGGATCTCGCCGTCGTTGCCGGCGCGAACCAGATCCGCGAGGCTTACGACGCGCGTCGTCTCGTCGAGCCCAGTGTACCGCCGGTCGAGACGGTCGATGGCCCGTATCGTCTCCGGATCGTACAACTGGTCGGACCTGACGACGACGAAGACGTTGTTGCCCGTCTCGAAGTCGTCTTTCAGGGCGGCCCACTCCTCGGCCGTCTCGGAGTCGTCGTCGATGTAGAGCGTCATCCCCATGCTCATCTGGAGCGACGTGGCCGCGATGCCGCCCGAGACGAGGGCGAGGATCAGGACGACGGCGACGACCGGGCGGGGGTTGCGGGCGCTCTTCCGCCCGACCGCCGCCAGCGTCGCCGTGAGACGGGAGTCGTCAGACATCGCTTACAGGCCCAGGAACTGCAGGATGCTCGCGAGCAGTCCACCCCGCTTCTCGGTCACCTCGACGGCCGTCGGTTCCACGTCGGTGACGACCGTCCGTCCGAACGCGTTGTCGTACTTGACGGTCGTGTCGACCGAGTAGGCCTTCGGCGTCGCCGCGGCGTCGACGCTCACGGTGAACGTGACGGTCGCCGACTCGCCGGGGCCGAGGTCGCCGACGTACGCCGTGTCGTCGTCCGTCTCGAACGGCGTGTTGACGTTGATCCGGGCCACGGCGTCGTGCATGACACCTTCACCAGTGTTGGTGATCGTCACCTCGACGGTCTCGGTCGAACCGGCGGCCACCGTCGGCGACCCGGCCGTCTCGAAGGTCATCTCGGGGCCGACTTCGGCGGGAACGGTGTAGCGGTCGCTTTCGACGACCTCGCCGTACGCGTCGTCGTACTCGATGGTGTACGTGAGCGGGTAGTCCTGCGCGATGGCGCGGTCGGCCACTTCGAGTTTGAACCGCGCCGTGGCGGTCTCACCGGGGTCGAGCGTGCCGAGGCTGGCGCTCGTCGAGAGCGGCGAGAACGGCTCCGCCGGGTGCAACACGGCACGGGCGTTGCGCACGGGGCGGTCGCCCGTGTTCGTCACCGAGAGGGTGACCGCGCCCGTCGAGTCGACGTACAGGTCGGTCTCGGTCGCCGAGAGGTCGAACGTCGGGGCGTCCTCGACGGTCACGTCGCCGGTGCGCACGGCCGAGGTGCGGACGACGCCGTTACCGTCCTCGTAGCGGAGTTGGAACGGGATGGCGTAGGTGTCCGCGGACTCGATGTCGGCGACGCTGACCCGGAAGGCGGCCGTCGCGTTCTCGCCGGGTTCGAGCGTGCCGAGCGCGGCGCCGTTCGTCCGCGGGGTGAGCTGATCGTTCTCCAGCAGCATCAGTTCCGCGTCGCTGGCCGTCTCCGTCCCCTCGTTGCGGACGGTCACGGAGACGCGTCCGTCCTCGTTGGCGCGGAGGTTCTCGCCGGAGACGCCGTCGATGCCGAGCCGGACCGACTCGTCGATGCGAACCGTCACGTACCGGCGGACGCTCGCGTCACGCCGGGTGATGAAGTGTTCGTCGCGGTCCACGTTGACGGCGCGGACGTACTGGAAGTCGAGGGTCACCGGAATCCGGTAGGTGCCCGGCTGAGCGTTCTCCGCGACTTCGATTTCGACCGGGACCTGTCGCTGGCCGTCGGGGGCGACGGTGCCGACGGACTGCTCACCGCTCCGCACGTCGATGGGGGCCGATCCGGCCTCGACGCGCGCCGTCGTCGCCATCGCGGCGCCCGGCTTCACGCCCGCGGACTGGAACGCCTGCGAGAGGCGGTCGACGCTCCCCTGTCCGTGGGTTACTGCCGTCCCGCGGTTCTGGACGCCGATATGGAGCGTCGTCGTCTCTCCCGGCACGACGACGTTCGATCCCTGTACCGACGTCGTCAGTTCCGGCTCCCGATACTCGTCGTAGCTCGCGGCACTGACTGGCATCGCGACGACCGAAAGCACCACTGCGAGCGCCAGCAGCGCGGTCACCACGATCCGTGCCGATCCGTTTCCGCCGTCATCATTCATGCTTGTGGACAAACTATGCAATACTATGGTAAAAAGCCGTCGCGAGAGTGACTGTCACGCCAAGTGCCGACTTCGACAGTCGTATGACCGGCCGCGCGCAACCGGTGTCCGTGTCAGCCGATCTGTTCACGCCGCTTGCACTGCGTGGCACCGAGATTCCGAACCGCGTCATGGTTTCGCCGATGTGTCAGTACTCCTGTGAGGGACGGGACGGTCTGCCGACCGACTGGCACCACACGCACCTCGTCAGTCGGGCCGTCGGCGGCGCCGGCCTCGTCATGAGCGAGGCGACGGCCGTGGAGGCCCGCGGCCGGATCACGCCCCACGACCTCGGTATCTGGAGCGACGACCACGCCGACGCCCTCCGCGAGATTACGGCCTCGATCCGTAACCAGGGGAGCGTTCCCGGCATCCAACTCGCCCACGCCGGCCGCAAGGCCTCCAAGACCCGTCCGTGGGAGGGTCGCGAACCGATCACCGGGCAGGACGGCTGGGAGACCGTCGCCCCCTCCGCGAATCCGTGGCCCTACGAGGACGGCGAGGTGCCGACGCGAGCGATGACCGAAGCCGACATCGCGGACGTGGTTGACGCCTTCCGGGCCGCCGCCGAACGCGCCCACGACGCCGGCTTCCGAGTGGCCGAGATTCACAGCGCCCACGGCTACCTCCTCCACGAGTTCCTCTCGCCCGTGACCAACGACCGGACGGACGCGTACGGCGGCGACTTCGAGGGCCGCACGCGCCTTCTCCGCGAGATTACCGGCGCTGTCCGCGAGGTGTGGCCCGACGACGACCCCCTGTTCGTCCGCATCTCGGCGACCGACTGGCTCCCCGACCGCGACTCGTGGACCGTCGCGGACTCGGTCCGCCTCGCCGACGACCTCGCCCCCCTCGGCGTCGACCTGATCGACGTGAGCGCGGGCGGCATCCATCCGGACCAGCAGATTCCCTCGACCGGTCCGGGGTATCAGGAACGCTACGCGCGGCGGATCAAAGGGGAATCGGAGTCCGACGTCGCCGTCGGCGCCGTCGGCGGCATCACGACGCCCGAACAGGCCGACGCGCTCATCAGCAACGAGCGGGGTGACCTCGCCATCGTCGGTCGGGAACACCTCCGCGACCCCTACTTCACGCTCCACGCCGCCCAGCGACTGGACCGCCTCGACGACGTCGAGGTGCCGGTCCAGTACCACCGCGCCTTCTAGTGCTCGTCGCCCGGCGACGGCGCGAGGAAGTTCCCGTCGTCGTCGAACGCGATTTCGTCCGGTTCCGCGACCACGCGCAGGTCGTCACGCTCCCGGGCCGCCTCGATCAGCGGGGCGGAGGCGTAACACCGTTGCAGACGCATCGTGTCCGTTACGCGCAATACTCTGGCCTCGTCGCCGGCGACGGGGCCGACGGTGCCGAGGGCGCCGAGCAGTCCCGCGCGGTCGTTCTCGACGACCGGCGGCATGCGCACGCTCCGTACCGTGCTCGCGGTGATGGCGTTGATGAGGGCTTTCGACCAGTCGAGATTCGACTGCACGTCCCGATGGAGGAAGTCCGCCTGCCCCATCCCCATCACGTTCCCCTTCGTCTTCTCGGTCAGGCCGCGGAGGTAGACCCGTTTCACCTCGGGTGACTCGGGTTCGGGTTCGTCTATCGTGAAGTGTCGCCTCCCGGTGACGTTCGGGTCCATCCCCTGCCCACTCACGTCCTTTCCGATCCGGTCGACCACCAGCACGTCCAGCTCGTCGAACGGGAGCGTCGGCATGCGCTCGTAGGCCATCTCCAGCAGTTCGCGCTCGCGTTTCAGAAAGCCCGAGGCGGGGACACCTTCGAGGAGCGTCGTGTCGTCGTGTTCGTCCTCGACGATGGCGACGCCGCCGGCGACGGGGAGGGCTTCCAGTAGCTGGCTCGCGATTTCGGGGAGCATGTTGCGGAGGCTCCAGTCGACGGCCCAGTCGTGGGCCATCTTCGCCCCCTTCTGTTTCCCCATGCCGATGACGAGCATCTTCGAGAGGCCACTCTCCACCTCGCCGTCGAAGTCCGTGTGGGGCTTGATGCGGTTGGTCATCACGATGCCATCGGCGGCGACGGCGTTCGCGTCGGCGTACACCGGTACGCCGCGTTCCGGCGTCTCGCCCACCGTCTCTACCGCCATCGTGGCGCGAATCTCACAGCCCACCGTCTCTTCGCTGACGCCGAGCGTGTTCAGTTTCTCGCGCTGTCCCTCGGCCGTCGCGCCGCCGTGACTCCCCATCGCCGGAAAGACGAAGGGATCGTAGCCCTGTTCGCGGACGCCAGCGACGACGCCGCGGACGATAGCGCCGAGATTGGCGATGCCGCGACTGCCGGCGCCGATGGCCACCTCGCCGCCGTCGGGCACGTGCGCGAAATCGAGGTCGTGGGTGGCCGCCGCGGCCCGGGATTCGATCTCGTCGGTCGGGATGGGATCGGTCTCCCAGATCTGCTCGATCACGCCCATCCGCGGGAGTGCGAGGTCGCCGACGGTCGTCCGGATGGTGTCCTCGGGTACGACGAGGGAGTCTGCCATACCGAGGAGGTAGCAGGGACGTGGAAAAGAAACCCGCGGTCGTAGGAGGTATCGTAGCTGTCGGCGGATGCTCGCTCCGGCGAGCATCCGTCACGACTTCCGATAGTTCCTATTACGCCGCCGCTTCTTCGGCGAACTCGTCGTCGTACTCGCCGGCGTCGATCCGCTCTTTGAACTCGCGGGCGTCGTTGCCCTCGATGGTGACGCCGAGGGTGACGCAGGTGCCGACGACTTCCTTCGCGGCGTTTTTCAGGTCGTACGCGAGCAGGTCGGACTGCTTCTGTTCGGCGACCTTCTTGACCTGTTCGACGGTGAGGTCGGCGACGAAGTTCTCCTGCGGTTCGCCGCTTCCAGTCTCGAAGCCGGCCTCGTCCTTGATCAACTCGGCCGTCGGCGGGACGCCCACCTCGATGGTGAAGGAGCCGTCGTCCTCGTACTCGACGGTGACGGGCACTTCCATCCCGTCGAAGGCCGCCGTCTCGTCGTTGATCTCCTGTACGACGGCCTGGACGTCCACCGGCGTCGGCCCGAGTTCGGGGCCGAGCGGCGGTCCGGGCGTGGCCTCGCCGCCAGGGACGAGCACTTCGATGGTTCCAGCCATACCGCATCAAACCCGGGGGCGACTTTTAACGGTTTTCTTTCGGCTCACCGGCCCCTCGCCCGCTCACGCGGGATCAGACGTCGACGGCGAACGTCCCGACGCCGGCCGCACGCTCGGCCATCTCCCCGAGCAGCGTCGCCAGGGCCGCGAGGTCGGTCTCGTCGATCACCTCGACCGGCGTGTGCATGTAGCGGTTCGGGAG
>Ga0207797_1001533_pt1 | contig 16641 bp, 17 predicted proteins | sample PRCRCaboRojoPR_6_FD_187275 | JGI IMG/M metagenome (GOLD analysis project Ga0207797, IMG submission 187275) | Marine sediment microbial community from Cabo Rojo, Puerto Rico - PR CR 10% Liquid 1 (SPAdes) | ecosystem: Environmental > Aquatic > Marine > Coastal > Sediment | place: Cabo Rojo, Puerto...
GCAAAAATTGCCGTGCCTTCCCGACCCGATCGCGAGCGCGGCCCGCTCCGGAGGAGGCCTCGCATGCAGGGCCGGCGCGTGACGGCGTTGCAGGGGGCGAGCAAGGGCGTCGCTCCGGAAGGGGGCGGCGACTGGGGCGGGCCGGAACGCGGAGGGGGCTGGAGTGCCCCCGGGCGCAACCGCCGATCAATGGCCGGGCCGGGAGATGGGGGGCGCAGGAAGGCCCGCCTTTCGAGGTCTACTGAGACAGGCGCAGCCCCCGAGGTGGCCGGTGATGTTCCTCGCACCTGGAGGCTCGTCCGTGTCTGCGGGCTTGGAAGACGGATCGAGGAAAGGGGCGCGGGCGCTCACTCCATTCGGCTCAGCCGCTCGCTGATGGCCGCACCCCGCTCCGGGGGCATGGAGGCGAGGATCTGCCCGGCGCTCTTGCCCCGCATGTTGCCGAGGATCCGGACCACGGTGGGGACGTCGAGCTTGCCCATGATGGCCGCGGCGCGCTCGGGCTCCATGGACTGGTAGAGCGACACCAGGTGCTGAACCTGGGTGTCGTTGAGTGCCTGCTCCCGTTCCGCCAGCTTCTTGGCGAAGGCGGTCAGGTCGGACTGGATCTCCTCGAGCTCGGCCATCTTCCGGTCGATCTCCTTCTGGAGAGGGCGGATCTGCTCCTCCCGCTCCCGGAGCTCCTCCTCCCACTCGCGGAGGCGCTGCTCCTTTCTCAGGAGGGCCTGCTCCTTTTCCGCAGACGCCGGGTGCTGTTTTCCGGTCTCGTCTTCGGCCAGGGCCGCCGTCCCCGTGAGATCGAGCGACGTACCGGTCAGCAGGAGGCCGCTTCCCAGGATCTTGACGAGAATGAGCAGCATGAAGACCGCGGCAGCCGGCACAAAAAACCGTTTGGGTTTCATGTGGGCCTCCCGTGACGGATCACGGCGATCTCGTCCAGGTCCTTCTGTTCCTTTCGTTTTTCTTCCCGGAGCCATGACTGGTGGTCTTTCTCCTTGAGCTTTTCAACGATTTGCATTTCCCGCGTCCGCTCCAGGACCACCTTCACCCGGTCCCGGACATCCTCCCTGCAACGTTCGAGCTCCGCTTCCCGGGCCTGGATGCGGGCCTCGAGTCCGGAGACGAAATCTGCGTGGCTCTGCAGGAGCGTCGCAGAAGCTCGGCCCTTGAGGGCCCGCTGGAGTTCCTCGCCGGTCTCCTGCAATCGTCCCTGAAGCGCCTCGACTGCTTCCCGGGCCTCCCTCATCCTCTTCCTGGCCCGGCCGAGCTCGATCTCGGCCCGCTCCTTGCGATGGGCCCTGTGTGTCAGCAGCGCTTCGAATCGAAAAGTGAATCCCATGATGCCTGTTCATGCTGTCAGGAACGGGTCTTTGCTGTGCGACCGAGATTGCGCACGGTGAGCAGCTTGGTCATTTCCCCGATGCCTTTTTCCATCTCGGCGCGGGTGTCCACGCCTTGGGTCAGAAACGCGTTCAACTCGTCGATCATCTCCAGGGCATGGTCCGTTCGATCGTTGACCCCTTTCTCGTACGCACCGACGTTGACGAGGTCTTCGATTTTCGCAAAGTCGGCCAGCAGTCCTCGAAACTCCGTGGCGCGCTTTCGGTGATCCGGCGAGGCCACCTCGGACATGAGCCGGCTCACGCTGGAGAGCACGTTCACGGCCGGGTAGTGGCCTCGGGAGGCCAGGTCCCGGTCCAGGACGATGTGTCCGTCCACGATGGAGCGGACCGCGTCGGCGATCGGCTCGTTCATGTCGTCGCCCTCGACCAGCACGGTGTAGATGCCGGTGATGGACCCCCGCCCCGAGCCCGTGCCGGCCCGTTCGAGCAGTCGGGGGAGGTGGGCGAAGGTGCTGGGTGGATAGGCCTTGCTCGTGGGCGGTTCGCCCGCGGCGAGTCCGACCTCCCGCGCAGCCATGGCGAACCGGGTGACCGAATCCATCATGAGCAGGACGTCCTTGCCCCGGTCCCGGAAGAACTCGGCGACGGCGGAGGCGAAGTAGGCGCCCCGAATGCGGGAGAGGGGCGAGGAGTCGGAGGTGGCCACCACCACAACGGAGCGGGCGAGGCCCTCCTTTCCGAGGTCCCGTTCGATGAACTCGCGGACCTCCCTTCCCCGCTCCCCGATGAGGCCGATGACGTTCACGTCGGCGGAGGTGTACCGCGCCATCATGCCCAGAAGCACGCTTTTCCCCACACCGGACCCGGCCATGATGGCGGCCCGCTGCCCCTTGGCGAGGGTGGTCAGGCAGTTGATGGAGCGCACGCCCACGTCCAGGGGTTCGGTGATGCGCGCCCGGAGGAGGGGGTTGACCGGGTCGGCGTACAGGGGCATCTCGCGTTCCGGGGAGAGGCCCGGCCCGCCGTCCAGGGGGTTGCCGAGGCCGTCCAGGACCCGTCCCAGCATGTCCCCGCCCACCCCGGCGGCCGCCTTGTAACGGTCGGCGATGACGCTGCTTCCCGGCTCGATTCCGTCGGCCTTGCCCAGTGGCATGAGGAGAACCCGATCCTCCCGAAACCCGATCACCTCGACGGGGACGGCCTGGCTCTTGTCGCCGACCGGGGTCACGCGACCGATGGCCCCGACCGGCATGGCCGGGCCGTTGGCTTCCAGGACCGTGCCCACCACCTTGGTGATGCGTCCCTCCGTGGTGATGGTCTGCACGGCATCCACCGCTTCCGCGTACCTGGCGAGATCCAGGTTCACGCCTCGTCTCCTCCGCCTGCAACGAAGGCCTGCTCGATTGCCTTGTCGATGAGGGACAGCTGCTCGGAAACCGTTGCCCTGATCGTCCCGAATCCGGTCTCCAGCACGCACCCACCCCGGTCCACCGCTTCGTCCTCCTTCACCTGGAACCGCCCGCCTTCGGTCATGGATGCGAGCTCGGGCAGGATCCTCCGGATCTCTTCCATGTCCTCGGGGTGGACGCTGACTGCGAGGCGGCTTCGATCCGCCACCAGCTCGAACGCGGCACGTACGGTTCTGCGGATGAGGGCCGGATCCGTGCGGATCTCCTCCCGCACGATTCGCCTCGCGATGCGGGAGCTCAGGGTCACGGCCTCCTGCTCGGCCTCGCGGAGCAGAGAGGACTTCAGGGAGCGGAGCTCCGAGAAGAGGGCCTCCATCTGCTGTCGTTGCTCCTCGATCTGCTTGTTCTCCAGCTCCAGACCATCCTTTCGCCCCTGCTCGAACCCCTTTTCGTAGGCCTCCCGCTCCAGCCGGTCGAGCCTCTCCTCCGGGCTCTCGGTCTCCTCGCGGCCGTTCCCGTTGCCCGGTCGGGGGAGCGGTCCCCCCGGCAGGACCAGCGCCCCGGTCTCGGGCCGGAACAGGGACGCGTCATCGTCCTCCTGTCCGACGGTGTCGGGATCGTAGGAGCGGATGTTGAACTGGAGGCCCTCCTCCTTCTTGATGACGTTAGACCAGGACATCGTCCCCTCCCTTGCCGCCGAGAACGATCTTGCCCTCCTCCTCGAGCCTCCTCGCCGTCTTCAAGATGTTCTGCTGGGCCTGCTCCACGTCCCGCAGGCGGACCGGGCCCATGACCTCCATGTCCTCCTTCATCATCTGCGCGGCCCGCTGGCTGACGTTTCCGAAGACCTTGTCCCCCAGGCTCTCGCTGGCGGTCTTGAGTGCGAGGATGAGCTCGTCGTTGCTGATCTCCTTGAGCAGCGTTCGGATGGAGCGATCGTCGAGGTGGATGAGGTCCTCGAACACGAACATGGACTGGCGGATCTCTTCGGCCAGCTCCTCCCGCTCCGCTTCGATGCGCTCCAGAATGGAGCCCTCCGTCTTCTGGTCGACCTGGTTCATGATCTCCGCCGCCGCCTGGATGCCGCCGAGCTTCTCGTTCGACTCGTTTCCGATGTCGGCGATCTGCTCCACGATCACCTCCTGAATCTCGTCCACGATCTCGTCCGGGACGTTGTCGAGCTCGGCGATCCGCACCACCACCTCGCTTTGTACGGCCTCGGGGAGGAGCTGGATGATCTCGGCGGCGGTTTGATGGTTCAGGTTCACGAGGATGAGCGCCATGGTCTGCGGGTGCTCGTCCCTCATGAGGTTCGCCAGGACCTGTGGGCTCAGGCTGCGGAGCATCTCGAAGGGGCGGCTGCCGTCCTGGTTGGTGAAACCGCTCAGGAGGGAGTCCGCCTTCCGGGAGTCGAAGGCCTGGCTCACGGTCTTCTTGAAGAAGCTCGACCCGCTCACCCCCAGGAGGCTGCTCTCACGGCAAGCGGCGAAGAACTCGTCCATGATGGAGGCGATCAGCTGCGTGTCCACGCTCTTGATCTGGGCCATGTGCTCCCCGATCACCTTCACCTCCTCCTCGTCGAGGTGCTTGAACACGTGGGTGGCGAAGGACTCGCCCATCACCATGAGGAGGACGGCGGCCTTCCGGGGTCCTGTCAATCCTTTGATCAGGTCCACGGTCAAGCGCTCCCTTCACTCAGCCAGGATCGAATGATGTCGGCCGCCATCTCGGGGTTCTTCTTGGTCAGCTCCAGGAGCTGGGTCTGCTGCTCCATCTCGGGGCTTCCCTTGGCGCCTCCACCCTCCAGCTGCGGGGTGTCCGAACCCTGGCGTAGCAGCACCTGCTGCTGGCCGGCCTGGCTCAGCCATTTCCGGAAGGGGCGGATCGCCAGGAAGAAAAAGAGGGCGATGAGGAGCAGGTTGAGGGCCGGCTTGCTCATCTTTTTCGCGTAGGACATCCAGGCGGGGTCCGACTGGACGCCGGCCATGGTCCCCTCCGCCCCGCGCATGGCAAACGGGATGTTAGACACGGTCACCTGGTCCCCGCGCTGCTCGTTGTAGCCGATCGCCTTCATGACGATCTCCTCGAAGGTCTTCATCTCCCTTCGGCTCCGGGGAGAGAACTGCCGGGTCGTCTCGCCCTCCTGTCCCGTCGAGGGGGTGTAAGGCCCGTCGATGACCACGGCGGCGGTGAGGCGGGTGATGTCTCCGACGGCGTTGACGATCTGGCGGTTCACCCGGTTGATTTCGTAGTTGATGACCGAGTTCTCCTTCTCGAACCCCTGTGTGGACCGATCGGTCCCGGAAGCGCTCTGTTGCTGGACCACCTGGTATTTCATGTCGGGGCTGCCTCCCGGGAGTCCATGGCCCTGCGAGGAGGATTCCTTCTGAACCTGTTCGCTTCGAACCACCGCGCTGTCCGGATCGTAGGACTCTTCGGAGACGCTCACCTGCCGGAAGTCCACGTCGGCCGCGACCCTGGCCACGACCTTGTTCGCTCCGACCACGGGTTCCAACATGGTCTGGATCCGGTTCTCCAGGGAGCGCTCCAGCCGTCGCTGGTACTCGAACTGGGACCGGCTCAATCCCCCGGCGGTCAGGGCTTCCTGCCCCTTGGACAGAAGCCCGCCGGCCATGTCCACGACCGTGACGTTTTCCGGCTTGAGCCCCTCCACGGCGCAGGCCACCAGGTTCACGATCCCCTGGAGCTCCTGGCGGTTCAGGACACGGCCCGGGACCAGGCGAAGGACCACGCTCGCGGTCGCGGGCTTTTCCGGTTCGGCAAACAGGCTGTCGCCGGCCGCAACGATGTGGACCCGGGCCTGGCTGACGGTGTCGAACTGGGTGACGGTCCGGGCCAGCTCCCCCTGCAGTGCCTGCTGGAACTTCAGCTTCTGTACGAACTCGGTGGTCCCGAAGGAGACGTTGTCGAACACCTCGAACCCCACGTTGCTTCCCTGGGGAAGTCCCTCGGTGGCGAGGTCGAGCCGCAGCTGGTAGACCCTCTCCTCGGGTACGAGAACGGCGCTGCCTCCCTCCTTGAGCTCGAACGGGATCCGCTTCTCCTTGAGCTTCTCGGTGATTTTCGCCGCATCCCCGGTGCCGAGGTTGGAGAAGAGCACCTGGTAGTTCGGGCGGTTGGTCCAGAGCAGCAGGGCGACGAAACCGCCCACCACCAGGAGCATGGTCACCCCCAGGGATATCCTCCGCGCGGGCGGCATGTTCCTCAGGATCTCGACCAACTGCTGAAATGTGTTCCTTCCGGCGCCTTCTTCCGCCATGGCTCACCCTCGGTCGCAGCCCCGGCGCTCCCGGCGGTTTCCGCCGGGTCCGCCTGAAACGGCTAGAACGACATCCTCATGATTTCCTGGTATGCGTCGAGCAGCTTGTTCCGAATCTCGACAAGGAGCTTGAAGGAGATCCCCGCCTTCTCGGAGGCGATCATGATCTCGTGAAGGCTCTGGCGTTTGCCCACGGCGAACTCGGCCACCTTCTGGTCCGCCGCCTTGAGCTCCGCATCGACCTCTTTGTAGAAGCCCTCGAGCGTGTCCCGGAAGCCCGAGGGAGAGGCCGCCTCTGTGCGGTCCTGCGGCTGGATTTGTGAGGGGATGTTCGGGAAGCCTCGGATCGGGTCCATGGGATTACCTGCCTGCTTCAGTGTCCAGTGTCCGGCCCGGATGTCCTCAACGGCCGATCTCCAGCGCCTTGAGCGCCATGTCCTTGGCGGCCTTCACCACGGCGGCGTTGGCCTCGTACGCCCGGTTGGCGTTCAGCATGAGCACCATTTCCTCCACCAGGTTCACGTTCGGGAGGTAGAGGTATCCCTCCGGATCGGCGTCCGGGTGGGTCGGATCGAAGATCCGCTTGAAGGGCCCTTCCACGGGTACCACCTCGGTGACCTCGACGCCGTTCAGCTGCCGATCCAGGGCGTCCTCCAGGTGGGCGTCGAACTCCTGCACCGCCGGGGTGGCTTGGAAGATGGTGGCCTTCCTCCGATAGGGGGTTCCTTCGTCGGTCCGGGTCGTGTTCACGTTGGCCAGGTTCGTGGAGATGACGTTCAGCCGGGTCCGCTGCGCCGTCATTCCCCCGGCAGCCAGGTCGATGGTCCGAATGAGATCCATGGGATTATCTCCTTCCTGCGTCGATCACATCTCTCAAGGCCCGGAACTTCCTGGACAGAAGGGTGACCGAGGCCTCGTAGAGCAGGTTGTTCTTGGCCATCTTGGCCATCTCCCGATCCAGCTTCAGCCGGTCGGAGCCGGTGACGTCCGCTGTGTAGGGTTCGACCGTGTAGACCCGCTCGGGATCCGGAGAGACGGGGAAATGCCTCTCGTGGGTTTTTCGGAGGGTCACCTCCTCCGTGCCGGAGGCCCTGTTCCGGTCCACGGCGTCTCGGAGTGCCTGGTTGAAGGTGGCCTCCTTGGGCGTGTAGCCGGGGGTCTCGATGTTCGCCATGTTGCCCGCAATCACCGACTGGTTGGCCGCCCGGAAGTCCAGGGCCTGCTCGAGCGCCTTCACGGTTCTTCCCATCAACCGGTTTCTCAGGGTGCTCTCGATGTCCATGTCCGCCTCCTTGAATGCTCTGCCCTCCATCCTGCAAAAGCGATACCAAAAGGACCGGCCGATCGGTGACCGGGATTCGCAGGAGCGATCCACTTCCGGCTGCGCCGGGAGGGCCTCCGGACCGGGACCCGGAGGAGGAAAATGCTGCAGGGAGGGGTGTATGTCAGGGCCGTGGAGCGGCGAGCCGGAGGGGGCGGGTTGGCGGGCGGGGTGGCCTGTCAACATATTGACAACGTCCTGGGGGGTGAGGGGGCGGCAAAGGGCCCGCGGCCCCGAGAACGGATCAGGGTCTCAGTGGGTGGTGTACCTTGTTCAACCGTCGTTTCCCGCGGTCACTTCTCCGGTATCCCTCTGGTACTCGTTCAGCTTGTTCCTCAGGGTGCGGACGCTGATGCCGAGGACCTGGGAGGCCCGGGTCCGGTTGCCCTGATGGTCGTCCAGGGCGCGGAAGATCATCCGTCTCTCCATCTCGCGGAGCGGCAGGAGGCCTCCCTCCGCATCCGCTCCGGCCTCAGCGGTGGCGCGGCCGCCCAGGCCGGCCAGGAAATCCAGGTCCCGGGGACCCACGACGTCGCCGTCCACCAGGAGGACGGCCCGCTCCATCAGGTTTTCCAGCTCCCGGACGTTTCCCGGCCAGGGCATCCGCCGAAGACGGTCTTCCGCTTCCGCCGAGAGGGCCTTGGCCGGGAGCCCGTTGAGGGCGGCGGTCTCATCGAGGAACTGCTCGGCCAGCCGGGGGATGTCGTCCGGTCGTCTCCGCAGGGGAGGGAGGCGCAGGGGCACGACGTTCAGCCGGTAGAAGAGGTCCTGCCGGAAGGCGCCTTCCCGTACCGCCTTTTCCAGGTCCCGGTTGGTTGTGGCGATGACGCGGACGTCCACCGGGACGGGGGCCTGTCCCCCCACCCGGTCCACTTCCCTCTCCTGGAGGACGCGCAGGAGCTTGGCCTGAATCGACACGGCCATCTCGCTGATTTCGTCCAGGAGAAGGGTTCCCCCGCTCGCCAGCTCGAACTTCCCCTTCTTGCGGCCGACCGCCCCGGTGAAGGCGCCCTTTTCGTGGCCGAACAGCTCGCTCTCCAGCAGGTTCTCGGGCAGGGCCGCGCAGTTCACGGCGACAAAGGGGCCCGCGGTGCGATCACCGCTCTCGTGAATGAACCGAGCGATCACCTCCTTGCCGGTGCCGCTCTCGCCCTGGATCAGAACTGTGGACCGGCTGGGAGCGATCCGGGCGCCCAGCTCGACGATCCGGACCATCTCGGGGTGGACCGCAACGGGCCGATTCCGGGCGGTGTTCCGCCGGGGGACCGAGGCCGGCGTTTCCAGGGGAGCCCGCACCCCCGGCATCGAAAGCGCGGCCTCCAGCACCGCCCAGAGTCGCTCGGCGTCCACGTTCAGCGGCAGGTACTCCGTGGCCCCCATGCGGATCGCCTCGGTCGCTTCCTCGATGGTCGGTCGGGCGCTGGCGAGGATCACCGGCATGGTCGGGAAAACCCTCCGCACCTCTCGAAGGAGGCCGAGCTCCCCGTCTCCGTTGATCTGCCCCACCCACATGCCGGGGCGCGTTCGCTCGATGGTCTCGGCGAGCTCCTCCCCGGCCTCGGCGATCACGACCCGGTACCCCAGCGACTCGATGCGGTCCCAGAGGGTCTTGGGGAGCGAGAGCCGATTGGCGGTCCACAGGATGTTGTCGTGGTTTTCAGGCATCTCGTTCAGCTTCCATTCGACCAGCTGGACAACCGTCGCAACTGCTTCTCGAGACCCAGCGATCCCAGTCGAAGCCGGACCCGCTGCTGCAGGGGGCCGTCGCCCTGCTCGGAGATCTCCACCAGGAGGGGTTCGGCTTTGCCGTAGTCCCCGAGGGCCAGGTAGGCCAAGGCCATCTGAAACCGAAGCTCCCAGTACCCCTCCTCTCCCGGGGCGTAGCCTTCCTCGAGGGCGGTTTCGAACGCCTCGAGCGCATCTTCGTGGCGGCCTGCCCTCGCACAGGCGATGCCGAGCTCGCGGTAGGCCCGCCTGAGAATCGGCTGGGGCTTCTCCAGCCGCTCGGCCAGGCCGATGCATCGGTTCAGGGAGGCCCGGGCCTGCTCGAGGTCCCCTCTTTCCTTCTCGATGCGTCCCGTGGCCAGTTGGACGGACGCGATGTCCCGATCCGCCAGGAGGCGTTCTCCGCGGAGGAGCCCCTCGTAGAGTGCATAGGCCTCCTCGGAACGCCCGCGATCCCGGTAGAGGCCGGCGAGCATGAGGTCCAGCTCCTGCCGGTCGGCCTCGGGCAGAAGGGCCCGGTCCTCTCCTTTCTCGAGGATCGCCAGGGCCCGGTCTTCTTCGCCGGCGGCGATCAGGCTCCGGGTCAGGCCGAGGATCCTCCGGCCCTTGGAGACCTGGCTCAGGTCGTACGGCTTGATGGATTCGAGGAGATCGGCGGCCTCCGGATGGCGGCCGAGATCGTGCATGGAGATCCCCACCAGGAGGAGCGCCTCCGGGTCGGTGTTCCGGTGCAGAAGGCCCCTCCGGGCCAGGTAGAAGTCCACCAGAGCTTCGGCCCGTCCCTGCCGGTCGAGGCGTTTCATCTCCTGCTCGGCGATGCGATAGTAGAGTCGCCGGGCCTCCATCCTCATCTCGTTTTGAAACGGCTTGTCCATGAGGTCTCGAAGGACCTCGAGGGCCTTGGGGTACTGCTCCTCCTCGAAGTACTTCTTCGCCATCTCCAGGGCGGCCAGGTCGCCGAGGGGCTTTCCGGCGTTGTCCTCGCGAAAGTCCTGGAAGGCCTGGTACCCGGACTCGTAGCCGGCGAGGCGCAGCCGGGCGATGGAGGCCCCGTCGCTGTCCGGGTACTCTCGAATGACCGCCCGGTAGAAGCGCTCCGCCTCTCTCGGCCGGGATGCGTGATGGTAGGTGTCGCCGATCCGGGCGAGGATCAGGTCGGCGCCTTCCGGCTGCCCCCCGATGTTCAGGGCGTGGAAGAAGTAGTCCCTCGCCGCCGCGTGTCGTTTCAGGTAGAGCGCGTTCCGACCGCGAAGAAACAGGAACTCGGGGTGTTCGAGGTAGAACCGGGGGTGTGCTTCGGAGAGCCCCTCCAGCGTCTCGCCGGCCTTTTCGTGCAGTCCAACGGCCTCGAAGTACCGCGCGATGTTCATGCGGGCTTCCCGCACGATGGGCGAGCCCGGGTGCTCTTCGAGGACGGTCTTGAAATCCTCGACCGCCTTGTCGGGGCGGTTTACCTCGAGGTAGACGAGACCCCGTTCCAGCTGGGCCCGGGCGAGGGTTTCGGGATCGCCGGCGCTGTGGAGCACGATGTTCAGATATCCGATCGCTGCATAGTCGTTGCCCAGCAAGCCGCTGGCCCGGGCCATGTTCAGGTAGGCGCGGGGAACCCGGGGTGACTGTCGAAACCGGGAAATGGCGGTCTGGTAGGTCTTCATCATGGTGGAGAAGCGGTCCGTGTCTCCCTCTGTGACCAGAGAGAACGCCGCGTCACCTTTGAGGAAGAGCACCCTCTCCGTCATGGGGGATCCTGGAAAGCGATCCAGGAAGCGGCTGCAGAGGTCGACGCACCGCTCGTGGTTTCCGGCTTCGGAGGCCTGGCGAATGTCGCCGTAGAGGAGGGCCTCGTCCGGGGCCAGCTCCCGCAGGATGTCGTCCTCCGAGACGTCCTCCCTCTCCGTCCGGGACGGCGACGGGCCCTCCCGGGCGGCCTCGCCTGCGGAGCCGGTGCTGGAGGCGATCCGGCCCCGGAACACCGGTCCGTCCGTGGATGCCGGAGAGGTGTCGGCGCGCGTCGCCGTCTTCCCCGCGCCGCTTCGGCTCGTTCCGCTTTTCCCCTGACCGGCCTCGGGCGGCCCCGGCGGAGCGGCCCCCGGGGAGGGCGTCGCCCCGCTCTCCTCAGCCGCGAGAACGGGAGCCGGAACCCGCTCCCCCTCGTACAGGTCGGTGACCAGACGGCCCCCGTCCCCGGTCCAGAAGACCCGAATGCGGTCGATTCGGGTGAGAAGCTGAAGGTCGATGTCCGTGTCCCGTCCGTCGGTTTGAAGGGTCGCCAGGGCCAGGTTGCCGGCCGGACCGTACTGTGTGCGATCGAACGCCGGGCTCACAAGGGGGAGGCGAAGCCGGGTTCGACCCGGGGAGAGGTGGGTGAGCTCCCAGGCGGGTTGCCGGTCCAGTGGGAGGACCATGCGTGTCCGCATCTCCATGGAACCGAAATGGACGGGTTGAAGGGTCGACTCCTCAGAGAGGCCTTCGGGGGCCGGTGGTCTCTTCTCGCCGTGGACGAGCTCCAGGTAGAGCGCGTTCCCATCGTCGATCCAGGCTGCGCTGGCGTCCCGCAGGGGCCCCGGCAGGGTGAGAAGGATCCCCGTGTCCGGTTCGGCGACCTCCGGGTCCAGCTGGAGGATCGGGGCCTGGGCTTCGACGCCTTCCCGAAACGCCCCGGAACCGGCGGTCCCGTGGAGGAGGAGGCGGATCCGGTCCCGCGAGACGGACTTCAGGGTGTACACCGGACGACCCTCGAGTCGAACGATGCATCGGATTCGTTCCGGTTCCCGGTGCAGGGCGAGCCCCAGGGCCCTGCTCCCCTCCGACGCCCGGGCGGGCCCCCGGGGGAGGAGAACCAGGAAGCAGAGGGCCGGGAGAAGCGCGGCCCCTATGAACGCACGCCGGTTCATTGTTTTTCGAGCAGCCTCCTCAGCAGCTGAATCATCTCCTCCTGCTGCTTGAGGATTTCCAGGTTGGTCTGGACCATGAATCGCGCGGACACGGCGATCTCCTTCAGCCGGTCGGCCGAGGGATCGTTGCTGTAGACGGTGGCGTCCCGCCCCGACTCTCTCCGCAGGGCCTCGTAGAAGTCCTCCGTCAGCTCGAGGTAGACCCCCTCCGGAACCTGGGCCCGGGGGGAGCCGTCCTGTGCGGCGGCGGAGCTCGGACCGGTCGGCCCCGCGATCAGGATGCAGAGCATGGCCGAGCAGGCCGCGATGGGGACGAATGGTTTCATGGTTCCTCCGGAAGTGGGAAGATCTGAGATTTGGCGCATTCGCAAAAGCCGGCTCACGCGCCGCTGGCAGCGCTGTAACCTGTTGAGATGCCGTGGGCAGATCTCGAGGCTTCGGGCCTTTTGCGCCGCCATCGGGCTTCACTGCCGGGGGAGAAAGCACATCCCGTGCCACCGGGACGCTCCCGCGGTCACGGGCGCCTGCGGCCCTCCAGGTGTCCGCCCGAGGGGCTCGTGAAAATACCCCTTGGTGGGCCGGGCGTAGGGCGGCATTTCACATGCCGCCGCAAGGTTGGCGACACGCACGGGGGGTGTAGAACCCCGCCCTACGAAAACACGGGTTTTCATCAGCGGGGGTGACCGGAACCGGATGCTGGTCATGGACGTTTGGGCGGCCCTTTTCCCAGCCGGGCCGGTTCCCGCAGGAGGAACGCCCGAAAGCGTCAGCAGTTTGACGGGCCGGTCCCGGGCAACCCCATCACGATTCGGCGGGGCCGGAACGGCCTTGACATTTCAATCGCACGAGGGTTCAATTTTTCGCAAAAACCCACTCCGCCGCCGCTGGGTACGGTGTACCCTCTGGTTGCCACGGGGGCAGATCAGCAGCGCCGGGGCTCCCGGATATTCCCAGATGATTCCCATCCGAGACACGATCCAGTCCAAGAGCTACCCCCTCGTCAACAGCACGCTCATCGGCATCAACGCGGTGGTCTATCTCTTCACGCTGGCCAAGGGATCCGCCGTCCACGAGCTGTTCGTGGTCTACGGGTTGATCCCCGCCCGGTACACGGTGCCCGAGATCTCCCGCTACTTCAGCTTCGGCCAGCAGGCGTTTTCCCTGATCTCTTTCATGTTTCTGCACGGCGGCTTCCTGCATCTCCTTGGCAACATGTGGAGCCTGTACATCTTCGGCGACAATGTGGAGGACCGGATGGGATCCGCCAGATACCTGGCCTTCTACCTGCTCTGCGGGCTGGTCTCCGGCCTCTTCCACCTGGTGCTCAACGCCCACTCGCAGGTCCCCACCATCGGTGCGAGCGGTGCCATTGCAGGGGTCATGGGCGCCTACTTCATCCTGTACCCCCAGTCGAAGATCCTGACCCTGATTCCCATCTTTTTCATCCCTTACTTCATCGAGATCCCGGCCTTCGTCTTCCTGGGGATCTGGTTCGCCCTCCAGTTCCTGAGCGCAGCCGGCCCGCAGGCACAGTCCAGCGGGGTGGCCTGGTGGGCGCACATCGGGGGGTTCGTGTTCGGGCTGCTCTTCCTCAAGCTGTTTCTGAAGGTCCCGCCCCTGGGCCTCTCCGGGCGCCTCCGGGCCGTGAGCCCCGAGCGGAAGCCCCATCGGCTTCAGGTGATACGGACCACCGGCCGGCCCGGGGACCCGAACCTTTACGGGCGCATCCGCGTGACGCCGCTGGAGGCGGAGGAGGGCGCCCGCAAGCTGGTGAACATCCCCTGGGGGGCCCAGCGAAGGCTGTTCAACGTCCGGGTTCCCGAAGGCGTGAGTGAAGGGCGCGTGCTCAGGCTTTCAGGCCTGGGGCGGAGGCAGGAGGACGGGCAGGCCGGCGACCTGCTGCTGGACGTGAAGATCGAGCCCGAGGGCTCGTCCTCCCCGTGATGCGCGGGCGGGAGGGAGGCCGCAAGGGCGCCGGCCGGCGCTTTCCGGTCTGTTTGGGCTTGTGCATTTCCGGGGAACCTGCTAAAAGCTTCACATCCCGGAGAATTCGCCCTCGGAGGGTCACCCGCGAAACCCTTCGGGATCCTTTGTGCGGGACCCGGAACTCCGAACCAGGCGGCCGATCACCATGGGTGCCACGCCAACCCACAAGACGAGCCAGCTGCCCAGGCTGCTGATCAAGCTGAACCGGGATCAGATGACCGGCATGGTCACGATCAAGGACAACCGGCGAAGCTTGAGGGTCTACCTCCGGCAGGGGCATGTCGCGAGCGCCGACGGACTGGACGCGGAAAGCCGCCTGATCAAGGAGCTCGCCCAGAAGAAGGGCCTGTCCCCGGAGGTGGTCGGCAAGCTCGAGCGCATGCTGGCGAAGGATCCCCGTTCCCTGGGACGGACCCTGGTGGATCGCGGACTGATCAAGCGCGAGGTCTGGGACCGGTTCCTGGTGTTCAAGGTGAAGCAGACCCTGGCCGCCGCCTTTCAGATGGCGGACGCCGAGCTGGGCTTCAGCGAGAGCCCGGTGGAGGTCGATCCCTTCGATTCCATCGACTACAACCTGTTTCAGCTCCTCATGGAGACCGTCAAGGGCATTCGTGAGGATGCCTTTTTCCGGCGCTACATCGAAGGACCCGAAGGTGTCTACGAGACATCGGCCGATTCGGACGTGCTGAAGGACCAGGTTCCTCTCACGCCTTCCGAAACCGCCGTGCTCCGACTGGTGGACGGCCGGCGAAGCGTGAAGGAGATCCAGGAGGCCGCCGGCGCGGAGGAACCGGACCTCTACAGGACCCTGTACCTCCTGTTTTGCTTCGGGCTGATCGAACCCGGAAGCGGGGCGGCCGGGGAGGACGACGTCAATTACGAGGAGATCGCGCAGCTCTACCTGGACCTGCTGAACATCATCGAGGCCAACTTCCGGAAAGAGGTTGGAAAGCAGTTCGAGAAGCTGTATGCGGAATCCCTCGAGGAGCTCGGGGCGCGCGTTGGAACGCTCTTCGAGCCCCTGGTTTTTTCCAAGGACGCCCAGGCCGATTTCCCGCGGCAGGTGGCCGCCAGGTGCCGGGAGGAGGCCGGTCAGGGGAACGCGGTCCTGTTTCTCAAGTCGTCATTCAACAAGCTGGTCTACCTGCTGATCATGCGGATGAAGAAGCTCCTGGGCGTCGGCCTCACCGAGAAGACGATCCGGGAGATGATGAACATTCTGGACTACGTTGAGAAATACCGGCAGGACGCGGAGATGATGAACTATGTCAAGGGGAACCTGGAGGACTACCTGCGGCAGGTCAAGGCCTGATGATTGGAGGCGGGTTCAGCGGGCCCGCGGTGTGACGCAAGGAGGGAAGCGATGGGTTTCATGACGCCGGAGAATACCGTTTACCTGTTCATGCTGGTGATCTACATCATCGTCGTCTACATCTTCGACCGGGCCCGCCGGAAGTTCAAGGGCGGAACCATCGAGATGGTCATCAAGCTGATCATCATCAACACCCTCCTCCTCCTTTGTGCCGACTACACCCACTTCCTCGGGTTTCTCGGGCCCGATGTCGCCTACATCCTCCAGACCGTCCTCCGGCTTGCAGCCATGTGCGCCCTCGCATTCGGCGGGCTGCGGTTGATCGTCGATTGAGCGGCGTGGAGCTGCTTTTTCTGGGGACGGGCGGTGCGTGGTCCCTGCCGGAGCTGGGCTGCAACTGCTTCATATGCGGTGAGATGCGAAAGCGGGGCGAGCGAAGGCGCCGTACGGCGCTGGCCCTGAAAGGTGCGGGCACCCTCCTGGTGGATTGCGGTCCGGACATCGCCTCCCAGCTCCAGGACAACGGTGTGGGCCGCCCCGACGCCGTGCTGATCACGCACGAGCACGGGGACCACTTCCTGGGCCTGGACGAGCTGGTCTCCTTCCGCCGCACCACCCCGAAGGGACGGTTCGAGCCCATTCCCGCCTACATGACGTCCCAGACCCTGGCGGCGGTGCGGAGGCGTTTCGACTACCTCCAGGGCATGGGCGTCCTGGCGTTCCGGGAGGTGAAGGAGGACGAGCCCCTGAACGCGGGTGCCTTCCGCGTGCTGCCCTTCAAGACCCACCATGGCACGTTCGCCGCGGGCTCCGTGGGGTACGTGATCGACGCCCCGGGAGAGAACGGCTCCAGGAAGCGGTTGGTCTACACCTCCGATTTCGTGGATCTGCCCGAACCGCCCCCGGAGCTCCTGCATCCGGACATCCTGGTCATCCAGTCCTTCTGGCTGAACGAGCCCGCTCACAACCGCCCCAATCACATGAGCTTCCAGAAGGCCCTGGTCTACATCGATCGGTGGGCGCCGAAGGGCAGGACCTACCTCGTCCACATCGGTGACGGGGACCCGGTCCCCGGCGACCCGGCCAACGCCATGTCCAAGAAGTACGCTCCGGCGGATCCCATGAGGACTCCCGGAGGAGAGTGCTACCCGATTCCCCGGTGCCAGGAAGACTGGCAGGCGGTGGTGGACCGGATCGTCCGGGACCGGGCCCTTTCCCGCACCATCGTCGTGGCCGAGGACGGCCTCCGGGTGGTCTTGTAGGCCCGGTGCTCCAGCCTTCGGGACCGTCCTCGACCGGGTCGAACCGGGCGCCCGTCAGCCCAAGGGCGGGCTTGACACCCCGGTTCGGGAGTGCGTAAATGTCGGAACG
>Ga0207797_1001534_pt1 | contig 16637 bp, 13 predicted proteins | sample PRCRCaboRojoPR_6_FD_187275 | JGI IMG/M metagenome (GOLD analysis project Ga0207797, IMG submission 187275) | Marine sediment microbial community from Cabo Rojo, Puerto Rico - PR CR 10% Liquid 1 (SPAdes) | ecosystem: Environmental > Aquatic > Marine > Coastal > Sediment | place: Cabo Rojo, Puerto...
TGGGTGAGTCGATGTTGAAAGTGACCCCCGCCATCCGGTGGACCTCCTTCTCGATGCTGCCGAGCTCTTTCCTCAACTCGCCGGCGTATTGTTTCAGCTCGTTTTCATTGATCTTAACCCCGTTGAGCTCCATGCTGATCAGCACATGTATCAGGGGCATCTCCATGCGGGAGGCCAGGTTCCAAAGGTGGTGCTTCTTCAGCTCTTTCTCCAGGATACCCTTGAGCTGCCAGGTCAGATCGGCATCTTCACAGGCATAGGGGGTGAGTTGCTCCACGGCTACCGAGCGCATGGAGGCCTGATTTTTTCCTTTCTTGCCGATCAGCTCCTCGATGCCGATGGGGGTATAGTTCAGGTATTTTTCGGAAAGGACGGTCAGGTTGTGCCTCTGTTCCGGTTCAAGCAGGTAATGGGCGACCATCGTATCAAAGAGTTCTCCCTCAACCCGGATGCCATATCTTCGCAGCACCAGGATGTCGTATTTGATGTTTTGCCCTATCTTGCGGATGGCCTTGTTCTCAAATGCCGGCTTCAGCTCTTCCGCAATTTTTTTGACCTCCTCCTGATCACGGGGACAGGGAATGAAGAAGGCCTCATCGTTTTTAAAAGAGAGGGCTATCCCGACCAGTTCCGCATGGTGGGGATTGACCGAGGTGGTTTCCGTGTCGAAACAGAATTCCCCGAGCCCCTGAAGCTTTTTGATCACCTCCTCCCGCTTCTCCCGGGTATCGATCTGCTGATAGTCCTTGTCGGAGGAGGCAAGGTTATCCCGGCCGGGATCCGGAGGGACTCCCTTTTTGCCGGTTTCCTGTGAGAACATCGATTGCTGAATGGGCTCCCGGCCGGAGACCTGTCCGGGCTCCTTGTTGAAGAGCCGCCGAATAAGGGATTTGAACTCCAGCTCCTGGAAAAGCCCGGCCAGCTTCTCCTTGTCGGGCTGTTTCAGCTCGATCTCCGAAGTATCCAGCTCGGCGGGCACATCCAGCTTGATCTTTACCAACTCCTTGCTGGTTTTTACCTGTTCCTTGTAGTTGATCAGGTTTTCTTTCTGTTTTCCCTTGAGGTCATCGATGTTTTCATAGAGTCCCTCGATGGACCCGTACCGGGCAATGAGCTTTTTGGCGGTTTTTTCTCCTATCCCGGGGGCTCCCGGTATATTGTCCGACTTGTCTCCCCATAGGGCCATGATGTCGATGATCTGGCGGGGATCTTCAATGCCGAACTGCGCGCAAATCTTTTCCCGGTCGATCACCTCGGCCTCGTTGCCCGAGCGCTTGGGCTTGTAGATGTAAAGGTCATCGGTCAGCAACTGGCCGTAATCCTTGTCGGGGGTCATCATATAGGTTTCAAATCCTTTGGCTGTAGCCTTATGCGCCAGTGTGCCGATGACATCATCCGCTTCAAATCCCTCCACCTGGATCATGGGTATGTTGAAAGCCTTTAGTATTTCTTTGATATAGGGGAGGGACTGCTGGATGTCCTCGGGCATCTCTTCCCGGTTGGCCTTGTATTCTTCATAGATCTGGTTGCGAAAGGTGGGTCCGGAAGGGTCGAAAGCCACGGCAATGTGGGAGGGTTGTTCTTTTTCAAGGACTTCCACCAGGGTGTTGGTAAAACCCAGTATGGCCGATGTGTTCAGACCTTTGGAGTTGCGCACCGGATTCTTGATAAAGGCATAGTAAGCCCGGTATATCAGGGCATAGGCATCCAGCAAAAACAGCTTCTTCTGCATGAGACAGGAATTTGTGGGTTGAACCCCCAAAAGTTAAGAAAAAAACACATCAAAATGAAACAACCCCGAACCTCAGGGGGCTTATGCATTGTCTGAGGCATACCATTCAGCGTAGGAAGAAGCCGTTTCATGCAACTTCAGGCTGTGCAGGCTGATGTTGGAGGGTAGCCTTCTGGCAATACGCCGGGCAAAATCAACGACCAGGTTTTCACAGGTGGGCTGGAAATCAACAATATAGCGCTTGTCAAAAAGTTGCCGGATGTTATCCAGGTTGGGATCCACGGATTCCATGTTGAGGACGACTGCATGATCCAGGGGATCAACCACTTCCTTCTGAACGATTTGCTTGAGCTCCCCGAAATCGATCACCATCCCTTTCTTTGGACTGGCCGGGTCATCTACAGGGGTTCCTATGACCGTAACAAAGAGCCTGTAGGAATGCCCGTGCAGGTTGCTGCACGACCCGTTGTAGTTCCAGAGCGCATGAGCAATCTCGAAATCAAACTCCTTGGTGACCCTTACTTTGTTTGACATGGCTGGGGATTAAAATGCAATGATTGTACGCGTGATCTGCCGGCGATAGCACACGCACCGTCGCTGAGGCAGCCGGAAAACATTAACCGTTGGAAGAGGTGCATTTGCCTACGCAGTGTACGATGTTGCTCAAGCTGTTGTCCTTGAGGAAGTAATACGTATTTTTGCCTTCCCGCTTCGAGCACAAAACACCCTTGTCCTTGAGAATACCCAGATGATGCGAAGTGGTGGATTGCTCTATATTGAGCAGTTCGTGAATCTGGGTAACCGTCAGCTTTTTACCACCTTCAAGGTGGCTTAGTATACTGATCCTCAGCGGATGGGCTATCGCCTTGAGCATGTTGGCTGCCTCTTCAAGCTGCTCCGGTGTTAAATCTTTGATTTGCATTTTGGATTTCTTATAGACTTTAAATAATGCAAATATATAAATATCTTGTTGATATACATATGTGGTGATGTATAAAGGGGATCAATTTAAACCATTTTTATAACATATTTCCGGGATATGTCTCATAGCATTCCGGCCAATAAAACTCAATGCCCTGTGATTTGTTGTAGATGATATGATATTAAAGGGCATTAATTATTATATTTGAAACCATTAAGTATGTCCATGACCATGTCGCAGCTGGATGAGATAAAAGCTCCTATCCGTGAAGAGATGCGGCGGTTTGAATCTTTCTTCAAAGAGTCGATGAAGACCGGCATCCCTTTACTGGATATTATTCTCCATTATATTGTCAGGCGCAAGGGGAAGCAGATGAGGCCGATGTTTGTCTTTCTCAGTGCCCGGATGCTGGGTGAGACCAATGATTCCACTTTCACTGCTGCTTCTTTGATTGAGTTGCTGCACAATGCCACCCTGATCCATGATGATGTGGTCGATAAATCCTACCGGCGCAGGGGCCACTTTTCGATCAATGCCCTGTGGAAATCCAAGGTGAGCGTTTTGGTAGGGGATTATTTGCTCTCTGAGGGGCTGCTGCTTGCTGTTCGAAACAAGGAGTATGACTTGTTGGAGATTGTCAGTAATGCGGTGAAGGAGATGAGCGAAGGGGAGTTGATACAGGTGCGCAATCTACGGAAGCTATATATTTCGCAAGAGGAATATTTTAACGTGGTCAAGAAGAAGACCGCTTCATTGATTGCCTCCTGTACCGCATGCGGTGCCCGTTCGGTGACTACCGACCCGGAGGTTGTTGAGGACCTGAGGCGCTTCGGTGAGAAGGTAGGCATTGCCTTTCAGGTCAAAGACGACCTCCTGGATTATGAGCGATCAGGCACCATAGGGAAACCCGCAGGCAATGACATCAAGGAAAAGAAGGTCACCCTGCCCCTGATTTATGCCCTCAACAATGCCGGGGATAAGGAGAAAAAGGAGATAAAACGCATTTTTGGCCGTTCACGTAAAAATGGAAGGGATATCAACAAGGTCATAGAATTTGTCCGGGAAAATGAAGGCCTGCAGCATGCCCGCAACACCATGATGGCGACCAAAGAGGAAGCCCTGCGGATATTAGAGCCCTATGCTGCGGACAATAACGGCTACAACTCCCTGGTGAAACTGGTGAATTTTACCGTTACCCGCAATAAATAGCCGAACTGGTATCACGGGCACTCCCCCTAGAAATAGTTGACCTCTTCCTGTTGGATATGGCCCAGCAGATCATTGGCCAGGCGACTGGCCCCGATACGGAAAAGGGAGCTGTTCAGCCACTGTTCTCCCAAAACCTCTTTGACGATGGCATAATAGGAAAGCGCATCCTCGGCGGTGGCAATACCGCCGGCCGGCTTGATGCCCGTGGTTTTCCCCGTGTGTTTGTAAAAAGCCTTGATGGCGCGGGTCATGATGTAAACGGCATCATAGGTGGCTGCCGGCTTGACTTTCCCGGTGGAGGTCTTGATGAAATCCGCTCCCGCCTCCATGGCAATAAGACTTGCTAATTGGATGTTTTTGTAGTCATTGATCAATCCTGTCTCAAGTATTACTTTGAGTTTTTTGTGGCCAATGGCCTCCTTGATCTCCCGGATCTCTTCATACACCGTTTCATAGTCTCCGGCCAGAAAGGGGCCGATTGACATCACCACATCCACTTCATCGGCTCCATGGTTGATGATTTCTTTACATTCGGCTTTTTTTACCCCTAAGAAGGTTTGGCTGGTCGGGAAATTGGCCCCTACCGAGGCAACTTGTATGTTGTTGTTGTCAATTTTTTTAACTGCCGTCTCGATCAGGGGAGGGTAGACACATACCGCGGCCACATTCGGTATGCCTTCAAAATGGGCCTCCAGATGATTGACCTTGTGGCAAAGCTTTTCGATGAATGGTATATTATCATCTGTATTCAAGCTGGTTAAATCAATTAACCTGAATACCTGCTTGAGGGTTTCCGGGTTCAGATATTGATGGCTGTTGTTGGCTATTACTTTAACCTTTTGTTCAATTCCTTCTTCTAATGCCAATGAATATTTGTTGATTAAATTTTCCATGGTTTTTTATCAAAGTTTGGGGTTGTTTTTGTGTCTTTCGGGATCCCTGCGGGTTTTCTTTTGCAGGTTCTCCTCCAGTGCACGGGTCAGATCCGTGCCGGTCTGGTTGGCAAGGCAAAGCAAAACGAAGAGGACATCGGCCAGTTCATCCTTCAGTTCGGATGCTTCAGAGGCCTTATACGATTGCTCCCCGTACTGACGGCTGATCACACGCGCCAGTTCGCCCACCTCCTCGGTAAGAACGGCCAGGTTGGTCAGTTCACTGAAATATCTCACACCATGTTTTTGGATCCACTGGTCTACCTCTTGCTGTGCTTGCTCGATTGTCATTTTTAATCAAAATTAATAATTCTCTATAATCTGAAAATCACCCTACAGGTCTTTGTTTCTGGAATCGATCATGAGGGTGACCGGTCCGTCGTTTTCCAGGGCCACTTTCATATAGGCACCGAACTCCCCTGTTCGGGCTTCAGTGCCCACTTTGTCCCCCATTTGCCGGGCAAATTCCAGGTATAAACCATTGGCTTTATCAGGACCCGCAGCCCGGCTGTAGGAAGGCCTTGTGCCCTTTTTGGTTTTGGCATGCAGGGTGAACTGGCTGATCACCATGATTTCTCCACCCACATCCACCACAGACAGGTTCATCTGACCATTGCCATCCTCAAAGATCCTGAGTTTGCCTATTTTTTCCGTGAGCCAGCCAATGTCCTCCTGATCGTCTTCTTCCTCTATCCCCAGGAGGATCAGCAAGCCCTTGCCGATCTGCGCTTTTTGTTTTTGCTCGATCTCAACGGCGGCATGGTTGACCCTTTGAATAAGTGCACGCATAAGCTTTGATGATTGATTGGAAATATAAACCAGGGGGATAAATTTAGTGAATCCGGTGGATTAAAAAAACATTCTTCCCGTGCTTTGGAATACCCTTCTGTCAATCACGATAAATAGCGGCAACCAGATCTTTTTGTATGTGGCTTCGATAAACGCCTGAACCGGCCCATGTTTTGTCCGTGGAGGCTATGTTATACAGATCGGCCGGGCATTCAGGAGGGGGTGGTGCGGCCTGTCCATGGCGCTCATTTTGTTTTTTTTATTTTATTTGTTTTATTTAAGAGCTGTTTAACTTTTAAAACGCATGCCATGCACTTTATCGATCTATCTGTTTTCATTCTTTATATGGTGGTTATGCTGGGAGTGGGGTATTTTTTTCTGCGCAGGAATAAGGATACGGATGATTATTATGTAGGAGGCCGGAGCATGGGTAGTTTTCATGTTGGATTGTCGGTGGTGGCCACCGATGTGGGGGGTGGTTTTTCTATCGGTCTGGGGGGTTTGGGTTTTATCATGGGTATTGCCGGTTCGTGGATGCTTTTTACCGGACTGATAGGCGCGTGGCTGAGTGCCGTATTTCTGATTCCCAAAGTGAGCAAGATGTCGCATAAGATCCAGCTTTTCACCTTTCCCCAGATATTTGAGCAGTTCTATACACCCCGGGTGGCATTTCTGGCCGGGGTGATATCGGCCATTGGCTATATGGGCTTTACCAGTTCCCAGATACTGGCCGGTGCCAAGCTGGCCTCGGCTACTTTTGTGGACCTGAAGCTGAACCAGGCCCTGATCATCATGGGCGTGATCGCGGTGGTATATACGGTGATGGGTGGATTGAAGGCCGTGATCTATACCGATACCATCCAGTGGCTGATCTTAATGGGGGGGTTGATTTTTATTGGTATTCCCTTGGGATATAATGCTATTGGTGGCATGGAAGCGATCCGGGAAACCCTGCCCGGGGAATTTCTTTCCTTCAGCAATGTCTCCTGGCAGGAACTGGTCAATTGGGGCATTACCATCATACCCATCTGGTTCGTGGGGATGACCCTCTATCAGCGGATCTACTCCACAAGAAGCCGCAAAGAAGCCCAAAAAGCCTGGTTTATAGCAGGCCTTTTCGAATGGCCCCTGATGGCCATGATGGGTGTGATCCTGGGCCTTTTTGCAAGAGTGGGACTGGAAAACGGTATGTTTACCTCCCTGGGTTATCCCGACCTCCAGAGCATCGATTCGGAGATGGGACTGCCCCTGCTGCTTCGTACCGTCCTTCCTGTCGGGCTGATGGGACTGATGATGTCGGCTTATTTCTCGGCCATCATGTCGACGGCCGACAGCTGCCTGATGGCCTCTTCCGGCAACATCCTGACCGACATTCTCAATAAAATTTTTCACTTTGACCACAACTCCAGGAAGGTCCTGCGCATCTCCCAGATGCTCACCTTCGTGATAGGTGGTTCCGCCCTGCTGCTGGCCCTGAAAATGCAGAACGTGCTGGAGCTGATGCTGTATTCCTATGCCTTTATGGTTTCCGGTCTTTTCATCCCCATCCTGGGCGCCCTTTTCTGGCGCAAAAGTAGTCCGGTGGCCGCCTTCTGGTCGATGCTCATCGGGGGTGGCACCACCCTCTACCTGACCGTGGCCGGGTTCAGCCTGCCTTTTGGCCTGGATCCCAATATATTCGGGATCAGCGCCTCCCTGGTCCTTTTTGTGGGGCTGACCTTTTTGTTTCCCCGCAAAAAAGGTGCATCCTCCATGGAACCGGCTGCTTCGATCGAATAGGTACAGGAGGTTGCTGTCTCACCATTTTAGGATCTTTTCATAGGGATCCTCTACAACCACACTTATTCTGTTTATGGAATAGGCTCTGAAGAAACCTGCCGCGCCATTTCCCCCCTCTATGTTGGTCCTTACATTGGCCCTCGGTCCGCTGAAAAGGGGATTGGAAGGACCAACCTCATTGGTGAGTTCAATGATGTATTTGTAATAATCCTGCGTGATGCCGTTGGCTTCAAGGGTGATCACATCTCCGGGACGGATGATCTCATCCTTTTTGGCTTTGATCAGGCTCTGGACCATTACACCGGGTACATAATTGCCATTGAACATACGGTCATCCTGTATTACGTATTCGTCAATGGTGTCGGTGACCAGGGTATCGTTTTTCAGGACTTTGAACAGGTAATAGTTCCTTTCAACCGGGTCCTTTGCATAGAGCTGAATGCCCCACAATTGGACGGCACCCCCTGCATATTCCTGATAGACCACTTCAATGGAGTCGGCACGGGCGATCGAGTTGATGCGCGAGGTGGCCTCGTAGATTTCCTCTGAGCCATCCGAGTCGATGTCGATCCCTTGGATGGAGAGGGTGTAGGTTTCACCCGTTTCCCCGTAAAAACCGGGATCGGTCAGATACAGTCCCGGAGCGGTATCGCTCTCGGTCAGCAGGTGGTTGTTGATCATGACCCGGCCGCCAGTAACGGGATCGGCCGGCCGATTGGAGAAATAATCCATGGTTTTGCTTAATCTCACGTAATGCCGGGTGGTATCGGTGGTGATTTGACCGTCCACCACCAGGCGGGTGTAGCTGCTGTCAAGGTCAATGTTTACCTGTTCTGTACAGGATCCCAGCAACAATGCCGCCATGAACAGAAAAGCGTGTTGTATGGTTGTTCGATTCATGATGAGGGTTTTATAAGGTTAGAATTTGAAGTTGTAAGCGACCGATGGAATGATGGAAAAGAGATAGGTTTTTTCTGCCACCGTTTTATAGGGATCTGTTTCATCCTGTACAAAGTTGAGGGCCCAGGTATTCTTTTGTCCGTAAGCATTGTATACGGAAAAGTTCCATTCTCCCTCCCACTTTCTGTCCGGTTGGCATTTGGATTGAAGGCTAAGCGAGAGGTCCAGCCGGTGGTAATCGGGCAGCCGGTAATCATTTCGGTCGGAATAAACGGGCACGACTTTTCCTTCCGATTGAAATCGTCCGATGGGGAAAGTAACCGGTTGCCCGGAGCTGTAGACCCAGCTGGCCGACACGCTGATGCGTTCGTTAAGCCTGTAATTGGCCACCAGCGAAAGGTCATGAGGCCTGTCGTGGGGCGCCCGGTAAGTATTGCCGTTATTGATATCCCCTATGGTCCGGGTGGTATGGGCATAGGTATAGCTTATCCATCCATTGAGCCCCTCGGTATTGTAGCGCGCCATCAATTCCACCCCATAGGAGCGCGCCCGGCCAAAACGAAGCTCCCCCTCCAGCTTTGGGTTGAGCAGCAGGTTGGCATGGTCCTTGAAATCAATGGTGTGGTGCATTTGCTTGTAATAGCCCTCCAGGGAGATCTTCAGTTTGTTGTCGAAGAAATTTCTGAAGTAACCCAAAGCATATTGGTCGGAGATTTGAGGTTTGACGTTGGGACTGGCCGGAAACCAAATATCTAGAGGCGTTCCGGCCCGGGTGTTTTGAGCCAGCTGGGCATACTGACGCGTCCTTGAATAACTGGCCTTAACAGAGTGCCTGCTGTTGAACTGGTATTTGATGCCCAGACGCGGTTCCAGTCCCATGTAGGTGTTGTAGATGTCCCCTGCCCTGTGAGCCGTGGAATCGACCACTTCATGGTTCTCGTCATAATGGTACAGGGTGTCCGGCCCTACATTTTGGAATGCAGAGAAACGCAATCCGTATTTCAGGATCAGTTCAGGGGTCAGCTGCTGTTCATTGGATACATATAAGCCATGCTCAAGTGCATGGTTGGCGGGCAAATCAAAGCGTGAATAAAGGCTCTCATCCCCCGTTCCCTTTATCATACCCGGATCATAGATGTGGTAGCAGGCAGATGTGCCAAACTCCATTTTGTTGGAAGGATTCAGGTACCAGGTGAAATCCGATTTGAAACAGTTGTCCGACAGCTGGCTGTCCCAACGATACGACCAGGCTGCTTCTTCCGGACTGGCCAGGTGGTAGTTGTATTTGCTATGGACCATGGTGAAATTGACGAAGAGCTTTTTTGAAAAGAGGTGGTTCCAGCGAAAAGTCATCGTGCGGTTGCCATACCCGATGTCGGAAAATTCATTGTTGAACCGGTCTTTGCCGAAATAGCCCGACAGGTAAAAACGGTTGTTCTCGTTCATGCGGTGGTTGATCTTGGCATTAAGATCATAAAAGTATATGCTGCTGTTTTGTACCGACTCCTCGGGTAGGAGCGGGAAGAAAAGATCGAAGTAGGTTCTCCGCCCCGACAGGATAAAGGAGGTTTTGTTGTTGATGACCGGACCTTCCAGGGTAAGGCGACTGGAGATATTGCCTATCCCCCCCGTTGCCCTGAATGCTTTCGTGTTCCCGTTTTTCATCCGTACATCCAGTACAGAGGAAAGACGCGATCCATATCGTGCAGGAATATCGCCCTTGTAAAGCTCCACGTTTTTGATGGCGTCATTGTTGAAGACCGAGAAAAAACCCAAAAAATGGGATATATTGTACACCGTGGCTTCATCCAGTAAAACCAGGTTCTGGTCCTGGCTCCCCCCTCTGACACTGTATCCTGCCGATCCTTCACTGAGGGTGTGTACCCCGGGCATCAACTGAATGGATTTGATGATGTCCACCTCACCCATGAAGGAGGGCAGTTTTCTGATCTTCTTGATGCTTAGCTTTTCAAAGCTCATCTGGTTGCGGGTCACGTTTTCATTGGGTTCATCTGCCGTGACCACCACCTCCCTGAGTTTTTGTTCCCTGGCCGTCAGTTCTATGTCAAAGCGACGGTCTTCTTCCAGCACCATCGTCTTTTCACGGGTGTAGTAACCCATATAGGAGAAGACAAAGGTGTACTGACCCGGTTGAATGCTTAGCGAATAAAATCCATATACATTGGACGAGGTACCGACGGGTTTGCCCTTGATATAGATGTTGGCCCCGATCAATTCCTCTCCGCTTTGTTTGTCCCTGATGTACCCGTTTAGGGTGACCTCTCCCTCATCGGGTGTTGTCGCTGCAATTGCCTTCCAGGGCAGGATCAGCATAAAAAGAGCCAGTAAGATGCTTGTTCTTTCCATTGTATTGTTTTTATTGTTTGAGGATTTTTGCGTGCAGGTTCCTTACCAATTACCGTGCCAATTGCAGGGGTCACCATCCCCTCAGGCCAGGAGTTCCGCACGGGGGTGTACTTGGGGTTGTTGGTGTTGTAAAGCATTCTGCTTTTTGTAATAAAAACGATCCTGCTATGGCAGGAGGAATGAACGGTTAAGAACACGTATGTTCGATGGCGTACATCCGTTACCTACTAACCAAACGGGATTTAAAGTGGATGCAACATGGAGGTTGCATCGAAAAGATGGCTCAAGGATGGAGAGGATCCTGATGTGCCACAACAACCGGAACTTCCTTAGAAAGCCCCGGGGTTTTACAGGGGCGTTTGGGTGCTCACAAAAATTCTGAAAAAATGGGGTGCGCACATACACTTTCATCGCCTCCGGGAGTTATAATTGTGACGGGGCGCTCTCAAAATGATCGCCGGATAAACAATTTTTTGGCGTGCAGCCGCTCAATTCATACATCTATGCTGCTGTTCTATTAAATATGGAGGTTCACTCATGAAGAATCATTTTATTTGTCCCAAATGCAACAGCTATCTTAACGTGGACGAAGATATCATCTTCGCCGCAGAATCTGAAGAAGGCAGTAAAGGCTTGATATTGTTACATGCCGAGTTGGGCAATTATCAGATTAAGCACAATCCGCATTTTACGGTGCCCACCGGCAGGAAATTCGAATTTTACTGCCCGGTTTGTAACATTCCCCTGGCCACAGAAGTGAACAAGAACCTCTCTCGGGTGCTTATGGTGGGCCCGGAGAACCACCGGTATGAAGTGCTTTTTTCTAAAATTGCAGGCGAGAAAAGTACCTATTGCCTGGTGGGAGAAAACGTAAGCATGTTTGGTGAGGATGCAGGCAATTACGTGGATTTTATCAACCTAAGCCACATGAAGTAAAAAGGCTGCCTACCACCCCAACGGATGAAAAAAGGGCTGCAGTAAAAACAGCCCTTGCTTATTTTGTTTCGCTATGCCGGCATCAGGATTGACCAGATGGCCTTAGGATAACCGGCAGGTACTATCCTCCCGTCGAGCTGAAGCTACCGTAGCGGCTAAGGTCGGTTCGGGGATTCACGCACATCACAGGTATTTTGGCGTTGTTGGCGATGATGTACTGTTCTTTGGCCCCCAGCACATAATCGGCAATGCCGATATCCTTGGTGGTCATGATCAGAATGATGTCGGCGTCAATGTTCCGTGCATAATCGATTGTTTCGGCCCCTACATTTGAAGATTCAATGGTTTGAATGTCATAGTGCACCCCGTGGTTTTCGAAGATCTTTTCCGCAAAATTCAAATTGAGGCGGATCTTTTTCTGAAGCCCCTGGTCTCTGACTTTGGGCGTGATCACATGGATCTTCACATCGAAATATTTGGCCAAAAAAAGTGCCCAGTTGACTTTCTGTTTGGCTTCTTTCTTATAATCCAAGGGGAAGACCACATCCTTGAAAATCTCCTTCTTGGAAGGCGGACCCTGTATGACAATAAACGGGATCTTTGAACCGACAATCACTTTCAGGGCCCAGCTTCCGGTGAATTTCTGTACTCCTTTGATTCCATGTGTCCCCATTACCACGATGCTTACATTGTGGTTGGAAGCGTAATTACTGACTTCATGGAACAAGCTTCCTGCCTTCACCACAGGCTCCAACGTAACATTGTACTCGGCCGAAAGCTTTTCGATCTCTTTGGCGAGTTTTTCCTGATACTCTTCGATCTGTTTTTCATTCTTGACAATGTGGATCAGCTGGATTTTGTTCTTCAGGTGAGTGGCAAGCTTGGTGGCATGTTTGAGTGCATTTTCAGCAACTTCTGTAAAATCCCAGGGAACAAGTACGGTATCTTTTTCCATACAACAGGAAGATTAGTTTTGGCGAAATTTAATCAATAATTTGTTATTCTGCAAAGATTATCCGGAGTAAAAATTTTTCCTGTTTCAGGGGTGGTGTGAAAAGAAATTCGTAACTTCGATAATGGATACAAACTCAAAAAACAACAAGATGAAAATGAAAAGGTTAGCCATCACCGCATGGTGTTTTGCATTTATGGGCCTGACGGCGCTACAGGCCCAAAGTCCTGCGATCCGGTTCGAGGAATTTGATCTGGACAACGGGCTACACGTGATTCTTCACGAAGATCATTCCACCCCCATTGTGGGAGTCTCTGTCATGTATCATGTGGGTTCCAAGAATGAGGATCCCGACCTGCAGGGGTTTGCTCATTTTTTTGAGCATTTGATGTTTGAAGGCACCAAGAACATTGACCGCCATGAATACTCCCGCTATGTGGAGAAGGCCGGGGGCACGCTCAATGCCAACACCAATCAGGACCGCACCTACTATTATGAGATCCTTCCCTCCAATCAGCTGGAGCTTGGCTTGTGGCTTGAGTCGGAGCGGATGCTTCACGCCCGGGTCGACTCGATTGGGGTGAACACCCAGAAGAAGGTCGTCATTGAGGAGAAAAAACAGAACTATGACAACAGGCCCTATGGGTCGATACTCATTGAAACGATGAAGCGGGCCTATAAAAAGCATCCCTATCGCTGGACCACCATTGGCAACCCTGATCATATCCGCTCAGCCAGCATTGAGGATTTCAGGGAGTTTTACGAGGAGTTTTATGTACCCAACAATGCGGTTTTAACCATTGCCGGGGATATCGATAAGACAGAAGCCAAACGCCTGGTGAAAAAATATTTTGCGGATATTCCCCCCAACAAAGGGAAGATATACCGTCCGGAGGTTACTGAACCCACCCAGCAACAGGAGATACGGGATACCGTTTACGATAACATCCGGCTTCCCGCCATCATACAGGCTTATCATACGCCCGCCATGGGCACGGAAGACTATTACGCCGTGGATATGTTGGCTTCTCTGCTTTCATCGGGCCAGTCCTCCCGCCTCTACAAGACGCTGGTAGATGAAAAACAGCTGGCCATGCAGGTGATGCTGATGCCTCTTGGTCTGGAAGACCCGGGACTGGCGCTGACCTTTGCCCTGCCCAATGTGGGCGTAGATCCGACAAAGGTGGAGACGGTGATGGACCAGGAGATACAGAAAACCCGCGGGGAACTGATTACCGACCGCGAACTGGAGAAACTGAAGAATCAATTTGAGAGCCAGCTTATACAAAGCAATACCTCCATCAGCCAACGGGCCGTGAACCTGGCCAGCCATTACACCTATTTTGGCAATACCGGCCTGATCAACCAGGAGCTCGAAAAATACCAGGCCGTGACCAAAGAGGACATCAAGCGGGTGGCCAACAAATATTTCCGTAAAGACAATCGGGTTGTGTTATATTACCTTCCCCAATCTCAAAAGCAATAACAAAATCAAGCGTTATGAAAAAGATGCAATCATTCAGATACCTTCTGGCCGCAATCCTTTGCGCCGTTTCTACCCTGACCTATGCCCAGCCGGACAGGAGCACCCCCCCCGAGGCAGGTCCTGCTCCGGAGATTCAGTTCGATATCCCCCCCTCCTTTACCCTGGATAATGGCCTTCAGGTGATTGTAGTGGAAAATCACGAGATGCCTGTGGTCAGTTTTCAGCTGACCGTGGATGCGGATCCGGTTAAGGAGGGCGATGCAGTGGGCTATGTGGCAGCTACGGGCAATCTGCTGCGCAATGGCACCGAATCCATGACCAAGGCCGAAATCGACGAGGCGGTAGATTTCATTGGGGCCCGGCTGATGACCTATACCAATGGCATGTATGCCTCAGGCATCAAAAAACACTCGGACAAACTTCTCGACCTGATGGCGGAAGTGCTTATGCAGCCCACTTTTCCCGAAGGGGAGCTGGAGAAGTACAGGAAGAAACAGATCTCCAACCTGACCGCAGGCAAGACGGATCCTTCCTACATTTCCAACCGGGTTGCCCAAAAGCTCAGGTATGGCGACCATCCTTACGGGGAGCTCACCACCAGGAAGACCATCCAAAAGATTACCCGGGATAAATGTCTGGATTATTACAGCACCTATTACAGGCCCAACATCTCTTATCTGGTGATGGTAGGTGATATCAGGCAGGAGGAAGCCAGGAAGATGGCCGAAAAATATTTTGGAGGATGGGAAAAAGCTGATGTCCCCAGCCACACCTATGATTTTCCCGATTCCAACGAGGGTCGCCGCGTAGTGATGGTGGACAAGGAAGATGCCGTGCAGTCGGTCATATCCATTACCTATCCCCTCGATCTGCAACCTGGACATCCCGATGTGATCGAGGCAAGGGTGATGAACAACATACTGGGTGGCGGTGTTTTTTCAGGCTACCTGATGCAAAATCTCCGTGAAGATAAGGGTTATACCTATGGTGCCCGCTCCAGCCTCAGTACCGATCCTCTGGTAGGCTATTTCAGGGCTGGTGCTGAAGTGGGGACTGAAGTGACCGATAGTGCGGTTCACGAGTTCCTTCATGAGATGAACCGTATACGGGATGAAGCGGTAGATCAGGATCATCTCAAACTGGCCAGGAATGTCATGACCGGAAGTTTTGCCCGGGGACTGGAAGATTCCCGTACAGTTGCCCGGTACGCGCTCAATACCCGGCGTTATGACCTTCCCCCCGATTACTACACCCATTACCTGAAAAAGGTGGAGGAGGTAACAGAGGTCGATGTACTGAAAGCCGCCAGAAAATATGTGCTCCCGGAAAAATCCACCGTCCTGGTGGTGGGTAGTAAGGATGAGGTCCGGCAGAGCCTGAAGCAATTTGATAAAAACCAAAAGGTGGAGCTTTACAATTTTCAGGGGCAACCGGTTTCCGAACATCAACAGATCCCGGAGGATATGAACGCTGAGAAAGTCATTGAAAAATACATCCAGGCCCTGGGAGGCCCCGATAAGCTCAGGGAGGTGAAGGATGTCAAGCAAACGGCTACCGTGTCTATTAATGGGAACACCATCGTGGTTGAGACCTACAGGGAGAAACCCGATAAGCTGGCTACCCGGATGCTGATGAACGGAAAGCTGATGCAGGAGCAGGTTTTTGACGGGAAGAAGGCTTCAGCTACCGCCATGGGACAGACCCAACAGATAACCGGTGAGCAGCTCGAGGCATTGAAATATGAGGCCAGGATGCATAAGTTCCTTCAGTATGAGGAGCTGGGCGTTAGCCTGGAGCTGAAAGGCATGGAGGAGGCAGACGGACAAAAGGCATATGAAGTAGAGCTTACCAGCCCGGCAGGCAACAAGCACACGGAATATTATGATGTGGATACCGGCCTGAAGATCAAGTCCAAACAAACCGTCAACACCCCCCAGGGAGAGATAACCCAGACCGAAACCTTTTCCGGCTACAAGGAAGTCAAAGGGGTGAAATTTCCTTTTCGCATAGAAGTATCCGGTGTCAGAAACATGACCATGGAGGTGGATTCCATTCAGGTCAACGAGGGAATTGAGGAGGAAGTTTTTCAATAGGCATATCCGGCAATGACCCGTTTGTCGTTGTTTTCGGTTCTTTCACATCACAGTCCCCGGCTACAGCAATATGCCGGGGATTGTGCTTATCCTGGGGGCAGAATGAAATTGGACATGTGCCCGATTTGTTTTATTTTTAAATGCACCAAAATCTACGCCCATGCATACGACCGATGAGCTACAAAGCCTTGTTGAGCAGGAACTCAAGAGGCAGGAAATTACCAGGGAGCCCCGGGAGCTGTATGAGCCCATTGATTATACCCTTTCAACGGGTGGCAAGCGGATCAGGCCTTTGCTGCTTCTGATGGCTGCCGATCTCTACTCCGACGATATCCAGCAGGCCCTTATGCCCGCCCTGGGAATAGAGGTCTTTCACAATTTCACCCTGCTCCATGATGACCTGATGGATCGGGCCAGCCTGCGCAGGAACAAGCCCACGGTACATGAAAAATGGGACCCCAATACCGCCATACTTTCCGGCGATGCCATGTTGATAAAGGCTTATGAATTCATGCTTGAATACCGGGGAGCCAACCTGCC
>Ga0207797_1001535_pt1 | contig 16631 bp, 14 predicted proteins | sample PRCRCaboRojoPR_6_FD_187275 | JGI IMG/M metagenome (GOLD analysis project Ga0207797, IMG submission 187275) | Marine sediment microbial community from Cabo Rojo, Puerto Rico - PR CR 10% Liquid 1 (SPAdes) | ecosystem: Environmental > Aquatic > Marine > Coastal > Sediment | place: Cabo Rojo, Puerto...
CGCCCACGACCTCGCCCTCCCGGATGACGGGAACGGCAATGACGGCCGACTTGCGCCCGGTGGATTTGCTGACGACCGGCGCCCCCACGATCCGCTCGCCCGCCATCAGCGCCGGAAAGTAGCCCCGATCGCTCAGGCTGCGATCGACCAGCCCCTTGCCGACCGCGAAATAGCCGCCGTCCGGGCGCGCGAACCAGATGATGGCGTCCATACCCCGAGCCTCCTCGTAGGCCGCGAGCATGGGCTCCATCCGCGCCCACTCCCCCGATCGGACGGCGTCGCTGGCAGCGAAGGCGGCAAATGCATCGATGACCTCCTCGACCTCGCCCTCCACGAGGCCCTGGAAGGCCGAGAGGATGCTCGGGGCGCATGCGTCGAGGGCCTCGCCCTCGCTTGCTGCAGCCGCCTGCATCCAGGGCATGGTGAGCAGGAGGGTTAGAAGACCGCCTACGAATCGTAACCTCATGATGTCTCCCTACCGCTGATCTCGCTTGCTGGTCACCAATAGGCCCGGCGCGTCTGTGTCCCCGCAGCCCTACAGGTCTCGATACGGATGCCGGTCAGCGCCTGTGGTCACTCGATCCCCGGGCTTAAGCCACCCACCCCCAGGCCATTGCGCGGGCTGGCCTCAACAGCGCCCGTTTGCCAGCCCGGTACCGACAAGCAGCGGTATCCCGGCATGCCCATGGTCCGCCCGTGTGCGGGCGCGGCCCCTCTCGTTGGGCGGGGACCTTGGACCGCCTCTACCGCAGCGCGATTCAGCCGAAGGACCACTTCAGCCCATGGCCCTTGACCAGCTCGGGTGTAACGTAGCCGAGCTGCGGCGACATCATATAGTCAAGCTGGATCTTGAAGGCGCGGGCCGCAGGCTTGTCCTTGTTCGCCCACGCGAACCACCGTGGGACGGCCAGCTCGGTGAACTTATCGACGTCTTCGTGCGAGAGCCGCGTAACCGTCGTGCCCGCCTCATTGAAGGCCTTCCAGGCCTCGAGATCTGCCTCCTGGATCTTGGCATGGTGCCGATCGGAGTAGGCATGGACCTCGCGCTCGACGAAGGTCTGCATTGGCGGCGACAACCTCTTCCATGCCTCGAGGTTGACCGTGAGGTCCATCAGGTCGACCGGCTGATAGATGGACAGGAACCCGGGCGGGCCCGCCACCACGTAGTCGGTGAGCTTGTGGAAGCCGAGCGCTCGGTTGACCGCGGGGCCCACGTAGTCGGCCGCATCGATCTGCCCCTTCTCGAGCGCCGGGACGATCTTGCTCCCCGCTAGCAGTGTGGTCTCCGCCCCGGCCGCCTGGAAGACCTCGGCCACCATCCCGCCCGGCAGCCGTATCTTGCGGCCCTGGAGATCCTCGATGGAGCGGATAGGGACCTTGGAGTGGATGATATTGGCGTCATGCTGGATGGGCCCGACGTAGTGCAGGCCCGCCCTGGCAAAGGCCTCGCGGGCGATCTCGAGCCCGCCCAGCCCGTAGAAGAACGTGTCCCACTCCGCCGGGTGACGCAGCCCCAGGGGGTAGGAGGTGAGAAATGCCGCCACCGGCATGCGCTCCGCCCAGTAGACGGTGAACGGGTTCATGCCCTGGATCTCGCCCTTCTTCACTGCATCGAAGAGCTCGAAATCGCCCGTCAGCTCCTCGGCCGCATAGGGCTCGAAGGCGAGCTCGCCGCCGGTCTTCTCGATGATGCTGTGACACCATGCCTTGAAGATCTCCAGGCCAACCCCCTCCGGCCATGAGGTCTGGATCTTCCAGGTCGTGGTCTGGGCGGCGCGGGCGTTGCGGATATAGGGTGCCCCGAGCAGGGCAGCGCCGCTCGCTGCGGCCGTCCGCAGGAAGCGGCGACGTCCCTGCTGCGTTCGAGGATGCTCGTCTCCCGTCTTGTCCATGTTTGATCCCTTTTTAGCGGCAATCGGCGTGAACCGGGGGTCGCTCCCCCAATGCCCTGGTTAATGCACACTCGCCCCCAAGTCAACCGCTGGGTTGGACCCCTCGGGCATCACCGCAGCGAAGGCCTGAGGTGGATCTCCGTTCGCCCCGAGCTGGCAGGGGACGCGAGCCGTCCAGGCGGGCCGATCGCGTCACTGACATATGAGCCGTTCCCGCTGGCGTATAGGTCAGGGACGAGCAGACCGCATAGGTGTACGCGTATGCCAATGACTCAGGGTTGTCAACGCGTATCGGGTGGCGGGCTCAGGAGCCGACCAGGCGCTCGCGGTGTGCCTGCACCCGGGCCCGTACCTGCGCCGGGGCAGTACCGCCCAGGTGGTCGCGGCAGGCCACGGAGCCCTCCAGGGTGAGGACCTGGAAGACATCGGGGCCGATCTCCGGGGAGAATCCCTGCAAAGTCTCCAGGGACATCTCGGCCAGGTCCTGGCCGGTATCGATCCCGTGGCGCACCGCCCGGCCCACCACCTCGTGGGCATCCCGGAAGGCCAAGCCGCGACGCACCAGGTAGTCGGCCAGATCCGTGGCCGTAGCGAACCCCTGGCGCGCGGCCTCGTGCATGGCCGCACGGTTGACCTGCAGGTGCGGGACCATGTCGGCGAAGGCGCGCAGGCTCCCCGCCAGGGTGTCCACGGTATCGAACAGGGGCTCCTTGTCCTCCTGATTGTCCTTGTTGTAGGCGAGGGGCTGGGACTTCATGAGCGTGAGCAGGGCCATGAGGTGGCCATTGACCCGGCCTGCCTTGCCCCTGACGAGCTCCGGGACGTCGGGATTCTTCTTCTGAGGCATGATGGAGGAGCCCGTGCAGAAGCGATCCGGCAGGTCGACGAAGCCGAACTGGGCGCTGGCCCAGAGCACCAGCTCCTCGGCGAAGCGCGACAGGTGGGTCATGATCAGCGCACCCGCAGCGGTGAGCTCCACGACGAAGTCGCGGTCGCTGACCGCATCCAGGGAGTTGCCAGCGGGGCGGTCGAAGCCGAGCAGCTTGGCGGTATAGTCGCGGTCGATGGGGAAGCCGGTGCCGGCCAGCGCAGCCGCGCCCAGGGGCATCACGTTAAGCCGGCGTGCCGCATCCCCGAGCCGCTCACCGTCGCGCTCCAGCATCTCGAACCAGGCCAGCATGTGGTGGCCGAAGGTCACCGGCTGGGCAGCCTGCAGGTGGGTGAAGCCCGGCATGATGGTATCGGCCTCGCGCTCGGCCAGGTCCAGCAGCCCGGCCTGGAGGCGGCGGAGCTCGGCGCGCAGGGCGTCGGTCGCATCCCGGGCGTAGAGCCGGAGGTCGGTGGCGACCTGATCGTTGCGCGAGCGCGCCGTGTGCAGCTTCTTCCCCGCCTCGCCGATGCGCTCGGTCAGGCGGGCCTCGATGTTCATGTGCACGTCCTCCAGGGCCGTCGACCAAGGGAACTCGTCGCGGTCGATCTCGCCCTGGATAGCGTCCAGGCCCTCCAGGATCTGGCGACACTCCTCCTCGCTCACCAGGCCGGCCTCGGCCAGCATGCGCGCATGGGCCTTGGAGCCCATGATGTCGTAGGGGGCCAGACGACGATCGAAGCCCACGGAGGCGGTGAAGGCCTCCACGAAGGCGTCGGTGGGCTCGGCGAAGCGCCCGCCCCAGGGCTTGGCCTGACCTTGGTCGCTCATGGTGTCCTCGCGGCAGCTGGGCGGCGCAGTATAGCATCGCCTGCCCTCCGCTCATGGGGCGCTGGCGTCCTCGCGCCGCCTGGTGCGCGCCCGCTGGATGCGGATGACGACACGTCCCTCACAGCGCTCAGGGGAGCAATCCGGCCCCTTCCGGGAACGGCAGGAGGCGCACCGCGCGCCTGTAAAGGCGATCAGGACAGGCGGACCGCCGGCCTCGGCCAGTGCCGGCCAGAGGCCGAGCGTAGGCGCGCTGCAACGCATGGCAGAGGCTGCGTACCACGCTATAATGAAAAGTTTCCCTCAATCCTGGTTCGGGTAGTCGCTCGCCCGTACCGACCACCGGATATAGACCCTATGGCCGAGCAGACCCTTCGCATCGCCACCCGCAAGAGCCTCCTGGCAGTTGCCCAGGCCGAGCACGTGGCCGAACGCCTGCGCCTGGCCCATGCCGGGCTTACCGTGGAGCTGGTAAGGATGAGCACCGAGGGCGATCGCCTGCTGGATAGCTCGCTGGCGAAGGTGGGCGGCAAGGGGCTGTTCGTCAAGGAGCTGGAGGAAGGGATGCTGCGCGGTGAGGCCGACATTGCCGTGCACTCCATGAAGGACGTGCCGGTGAGTCTGCCCGACGAGCTCCACCTGCCGGTCATACTCGAGCGCCACGATCCTCGCGACGCCTTCATATCTGGGCGCTACGCCGACCTGGACGAGCTGCCACCGGGCTCGCGGGTCGGGACCTCGAGCCTGCGGCGCCGGTGTCATCTGGCTGCCCGCTACCCCCACCTGGAGATCGTGGAGTTGCGGGGCAACATCCATACGCGCCTGCGCAAGCTGGACGAGGGCCAGTGCGACGCCATCATCCTGGCCACTGCCGGCCTCAAGCGGGTAGGGCTGGAGGGTCGCATCACCCGTATCCTGGACCCCGAGCAGAGCCTGCCGGCTATCGGCCAGGGGGCACTGGGGATCGAGTGCCGGCGGGACGACGACAGGGTCGAGACCCTGGTGGGCGTACTGGATCACCCGGAGAGCGCCGAGCGGGTGCGCGCCGAGCGCGCGGTGAACGCCCGCCTTCACGGGGGCTGCCAGGTGCCCATCGCGGCCTATGCGATCCCCGAGGCGGACCGCCTGCATCTGCAGGCCATGGTCGGCCACCCCGACGGCAGCCCGGTCTACCGCAGCGAGGCAACGGCCCCTCGGGGACAGCCGGAGGATCTGGGACGCGGCGTTGCCGAGGACTTGCTGGCCCAGGGTGCCGGCGCGGTCTTGCGCGAGCTGGGGATGTTCCCCTCGGACCCCTACAGGGCGGAGACGCCATGACTGGGGCCGTCGGTGAGGAGACCAACACGGAAGGCCCCCTGGCCGGGATCAGCGTACTGGTCACGCGGCCAGCCGATCAGGCCGAGCCCTTCTGCAGGCTCATCGAGGCGCGCGGCGGCACCGCGGTGCGCTTCCCGGTGCTCGAGATCCTGGACCCCGAGGACGCCGGGGAGATCCTGGCCCAGGTGGACCGCCTGGGCCAGTTCGACATGGCGATCTTCATCAGCCCCAACGCCGTGGCCAAGGCCATGAACATCATCCACGCCCGCGGCGGCATGCCGCAGGCGCTGGAGGTGGCGGCGATCGGCAAGAAGTCGGCCTCGGAGCTCGAGCGCTACGGCCATCCGGCGACCATCCGGCCGGGGCGGCGCTTCGACAGCGAGGCCCTGCTGGCCATGCCCGAGATGCAGGACGTGGTCGGGCGCTCCATCATGATCTTTCGGGGCGACGGCGGGCGCGAGGTCCTGGGGGATACCCTGCGCGAGCGGGGCGCCTACGTGGAGTACGCCAACGCCTACCGGCGGGCCAAGCCCAATGCCGACATCAGCGGGCTGATGCACCGCTGGTCCCGCGAGGGTATCGACGTGGTCACCATCACCAGCGTCGAGGGCCTGCGCAACCTCTTCGACATGGTCGGCAAGCTGGGCCAGATGTGGCTGCGCAAAACGCCGCTGGTGGTGGGCAGCCAGCGCATGCGGGAGGCCGCCGAGGAGATGGGCTTCAAGCAGGCCCCGGTGGTGGCGGCGGACCCCACCGACGAGGCGATGATGGAGGCGGTGCTGGAGTGGGCCCGGGAGCGTTAGGGCTAGCAGGCTACCGGCCGGACTCGATGCCCGCGCGGGCGTCGGCAGCGTACTCGAACGAGTCGTAGAACAGGTGGTCGGCCACCAGACCGTGCTCGATGAAGGCCTGGCGACCGGCTTCGATCATGGGCGGCGGGCCGCTCATGTAGACCTCGTAGGCGGACAGGTCGGGGTAGTCCGCTACCACGGCCTCGTGGACGAAGCCGGTCCGTCCCTGCCAGTCGTCGCCCTCCTGGGGCTCCGAGAGCACGGGCGTATAGGCGAAGCCCTCGTGGTCGCGGGCCCAGCTGCGCGCCAGCTCGTCCATGTACAGGTCGCGGCGCGCACGGACCCCCCAGTAAAGGTGCATGGGCCGGTCGACACCCCGGTCGAAGGCGTGCTCGATGATGGCCTTGAGGGGAGCGAAGCCCGTGCCCCCGCCTACGAGCACGATGGGCCGCTCGCTGTCCTCCCGCAGGAAGAAGCTGCCCAGGGGGCCCTGGATGCGCAGGAGGGCCTTCTCCTTCAGCTCGCCGAAGACCCGGTCGCTGAAGTGCCCCCCCGGGACGTGGCGCACGTGCAGCTCCAGATGATCGTCCACGCTGGGGGGGTTGGCCAGGGAGTAGCTCCGGCGCCGGCCGTCCTTGAGCAGGATGTCGACGTACTGGCCGGCGAGGAACTGCAGGCGCTCGCTGGCGGGGAGCTTGAGCTGCATCTCCATGACGTCGTGCGCCAGCCGCTGGAGGCTGATGACCCGACTCGGCAGGGTCTTGACCTCGATGTCCCTGGCGGCGGCGATCTCCTTGACCTCGATCTCCAGATCCGTAACGGGCACGGCCTGACAGAACAGCGCCCTGCCGGCAGCCTCGTCGGCCTCGGTCAGCGCCGGGGGCCGCTTCGGGCCATAATCCACCTCGCCGGCGATCAGGTTACCCATGCACGAGCCACAGGCCCCATTGCGGCAGCCATAGGGCAAGGCGAAGCCCTGGCGCAGGGCGGCCTCGAGCACGGTCTCCTCGTCATCGACCTCGAACACGTGACCGCTGGGCTGGACCTTGACCTCGAAGCTCATCGGGAACCTGCTGGCATGGGATAATCCAGCTATTTTCACCCAATGGTCGGGAGATAAAAACCTTTGACGACTGTGCTCATCGTCGGCTGCGGCTACACCGGCCTGCGCCTGGCCACACAGCTCCTTGCCGAGGGCACGAGGGTCTACGGCCTGGTCAGTAGTGAGGCCAGCGGGGCACGGCTTCAAGGGGCAGGGGTGACACCGGTGATCGCCGACCTGGACTCGGCCGCCCAGCTGACCTCGCGGCTGCCGGCGGCCGAGCAGGTGGTCTACCTGGCGCCGCCGCCGCGCGAGGGCCTGCAGGACCTGCGCATAGACCGCGTGCTGGGGGCCCTCGGTGCGGGCCCCGATGCCCTGATCTACGCCAGCACCTCCGGGGTCTACGGCAACTGCGGCGGGGCCTGGGTCGACGAGAAGCGGCCGCCGAACCCGGAGAGCGAACGCGCCCGCCGCCGGCTGGATGCCGAGGCCCGGATCAACGCCTGGGCGCGGGACCACGAGCGCCGGGCCGTGATCCTTCGGGTCGCCGGCATCTACGGCCCCGATCGGCTGCCACTGCCGAGGCTGCGGGCGGGAACACCGGTCATCTGTCCCGACGAGGCCCCCTACACCAACCGCATCCACGTGGACGACCTGGCGACCGCCTGCCGTACAGCCCTCGCCAGCGGCAGCGGCACCTACAACGTCGCCGACGACCAGCCCACCACGGCCACGGCGTACTTCTACCGGGTCGCGGACCGGGCGGGCCTGCCGCGGCCGCCCTGCGTGGGCATGGCGGCGGCACCCGAGGTCCTGAGCCCCATGATGCTGTCCTTCCTGCGCGAGTCCAGGCGGCTGGACAACCGGCGCCTGCGCAAGGAGCTCGGTGTGCGCCTGCAGTACCCGGATCTGGAGTCGGGACTGGCGAGCCTGCTGCCGGCAGGGGCGTAGCGCTGTATGACTGCCGGATAGCCCGAGGCTTCGCCGCCGCAGCAGAGCCTGTGCTCCCTAAGTGGCGAAGGGCGGAGGTCTCGCCGGCTCAGGACGGCTGGCTGCGCTTGCTGCGCAGCCACCGGACGATGGGCTCCCACTGCTCACGGTCGGTGGCACTGGCCAGGCGGCCCAGCTCATGGATGCCGATGCCCCGCTCGGCGGCGCGTATGTAGTTCTGGCTATCCCGCAGGTGGGTCAGCACGGGCACCCGAGTCTTGCGCAAGAAGGCCTCCAGCTCATGATAGATGCGCGTGTGCTCGCGGGCGCGGTTGGCGACCAGCGCGATCTTGGCCTGCTTGGAGGCAATGCGGCGCAGGCCACGCAGCTCCTGCAGGAAGCTGGTCGCAGCACGCATGTCCAGGGGGGAGGGCAGGATGGGGATCAGGAAGGTATCGGCCCGGCGCACCAGGTTGCTCAGGTCGCGGCCGTGCACCGCCGCCGGGGCGTCCATGATGGCGATCTCCACGCCGCGCCCGGGGCGGGTGGAGGAGCCGTAGGCGGCCACGCCCCGTACCGGCGGCCGACCTGCCGAGCGCGCCTCCAGCCAGGCCATGCTGGCAGCCTGCGGATCCAGGTCGATCAGCGCGACATCGCGCCCCTGTGTCGCATAGTAGGCCGCCAGGTTGGTGGCCAGAGTGGTCTTCCCCGAGCCGCCCTTCGCATTGATCACCATGATTCGCCGCATCGGCGCTCGCCTCCTGGCCTGTCGCCTGAGCGGTAGTTTCGTCCAATCCGTGATCAGCTATCAAGCGCCGCTCAGTCGATGCCGAGCTCGTCCCAGATCGCGTCAACCCGTCGTTTGACGTCCTCGCTCATGGTAATGGGGCGACCCCACTCGCGCTCCGTCTCCCCCGGCCACTTGTTGGTGGCGTCGAGGCCGATCTTGGAGCCGAGGCCCGATACCGGGGAGGCGAAGTCAAGGTAATCGATGGGGCTCTGCTCCACCAGCGTGCTGTCGCGGGCCGGATCCATGCGGGTGGTCAGGGCCCATATGACGTCCGGCCAGTGGCGGATGTCGATGTCATCGTCGACTACGATGACGATCTTGGTATACATGAACTGGCGCAGGAAGGACCAGACACCCATCATCACCCGCTTGGCATGACCGGGGAACTGCTTGCGCATGCTGACCACCGCGAGGCGATAGGAGCAGCCCTCGGGAGGCAGGTAGAAGTCGCTGATCTCGGTGAACTGCTTCTGCAGCAGCGGCACGAAGACCTCGTTCAGGGCTACCCCCAGGATCGCCGGCTCGTCGGGCGGGCGTCCGGTATAGGTGCTGTGATAGATGGGGTCCTGGCGATGGGTGATCCGCTCCAGGGTGAATACCGGGAACTCCTCCACCTCGTTGTAGTAGCCGGTGTGATCGCCGAACGGCCCCTCGGGGGCAGTATCGCCAGGGTGGAGATAGCCCTCCAGGATCACCTCGGCGGAGGCGGGGACCTGCAGGTCGTGGCTCAGGCATTGGACGAGGCCGGTGCGCGAGCCGCGCAGCAGGCCGGCAAAGGCATGCTCGGAGAGGGTATCGGGGACCGGGGTCACCGCCGCCAGGGTGGTCGCCGGATCGGCACCCAGGGCCACGGCAATCGGAAAGGGCTCGCCCGGATGCGCCAGCTGCCAGTCACGGAAGTCCAGGGCCCCACCCCGGTGGGAAAGCCAGCGCATGATGACCCGGTTGCGGTCGATGACCTGCTGGCGATAGATGCCCATGTTCTGCCGCTTCTTGTCCGGACCGCGGGTTACAACCAGGCCCCAGGTGATCAGGGGGCCGGCGTCTCCGGGCCAGCATGTCTGGACGGGCCAGGTGCCGAGGTCGATGGCCTGGCCCTCGAGCACCACCTCCTGACATGGGGCACGGCGCACCTGCTTCGGGGCCATATCAAGCACTTTTTTGAATACAGGCAGGCTCTGCCAGGCCTCGCGCATGCCGCCCGGCGGCTCGGGCTCCTTCAGGAAGGCCAGCAGACGGCCCACCTCACGCAGGGCCTCCAGGGAGTCGGCCCCCATCCCAAGGGCGACCCGCTCGACCGTGCCGAAGAGGTTCCCCAGCACCGGGACCTGAGAGCCGCGGGGCGCCTCGAACAGCAGCGCGGGGCCGCCGCGGCGCAGGGTACGGTCGCAGATCTCGGTCATCTCCAGATAGGGGTCCACCGGCGTTTGGATCCGCCGGAGATCGCCCTTGGCCTCCAGGGTCTGCAAGAACTCACGGAGGTCGCGGTACTGCAAGGGGCTCAGTCCAGATCGAACTCGGCGACCACGGGGGCGTGATCGGACGGCCGGCCCCGGCGTCGTGGCGCAATATCGACGGTGCTCCAGCGGCAGCGCTGGGCCAGGGCCGGATTAGCCAGGATGTGATCGATGCGCAGACCGCGATTGTAGCGGAAGGCGGAGCCGCGATAGTCCCACCACGAGAAGGTCTCGGCGGGCTGGTCGAAGAGCCGGAAGGTATCCTCCAGACCGGTCTCGAGGAGCCGGTTGAAGGCCTCCCGCTCGGGGGTGCTGCAGAGGATGCGCTCTTCCCAGAGCTCGGGCGCGTGGACGTCGGCATCGCTCGGGGCCACATTGAAGTCGCCGACCACGACGTAGTAGCGATGTCCCTGCATCTCGTCCGCGATGTGCTCGGCCAAAGCCCGCATCCAGCGCAGCTTGTAGTCGTACTTGTCGGAGCCCACCTCCTTGCCATTGGGCACGTAGAGATTGAGCAGCCGCAGCTCGCCCACAGTGGCACCCAGGATCCGGCGCGCCTCGTCGTCCAGGCCGGGGATGTCGCTCATGACCGCATCCAGGGGCCAGCGGCTCACCACGGCCACACCGTTGTAGGTCGCCTGACCGGCATGGGCGACGTGGTAGCCCGCGTCATGGATGGCCTCGGCCGGGAACTGCTCGTCGGTCAGCTTGGTCTCCTGCAGCGCCAGCAGGTCGGGGCGGGCCTCGTCGAGCCACTCCAGGACGTGGGGCAGGCGCACACGCAGGGAGTTGACATTCCAGGAGGCGATCTTCATGACGTCAGCACCCGATGCGATAGCCGTGGAAGCGCCTGCGGATGCGACGGTCGTAGAGACGCCAGCCGCCCACTATACCGAGGACGAAGACCAGCAGCAGGAGGAGGAGCGGCCAGGCCCAGCGGGGCTCCGGGAGTAGATGGGCGTAGGCGAGGGCAGCGGTCAGGGGCCCTGCCGCTTGCCGCTTCTGTGCGGTAGCCGCCGGGGGGGCCTGGGCATCAGCCAGGGCCTGCTCCTTCTGGGCCAGGCGGGATGCCAGCTCTTGGTTGCGCGCCTTGAGCTGCTCCCTAGCCTCGCGCAGCCGTTCGAGCTCCTGCTCCGCGGTGGCCTGCTTGCCGCGGGCTCGCTCGCTTGCCTCCCGCAGGGACCGCACCTTGGCCTTGAGGGACTGGAGCTCCTCCTTCAGGGCCCGATGGCGCTCGCGCAGCTGGGCCAGGCGCGCGGCGGCGGGCCTGTCCTCGTCCACGAAGTGCCCCTTGACCCAGCCCTTGCCACCGTCCGGGGTCTCCACATAGAGGAAGCCGCCGTCGCGCTTGAGGACCTTCAGCGGTGTGCCGCTATCCAGGGTCTTGATGCGTTTGCCGCTGGCCCGCTCGCCTTCGAACAGGCCGAGCAGGAGGTGGTCGGTCACGTAGCCGGTCTCGCCCGGAGACGGGGCCGCCCATGACGCTAACGGCAGCAGCATCAGCAGGAGGAGCAGGGCGCGCATCGCTCAGGCAGCCAGCGCTATGGCCGTATACCCGGGCCCGGGCTCGCGAGGTCCCATCGCGGTAGCGTCGGTGGACCCGATTGAGCTGCGGCTGCCCCGCAGGATCGGGCGGCTGCGCCGGTTGGTTTCAACCATGGCCTCGATAGCGGTCTCCCGGTGCCACGGCCACATCGCTAGCGAGGGGGTGCACGCCTTTTCGAGCAGGGGGTCAGTCATGGCAGGTGATTGCCCATGGAGGCGTGCAACTCTATCACGCACCGGGGCGGGCGAGTAATAGCCATCCCAAGGCGCCGCTGGCGGCGAGGAAGCCGGCCAGGGCCAGGGCTGCCTGGAGGCGGTACCGGCGTACCAGGCGCTGCTGGGGATAGGCGGAGAGCATATACGGGCGGCGCGGGTCATCCCCCTGCACGAGGGTGTGGACGGGCCCGGCAGCGCGCCGCTCGCGACGGGCGGATTCGGCCTCGGTGAGCGCGGCGGCACGCACAGCCTGCCACTCCTGCAGGTCCACCTCGCCGTCGGCGTTGCGGTCGAAGTGGGCCAGGTGGCGCTCCGGGTCGCGTTTCCAGGCCCTGATGATCGCCCCTACCTCCTCACGCAGGCTGCCCGCAGCCACGTCATCCAGGGTCCTGAAGTAGCCGATGGCGTAGAGGGGATCGCCGGGATGGATGCGGTATTCGGTGTAGGCGTAGTCACCGCCACCCAGGAGGCCGGCTGCTGCCCGGGGTCCGGTGACTGGCCACTCGGTGCTGCCCCGCCAGCGGTCGCGATGTCGGGCGGTAACCTCGGCACCTTCCGGGTCGATGACGCAGCGCCCCGTATCATCGCGCAGCTGGAACAGCTCATCGCTGGTGCCATCGGCCACGGAGCGCCAGCGTGTGCGCCGCCGACCGCCGTGATAGGTGGTGTCCTGGTAGCGGACCTCGTAGCGGTACCAGCAGCAGGGCGTCGAGGTCAGGGGTGCGATGATCGGGGGCCCATCGATGAGCTCCGCCCGTCCACCGAGCTCGACATAGCCCTGGGCGGCCGAGCGGACCTTGCTAGTCGGGGTATTCATGATGATGCGGGCGCGGACGACGCTGCGCACGAAGGCGTAGGCAACCGCCGCGACCAGAAGGGCACCGAGGCCAGCGAAGAACCAGAAGTGGGGCTCGGGGAGGCGAGCGACGCTTGCCTGAAGGTCCTCGAGCACGGGCCCTAGCCGAAGCTAGCCGAAGAGGGCCTGGATGCTCACGTCCGCCTTCTCCTCCTCGGTGAACTCCAGCAGATCGAAGGCGCGGAAGTTGAAGAGCCGGGCGACGAGGACATCCGGGAACTGCTCGACGCGGATGTTGTTGATGTTGGCGCTCTCGTTGTAGAACTCGCGCCGGTCGGCGATCGCGTTCTCGAGCCCGGTGACCCGCTGCTGGAGATGCTGAAAGTTCTCGTTGGCCTTGAGATCGGGATAGGCCTCGGCGACGGCGAAGAGATTGCCCAGCCCCAGACGCATCTCGCTCTCGGCCGACCCCAGTGCCTTGACGTCGCCGTCGCGCTGGGCGGCGGCGACACGGGCGCGGGCCTCCATAACCCGGGTCAGGGTCTCCCGCTCGTAGCCCATGTACTCCTTGCAGACATCCACCAGCTTGGGGAGCTCGTCATGGCGCTGCTTGAGCAGGACCTCGATATTGGACCAGGCCTTGGAGACGTTGTGCTTCAGGGAGACCAGCCCATTATAGATGATGACGCTGTAGATCCCGCTGATCAGCAGCAGGGCGAGGATGACGTAGCCCGCAACGTTATCCATTGTCCCCCCATCGCCGAGGCCTGTGCGATAGGGGCATTATAGCAGCGTCGGTAGCCCGGCCGCGCGCCCTAGATATCGAGGTTGTGCGCCGCCAGGGCATTGCCCTCGATAAAGTCGCGGCGGGGCTCGACCTGGTCGCCCATGAGGGTGCTGAAGACCTGATCGGCAGCGACCCCGTCCTCGATCTGCACCTGCAGGAGCCGCCGGGTCTCGGGATCCATGGTGGTCTCCCACAGCTGCTCCGGGTTCATCTCGCCCAGGCCCTTGTAGCGCTGGATGCTGAGGTTGCGCTGGGCGTCGTTGATAAGCCACTCCATGACGTCGGCGAAGTTATCCACCGCGTACTTGCGCTCACCGCGCTGGATGTAGGCGTCCTCGCCCAGGAGCCCGTCCAGGCGCTCGGCCAGGTCATGGACCATCCTGAACTCCGGCGAGTTCAGGAATTCAGTGTCGAAGCGGGTCACCACGTCGGTGCCATGGACACGCTTGGTGATGCGGATCTTGAAGCCCGGGGCCTCACCCTCCTCCAGGTCCATCCAGTAGCGCGTGCCCCCGGCCTGATAGGAGCTCAGCCCCTCGATCAGCGTCTCAAACCAGGCATAGACCGCGTCCGGGTCGTGGATCCGCTCGAGATCGAGGGCCGGCACGAAGACCATGCGCCGGAGGATATCGCGGTCGAAGCGGCGGGCCAGGCGGTCGATGGTCCGCATCACGCTATTGTAGCGCTGGGCCAGGTCCTCCAGTGCCTGGCCGCTGATGGCGGGGGCCTCAGTGGTGATGTGCAGCTCCGCCTTGTCCAGGGCGAGCTGCAGCAGGTAGTTGGTCATCTCGGACTCGTCGCGGATGTACTGCTCGCGCTTGCCCTTGATGACCTTGTAGAGCGGGGGCTGGGCGATGTAGATGCGCCCCTGCTCGATGAGCTCGGGCATCTGCCGATAGAAGAAGGTCAGCAGCAAGGTGCGGATGTGGGAGCCGTCCACGTCCGCGTCGGTCATGATGATGACGCGATGGTAGCGCAGCTTCTCGGGGTCGAAGTCCTCCGTACCGATACCGCAGCCCAGCGCCGTGATCAGGTGGGCAACCTCCTGGGATGCCAGCATCTTGTCGAAGCGGGCCTTCTCCACGTTGAGGATCTTACCCTTGAGGGGCAGCACAGCCTGGGTATGGCGGTCCCGTCCCTGCTTGGCGGATCCGCCGGCGGAGTCGCCCTCGACGATGAAGAGCTCGGAGCGGGCAGGGTCCTTCTCCTGGCAGTCGGCCAGCTTGCCCGGGAGCCCGGCCACATCCAGGGCGCCCTTGCGCCGGGTCATCTCCCTGGCACGCCTGGCGGCGTCTCGGGCCCGGGCAGATTCAACGATCTTGCTGGTGACCGCGCGGGCCTCGCTCGGGTGCTCCAGCAGGAAGTTGTGGAGGGCGCCGGTGAGGGCGGACTCGACCACGCCCTTGACCTCGGAGGAGACGAGCTTGTCCTTGGTCTGGGAGGAGAACTTGGGGTCCGGTACCTTGACCGAGAGGACAGCGGTCAGGCCCTCGCGCATGTCCTCCCCGCTCAGCTCGATCTTGTGCTTCTTCAGCAGGCCCTCGGACTCCATGTACTGGTTGAGGGTCCGGGTCAGCCCCGCACGGAAGCCGGCCAGGTGGGTACCGCCGTCCCGCTGCGGGATGTTGTTGGTGAAGCAGAAGATATTCTCCTGGTACGAGTCGTTCCACTGCATGGCGACCTCGATCACGATCTCCTCCTGAGTCGTCTGCAGGTGGAAGACCGTCGGGTGCAGAGGCACCTTGTTGCGGTTCAGGTGCTCGACGAAGGCCCGGATGCCGCCCTGATACTCGAAGACGTCCTCCTTGCCCGTACGCTCGTCGGTCACGACGATGCGCACCCCCGAGTTCAGGAAGGAGAGCTCACGCAGGCGCCGCGCCAGGATGTCGTAGTGGAACTCCGTATCGGAGAAGACCTCCGGATCCGGCTTGAAGCGCACAGAGGTACCGCTCTGCTGAGTCGGTCCCAGCTCCCGCAGGGGGTAAAGGGGCACCCCGCGCCCGTACTCCTGTCGATAGATGACCCCGTCGCGATAGATGGTGAGCTCCAGGTGCTCGGACAGGGCATTGACCACGGAGACGCCGACGCCGTGCAGGCCGCCGGATACCTTGTAGGAGTTGGCGTCGAATTTGCCGCCGGCATGGAGGACGGTCATGATGACCTCGGCAGCGGACCGCCCCTCCTCGGCGTGGAGGTCCACCGGGACGCCGCGGCCGTTGTCCACCACGCTTACCGAGGCGTCGTTGTGCAGGCTGACCCGGATCTCGGAGCAGTAGCCCGCAAGGGCCTCGTCGATGGCGTTATCGACGACCTCGAAGACCATGTGATGGAGACCGGTGCCGTCGTCCGTATCCCCGATGTACATACCGGGGCGCTTCTTGACGGCATCCAGTCCCTTGAGGACCTTGATGCTGGAGGAGTCGTAGGCGGTACTTGGCTCGGCCATGGTGCCTCCGTTCGGAAGGAGGCCACATTATAACATCGCTTCCACGACCCCACGTTCCACGTGGAACACCCTGCCCTCACCCTGTATGGGCACCATCTCACGATCGATGGCCGTAATGAAGAGCTGCATCCCCTCGGACCGCAGCGCCTCCAGCACCCGCCCTCGATTATCCCGATCCAGCTCCGACGCCAGGTCATCCAGGAGCACAGCGCACTGCCTGCCCAGGTCGTGGCGGAAGAGGGCGATCTGGGCCAGACGCAGGGTCGTTACGGCCAGCTTCTGCTGGCCCCGTGAGGCGACCTCGGCAGCAGGCTGGCCGTCCAGCAGGATCCGAAGGTCCGCCCGATGCGGCCCCGCTGCCGTGTAGCCCTGCTCACGATCCCGCGCCAGGCCCTCCGCCAGCACCTCCGCCAGGCTGGCTTCCTCACGCCAGCCCCGCTGATAGCGCAGCTCCAGCCCCTCCGTGCGCAGCAGCTCCGCTGCAAGGCCTGGGATCACCGTGCGCAGGGCCGAGACATAGGCGCGCCTTGCGGCATCGATCTCCTCACCCGCCCTGGAGAGCTCTTGATCCCAGGCCTGAGCCGGCCCCGCCTGACCCTGGAGACGAAGGCTCCGGTTTCGCTGCTGCAACGCCCGCCGGTAGCGCTGCCAGGCCCACTGGAAGCCCCTGTGGTGATAGAAGGCGCCCCAGTCCAGGAAGGCACGCCGTAGACGGGGTCCGCCGGCCACCAGCTGATGGCTCTCCGGATGGAGTGCCTGTACCGGAAGGACCCGGGCCAGCTCGGCCATCCCCTCCGCCTGCCGCCCCCCGACCCGGACGCTCGTCTGTCTCTGCGAACGCTCGACGCCCAGCGCGACCGAGGCGTGGCGCTCGTCCTCGCGCACGCTCCCCGTCACACGCAGGAGTGGCTGGCCGTGGCGGGTCA
>Ga0207797_1001536_pt1 | contig 16616 bp, 14 predicted proteins | sample PRCRCaboRojoPR_6_FD_187275 | JGI IMG/M metagenome (GOLD analysis project Ga0207797, IMG submission 187275) | Marine sediment microbial community from Cabo Rojo, Puerto Rico - PR CR 10% Liquid 1 (SPAdes) | ecosystem: Environmental > Aquatic > Marine > Coastal > Sediment | place: Cabo Rojo, Puerto...
GGGCCTGGCCGCCCTCTTCATCCTGCCCCTGGGCAACATCACGGCCGAGGCGGGGTACAAGGTGCTCATCTACGCCCTGGCGGTCTGCATCATCGGGGGGCTGGGGAGCTGGGCCGGGGCCGTGCTCGCCGCGTTCGTGCTCGGGTTCGCCATGAAGATCAGCACGGCGCTCTTCGGGGCCATGTGGGAGTCCGTGGTGCTCGTGGGGACGATCATCGCCATCCTGCTCTTCCGGCCCTCGGGCCTCATGGGCAGGCAGAAAGAGCTCGAGGAAAGGGTGTAAGGCGTGGAAGGAACGACGATCCGCCGAAAGAAGCGTCTGGACCGCTCCATCAAGGTGCGCACCGAGGGGCTGTACGCCCTGAGCGGCTGGTCCGAGATGGGCTACCTCGTGTTTCCCCGGGCCCTGCTCATCGTGGGTCTCCTCGTGCTCCCGTTCTTCCTGGACCTCTACTGGCAGCGCGTGATCTGCGCGGCCGGGATCTACGCGCTCCTGGCCCTGGCCTTCGACTTCCTGGCCGAGTTCGTGGGCCTGGTCTGCCTCGGGGGCGCCCTCTTCGTGGGGGCGGGGGGGTACATCTCGGGGCTGCTCAACTCCACCTTCGGGTGGCACCCCCTGATCTGCATCCCGCTGGCCACCCTGGGCGGGGCGGTCTTCAGCACCCTGGTGCTCATCCCGGCCCTCCGGCTCCGGGGCATCTACTTCGCCATCGTGAGCTTCATGCTCCCCCTCTTCGCGGTCTACATCATCATCGCCCTCAGCGTGTTCGGCGGCACCCAGGGGATCAGCGCCCTGGACACCCTGCCCAGCACCTGGTTCGAGATCTACCTGATCCTCTCGGTGGTCCTGATCGCGCTCTTCCTGGTCCGCCGGCTGGTGAGCGAGGACATGGGGCTCATCCTCCGGGGGATCAAGGACAATGACCAGGCCGTGAAGGCCTCCGGGATCAGCATCACGAACTACCGCATCCGGGCGGTCTTCATCGCCGCCCTGATCGGCTCCTTCGGCGGGGCCTACCTGAGCCACCTCTACGGGTGGCTGGGGATCAGCCTGTTCGCCATGGACTTCTCCATCCTGCCCATCGCCGCGGCGGTCATGGGCGGCCTGGGGTCCCTCGCAGGCCCCGTTCTGGGAGCTTTGGTCCTGACGCCGCTCTCCGAGGCCCTCCGCGGGTTCGGTCAGCTCCGCGTGGTGGTCTACAGCGTGATCCTCATCGCGTTCATCGTGTACAAGCCCGAGGGCATCATGAGCTGGTTGCAGCGCAAGTACCAGCAGTTCGAGCACTGGGAAGAAGTGTAGCCATGGGAAACGAACCGCTCGTCAGACTGGACGGAGTGAGCAAGGCGTTCGGCGGGGTCCAGGCCGTGCTGGACGTGAGCTTCGACCTATTCAAGGGGGAGATCCTCGGGGTCATCGGCCCCAACGGTTCGGGAAAGACCACCCTGGTGAACCTCACCTCGGGGTTCGTCCGGCCCGATCGCGGGACCGTCTCCTTCAAGGGGAAGAACGTCACGGGCCAGCCGCCCCACAGGATCGCCAACATGGGCCTCACCCGGACCTTCCAGGTGATGCGGCCCTACCACAGCCTGGCCGCCTTCAAGAACCTGATCGTGCCCCTGAACTCCCCCCGGGTGAAACGCACCCGGAGCGGCACCCTGGGGGACCTGGACGCCGTGGCCATCGACATCCTGGAGGACATCGGGTTCGAGCGGGACGCCCGGGTCCCGTACAAGCCCGCCGGGTCGCTCCCCCTGGGGTACCTGAAGCGGCTGGAGCTGGGCCGGTGCATCGCGCTCAAGCCCGAGGTGATCCTTTGCGACGAGATCTTCTCGGGCCTCAGCATGTCCGAGATCAGCTCGCTCCTTCCCCTGATGGAGCGGCTCCAGATGGAGGGGGTGACCCTGGTCATGGTGGAGCACCGGCTGCGGGAGCTGTTCCGGCTGGCCGACCGGGTCATGGTCATGAACTTCGGGGAGAAGATCGCCGACGGCCCCCCGGCCGAGGTGATGGAGGACCCGGAGGTGAGGAAAGCCTACATGGGCAGGGAGACGTCCTGATGGCCGTACTGGAAGTGAAGGACCTCATGGTGTTCTACGAGAACGCCCTCGCCATCAACAACGTGAACCTGGGTTGCGCCCGGGGAAAGATCACCGGTCTCTTCGGCGCCAACAGCGCGGGCAAGTCCACGCTCATGTCCACCATCTCCGGCATCATCCTGGACATCAAGCGAAAGGAGGAGATGCGGGGAGGCGAGCGCATCGTGGTGCTGGGGAACGTCCTGTACGAGGGAGAGGACATCACGAACGTGGAGGCGAGCCACCGGGCCCGGATGGGCATCGTTCTCTGCCCGGAGCGGCGCCGGATCTTCCCGGAGAGCACGGTCATGGAGAACCTCCGGATCGGGGGCATTCTGGCCTCCCGGGAGCAGGCCAAGACCACCCTGGAGTACGTGTTCACCATCTTCCCGGCCCTCAAGAACCTCCGCAAGCGGGAGGGGGGCTTCCTGAGCGGGGGGGAGCAGCAGATGCTCGCCATCGGGCGGGCCCTCATGGCCCAGCCCAAGGTGCTCATGCTGGACGAGCCCCTCCTGGGACTGAGCCCGCTCATGGAGGAGATCCTGATCGAGGCCGTCCGCAACATCAACCAGGAGATCGGCCTCACGGTGTTCGTCTCCGAGCAGTACGCCCGGCCCGTGCTCCCGATCATCGACTACGGTTACATCCTGGAGAACGGGACCGCCGTGCTGGAAGGGGAGAGCGGAGAGCTGATGGACAACCCGGACGTCAAGGCGGCCTACTTCGGGGTGTAGGGTTTTCAATCGTACCCGTACTCAGCAAAGCGATCAAAAGCCCAGTACGAGTACCGCTTCGCTGAGCACGAGCACGGGTACGAGTACGAAAAGGGCTGGGTCAGAGTACGGGTAAAGCCGAAGATCCCGGAAACGTTTCGAAACAGAGGACCTATGGGACGATACGACGAACCCCTGATGGCAGGCGTCGAGCGGGCCGCCGAGAGATACCCGGACCGCACGGCCATCATCTACCTGGGCGAGCGCATCACCTACCGGAAGCTGGTCGAGCAGATCCGACGCTTCGCCACGGCCCTGGACGGGCTGGGGATCCGCAAGGGCGACAAGATCATGCTCTACATCCCCAACTGCCCCCAGTTCCTGATCGCCTACTTCGGGGCCCACTTGATCGGCGCGGTGCCCGTCCCTGTCTCGCCCATCTACACGCCCCACGAGATCAAGTACCTGATCGAGGACTCCGAGGCCGAGACCGTGCTCTGCATGGACACGAACTTCCGCTACATCCAGGAGGTGTTCGCCGAGACCCGCCTGAAGCGGATCATCGTCACCACCTACGTGGACATGCTGCCGTCCTACAAGCGGCTCACGGGATTCCTCTTCGACGTGGTCCCGAACGGCAAGATCGAGAAGGGCCCCGACGTCCACTCCTTTCGAAAGCTTCTCAAGGGCCACCCGCCGAACCCACCCCGCGTGGAGATCGACCCGCGCAGCCAGCTCTGCTACATCCTCTACACGGGCGGCACCACGGGCTTTCCCAAGGGTTGCATCATCACCCACACCGGAATGGTCTCCTTCGTGAGCGACATCGGCAAGGTGGGCGAGGGGTTCATCGAGGACGGGAAAGAGGTCTTCATCATGGTCAACCCCCTGTTCCACCAGATGGCCCAGGGGGTGATCCTCGGCATGGTGCTCACCAAGGGCAACACCGCGGTGCTCATGCCCATCCCCCAGGTGGACCCCATCCTGAAGGCGATCGAGCGGTACCGGGGGACCCTGTTCCTGGGGGCGCCCACGCTCTACCGGATGATCCTGGAGAACGACCGGCTGGACTACTACGACCTGAGCTCCCTCAAGTACTGCTGGAGCGGCGGGGACGTGCTGCCCCTGGAGGTGTTCCGCCGGTGGGGGGACCGGTTCCACGTCCCCATCTACCAGGTGTTCGGCGCCACGGAGGTGGGCTTCACCTCCATGACCCCGCTCGACCGGGAGCCCGTGCCCGGGAGCGTGGGGGTCCCCCTCCCCTCCCGGGAGGTCAGGATCGTGGACCCGGAGACCCTGGAGGAGGTCCCCCAGGGAAGCCCCGGCGAGCTTCTGGTCACCTCCGAGTACATCAGCAAGGAGTACTGGAGGAAGCCCGAGGAGACCGCCAGGGCCTACGTGGAGATCGACGGCAAGACCTGGTACCGGATGAACGACTTCCTCCGGATGGACGAGGACGGGCAGCTCTACTACGTGGACCGGAGCGCCGACATCATCAAGTACAAGGGGTACCGGGTCTCCTGCTCGGAGATCGAGGCCATTCTCCAGGACCACAGCGCGGTCATCGGGGCCTGCGTGGTGGGCGTGCCCGACGACAAGGTCGGGGAGCGCATCAAGGCCATCGTGGTGATGCGCGAGGACGTGCGCGGGGTGAGCGGGAACGAGCTCCTGCGGCACTGCCGGGAGCGGCTCGCCTCCTACAAGATCCCTCAGTACGTGGAGTTCCGGGACATGCTCCCCAAGAGCAAGGTGGGAAAGCTCCTGCGCCGGGAGATCCGCGACGAGGAGCGGAGGCGCACGGACAAGGGATCCGGCGTGAAGGTGTGATTCGAGACGCCGGCCCGGGCGCCGCCGTCAGGAGGAGGCCCCGGGTCCGGCCGGGGGGACGTTCCGGGTGGCCACGATCGCGCAGTCCGTTCCCCCGGGCCCCACGATGAGGCGGTCCCCGATGCGGACCGGGGCGTCCACCTCCAGTCCCTTGATCTCCTCCATCACGTCGAAGATCTTCCCCCTGGGGATGGGCCCGTCCGTCTTGACGCTCACCAGCGGGAAGGTCCCCCCCCGCACCAGGACGCTGCTGGCGATGCTCCTCACCGGGTTCAGGATCTCCTGCTCGGCCCAGCCGGGGCCCTTGTCGCAGAGGTTTCCGGAGACCTCGCCGACCTGGAGGGTCTCCCCCTCGACGAGCTCGACCTCGAGCCGGCACCCGTTGGGGCACACGATGCAGACCAGCTCCCTCGTGCTCATTCCACCACCACCTCCAATCGCTTCGCGTCCCGAATCCGCTCCGCCTTGACCTTCATCTGCACCATCTCCGCCGGGTGGAGCCGGACGAGCTTCTTCCGGGCCACCTTGCGGTCCCCGTCCCGGACCCACACGGCCCGGTCACGGGAGGGTTCGGCCACGCGGAGCGAGAGGGTGAAGTCCTCCCGTCCGCCGACCCGCTGGGGGAGCACGTAGCCCACCCCCCGGCCGGGCTCGACGGAAACGGACGCAGCAGCCGGGCCCACCTCCCCGTCGAGGTAGCGGACCGCGCACGCGCCGGCCCGGGACGCCTCCTCGGAGACGTGGTCCACCAGGTCGTGGACGTGGAGGACGTTGCCGCAGGAGAACACCCCCGGCGTGCTGGTCAGGCCGTGCTCGTCCACGAGGGCGCCGCTGGTCCGGGGCGCCATCCGGACGCCGGCCCCGGCGGAGAGCTCGTTCTCCGGGATCAGTCCCACCGAGAGGAGAAGGGTGTCGCAGGGGACCCGCCGCTCGGTGCCGGGGACGGGCGTCCGGCTTTCGTCGACCTCGGCCACGCTGACGCCGCTGACGCGGTCCCGCCCGTGGATCCGGGTGACCGTGGTGCTCAGGTGGAGCGGGATGCCGTAGTCCTCGAGGCACTGCTGGATGTTCCGCGGAAGGCCGCTGGGGTAGGGAAGGAGCTCGAACACCCCTTCCACCCGGGCGCCCTCCAGGGTCATCCTGCGGGCCATGATCAGGCCGATGTCCCCGGAGCCCAGGACCACCACCCGGCTTCCCACCATGACGTTCTGGAGGTTGATCAGGTTCTGGGCGGCCCCGGCCGTGTAGACGCCCGCCGGGCGTGTACCCGGAATGCCGATGGCGCCGGCGGTCCGCTCGCGGCAGCCCATGGCCAGGACCACGGCCCCCGCCTCGATGCGGGCGAAACCGCTCCGGGAGCTCACGTAGAGGTTCCTCCGGTGGTCCATGGAGAGGACGATGGTCCCGGTCATGGCCTCCAGGTTCAGAGCCTCGAACTCGTCGATGTAGCGCTGGGCGTACTCCGGCCCGGTGAGGGTCTCGCCGAACCGGTGGAGCCCGAACCCGTCGTGGATGCACTGGTTGAGGATGCCCCCCAGGATGCGGTCCCGCTCGATCAGGAGCACGTCGCGGCATCCGCTGCGGCGGGCCTCCACGGCCGCGGCGAGCCCCGCGGGGCCGCCGCCGATCACCACCAGGTCTCTTCTCGTCTCAAGCATGGGCGGCGCTTCCTTCCCGCACCCGTCCCCGGAACATCCAGGAATCCGGGCTGAACAGCAGGACGTCCTCCGGCCGGTACCCGAACTCCCGCTCCAGGATCTGCACGATCCTCGGCAGGCAGAAGCCGCCCTGGCAGCGGCCCATCATGGCCCGGGAGCGGTACTTGACGGCGGCCAGGGTGCGGACGCCCAGGGGGTTCTGGATGGCGTCCAGCACCTCCCGCCGGGTGATCTGCTCGCACCGGCAGACGATCTCGCCGTAGTCCGGGTCCTGCGCCACCAGGTCCGCCTTCTCCTCGGGGCTGCGCTCGAAGAAGAACCCCGCAAGGCCCGGTCGTTCGGGCACGAAGCCGGCCTTCTCGCGAAGGGGCGTCAGCTCGGACACGAGCTCCCGCACCATGACGGCGATGGCCGGGGAGGAGGTCAACCCCGGGCTCTCGATGCCCACCAGGTTGATGAAGCCCGGCACGTCGTCGCGCCTCTCCACCACGAAGTCCTTGAACCCGCCCACCTCGGGCGGGACCTGCTTGGCCCGCAGCCCGGAGAAGCTCCGGATGAAGTCCGCGGCCGAGATCCCCGGCAGCAGCTCGTGCCCCTCCCGCTTCAGGCGGGCGAGGATCTCCGGGGTGCAGTCCGTCTCCTCGGGCCCCTCCACGTACTCGTTGCTGGGGCCGATCAGGATGTTGCCGTCCACCGTGTTGGTGAGGTGGATGCCCAGGCCGGCGCCGCCCTTTCTCGGGGCCGGGTAGACCAGGACCGACAGGCTCCCCTCGAGCCGCTTGTCCAGGATCAGGTACTCCCCGCGGCAGGGGTAGATCCGGTAGTCGTCGACCCCCACCATGCGGCAGATCCGGTCGGAGAAGAGCCCGGCCGCGTTGACCAGGATTGCGGCCTCGAACCGTTCGCCGCCGGCGGTTCGCACCCGGAACCCCCCGTGGTTTCGGCTGATCCCGGTCACCTCTCGTCCCAGGAGGAAGTTCACACCGTTGGCCGCGGCGTTCTCGGCCAGGGCGATGGTGAGCCCGTAGGGGCAGATGATGCCGGTGGTGGGGGACCAAAGGGCGGCGATCCCCCCCACCCCCGGCTGCTTCTTCTGCATCTCCGCGGCGTCCAGGATCTCCAGGCCCGGGACCCCGTTCGCCTCCCCCTGCTCCTTGAGCCGCCGGAGGGTCTCGAGGTCGGCCTCGTCCTGGGCCACGGTCAGCTTGCCGATGTACCGGATCTTGACCTTGAGGTCCCGGCAGAGGTCCTGCATCATCTCGTTGCCCTGGACGTTCAGCTGCGCCCGCAGGCTCCCGGGCCGGTAGTGGATGCCCGAGTGGAGCACCCCGCTGTTCCGGGCGCTGGTCCCCATGCCGACGTCCAGCTCCTTCTCCAGCACCCCCACGTCCAGCCGGTACCTGGAGAGCTCCCGGGCCACGGCGTTTCCCACCACGCCCGCCCCGACGATCAGCACGTCGTATCGGTTGCGCGTCTCGCTCATGCTCTTCCCGTCAGTCCTCGATGCCGGCCAGACGCCTGGCGGCCTTCTTCTTCTCGTTCAGGTTGCTCTCCCGGAAGATGGTCACCCGGTGCGCCTCCGGGGAGCCCCCGCCGTGGATGTCGGAGATGGTGTCCGCGCTCTCCAGGGCCATCTTCTCCACGAGGCGGAACATCTTGAGCCGGTTTTCCACGGGGACGCCTTCCGCGCCCTTGAGGTACTTCTTCAGAAGGTCTCCCACCTCGGGGTTCTCGAGATCCTTCTCCGAGGGGAGGTCCGCCACGAAGCCGCCGCAGACGTCCACCATGAGGCGGATGGCCTCGGCCATCTCCTTGCCCTCGTGGATCTTGGAGGCGTTGGACAGCACCGTGTCGATGAAGTAGGTGCCGGAAGGCTGCTTCCCGCCCTCGTAGGAGGAGGCCAGGCAGCAGCCGTAGAGGGTCTCCGCCCGGTGGATCATGTCGATCACCTTCTGCTTGTGATGCCCCGCCTTGGCGGTTCCGTTGTACTCCATCATGGCGAGGGCCGCGCCGATCATGCAGTCGATCTTTCCGGACTTGCACCCGCCGTGGCTCTGCCGGTGGAAGGAGGAGAACTTGACCACCATGTCCACGGCGAACTCGACCTCCCCGCACATGAAGACCCGGTCCCAGGGTACGAACACGTCGTCGAAGATGAGGGTGGGGCAGTACTTGGAGTAACGGACATTGCCGACGTCGCAGCCCTCGATCTCCCGCTTGTCCAGGGTGGAGCGGCCCACCACGTGGATCAGCCCCGGCGTGTCCGCCGGCACGGCGAAGGCCACGGCGTACTCCTCGTCCCCTTCCCGCATGGCCCGGGTGGGGAGCACGATGATCTCGTGGGAGGAGAGCGACCCGGTCTGGTGGGCCTTGGCTCCCCGCACCACGATGCCGTCGTCGCGCTTCTCCACCACGTGGAGGTACATGTCCTTGTCGCTCTGGGCGTGGGGCGCGATGGACCGGTCGCCCTTCATGTCGGTGACCCCGGCGTTGGCGGTGAGGTCGTCCTTCTGCATCCGCTTCAGAAAGGCGAGGAAGTTGTCGTAGTAGCGGGTGCCGTGCTTTTGGTCGATGTCGTAGGTGACGATGGAGAGCGTGGAGAGGCAGTCCAGCCCCGTGCAGCGCTGGTGGCAGGTCCCCACGTAGCTTCCCAGCTTCCGGTTGAGCTTGACGCGCGCCACCAGGTCCTCGATGGAAAACGGGGGCAGGGTGAACCGGTTGATCGGCTCGTCGATCAGGGGGCCCCGGGTGACCACCAGGTCCCGGAACTCGTCCATCTCCGCAACCTCGTAGGTGGCCGCCGTGGCCTCGATGCCCGCCCGAAGGCGGGGGTTGTCCACGATGTCGGTGACCTTCTCGCCGAACATGTAGGCGGTGGGGTTCATGGCCCTCAGGGAGTCCAGGTATTCCGCTTTGGTCTTCAGTCCCATGGTTCGACCTCCGTTCGAGTGTGGTTGTCTGTCCCGTACCTTGCCGAGGCCCCCGTGTCGCTTTCCGGATCGCGGCCTCGGGGTGCTCAACGGTCAAAGAGGAGCCGCTTCCCGCTCCTCCTGGATGCGTTTGAACCGCTCGAGGACCTGCTTCTTGACGTGGGCGACGTGCCTGGAGAGCGTCCTTTTGGCGCCGCGCACGTCCCCGGCCACCAGGCAGTCGAAGATGCGCCGGTGCTCGTTGTCCGAGAGATTCATCGACTTCACGTTGCCCTGGTTGCCGCCGTACTTCAGGATCAGCAGGTCAAAGAGGTTCTCCAGGACCCGGATCTGGGTCTGCTTGGCGGAGAGGGACGCCAGGGTCAGGTGGAACTCCAGGTTCTTGAAGATCCGTTCCTGCAGGTAGGCCTCCCTTCCCGCCGACCGGTGCGCCTCCAGGGCGGTTTCGAGCCGTTCCCGGCCGCCGTCGTCGAGCCGGCGTGCGGCGTGGGCCACCAGGGAGGGTTCCAGGAGCCCCCGCAGCTCGTAGATCCCCTCGAGCTCGGCCAGGTCGAAGGGGGTCATGAAGTAGCCCCGGTTGGGCTCGTGCCGGACGAAACCCTGAAACTCCATGTACTTCAGGGCCTGGATCACCGGCGTGAGGCTCATGTCCAGCCGCTCCGCAATGTCGCGGCAGGAGATTTTCTGGCCCGGCACCAGCTCCTTTCCGTAAAGCATGCGCCGGAGCCCCTGGTGAGCCTTCTGCGCGTGATCCTCGCGGGTCTCCGAACCCTTCCCGGGCTTCGGCTCGGCCATCTCGTCTCCTCGACGGAAAACTGAATCAAAAATTTAATTAAATCCTTGATTGCTTCATTAATTACTAGTATAACCCTTTTGTCAAGCGCTTTTTGAGACCCCCGGCGGTCGCGCTGCTGCGGGCGCCGGGCAGGCGGCGAACCCATTGACGACGAAGGGAAGATCAACCATGAGACTCCATGAGCATGAGGCTGCGGATCTGTTCGAGAAGGCGGGGATCGCCGTCCCGAAGCGGGGTGTCGCGGAGACCGCCGAGGAGGCCTTGCGCATCGGCGAGGAGCTCGGCTACCCGCTCCTGGTCAAGGCCCAGGTCCTCGTCGGAGGGCGGGGGCTCGCCGGCGGCATCCGGACCGCGGAATCGTCCGGCGAGACGGCCGAGGCGGCGGAGGCGCTCCTCGGAAGCGAGATCAAGGGGCTGGCCGTCCGGAAGGTGCTGGTGAGCGAGAAGCTGGACGTCTCCAGGGAGCTCTACCTGGGGATCACCATGGACGGTTTTGACGGCAGGCCGGTGGTCGTGATCAGCACCGAGGGGGGCGTGAACATCGAGGAGACCGCAAGGGAGCATCCCGAGAAGATCGCCTCGGTGCACGTGGATCCGGGAGCGACCTTCTACCCCTACCAGGCGAGGGGCCTCCTGAGAAAGCTGGGCGTCTCAGGCAAGCTCCTGGCGGCGTGCGCCGACGTGGTGGTGAAGCTCTACCGGGTGTTCGCCCGGTACGAGGCCCTCATTGCGGAGGTCAACCCTCTGGTGGTGACGGAGCAGGGCGGAGTGGCGGCCGTGGACGCGGTCCTCGAGATCGACAACTCGGCCGCCTCCAGGCTCGGGAAGGCCGTTCCCGAAAGGCTGAGCCGCTACGAGAACCCCATCGAGCGGAAAGGGCGGGAGATCGGCGTCACCTACGTGGACCTGGACGGCGACGTGGGGCTCATCAGCTCCGGCGCCGGCCTGGGCATGGCGAGCATGGACATCATCGGCCGGCGCATGAGGCCCGCCAACTTTCTCGAGACCGGCGGGGGCATCACCGAGAAGCTTCTCTACCAGTGCATGGAGCTCCTCGCGATGAAGCGGGGCCTGCGCGGGATCCTCATCAACATCTACGGCGGGATCAACCCGATCCACGAGGGCGCCAGGGGGGTCGTGCGCTACATGGAGGAGCACGGTCTCGACATCCCCGTGGTGGCCAAGGCCCTCGGGAACCTCCAGGAGGAGACCTGGGAGATCTTCCGCTCGGGCGGTGTCCACGTGGTCACCGAGGCGGCCACGGAAAAGGCCGTCGACCGGCTTTTCGAACTCCTATCCAACGACGCGAGGTGTTGAATGAGCGTTCTCTTGAACCAAGACACGAAGGTGATCGTCCAAGGAATCACGGGAAGGATCGGGAGCGTCCAGACCAAGTGGATGCTCTCCTACCACACCCAGGTGGTGGGCGGCGTGACCCCCGGGAAGGGCGGGGAGAGCGTGGAAGGGCTTCCGGTTTTCGACAGCGTCGAGGAAGCGGTCCGGGAGACCGGGGCCAACGCCTCGGTCTTCTTCGTGCCGGCGGCCTTCACCATGGATGCCTTCTTCGAGACCGTGGATGCGGGGGTCGGGCTGATCGTGGTGGTGCCCGAGCACGTGCCGGTCCACGACGTCCTCCGCATGCGGGCCTACGCGCGGGACCGCGGCACCTTCGCGCTGGGGCCCACCACACCGGGTATCCTCGTCCCGGGGGTGGGCAAGATGGGCATCATGCCGGCCGCCATGTTCGCCCCGGGGAGGGTGGGCGTGATCAGCCGGAGCGGGACCCTGTCCTACGAGTTCGCCGGCATCCTGTCGGAGAGCAGCGTGGGGCAGAGCACCGTGGTGGGCATGGGGGCCGACCCGGTGGTCCTGACCAACCTGCCCGATCTACTGATGCTGTTCGAGGAGGACCCGGACACGGACGCGGTGATCGTCGTGGGAGAGGTCGGCGGAGAGCAGGAGGAGCGCGCGGCCGAGGTCGTCAAGGACCGGATGCGGAAGCCGGTGTCCGCCTACATCGCAGGAAAGTTCTCTCCCCCGGGCAAGCGCATGGGCCACGCGGGGGCCATCGTGCGCGGGTCGAGCGGTACGGTGGACGCCAAGCACGCCGCGCTCGAGGAGGCAGGCGCCACGATCCTGGAGTCACCCGTCGACGTGGCCGTCTGGGCCGCGGCCCACAACCTGTCCTGAGGGTCGAAGGCTCCCGCTTCAGGCCGCCCGGGCGCCGCCCTTGAGTCGATGGGCACGGAGGGTGTGGCGTCTCTGGGCGGAGAGCACGGACTTTCGAATGCGGAGGGACCGGGGGGTGACCTCCAGGAGCTCGTCCTCGCTGAGGAAGCTTACGGTCTGCTCCAGGGAGAGGGGCTGGATCGGGGAGAGGACGATGTTGTCGTCCTTTCCGGCGGCCCGCATGTTGGTCAGCTTCTTCTCCTTGCAGGGGTTCACGTCGATGTCCCGGCCCCGGTTGTGCTCGCCCACGATCATGCCCTCGTAGACCGGGTCCCCGGGCACCACGAAGAGACGCCCTCGGGGCTCCAGGCCGGCCAGGGCGTAGGCCACGGCCCGCCCGCTCCGATCCGCCACGATGGAGCCGGTGAAGCGGCTCTCGTACGGACCCCTGTGTTCCCCGTACCCGTCGAACACGGCGTGCATGATCCCGGTCCCCCGGGTGTCCGTGAGGAACTCGTCCCGAAAGCCGATCAGGGTGCGAGCGGGCACGGAGAACTCCAGCCGCACCCGCTTGGAGGGGTTGTTCGCCAGGTGGGTCATCCTGCCCCTGCGCTGCGAGAGCTTTTCCGTGACCACGCCCAGAAACGGCTCCCCGCAGTCCACCACCAGAAGCTCCATGGGCTCGAGGGTTCGGCCTCCTTCCTTCCGGAGGATCACCTCGGGGGGGCCCACGCAGAACTCGTAGCCCTCGCGCCGCATGGTCTCGATGAGAATGGACAGCTGAAACTCCCCTCGGCCCTTGACCAGCACGCTGTCCCGCTCTCCGGTCTCCTCCACCTGCACGGCGACGTTCTTGAGGGTCTCCTTGAGGAGCCGCTCCCGGATTCGGCTGGACTGGACGTACTTGCCCTCCCGGCCCCCCAGGGGCGAGTCGTTGATGCCGAACCGCATGGCCACGGTGGGCTCCTCCACGTGGATCCTCGGGAGGGGCGGAGGGGCCGGAGCGTGGCAGATGGTGTCGCCGATCTTCACGTCCTCGATCCCCGCGAGCACGGCCACGTCCCCGGCCCGGACCTCGGAGACGTCCCTGAGGGCCATGCCCTCGTAGACCTGCAGCTTCGTGATCTTCAGCGGCATGGACTCGCCCCGTTCGTCGAGGCATACGAGAGCGTCCCGGGAGCGGGCGGACCCGTTGAAGATCCGGCCCACGGCCAGCCGGCCCACGTAGTCGGAGTACCCCAGGTCGGAGACCAGCATCTGGAAGCCCGCTCCCGCGTCGTGGACCGGAGCCGGGATCTCCTCGAGGATGGTGTCCATGAGGGCGTGGAGGTGGGTCCCCCGTTCACCCGGGTCGCGGACGGCGATCCCGTCCCGTCCCACCGCGTAGAGCAGGGGAAAGTCGAGCTGGTCCTCGGTGGCGTCCAGGTCGATGAGCAGATCGTAGATCTCGTCCAGGACCTCTGCGGGCCGAGCGTCCCCGCGGTCGATCTTGTTGATCACCACGATGATCTCGAGGCCCGCCTCGAGCGCCTTTTTCAGGACGAACCGGGTCTGTGGCAGGGGGCCTTCCGAGGCGTCCACCAGGAGCAGGGCCCCGTCGGCCATGGAGAGGGCCCGCTCCACCTCCCCGCCGAAGTCCGCGTGTCCGGGGGTGTCGATGATGTTGATCCGGACCCCCTTCCAGATCACGGAGCAGTTCTTGGCCGCAATGGTGATCCCACGCTCCCGCTCCAGGTCGAGGGTGTCCATGAGCCGATCGTCGACCTCCCGGCCGGCACGGAACAGGCCGCTCTGCCGGAACATGGCGTCCACCAGGGTGGTCTTGCCGTGATCCACGTGGGCGATGATGGCGATGTTTCGAAACCGATCGTTGACGGTCTTTCCTGCCATGGGACAAGAGGCCTCCTCTGGGATCGTCCTTCCGGACCTTCGGAAAGCGGGGAATCCCGTAGTTTAATCATTGCATGTCGGATGGCAAGCTGTTTTTGAGGTGGGAAGGTCAGGGGAGAGGGGGCTCTCCGGCAGCGGCGTCCAGGTCGAAGATCTTTTTGCCCTGGACGTAGTCCTTGGTGGCGTACTGGGTGATGTTCTGGAACTTCTGAAGGATGAGGACGATCCGCTGGACGTTCTTCTGGAGCAGGCGGAGCCTCTGGCGGGCCGCCTCGTCTTCCAGCGCCTCGGGGTCCAGCTTGTCGCTGCAGGTGACGACCACCTGAAGGGGGTTGTTCAGCTCGTGCCCAACGGCCCCGGCCAGCTCCAGGACGGCCTGGAGCTTTTCCCTCTCCTTCCGTTCCTCCACGGCCTGCCGGGCCCGGGTCACGTCCATGAAGAACCCCAGAATGGCCCGGCGGCCCTCGTGGTGGACGGAGGTGACGGCCTCCATCACCCACTTGACGGCGCCGCTCCGGGCGACGATGCAGAAGGCGTAAGGCTCGGAACGCTCCCCCTTCAGCATGGCCCGGGAGTGCTCCTTGACGTAGTCCACGTACTCCTCGTGCACGTACTGGAGGGAAAGGCTGCCGATCAGCTCCTCGCGGGAGCGCTCCGTGATGCGGCAGAACTCGGGATTCACGTAGACGAACCGTCCCTCCTGGACGATGTAGCTCCCGATGAGCGCGTTTCTGCGGCTCCTCTCCAGCTCGTCCTCCGCCTGCTTCCGCCGGGTGTCGTCCCGGATGAACCCCTCCACGGCCACGGGCTGCCCGGCCTCGTCCCGGATCACGGTCCACTTGTCGTGCATCCACCGGACGGACCCGTCCGGGCTCAGGTGCCGGTACTCGTTCTCGCCCCCCGTGCTTGCCGCCTGGAGGGACCGCTCCCGTTCCCGCTTGAACGGTTCCCGGTCCTCGGGGTGGATGCGCATCAGGCTGCCCCTCAGGGTCAGGGTCGTGGCGCCGTTTGCTTCGGTGCTGAACAGCTCGAGGAAGCGCTTGTTGAAGAAGGAGAAGGTCTGGGACTCGACGTCCAGCCGGTAGATGGCGTCCTGGGAGCGGTCGGCGAGCTGCTGGAAGTCCTCGGAGAGAACCTGGATGAGGCCGCCGTTCCTTCGCCGGCCGTCGCCCTCCTCCTCCGCTGAAGGGGCGGGGGGCGCTTCCGGTTTCGGCGGGGGCGGGTGCTCGGCCATGGTCCGGTCCTCGACGGGAGATCCCTGGTGGGTCCGGGCCCATCATAGCGGCTCCGGGGCTCGAGTGTCAATTCACCAGGGGTGGTTCCCGGGCGTGTCCGCTTCCGCCGTCGGGGCGCCCGTTCTCCGTTGAGCCGGGAACGCCGCATACAGACGATTCTCGAGGGATCTACCTGACGGACCTCATGGCCCGGGCTCCCCGGAAGGCCTTATCCTTTTCCGAAAACGCGGAGCATCTCCCACTACGTCCAAGGAGGTTCCATCCCTTGCATTCTCACTGCAGCAGCCCGAAAGGAACGGGTCTTTGCCTGGTCTTTCCACCGGTCTGGCTTCCCATGGTCCCTCACCCGGCCCTGCCCGTGCTGCCCGCCCGCCTCAGGCGCATGGGCGCAGGTGTGGTGACCCTGGACGCCCGGCGCTCAGAGTGACGGTGCCGTCCTCCGAGGCATCGGCGCCCTGGATCCGCCCGGGTCGGGGAGACGGCTCGAGGCTCCCGCCGGCGGCCGGCTGGGTTGTTCGGAAGCCGTCCTTGACGTTCGGGGTCGCTCACCGGGCGGTCCGAATGCAGGCGATCCGCCTCGAGGATACAGGCTCGACCCTATGTCGCGTGGGACGAAGGATGCTAGGATGTAACCAATCATGGTGGCGTCGCCCAAAGCCCGAAGCCTTGAGATCTGCCCCTGGCATTTCAACAGGTTTAGCGCTACCAGCGGCGCATGAGCGGAACTCTGCGAATGCGTCAATCAGGGTGGAGTCGAACAAAGCCCGGCGCTTCGAGATCGCCCCGGAACGCGAGCAGGATAGGGCGTTTCGAGCGGCGGGCCGGTTTCTGCGAAACCGTTAATCCTGTTGAAAGGAGGAAACGATGGCTCAAAAAGGAGAGGTGTACAAGTGCGATGTCTGCGGCAACGTGGTCTCCGTGATGCAGGGCGGGGATGGTGATCTGGTCTGCTGCGGGCAGAACATGAGGAAGCTGAGCCCGGAGGAGGCCAAGAGCTTTTCGTGAACCGGCCCATTCCGGGGGGGCCGGGGACCTTCTCCGGCCCCCTTCCCTGCCGACCCCTCCCCCTGGGAAAGATCGCTTTTCGAGCGCCCGTGCGCCGCGCATCCGTATGATCCTTTGAAAAAATCCGCCTTCCTTCGCTGGAAACGCGGCGGCTCACAGGCATCCAGGAGGCGGGTGTCGACGCCCCGGCTGTTTCCGACGCCGTCCCGGCTCAAAAGGAGAGGGTGGCGAGCAGAGGGAAGTGGTCCGAGGCCGGGACCACGGCGGGAGGCCGACGGACCACACGGCAGGTCGTGAGCCGCCCCGGGAAGCCGGGG
>Ga0207797_1001537_pt1 | contig 16615 bp, 15 predicted proteins | sample PRCRCaboRojoPR_6_FD_187275 | JGI IMG/M metagenome (GOLD analysis project Ga0207797, IMG submission 187275) | Marine sediment microbial community from Cabo Rojo, Puerto Rico - PR CR 10% Liquid 1 (SPAdes) | ecosystem: Environmental > Aquatic > Marine > Coastal > Sediment | place: Cabo Rojo, Puerto...
ACACCTGATTCGGGAATGATTTATGGCCAGCAGCCGATTTTTTCGAGGAAAAGAAATGGGCCCGCGGAGATTTGAACTCCAGACCTCCCGGTTATCAGCCGGGCGCTCCAACCTAGCTAAGCTACGGGCCCTTTTTTTGTGCGAATAGAAACGGGGTATATTAAGGAAGCGGTTGTCATACGAGCGGCTCCCGGTCCAGCCAGGTTTCATGCCCGGCGATGTAGCGGAACAGCACGACGAGGATGACGTCGATGGCGAGCATGCAGATGGCTGCCAGCGCGATGAACAGGCCGTCATGTGCAGCCGTGGTGCCCCAGTCGAGATAGCGCTGCTCGATGAGCAACGTGGCGCCGGATAGCAGCGAGATACCGAACAGTCCGGCTGTCATCAGCCGGTTTTCGATGACGTAGGGCGAGAGCAGTCCGAACAGGACGAGGTAGTACTCGTAGTGTATCTTGGGGTAGACGACGAAGTAGATGAGCAGCGTCAGCGCGACGGTTTTCCAGACGCCGAGGCTGCGGCGGTATGCCATGATGTAGACGGCGAGGAACAGGATGCCCATTATGATGATGAGCCCGGTTTTTGGCACCGCCACGCCCTGGCTGTCCAGGATGCGCCACAGGCTGATGCCCTGCAGTGTTTTTTCTCCCTGGCCGAGCAGGTAAAACCGGAGGTGCCACATGAACTCGTCATATGCCAGGATGAGGAAGGGCAGCGTAGCCGCCAGGGAGACGATGGCCATCACGGCGACGTGCCGCAGCATGTTCCGGCGCTCCCGTATCAAAAACGGCGGGATCAGGAACACCGAATGCATTTTTATCCAGACGCCCAGCGCCGCGCCCGCCGAGTACAGCCACCGTCGCCGGCTGACGGTCATCGCGAGCAGAGGCAGCATGAAGAACAGGACGACGATGGCTTCGTCCTGCCGTGCAAACGATGGGATGACCAGCGTCGAGGGCAGGAGCAAAAATGCGAGGGCGCCATAGAACGCCTTTTGGTCGTCCACCCGTGAGAGGTAATGGTACAGCGACAGCGTGGTGAGGACGATGAACATCGAGAAATAGATTTCGAAGGCCAGCGCCGTCCCACCGGCTGCCACGGGCGGCACCAGCAGGTAGTTGATGAGCGGCGGCGTCCGGGTGTCGACGTCCCGGTAGAGCAGGTTCCCGTCCAGGATGGTCTGCGCCCGCTCGATGTAGAGCTGGTTGTCGGTGTGATCCGTCGCGGGGTCGGTGTTCACCGCCGCATCGACATAGAACCGGTCGGCGGTGATAAAAATGGAGAGCAGCAGCAGGGAGAGCAGCAGCAGTACGAGCATTTTTTTTCGATGCGGGAGCCCCATGAGCCGTTCCCGGATGTCCATCGCCGTTGTGAACGCGCGCCGTGCTTATAAGTTTTCACGCCGTCCTACTGCAGCCGTTCATATGGCAGCTCTCGCTCCCGGAGCGCCCGTTCGACCTGGCTGATCTGCTCGGCGCCGAGGGTCTGAAACGTGACAATTATCTTTACATGCCCGATGGGCACAGAGGTCGTCATCCGGTCATGGGAGATGGACTGGACGTTGACGTTGAGCTCGGCCAGCGTGTCCAGAATCCTGCCGAGCATGTGTGGCCTGTCTGGAACGGTGACCGCGAACCGGGATAGCAGGTCATGCTGCATCATCCCCCGTTCTATGGTCTGGGTGAGCAGCAGCAGGTTGATGTTGCCGCCGGATAACAATGCAACGATGTTTTCGCTGGGATAGGAGACGGTGCCGCAGAGCACCGCGGCCAGCCCCGCCGCCCCTGCGGGCTCGACGACGAGCTTGGCGCGCTGCATGAGCATGTACAGCGTCCTGGCGATTTCTTCATCGGTGACCGTTATCATGTCGTCGACGTATCGCCTGACATGCTCGAACGTCAGCATGCCGGGATGTTTCACGGCGATGCCGTCGGCGATGGTGGACATGCTGGTCAATGGGGTGGGCTCCCCCTGCTGGAGCGACCGATACATGGCCTGTGCGCCCTCTGCCTCGACGCCGATAACCGTCACGTCGGGCTGCAGATGTTTCAGGGCGACCGCGACGCCGGAGATGAGCCCGCCGCCGCCGACGGGGACGAGCACGACGTCGATGTCCTGTAGCGCCCGGTGCATCTCGATGCCGATGGTGCCCTGCCCGGCGATGACGTCGGGGTCGTTGAACGCCGGCACGAACGTCAGCCCGTCACGTTCGGCGTGCCCCACTGCTGCCTCGTGTGCGTCATCGTAGGTTTCCCCCTCTAGTATCACCTCGGCGCCATATGAACGGGTGGCGATGATCTTGGTCGGCGGCGCATACCGGGGCATGTAGACGGTGCTCGAGACGTCGAGCAATGTTGCGGCATGGGCGACGCCCTGGGCATGGTTGCCCGCCGACGCGCAGATGACACCCCGCCGTTTTTCCTCGTTGTTCAACCGGTGTATCTTGTTGTAGGCGCCCCGGAGCTTGAACGAGCCCGTGGTCTGCAGGTTTTCCAGCTTGAGGTAGAGGTCGGCCTCGGTCATCTCGGAGAACGTCTTGGAGCGCTCCAGCGGCGTCTGTTTCACGACGGGCCGGAGCACCTCGTATGCAGCCGCTATGTCGGCATAGTCAACCATCGGTGTCCTCTACATGGATAAGCCGCCGTCGCCATATAACGGTTGCCATAAGGGTAAAACGTTTTATCCCCTGGCGCCATCAGGATGTGCATGCGGAAATCCTGGCGCTATCTGCTCAACATATCGGTCAGCATCGCCCTTATAGCGCTCATCATCTATCTCACCGGCGTCGACCGCATCACCGGGCAGCTGGCCGGGCTCATGCTGCCCGTTTTCGTCTTGGCCGTTGCGCTGGAGCAGCTCGGCGTCGCCATGAGCGCCAGGAAATGGCAGCTGTTGCTCGGGGCGAAGGATGAACATGTGCCTTTTTTGCAGGCATGGAAATACTACTACATCGGCACCTTTTTCAACGCGTTTCTGCCGACGTCGGTGGGCGGCGACGCTGTCAAGGCCCACGTGTTTTCGAGGCAGCTGTCCCGGCGGGAGGAGAGCTATGCCTCGGTGGTCATGGACCGGCTGACCGGCCTGGTCGCGGTGGTGGCCATCGGCTCGCCGGCGCTGCTCGCTGGCTGGCCGCTCATCGACCCGACGGCGCGGCTGCTCGCGCTGCCCATCCTGATATTGCCGCTGGTGTTGCTCGTTGTTTTGTTTTTCACCGACTGGGTCGACCGGCTGCTCCGTCTTCGCTTTTTGCAGCGCTTCGAGCGGGTGCAGCGCTTCGTCGGCGACGTCTACCGGGCGCTCCGGGCGTATCGCTCCCGTCGAAGGGTTTTGTTTCCCGTCATGGCTATCTCGCTGGGGTATCATCTGTTGCTCATCATGGTGAACGTGACGCTGGCGTGGGCGCTCGGGCTTTCCATCGCCGTGTCCTATTTTTTTGTGTTCATCCCGGTTGCTGAGATACTGGTGTTTCTGCCGGTGACGGTGCAGGGATTCGGCGTCCGCGAGGGCACCTATGTGACGCTGTTTTCCTCGGTTGGCGTCGCAGGCGCTGCCGCGTTTTCCCTCGGGTTTTCGGATCAGCTGGTGAAGCTCGTCGGCAACCTCGTCGGCGGCCTGGTCTATCTTGGTCACAGCCTCCGGGCTACAGGGTCTCCCTGACGCTGTACATTTTCGTGTCGGACAGCGTGTAGTATTCCCGTATCATGATCTCGGCGAGGAAGCCGAAAAACACTATCTGGAGGCCCATGATCATCAGCAGGATGCCGAGCAGGAGCAACGGCCGCTCGGAGAGCTCCTCCCCGTAGAGCAGCTTTAACAGCAGCAGGTAGAGGTTGATGACGAGGCCGGCGCCGAAAAACAGGCTGCCGATGCCCCCGAAAAAATGCAGCGGCCTGGTGGAATAGTCGGCCCAGAACTTGAAGTTTACGAGGTCGAAAAAGCCGCGGAGCAACCGGTTGGCGTCATATTTGCTCCGGCCGTGTTCCCGTTCATGGTGACGTATCTTTTTTTCGCCGACCCGGTAGCCCTTCCAGGCCAGCACCGCCGGGATGTACCGGTGCATCTCTCCATACAGGAGCAGGTCGTCCAGCGCCTCCCGTCGGTATACCTTGAGCCCGCAGTTGAAATCGTGCAGGTCGAGCCCGGTCAGCCGGCGGGAGACGGCGTTGGATATACGGGACGGCAGCTTTTTGCTGAGCCATTTGTCCTTCCGGTCGTGCCGCCAGCCGCATACCACGTCATAGCGGTCGAGCATGTCCACCATCCCGGGGATGTCCCGCGGGTCGTTCTGCAGGTCGCCGTCCATGGTGATGACGATGTCGCCCGATGCATGGGCGAAGCCGGCCATCAACGCCGGGGTTTTCCCGAAGTTCCGCCGGAACGATACGCATCTGACGTGGCCATCCTCCTCGTGCAGGGAGCGTATCTCCTCGAACGTGGTATCGGTGCTCCCGTCGTCAACGAACAGGATTTCGTAGTCTCCCAGGCCGTCCATCACTTCAGCTATGGCCCGGTAGAGCGGCTGCACGTTGCGCGCCTCGTTGTAGACCGGGATGACCACGCTGTACCGCATCACCGGGGAAAGGAGGCAAGGTACTTAAACATTTAGAGATTTGCATGGACATGGACCTGTCTGCCCCGTCGCTCGACGACGTCGCATCGCTCTCCCATGACGAGGCAGCGGCAATCGTGCGGGACGCCCGCGCCGCAATGGAACCGGAGCCGGCGCTGCTCGAGATCGACGGCGCGCTGATGCTGGCGGGCGACGTCCACGGCGATTTTTACACGGCGCGGGCAGCTGTCCGGCGCTTCATCGACCGCGGCTATGACCATCTCGTGTTTCTGGGCGACTATGTCGACCGGGCGCCCGCCGACGTTGGCTCGTCGGTGCCCGCCGTCACCTATCTCCTCGACGTGAAACGGGAGATGCCCCGCCATGTTCATCTGCTGAAGGGCAACCATGAGAGCCATCATCTGCTGCCCGTCGCCCCCTATACGTTTGACCGGGAGGTCGAGGACAGATACCCGGGGCTGTATCCTTTATATGTCGACGCCTTCAGGGAGATGCCGCTCATGCTGCTGGGCAGCAACGTCTTTGCGGCGCACGGCGGCATCCTCAAGGACCATGATGTGGAAACGCTCGGCCGCCTCGGGAAAAACGACCCCGGCGTGGTGGAGGCGCTGACCTGGAGCGATCCAACGGCAGCGCAGACGATGCGCGGCGCCGGCGACCCCTACAGCGAGGAGGAGCTCCACGATTTTCTCGACGACGTCGACGCCCGGCTGTTTGTCAAGGGCCATGATTACTCAACATTGGGCATGGCAATCTATGGCGGGCGATGCCTCACGTTGTTCACCTCCCGCCGGTATCGCACCAGCGGCAACAACGGTGTCCTCGTCGCCGAAGTCGACGGCATGGTGGAAACCGTCGACGACGTCAGGGTGAAAAACTACGTGGACGGTCAATGGCGGGACTACGAGGTCGCTGTAAAATAATGCGAGGGGCCGGATTCGAACCGACGAACCACTGCTGGAACAGATCTTGAGTCTGTCGCCGTTGGCCTGGCTTGGCTACCCTCGCAGACGGGGTGAAAAAAGCGCCGGGGTCTTTTAAGCGTTTCTCTCTAGATGCCGACCCGGGTGCGGAGCACCTCGTATCCCGCGTTTTCTATCGCCGCGGCGACGGATTCCTGGAGCTCCTCGCCCGGCGTCAATGCGACCATGAACCCGCCGAGGCCGCCGCCGGTCATCTTCGCGCCGGGGGCACCCTGTTCCCGGGCCAGGTCGACCAGTTCGTCGAGCTCCTCCGACGATACCTCTATCTGCTGCAACAGCTCATGGTTTTGGTTCATGTATTGGCCGACCGCCTGCCAGTCCGAGGCGAGCAGCGCTTCCCGGGCATCGTGCACGAGCTGGTCTGCCTGCCTGAAAATCTCTTTGTATTTTTCGGGCTGCTGCTCTTTGCGCTCGCGGACGCCCGCCACCGCTTTTTTGGTGTCGGCGACGATGCCGGTGTTGCCCATCACGATGTTGACGGGCCGGTCGATGTCGAGGCGTTCCATGTCGCCGGACTGGAACCAGACCAGGCCGCCGTGGGTTGCGACGGTGTTGTCCAGGCCGGACGGGGTGCCATGGTAGCCTCGCTCTCCCTCGTAGGCGACGTGGTTGATGTCGCTGTCGCTGTAGCCCATGTCGTATTCGTCGTCGATGGCTCTCGCTATTGCGGCGCAGCTCGCCGCGCTCGCGCCGATGCCTGATGCCGCCTTGAGGTCGCCGTTGAGCCATATTTCGAGGTCGCCGCTGACATCCATGGCCTGGAAGATGTAGCGGAGGGAGTCCTGCTGCTGGTCTTTTTTGTTTTCCTTGTATCCCGGGGTTGCCATCCGCTCGTCGTGGAGCACCAGGCCCGGCGGGCTTTCCTTGACCCTGGCCGTGGTTGTCTTGTCGATGGCCGACGCGATGGCCGGCACGTCGTACACCACGAAGTGCTCGTTGAACAGGATAACCTTGCCGTAGCCGTAGCCTTCTCCCATGTCATCCGTATTTGCTCCTGCTATTAATCATTTTTGACCCATAGAAATTTAAACGCATCTGCCATAGATGTCTATGAGCCAGGCGAAGCTGATCAACGACATCACCGATCTGGTGTGGCTGATGCGAGCATTTGACTCCGATGTCAAACGAGCGGTGTTTGAAAAAGTATGCGAGGGCTGGACCATCATGGAGGAGGTCGAGGAGGAATACGGCGAGGCGGGAAAAGACGCCATCCAGTTTTTCGAAAAAGTCAAGCTCGTTGAGACGCGGTGGGAGATGGACGACGGCACGGCTAAAAAACAGTATCATGCGTTTTATTCATCGTTCCACATCAAGGTCATCTCGTCGGTCGACATGCTCCAGGATGTGTTCTCCATAGCGCTGATGGACGAGGACACCTTCCGCGACATCGAGCAGCGCATCTATGACTTCGTCGACGACGGCGAGCTCGGCCGGGAAGCGGAGCGTGAGTTCGGCTTCAGCTCCATCCAGATGAAATCCATCGTGAAACGGTCCTCGATTCTCGAGTACAAGGGCATGAACATCCACCGTCTCGACCAGTAACCGTATCCGTCGCCGTCGACCGACGGCCGGCTTTTTGCATCATGGTTCTATCGTATGCCGCGGCGTCAGGTCTAGCTACCAGCCCCATTCCAGCGAGAGGGCAACGCCCTTCGCCATCGCCCGGAACGAGGGCGCCAGAAATGGATAGCGCAGTGCCGCAATCCTATCCCGGTGGCCCAGCTCGTACAGCGTTTTTCCGTTGACCAGCCGCCCCATCTTGTAGAGGTCGTCGACCTTGAGGCGGAGCAGCGTGTTTTTCGCCCGGATGATGCTTTGGTCGGCCATCGGATGCTCGTGGACCGCCTGCTCGTATCCGGGTAGGTTGTCGATGTATCGTGCGAGCAGCCCCGATGCATGGATGATGGGGGTCAGTCCGCCCCCGGATAGCGGGTTCGTCATCGAGGCGGCGTCGCCGATGAGCGCCCGGGTGCCGTCGACGATGCGCTCGGGTATCCCGCCGACGGGGATCACGCCGGCCATTTTTTCCTTCATTGTTCCGCGGTCGAGCTCGAGGTGTTCGAGCAGGCGGTCGAGCTGCCGGAACGTGCCGGACAGGCCGACGTTGACCACCTCGCCGCGGGGGAACAGCCAGCCGTAGTGCTCGCTGAAGCGCTTGTCGAAATAGAAGCGAAGGTGGTTCATGTCCGTGGTGTCGTGAGGGACGCGGTACTGGACGCCGCAGATGAGCTCCTGCGGGATGCCCATCTGTTTTCTGAGCGGGGAAAACGGGCCGTCGGCGCCGATGACCACGCTGGCCTGCACATGTTCCCCTGTTTGCAGCGTGACGCCGTCGTTGGTTGCCGTGGTGACCGTGGTGCCGGTGTGGAGGATGCCGCCTCGTCGTGTGAACGCCTCGGCGAGTCCTTTCAGCCAGCGCTGCCGGTGGAGCACGACCCCTGGCTTCGGGATTTCGAAGTGACTGTTGCCGGGGAAGACCGCGTAGGCGCCATCGACCGCGTGGGCGATGTATGGCGTGGAGTCGAACGGCACCTTTTTGAGGGAGGCGCTGTCGCATGCCTCGGCGCAGACCGTTGACGCTATCCGGGGCTGTTTTTCGCAGATGATGGGTGTTTCTCCGCGTTCGAGGAGCTGGAGGCCGGTGATGAGCCCCGCCGGTCCGCCGCCAACGATGACCACGTCCATGAAACATGCATATATGCCATGTGGTTTTTTAATTATTGCGTTGCCGGCCGGCCTCCACGAGGATGTGCTTCCCCCGGCCGAGGGCGGCAAGGTTTATTAACATATCTGCGTTGGCAGTGCGATGAACGACGAGGGCCAGGACGTCGTATACAAGATTTTTCGATTGCTGCGGGAAAACGTCGTCATCATCCTGACGGTGCTCCGCGAGCAGGAGGGTCTGCGCTGGAAGGAGCTCCAGGACGAGACGGGCATCGCCACCGCCACCTTCAACCGGGCACTGGCAGCATTACAGGAAATGCATTTCATCGAAAAACCCGGGGGGCGCTACCGGCTCACCTGGGCCGGCCGGCTGGTCGTCGACGGCTTCTTCCTCCTGGGCTGGCGGATGGCGGACACGCCGGAGTCCATCGAGGACTACGTCGCCGAGACGGTGCTGGCCAAGGACATCGTCATGGTGACGCTGATGATCATCCTGGTAAGCCTCCGCCTCCGCGGCCGGATAAACATCGAGGAGCTCGAACAGGAGATCATGGAGGAAACAGCGGTCATCACCCGCATCCTCGACGAATACGAGCAGGACGGCTACATCGTGCGCGAAAACGGCGTCATCCGGGCGACCGACAGGCTCGACGAGCTGGCGCCCCAGGACCTGTTCTCGCTGGAATAGCCGCAAAGAAAGGCTTAAAACACCCGGGCATATTCATCCTTGAGGTGTAGATATGAAACTGATAGAGTGTGTGCCCAACTTCAGCGAGGGAAAGCGCCAGGACGTCATCGACGCCATCATCGGCGAGCTGGACGGCTACGAGGTCAACATCCTCGACCGGTCGCCCGACGCGGACCACAACCGGACCGACGTCACCTTCATCGGCGCTCCCGAGACGGTCAAAAACGCGGCGCTGGCCATGGCGGAAAAGGCGGTCGAGCTCATCGACATGACCAAGCACAGCGGCGAGCATCCCCGGATGGGCGCCATGGACGTCGTTCCCTTCATCCCGCTGATGGACGCGACGATGGAGGACTGCATCGAGCTGTCCCGCGACTTCGCCGAAACCTTCGCCGAAAAAACAGATGTGCCATGCTATCTCTACGAGGAGGCCGCCACCCGGCCGGAGCGGAAAAACCTGGCGGCGATACGCAAGGGAGAGTTCGAGGGGCTCCGCGACGCCATCGGGAGCGACCCCGACAGGGAGCCGGACTACGGCCCCAACAAGATCCATCCCACGGCGGGCGCCACCGCGGTCGGCGCACGGTTTTTCCTCATCGCCTTCAACGTCAACCTGGACACCGACGACATCCAGGTGGCCAAAGCCATCGCCAGAGCGGTCCGTCATTCCTCGGGCGGCTACCGGCACGTCAAGGCAATGGGCTTCGAGATCAAGGAGCGCGGCATCGTCCAGGTGTCCATGAACATGGTCAACTACCGCGGCACACCCCTCTTCCGAGTCTTCGAGACCATCAAACAGGAGGCGGCACGCTACGGCGTAAACGTCATCGGCAGCGAGCTCATCGGCCTGCTGCCCATGGAGGCATTGCTGGACGTCGCCGACTACTATCTCCGGCTGGAGGACTTCGACCCCGGGCAGGTGCTCGAGCAGCGGATGATGGAGGACCTCGCATGAGCTTCGCCGCCATGCCGCTCAAGCAGTTCATCGACGACCTCGCATCCGGGAGCCCCACGCCGGGCGGCGGGAGCGCCGCCGCGGTCAGCGGCGCCACGGCCGCAGCGCTGGCGGAAATGGTCTGCAACCTGACCATCGGCAAGGACCGCTACGCCGACGTCGAAAGCATGATGCGCGAGCACCGGGAGGAGCTATCGGGGCTCCGGGCGCATCTGCTGACGCTGGCCGACGACGACGCAGCGGCGTTCGACGACGTCATGGAGGCATTCCGGATGCCGAAGGGCGACGAGCGCAGCCGGGCGATCCAGGATGCATCGAAACATGCCGCCGAGGTGCCCATGGAGACGGCGGAGCACTGCATGATGGTGCTGCAACACGCCGAGGCAATCGCCGCGAAGGGCAACCAGAACTCGGTCACCGACGCGGGCACCGCCGCCCTGCTCGCCAACGCCGGGCTCCATGCGGCGCTGTACAACGTCCGCATCAACCTCGCCGGCATCGACGACGACGGCTTTTGCAGCGACATGGCCGACGCGGTCGAAGAACTTGTCGGGCGGGCAGAGACGACGCTGCGGGAGACACAGGCCATCGTCGATGAGGCGCTATGAAGTCAGACCTGGAGATTGCCCGGGCGACCGAGCTGGAGCCCATCGGGGACGTGGCGGAGCGCATCGGCATCCGCAGCGGCGAGCTCATCCCATGGGGGCGCCACAAGTCCAAGATATCCCCCGACATATGGGAGCGCGTGCAGGACAACCAGGATGGCAGGCTCATCCTGGTGACCACGATCACGCCGACCCATGAGGGCGAGGGGAAGACCACGGTGACCATCGGCCTGGCGCAGGCCCTGGCCAGGCTGGGCAAAAAAACGGCGCTCGCTATCCGTGAGCCATCGCTCGGCCCGACCATGGGTGTCAAGGGCGGGGGGACCGGCGGCGGGTTTTCGCAGGTGCTGCCCATGGAGGACGTCAACCTGCATTTCACGGGCGACCTGTCTGCGATTACGGCCGCCCACAACCTGCTGTCGGCGATGCTGGACAACCACATCTATCACGGCGACGCCTTCCACATCGACCCCCGTTACATCGTGTGGCCGCGCGTGCTCGACATGAACGACCGGAACCTCCGGAACGTGGTGGTGGGGCTCGGGCGGCCGGTTGACGGCATCCCACACCAGGACTCGTTTTCGATCACCGCCGCATCCGAGGTCATGGCGATTTTGTGCCTGTCCAGGAGCATCGAGGAGCTCAAGCAGCGCCTCTCCAACATCATCGCCGCCTACACCTATGAGGAGGAGCCCGTCACCGCCGCTGATCTCAACGCGGTGGGGGCGATGACGATGCTGCTCCGAGACGCGCTGCATCCCAACCTGGTGCAGACCGTCGAGCATGTCCCCGCATTTGTCCACGGCGGCCCGTTTGCGAACATCGCCCATGGCACCAACAGCCTGATGGCCACGCAGCTCGGGCTGAAGCTCGCCGACTACTTTGTCACCGAGGCGGGCTTCGGCAGCGACCTCGGCGCGGAAAAGTTTTTCGACATCGTCTGCCGGCAGGGCCTGTCACCCGACGCGGCGGTGATGGTGGTCTCCATCCGGGCGCTCAAGGTCCACGGCGGCATGTCCCCGGAGGACGCCCATGCCGGCAGGCCGGATGCCGAGGCCGTCCGGATGGGCCTGGCGAACCTGGAAAAGCACGTGGAAAACGTGTCGCTGTTCAACGTTCCCGTCGTGGTGGCGCTCAACCGCTTCACAGGTGACACCGACATGGAAATCGACGTCGTCGAATCATTTTGCGATGAGCATGACCTGCCGTTCGCGGTCGCCGACGTGTGGGCGGAGGGCGGCGAGGGCGGTGTCGAGCTTGCCGGCAAGGTGGTCGACGTCATCCACAACAGCCGGGCGTCGCTGTCGTATCTCTACGAGCCGGAGATGTCGGTCACCGAAAAAATTGAGACCATCGCCCGCCGGATGTACGGCGCCGGCAAGGTGGTGTACACGGTCACCGCCGAGGATGACCTCCGGATCATCAAAAAACTTGGGCTCGAGGATTTGCTCATCTGCATGGCGAAGACGCCGTATTCGCTGTCGGACGACGCATCCCTCAAGGGACGGCCCGAGGATTTCAAGATCACCATCAAGCAGATACGTATCTCCGCCGGTGCCGGCTTCCTGGTGCCCATAACCGGGAAGATTACCACGATGCCCGGGCTGCCGAAATGTCCCGCGGCCGAGAACATGGACCTGGACGGCGACGGCACCATGCATGGGCTGTTCTAGCGCCGGGCTGCACCGGATGAAAAGGAGAGGACGGGGCTGAAAATATGGAGGCAAATCCGTCTTTTCGACCCCGCCCTCAGTGCGATATGAAACGCGTGTTTATATCTGTTTTCATTTTTTAGCCGGATGGAAGAAAGAAATGGTGCTCGTAGAAGCCGACGACGTTCCGCATCTCATAGTGACGGCCGTCGACATGGATGTCGGCGGTGAGCGAGCCGGCCAGGTAGGGCATCCCGTACCAGCCGGTGCCGACGACGAGATAGTAGCGATGGAACCGCACCGTCGCGTTGACCGACACGCTGCCGTTGCTGCCCTGTATCCGGAGGCGGGTGGGCTTCCGCACGCCGGCGATGTCCTCCCATTCCAGGTATTCAAGCGTGATGTTTGACATCGGGATAAACCGGGTGCCATGCTCCGTGGCAATGTTGACGCCGCCGTGCCGGTAGGGCCCGTCGCCGATTTTCGCTGTGCCATAGATAAAGCTGACCGGCGCCGCGGCATCGGTGAACTCGCCCCAGTCCCACTGGAGCGGCAGCTTCCGGGATATCCCCCAGTTGTGGTCATGGTAGCCGACGCCCGACATGTCGTACTGTTTCAGGTCGCCCATGTCCCGGAACGCGACGCTGCCCTGCACCTCGCCGGCGGGAACGGCCGCGTTCCACCCCATCCATTCCCGGCTGTTCAGCATGTCCCGCCGCCCCCGGATGGGAGCGGTCATGCCGGTGACGTGCAGGTCGACATTGACATCCTGCAGCAGGTTGTGATAGGTGACATCGTAGCTTCCGTCATCCCGCCGGACGAACCGGTCGCCGGCGATGGACACGTCACATGTCTCATAGCTCAGCGAATACGGGATACCCGGATAGCTCTTCAGGCTCTTATATGTGGAGCCGTCCTCGTGCATGAACAGCATGACCACGCCGACCGCCGACGCAGCCGGATTGTTCAGGTCGCCAAAGGTGAAAAACTCGATGAGCAGGCTGTGGCCGTCATCCGTCTTCACGTTCAGATACCACCATTCATACCACCGCTCGATGTCGCTGTCGTTCTGATAATACTTGAAATGAGCCGCATCGTCAACCCCGCCGCCGTCGTCCGCCGTCGCCTGTGTTGCCCGCCCCGCCGCCGGATGCTCCCCGCCGCCGTCGTCCACCGGTGGCTGCATGTCGGCGGTGAGCCCGGCGGTGCCCGCGACAACGACGATGCCGATGACACAGAGCACAAGCAAACGCATCGCATTCCCAACCACACGCCATATATATGCGTTACGCCCATGAATGCATACATGCCCCGTTGCTAGTTCACCGGCAGCGCCAGCGCCAGGATGAGAAACGGCAGGCCGAGCTTCGCGAGCAGGATGCTCTGATTGCGCACCCGGGGGCTCCATCCGTAGTCATCCAGGCGGTAAAACAGCAGCCAGCCATACTGGGAAAAAAAGGCAAACAGGGACAGCAACACCACTTTCAGCCATATCATTCCCTCGACATCCGTAAAAGCATCCAGGCCGTGATGCAGGCTGCCGACCTGCACGTAAAACGAGCCGATGACCAGAAACATCGCCCCGAACGCCATCTGCGCCTCGCTGTGCAGCAATCCCTCCGCATACATGCACACGACAGCGCCGATACCCGCGAACACCATCACCGGCCAGCCCGCCTGCAGGGTCAAAAACACGGCGATGGCCAGCAGCACCAGCAGGGTGACGAGCAGCAACATCTTCAGCATGCGCCGGGACAGCGTCGCCCGTTTCTCCAGGTCATAATGAAACAGGTCATGGATGGTATGCGACAGCAGATAATGCGCGAGAAACCCGCCGAGCGAGGTGAGCCCCAGAGCCAGCCATGAAACGTCATCCAGCGATGGAAGCGCCCCCGTGCTGTAGGCAAACAGGCCCCCGAGCAACGGAAACAGGCCGCCCGTGATAACCGAGGTGGCGACGGTAAACGGAGACACCATCCCCTTCTGCTCGATCGACATCTATACCGTAACGCCGATTTTTTCCGTCATCTTGTTGGTGATGTACACCGGGGCCTCACGCAGCAGCGCCCGATAGGAGCTATCCGGGATGGCATCCGAACCGGCGACATCCTGCGCCGCCCGGACATACCGCTGGATGCCCTGCTCGTAGACCTCCTCCAGGCTGGTGCCCTTTTTCTCGAGCTCCTCCTCGATGGACAGCTTGCCCTTCTCCAGCAGGTCGATGGTCCGCTGGTCGACATCGGTACCAAACGCCTTCAACAAAGGCATGATGATACCCTCCTCCATCTTGCCCTGCGCGATGTCCACCATGTCATCCGCTATCTGATAGGCGAGGCCGACGTTCCGGCCGTACTCGGCCATCACCGAGCGCACATGCTCAGATGCCCGTGCCTCGATAGCACCGGCGCGGCAGGCGGTCGCAAACAACGAAGCCGTTTTCATCTCGATGACCCGGATGTATTCCTGCATCAGCAGCTCCGTCGAGTTCTCCCGCTCAAAGATTTGCTCCAGATGCGCGTTCAGGTCGATGTCGCGCAGCTGCCCGACCAGGGTGTCATCCCAGGTGTCAAGAAAAATACGGGCGTTCTCCAGCCCATGGTCAACCGAAATGCGGAACGCCTGGCTGATCATCCGATGCCCCGTCAAAATAGCGTTACCCACGCCCTTTTTCACATGCAAAGCCGGCTTCCCGCGCCGCACCGCGTCGTCATCCATGATGTCGTCATGGAGCAACGACGCCGAATGCGCAAGCTCGATACCCACGGCGCTCTCCAGCGCCTTCTGGTACAGCTGGTCACGTTCGCCGTTCGAGCAGGCCCTGAACGACAGGATGAGCATCACGGGACGGAGCAGCTTGCCGCCCTCGACCGCGTAGCGCATGTCCTCGTCGGATACCTCCTGCTCCATCTTGTGGCGTACCTCGTCCTGCATCTCCGCGACGAATTCCTGAAATGTGAGCACATGACTGAGGGACATTGTTAGGGCTAAACGACATCTTATATAATAACCTAACGCCCGTCACGGTGGCGTTCCCCGTCACCCGGCCGGCATGTTTTTACCGTTCGGTCACCGATAGCCCGGGCATGGATTCCATCCGGCATGGAAAAACGGGTTTTTTTCTCCTGTAGCACACATGGAAAAACGAGAAAATTTAAATAATCTCGTCCGTTGGCACATCCACTATGGGCTCCGTTGAAACAGCCGCACAGCAGGAGGGATACCGGGTGCTCGAAACAACCCGCAGCGTCGACGAGGAGACAATGGAAAAAACCGGCGTCCCGGCGACCATCCCCGCGGCCTACGTGGAAAAAAATGACGAGGTGTTTTTGCTCAAGGAAAACGGCACCAGGGAGCGCATCGGCACCATGGCATACTGGCAAAAAATCAAGCAGTATCCGCCGCCCCCGGACCGGACAGCCGACATCTCCACCGACATCGAACACGAGCACGACCTCCAGAGCTGCGGGCTCTGCAGCCAGCACAAAAACAGCACCGCGCTGCTGAACGTCGCCGTCACCAACCGATGCGACCTGCGCTGCTGGTACTGCTTTTTCTACGAGGAAAAAGCCGGTTTCGTCTACGAGCCATCGGTGGAGGACATCATGGCGGGCATCCGCACCGCCCGGCGGTTCAACGGCTACGTGCCCCCGATACAGATAACCGGCGGCGAACCAGCGATGCGCGACGACCTGGCGGACATCATCAGCGGGGCGGTCGAGCTCGGCTCGCCACACGTCCAGCTGAACTCCAACTCCATCTCCATCGGCATCGACTATTTCGAGGACCCCGACAGCGCCATTGCCAGGGTCAGGCGATGGCGGGAGGCCGGCCTGAAAACCATCTACACCTCGTTCGACGGCGTCAGCCCGGACTCGGCGAGCGACCCCAAAAACCATTACGAGATCCCGTTTGCATTGCAGGCCTACATCGACGGCGGCATCAAGAGCACCGTCCTGGTGCCGACGGTCAGCCAGCTCAATCTGCATGAGACACCCGACATCGTCAGGTTTGCGATGCACAACATGCACCGGGGCATCAAAGCCGTCAACTTCCAGCCCATCAGCCTGGTCGGGTTCATCAAAAAAGGCGACCGCGAAAAACTCAGGGTCGTCCAGAGCGACATCGTCGACCAGCTGGAGCAGCAGTTCGGCTTCGGCATCGAGGCCTGGTATCCCGTGTCAACCGTGGCATCGCTGGCGGACATCATCGGCAAGCGCGCCCACTACGACGTCCATTTTTACAACAACGAAAAATGCGGCATCGCCACCTATGTCTATGTCGACCGGAAAAACATGACATTGCACCCGATCACCGAGTTCCTGGACGTCGACCGGTTCATCCAGGACGTCAACGACATGACCACGAGCCGCTGGAAAAAAATGGTCACCGGCGCCAGCCTGCTCCGCGACGCGGTCCGCTACCGCGGGCTCAACAGGGCGCTGGCGAAAAAGCTCACCGACTACATCATCAAGGACGAATTGCCCAACGGCGAGTCCCT
>Ga0207797_1001538_pt1 | contig 16614 bp, 11 predicted proteins | sample PRCRCaboRojoPR_6_FD_187275 | JGI IMG/M metagenome (GOLD analysis project Ga0207797, IMG submission 187275) | Marine sediment microbial community from Cabo Rojo, Puerto Rico - PR CR 10% Liquid 1 (SPAdes) | ecosystem: Environmental > Aquatic > Marine > Coastal > Sediment | place: Cabo Rojo, Puerto...
GTTTTGTCATTTCTTTTCTGCTGGCATTAGTTTTGGGTATTGCCGCCGGTATTCATGAAGGATTTTATGCCTTTCTCAGGCCCATACTGGTGACCGTTCGCTCTACTCCTGTGATATCCCTCATCCTTCTGGCCCTGATCTGGTTCGATGTGGGGCAGGTCCCGGTTTTTATCGCTCTGCTGACCATGTTCCCATTTATCTGTACCAACATCATCGAGGGCATTCGCAATGTGGATCCCAAAATGATCGTCATGGCCAGGGTTCATCAGGTCAGTCCCCGCCATATCATAAAAGACATCTATCTGCCTGCCATATCGCCGTTTGTCTTCAGCGGGGTTTCAAGTGCCATGGGATTTGGCTGGCGGGCCATCATCATCGGGGAAGTGCTCAGCCAACCCAAGTACGGAATAGGCACCTTCATGCAGAATGCCCAAACCTACCTGATCGTGGATAAGGTCATTGCCTGGACTGCCATAGCCATACTGCTGAGCTACTTTTTCGACATGTTGATCCGTAGGATCGAAAAAAAGACCGTATCCTGGAAAACCTCCTCCCCATGAGCATACAACTCAGCCATATCGACAAATCCTATCAGGAGCTGAGCATTTACCGGGATTTTTCCCTGAAGCTTCCGGAAAACACAATCAGCTGTATACTCGGACCCTCAGGATGCGGCAAAACTTCACTGCTCAACATGATAGGCGGGATCATTCAACAGGAGGGGGGCTATATCTCGGGTCTCGAGAAGAAAGAAATATCCTTTATCTTTCAGGAACCCCGGCTTCTGCCCTGGAAAACCGTACGATCCAACCTGCTGTTCGTGCTTCACAACCAACCGGTGGCAGACAAAGACAAAATCATCGACAACAACCTGGGTATGGTAGGACTGCAGGCTTTTGCCCATTACTACCCGGGTCAGCTGAGCGGGGGTATGAAACAAAGGGTAGCCATAGCGCGGGCCTTTTGCTATCCCTCCGATATCATACTGATGGACGAGCCACTGAAGACGCTGGACCCCCGGCTCAAATGGAACCTGATGAAGACTTTTCTTACAATCTGGAAAAAAGACCAGCGAACGGTCGTTTTTGTCACCCACGATGTAGAGGAAGCCCTGGTGTTGGGTGAGGAGATATTCATCTTCAGCCAGCCACCGGTGAAGATCAAACGCCGCCTTACCAATCCCCTGGAAGAGGAACAAAAAAAGATGGACAGCCGGGCATTCTTTGACCTGAAAAAGGAAATCCTGCAGCAACTGGATTAATAGAAAACTCCCCTCCAGCATCCACCGAAGGGGAGATCAGAAAAATTTTTCCGGATGGGTTTTATTTTTCAGGTTCCTCACCGGTGCCTTCCGCGGGAATCACTTTCACAAGCTCCACATCAAAGATAAGGGCTTCATTGGGTTCAATCTTTCCTCCCGGGCGGACCTGTTCGCCATATGCCAGGTCGGTAGGAATGTACAATTTATAATGTGCGCCTTCTTTCATCATTTGAAGTCCTTCTGTCCATCCCTTAATCACACGATTAACAGGAAAGGATATGGGATCTCCATTTTCCTTGGTGCTGTCAAAGGTTTCCCCGTCTATGGTCTTACCTACATAATGCACCTTTACGGTGTCATTGGCATCGGGTGAAATGCCGGCCCCTTCTTTAATGACCTTATACTGAAGTCCGCTCCCGGTTACTTCCACTCCCTCTTTCTCTTTGTTTTTCTCCAGAAACTCCTGACCTTGCTTCAGGTTTTCCTGATTCCTTTTCTGGCTCAATTGCTGAAGATAGCTTCTGATCTTATTCCTTCGCTGATTATCGTCAAGCATCACCTCTTCCCCGTCAAAAACCTCTCTCATACCCTTCATAAAAGCCGAATAACTCAACTCATCCACTCCGTTTCTGGTTTGAAGGCTTTTGGCCACATCGGCTCCAAGGGCATAACTGACCGTATCAAGTTCTGATTGTATCTTGGCATTCTTGCCAATATTCGCACCCTTGTTGCAGGCGCCGATAAATATCACCAAAATTGCTACTATCAATACGTTTCTAAATTTCATATCCATTCTTTTTAAATTTATAAAACAAATCATGGAACTAAGATAAAATAAATATTCATGCAGCCTCAATAATCCATCCAGAAATTTAATCCGTTCTGACCGCTCTTATCATTTCGCGTTTGCCGGGCGGACCCGGCAGGGAGGCCACTTCAAAGCCAATATCTCTCAACAATCGCTTTATCATGCCTTTGGCACAATAAGTGACCAGTATACCACCCGGAACCAAAGCATTGTAGAGGTTCCTGAGCGGTTTTTCTTCCCACATCTCAGGTTGCTTTTCCGGGGCAAAGGCATCAAAATAAACCAGTCCGTAATTCTTGCGGGGCTGAAAACCTGTAAAATCCGTCCTGATCTTATGAAGCCTAAAAAACGGATTGAGGTCCAGGAACTGGTCCCACCCAGCCTGATGCAACCGATTGAAAAGGGTTTGGGTATCACCGCCCAGCTTCCAGGGATAATTGAGCTGTTCGATCACCTCTGGCTCAAGGGGATAAAGCTCCAGGGTGTCATAATGCACCTCAACACCCCTTTGCAAAGCTGCCAGGCAAGTCAGAAGGGCATTCAACCCGGTGCCGAAGCCCACCTCCAGGAGATCGATCCGCTCGAATCTGCACTGCTGTAGTCCCTCGTTGATAAATACATGCATGGATTCCCGAATGGCCCCGTGCCAGGAGTGATAATGTTCGCCCAGATCCTTCACAAACAAAGTATTCGAGCCATCTCCGGTCATTTGAATCTCAACGTCCCGTTTTTGCATCAACTTTCTCTTTATGGAAGGGTGGAACCATAAGATTTCATTCCAGCCAGCAGGAATGCAAAAATAAAAAAAATGGTTGCATAAATGCCCAAATTTTTTTATTATTGCCTACCAGTACCTACCAGTTGGTTTTATGAAAAATGACATTATAACCCTGGAAGAGCAATCCGATATACCGAAGTACAAGCAAATCATACAATCGGTGTATTATGCCATTGAGAACGGGCGGCTGAAACTGGGAGACCGAATCCCCTCGATCAATGGCATTGCGCATGATCTGAATCTTTCCAGAGACACGGTCCTTACAGCTTTCAACGAACTCCGGGCCAGGGGCATCATTGCCTCCACCCCGGGTAAGGGCTATTTTGTCAACAGCAACGAGATACACCGCGAGCAAAAGATCTTTCTGCTGTTTGATGAGCTCAACGCCTTTAAGGAAAAACTCTACAACGCCTTCACCGAAGCCATTAAAGGGAAGGCTTCAGTGGATACCTATTTTCACTACTTCAACAAACGGGTTTTCAGGAACCTGATCGAGGAGAACCTGAACAAATACACCACCTATATCATCATGCCCGTATCGTTTGAAGGCATCCGGCCCATTATCCGGCAAATCGGCCAGGCCAAGATATATATGCTTGATCAGTTGAATCCCGAGTTGGGTATGGATTATCCCGCCATTTATCAAAATTTCAGCAAAGACATGTATCAGGCGCTCGAATCGGGTTGGGACAGGCTGCAGAGGTATCACAAACTGATCCTGGTTTACCCGGGAGGTAAAGAGCCGCGGGGTCAGCTGGAAGGATTCAATCGTTTTTGCGCGGATTATCACATCAACCACGAGGTCATCCACCGGTTGGGTGGCCGCTCCATAAAAAAGGGAGAACTCTACATTGCGCCCAACGACCTGGATCTGGTCACCCTGGTCAAGGAATCCAAAAGAAAAGGATTGGCATTGGGCCGGGATATGGGGATCATCTCTTACAATGACACCCCTTTGAAGGAGGTGGTAGCCGACGGCATCACCACCATATCCACGGATTTTGAGGTCATGGGGAAAACCCTGGCTGATTTGGTGTTGAACAAACAACGCAAACATATAGAAAATCCTGCTTCACTGATCATCAGAAAATCTATATAACCATGCGAATGGCAACAACTTTGTCCCTGCTGATTTTGAGCTACTTCCTTCTCGGGGGTTGTTCCTCAAACAAGGCGGTTGATTACCCTTACCGGCCTGTTGAATTCACCCGGGTTCACTTCACCGACCAGTTTTGGCTGCCCCGTTTGGATACCAACCGGGTGGTAACCATTCCTTACGACTTTGAAAAATGTGAAGAAACGCATCGCATTGCCAATTTTGCCATCGCGGGTGGACTAAAAGAAGGGGAATTCAAAGGTTACCGCTACAACGACAGCGATGTTTTCAAGATCATAGAGGCAGCCAGCTATTCACTTCACAACCATCCCAACCCTCAATTAGAGGCTTATCTCGACACCCTGATCCGCAAGATAGGGACTGCGCAGGAAAAAGATGGCTATCTGTTCACCTGTCGCACCATCAATCCGGGCGGTGTGCCGGAGGCAGCGGGTAAAGCAAGATGGTCCAATCTGAAAAACAGCCATGAGCTCTACAACGCAGGGCACATGTATGAGGCGGCTGTTGCACATTACAGGGCCACAGGCAAAAGAAATTTCCTGGATATAGCCATCAAAAATGCCAACCTGATCACCCGCACATTTGGTCCGGGAAAGAATCAGCTGCACGGTGTTCCGGGTCACCAGGAGATAGAGATCGGACTGGTCAAGCTGTATCGTCTCACCGGCAAGGACAAGTACCTGAAGATGGCCCGGTACTTCCTGGATCAGCGGGGCAATCCCGAAGGCCACGAACTTCATACCTTCGGAGACAACAAGCAATATACCCAGGATCACAAGCCGGTGGTAGAGCAGAAAGAGGCAGTTGGCCATGCAGTCAGGGCGGGATACATGTACAGCGGGATGGCTGATGTAGCTGCCCTGACCGGCGACAAGGAGTATCTGAAGGCCATCGACAGGTTATGGAGGAATGTAGCCCGCAAAAAACTCTACATCACCGGAGGTATCGGTGCCAGGCGGTCGGGAGAAGCCTTCGGGGAGAACTACCAGCTGCCCAACTTAACGGCTTACTGTGAAACCTGCGCGGCTGTGGCCAACATGCTGTGGAATCAACGTCTATTCCTGCTTCATGGACATGGCAAATATATAGACCTCCTGGAAAGAACCCTTTACAACAATTTTCTCTCCGGTGTCTCGATCCACGGGGATAAATTTTTCTATCCCAATCCCCTGGAATCATCTGGCAGCGATCAAAGGAGTCCGTGGTTCAGCACCTCGTGCTGCCCCACCAATGTGGCCCGATTTATGCCTTCTCTGCCGGGATATGTCTACGCCCAAAAGGATGATGTTCTGTTTGTCAACCTTTACATCGGAAACAGGGCCAGGATCGACCTTAAGGACCAAAAGATAACCCTGGAGCAGGAGACCAGCTATCCCTGGGAAGGGAAGGTTACAATTCATGTTAAACCCCAACATACGGAATATTTCGGGATCAAGCTCAGGATTCCCGGATGGGCAAGAAACCAGGCAGTACCGGGTGACCTCTACCGGTTCATGGACCGCTCCGACAGGCAGGCAAGGGTATGGGTCAATGGAGAGCAACAGGAATATGAGCCGGATAAGGGGTATGTCACCCTGAACAGGGAGTGGAAGGAACACGATACCATCAGACTGCAGCTCCCGATGCCCACCAGGAAGGTACTGGCTCACGACAGTGTAAAGGCCGACCGGGGCAAATACTGCCTTCAGCGTGGACCCCTTGTATACGCCGCTGAATGGGTTGACAACGGCGGTAAAGTGAGCAACCTGATGCTTGATAAAAATCAGGCCTTCAGTGCAAAAGAGCGGCCCGGACTGGTCGATGGCATCCATGTTATCAAAGGCAAAGCCACTGCCCTGCATATGACAGAGGCATCAAAAAAGCCCGTGGGCAAGGAAAAAAATTTCACAGCTATCCCATACTATGCCTGGGCGCACAGAGGACCGGGAGAAATGATGGTGTGGATGCCCTATAAAAATTCTGCCACCAATCCAACTCCTCTTCCCACACCAGCCTCCAAAAGCAAGGTCTCGGCATCCCATGTCCATGAGGCCATCAAAGCCGTTCAGGACAGGATCATCCCGGAACATTCCGGGGACCATAGCATTTCCCGGCTCACATTCTGGGATCACAAGGGCACCAAAGAATGGATTCAGTATGACCTGCAAAAATCCACCACCCTCTCCTCCGACTCGGTATACTGGTTTGATGACAGACCCCGTGGAGGGTGTCGCTTACCCCAATCATGGAAAATGCCCTACCGCGCCAGGCCAACCGGCCAATGGCAAGAAAAACAACCATTGAAAATCAAACTTCTAAGTAAATTACAATCTTGTAAAACCAATAGACCGTGTAGGAAAAATTGTTCATCCAATCTTTTAGACCCATGAAAAAACCCCTCATCCCTCCCCTGCTGTTGTTTTTGATGCTGATAAAGGCATGCGGACCGACAACTGACCCAACCAATAAACAGGAAAATATGAACATTGCAAAGAAACTCGAAATATTCACCCTCACCAACAAAGATGGTGCCGAGGTTAAAATCACCAACCTGGGAGGAAAAATCATGGCGCTCAAAGTCCCCGACAAAAACGGAACATTGGGGGATGTGGTGCTGGGATATGAACACCCTGAAGCATACATCAACGGCAATCCCTATTTTGGCGCTTTAATAGGACGTTACGCCAACAGAATAGAACAGGGGCGGTTTACCCTTGACAGCAACACCTACCAGCTTCCCACCAACGATGGTCCGCATCACCTTCACGGAGGACCGGGGGGATTTCACAACGTGATATGGGATGTCGAGCCTGTGCCCGGTATGGAATCCCAGAAGCTGAAGCTCACTTACCTGAGCGTAAACGGAGAACAGGGATACCCCGGCAACCTGAAAGTGAAGGTCCACTATACCTGGACCGACAACTACGAACTCAGGATCGATTATCTGGCCGCCACCGACCGGAAAACCATCGTCAACCTCACCCATCACGCCTTTTTCAACCTGAAAGACGGGGGCGAAAGCAGTATCCTCGACCATCAGATGATGATCAACGCCGGGCATTTCACACCGGTTGACAGCGGGCTTATTCCAACAGGCGAGATACGAAGTGTGAAAGGCACTCCCATGGATTTTACAGACCCCAAAAGGATCGGCGCGGACATTGAAAAAGATGGCCGGCAACTGGCACACGGAAAGGGATACGATCACAACTGGGTTCTGGACCAACAAGAGGAAAAGGATTCCCTGAGACTGGCCGCCAGGGTATATGAACCCACAACCCAACGCGTTATGGAGGTTTATACCACCGAACCGGGACTGCAGTTCTATTCCGGAAATTTCCTGGACGGCTCGGATGTTGGCAAAGACTCTACCGTCTATGAACACCGGAACGCCTTTTGCCTGGAAGCCCAGCATTTCCCCGACTCACCCCATCACCCAAATTTTCCTTCAACAGTGCTGAAGCCAGAGGAAAAATATACCCAGACCACGATATACAAATTCTCAACAAAAAAATAAAGGGATGATCAGCATATGCTTTACTTCAAATGTAACCCCCTGCTTCAACCCTCATAAAACAGGTATGGTAGGACACACGGGTTTCATACGGTTATCGTTTATTTAATAATTTGGTCGTATGGAACCTGCATGAGATAATCATGTCCTTGTTGTGTAGGTTCCTGGATGCAGGTTTCATTTGTATAAAACTCAATTAAAGTTCTGTTGTTTAGTATAATAGCAAAGTAAGATTTGCATGTTTCGAAAACCCCTGCCATGAAACCCGCATGTTATATTACCGTCGGTGAGCTCACCCGCTTACGCGGGTTCGGTTCATCTCCTTGTTGTGCAGGTTCGTGCATGCGGGTTTCATAACAACGAGTCATAGGACAAGCAAAGGTACATGGGTTTCAAATTACCATTCAATCCTTTAAACAACCTTTTGTACAAACAAGGTCCCAAAAAAGTATCCATGGATATTTCCCAAATACGGCAACACTTTGAAGAGCAATACGGTAGCGGACAGGCACCCATCAATCTGTATTATGCACCCGGACGGGTTAACCTGATTGGTGAGCATACCGACTATAACGGGGGATATGTTTTGCCGTGTACACTGGATTATGGAACCTACCTGGCCGTCAGGAAAGGCGATAATCACAGGGTAGCCCTTACCTCCACTGCATTTGATTATGCCCCGGTAATTCCTGCGGGCCAAATACATCAAAAACATGGCAACCATTGGGTCAACTATCCCCTGGGGGTCATTGACCAACTAAAAAAAATGGGTTCTGAGGTTTCCACGGGGCTGGAGCTCATGTTTTCCGGCACCATTCCCCATGGAGCCGGTCTTTCTTCTTCTGCCTCCATTGAAATGGTGACGGCAGTGGCCTTGAACGATATGTTTTCTTTGGGCCACAGCCCGATCGATCTGATCCGGCTAAGCCAAAGAGCAGAAAATGAATTTGTGGGAATACAATGCGGCATTATGGATCAATTTGCCGTAGGCATGGGAAGGAGTGATCATGCTGTTTTCCTGGACACCGAAAATTTGAATTACGAGCTGATCCCTGTGAAACTATCAGATTATCAGCTGATCATCTCCAACACCAACAAACAAAGAAAACTCACCGACTCAAAATACAATGAGCGACGCTCCGAATGCGAAAAAGCCCTCGAATACCTCAACCAGGGCAGCGATGGGTTCACCAACCTGGGAAAAATTGAATGCGAAAGGTTCCTGGATATTCAGGAACGGATACCGGATCCGGTGCTCAGAAGAAGGGCCAGACATGTGGTATCGGAAGACAAGCGGGTCTTATCGGCAACCGAGGCACTCAGATCAGGAGATTTGACCACCTTGGGCCGGCTGATGAATGAATCCCATGACTCCCTCCGCGATGATTATGAGGTCACGGGCAGGGAGCTCGACACACTGGTGGAAGAGGCCCGTAAGATCGGGGGTGTACTGGGATCAAGGATGACGGGTGCAGGCTTCGGGGGATGCACGGTCTCGTTGGTCCACGAAGATAGGACAGATGAATTTGTTAAACAGGTCGGCAGGGGCTACCGGTTCGCCACCGGACTGAAAGCCGACTTCTACACCACAAAAACAGGGGATAGCCCCCGAAAAATAAGCCACTAACCACAAAAAAGCGATCGCATGGGACAGGATTTTGCCACCATTGATTATATCGTCTTTGGCCTTTACGCGGTGCTCATTTTGGGCGTAGCCATGTATATGTCGCGTGAGAAAAAGGGCCACGCGAAGAACTCGAGCGACTATTTCCTGGCAAGCAAGGCGCTGCCCTGGTGGGCCATTGGTACTTCGTTGATCGCCTCCAACATCTCGGCCGAGCAGTTCATTGGGATGTCGGGCTCGGGTTATGCCATCGGACTGGCCATTGCCAGCTACGAATGGATGTCGGCGGCAGCGCTTCTGATCATCGCCAAATTTTTCATGCCCATATTCCTGGAGAAAAGGATCTACACCATGCCCCAGTTCCTGGAACGGCGTTACGACAACCGGGTCAGAACGGTGATGGCGGTGCTTTGGCTTTTGGTGTATGTTTTTGTCAACCTGACCACTGTGCTGTACCTGGGGGCCCTGGCATTGAACACCATCATGGGCATACCCCTGCTTTATGGCATCCTGGGGCTGGCCATTTTTTCAGCCCTCTACAGCATCTATGGAGGGTTGAAATCGGTGGCCTGGACCGATTTCATCCAGGTGGCCTTTCTCATCGGTGGCGGACTGGTCACCACGTACGTGGCACTTACGGCCGTTGCCGATATGTACGGGGTCAGTGGCCCCGTGGCCGGGCTGGTGGAAATATTTGAAAGGTTTCCCCGGAAGTTCGACATGATCCTGGAGAAGGGACAGATCATGGTTCCCGATGGTGAAGGGGGCACGCGCGACGCCTTCCAGGATATACCCGGCATCAGTGTGCTGGTGGGCGGCCTTTGGGTGGCCAACTTTGCCTACTGGGGCTTCAACCAGTACATCATCCAGAAGGGGCTGGCCGCTAAGAACATCAAAGAGGCCCAACGGGGACTGGCCTTTGCCGGCTACCTCAAGATGCTGGTGCCTCTGATTGTGGTGATACCCGGCATTGCCGCCTATGCCCTTACGGAAGGATCCCTGACCCCTTCCGACAAGGCCTATCCTTACGTATTGCAACTGGTACCCGTCGGGGTCAGGGGCATCGCCTTTGCAGCCCTGATCGCTGCAGTGGTCTCATCCCTGGCAGCCATGCTCAATGCCACGGCCAATATATTCACCATGGACGTGTACAAGCATTTCATCGATAAGAATGTGAGCGAGACCAACATGGTGCGGGTAGGTCGCAGCACCAGCTTTACCGCCCTGGTCATAGCCTTCTTTGTGGCCCGTCCCCTGCTGGGGCAGCTCGACCAGGCATTCCAGTACATACAGAATTTTACCGGCTACATCACACCCGGGGTGGTGGTCATCTTCATTGCCGGACTGCTCTGGAAGAAAGGAACAGCCAATGCGGCTTTATGGACCGCGATACTAACCATACCCATATCATGGGCCTTCTCAGCCCTGACCGATATACCGTTCATGAACCGGATCGGTTATGTAGCCCTGATCCTGGCCGGGATATATGTTCTGATCAGCAGACTGGAAACCAAAGAGGCCCATCCCAAAGCAGTGAGCATATATAAAGGCTTGTTTTATACAGGCAACACATTCAACATCATGGCCATAGGCATCATAGCCATACTGGCTGTTTTATACCTCTTCCTATGGTAAAACATAAATATAACCCCATGCTGCCATTCAACCTGCAGGAACACAGCCACAGAAGGCATAACATACTCACGGGTGAATGGATCCAGGTTTCCCCGCTCCGTACCAAACGCCCCTGGCAGGGCCGGGAAGAGGAGGAAACCCAAGGGTCCCGTCCCCGTTACAATGAAAGCTGTTACCTGTGTCCAGGCAACTCCAGGGCAGGGGGCAAACAAAATCCCAATTATACCAGTACTTTCGTCTTCACAAATGATTTCCCGGCACTGGAAAGGGATATTCCGGAAGGCCGCTACGATCACAGAGGCTTGTTGCAGGCCGATAGCGAAAAAGGCATCTGCAGGGTGGTTTGCTTCTCGCCCCGTCACGATCTGACCCTGGCCGAGATGGACCCGCATCAGATCCTTGAGGTTATCCGGCTATGGATCAAGGAATACCAAGACCTGGGTAAGGAACCCGGCATCCATTACATCCAGATATTTGAAAACAAGGGTGCCATGATGGGCTGCAGCAATCCCCACCCCCATGGCCAGATCTGGGCCCAGAAAACCATCCCTGATGAACCCGCCAAAGAAAACCGTAAAATGCTGGATCATCACCATCAAAAACAAACCAGCTTGCTTGGTGATTATATGCAGGCTGAACAAGAATTACAAGAAAGGATCGTGCTCGAAAACAGGGATTTTATAGCAGTGGTACCATTCTGGGCCGTATGGCCTTTTGAGACCATGATCATCAGCAAAAGGCATATTCAGAACATCGGTCAGTTTTCAGAAGACGAGAAAAGAGGGTATGCCGATATCATAAGCAGGCTCACCATCAAATACGACAACCTGTTCAAAACCTCTTTCCCTTATTCGGCAGGCATTCATCAAAGTCCAACCGACAATAAAAAACACCCGGAATGGCACTTCCACATGCATTTTTATCCGCCCTTGCTGCGGAGTGCCAACATCAGAAAATTCATGGTAGGATATGAGATGCTGGCCAACCCCCAGCGGGATATCACCCCGGAAGAGAGCGCCCGGATGTTGGTTGAGCAACCACAAATTCATTATAAAAAACGATGAAAAATATTTATCTTGCTCATGATGCATACCTGATGCGATCATCGCCATAATAAAAGAAAAAGATTGCCTTATGATGTTGAGTTACATCAAGCCCGCAAATCCAATGAGCAACAATTCAATGTACTCCCTATCCACCGGTCTGCAAATCAAATCCGAACAAACACGGAGGTCAAGACAACAACCCATACAATGCTCCAAACCAAATACCGATATTATGCCAATCTACAGATCTTTAACAAATAAACCCTTCAACATCATGAAAAGAACGGCCCTTGTTGTCCTGTTGCTTTTTATGAAATTGGGATGGTCAAATGCCCAAAGCCCCATATTGCAGGATTCCTACCTGCAAATCAATGCCCATGCCGATGATCCTCTTTACACCACCTATACGGCAGCCATGAAGAGGGCACGTCTTTATGGCGACCGGGGCTACAAGATGGAATATTACAAAGATGGTGAGCCCATACGGTACACCAGTGATAAAGCGGGTGCCATTTATAATATCTGGATGGTCAATGATGTAGCGGTCACCCATGTGGGTGAATTTCATCAAGAACCCGTGGTAAAGGCCAGCTTTCCCGATATGGCAATGCTGGAGTATATGCCCTTTGATGGATTGAAGGTCAATGAGACCTTTTTTGTTTACAGCTCCCGCATCGCCCTGGTGGACATGCAGATCACCAACAACTCCGGCAGACCGCTCCAGGTGACCCTCTTCCCCACTTTCGAACTGGGCAACAGGAACCTGAAGATCCTGGGTTATAACGGGCAACACCAGGGATACATCACCCAACGGCATGAAACCCGGAAAAGGCTGATCAGCGATCTGGGCGGGCAGTATCCCGAAGAATACCGGGAGTGCCTGACCGCCAGTTTTAATCCTTATTCTTATGGGGGTTACAAGGGATCACTGGAGTCCTTTTATGATACCGTCAAAACCGATCACTACGCCACAAACAAGTACGACGACACCCTGAACATGGCAAGGGAAGGATACGTGGATTTCATCGCCCTTCATCATAAGACCACACTTGAACCCGGAGAAACCCGCAATGTACGTTTTCTGCGAGGGGTGCAACCCATGGAAGAGGACCCGAAAGCCATGTTGAAGGAGATGGAAAAAATAAAAAGCAAAGATCTTCAACCCTACCTCAACGACAACGAGAGGCTGTATCAAAACATTCCCAGGATCTCCTTTCAAACCGCGGCGGAAAAGATGGTATACCTGGGTGCCTTCAACCTGGCCAGGGGATGCATGTTACCACCTTCCGGCAAGTCTTCCCATAATTTCTATGTCTTCTCGCGTGAACCCCTCTGGGGGTGGGGCCATGGCCACCAGGTCCTCCACGAATCGCTTTCGATGATGGCTTATGCCTATCTCGATCCCCGTTCGGCGCAGGCATCACAACGTGTTTATATGGAGCAGCAGGGTGAGGAAGGTTTGATCGCCTACCGGCACGGTCCGCGCGGACCTCAAACCTATCCCCGCAAGGGTGAGCCCACCACCTCTGCCCCCTTTTATTCATGGATCAACTGGGAGGTCTACCAGATCAGCGGCGACAAGGCCTTCCTCAAGGATGCCTACCGTTCGGGAGTTGAATATACCCAATGGCTCATTGAAAACCGCGACGACGATCAGGACGGTACCTTCGAATGGGGCCCCTATGGCCTCATAGAAAATGTGCGCGACTGGTACAATGTCGTCTTTCAGGTCTCTCAAGAGCGTTATCTCGATGTCGACAAGGAAGACATCTCCGACGAGCTGGAATGCCTCGACCTTTCGCTGATGGTGTGCAACGAGATGCGCAGCCTTTCAAAAATGGCAGAAAAGCTGGGCAAGGAAGAGGAAGCCCAAAAGTGGCATGAGAAAGCCGAAAAACTGGCCGGACTGATCAATGAACGCATGTGGGACGAGGAGAGCCATTTCTATTACAACATCAACGCAGAGGATCACAGTTTCCGGTACATGACCCGCAACCTCAGACGCCAGGAGATCATCGGTTTCCTGCCGTTGTGGGCGGAGGTGGCTCCGCCGGATCGTGCCGACAAGCTGGTCCGGCATCTCACCGACACATCCAAATTCTGGAGAAAATACGGTGTACCCACCCTGGCAGCAGACGATCCCTGGTACAGTCCTGATGTGGACTACTGCTGCAAATGGAACGGACCGGTATGGTTGCTGTGGGATTACATGGTTTACGAGGGACTGAGGGATTATGGCTATCATGAGATCGCCGACCAGCTCGCCGGTAAGATGATGCTGGCCGTCACCACCCAGCTTTCCAAAAACCACAATTTCTGGGAGTCATTCAGTCCGGATAACCAGGTGTTGAACTGTCCCTCCAACTACATTTGGGATTCCATTATGGCCAAGGTGCTCATCGATCTGTATCAGCACAAAAAGAAGAATTAAAAACATCTCCTATGATTCAAAAACCTGTTGCAGTTCTCGCGTTACTTTGCCTGTTACCCTTCATACATGCCCCGGCACAGGGGTTAAAAAGGGTCTCCATATCAGGCAAAGAAGGGATCAGGATTGTAAGCTTCAACACCCCTGAAGGCAAAGAACAGTATCCTGTGGTGCATGTTTCCCGGGAAGATGCCAGGGTCTATGCTGAATGGGCCGGCAAGCGCCTGCCTGCCGAGAAGGAATATGCGGCTCAGGCCGGCGGGCAAAGAGAATGGCCCTGGAAGCAAAAACAGAAGATAACCCGGGAAAAGGAAAAAATCACCCACACCCTGACCGTCTACAAGCTGAAAGGCATCGATTCGACACGCTGCAACACAAGTACCGGCCAGCTTTATCCCGTGGGCAAATATCCCTGGGGACTGGAAGACCTGGTAGGCTCTGTGTGGCAGCTAACCCATGACCTCTAGGACAACGGGGCCTATCGTCTCATCATGATGAAAGGCGGAAGCTACTACAATCCCGGCTCAAGCTGGTGGTACGTGCAAGGCGGCCCCCGGGAGCTGCACTATCGCCAAATGCTGCTGCGCGTGAGCGAAGGTTTCGAACGAAATGCCACTGTGGGTTTCCGCTGCGTCAAAGACAGGAAGTAATAAGAAACACGTAAATAGGCCAGAACTTCGGTCCGTACCCTAGTACTCTAATACGAACTTCTACAAAAAAACCAACACCATGACCAAATCCAAACGCCCTCATTGGATCACCACAGGACTCATTTTTATCGTAGCCGTGGCGCTGGCATTGATCTTTATTCCCCGCAAAAAGCAGGATATGATTCAGGTAGGCCTGTTGACGGCTGAGGATCAGCAGGAAAGCCAGGAACTACAGGCTTTAAACGGTTACCTGGAGCGGCATGTTTTTTTGGAGCATCAATCTCTCCGGGCCGAAGAGATTCTACAGACCGAGACACTTGAAGATTATGATGTTATCTGGTACCACCAGGTCGATTCTACGAATCTACCGGCAGAACTCACCTCTCAGCAGGTGAGCGCGCTTTTGAAAGACTATGTGGAACAGGGAGGCAACCTGTTGCTTACCATGGAGGCCATGAAGTATCTCACCCATCTGGGAATGACAGAAGAGCCCCCCGCTTCTGCTCGTGTGAAAGCCGTCGACCGGGGGTTCGGAAGAAAACGGGGTCTCCACGCCTACAGGCATCATCCGGTCTTCAAAGGACTGAACGGAGGATCTTATATTTTCAGTCCCAAGGTCGATACCACTACCCGGCAAACCGGATACTTCGGGGATAAAGTACCGGAAAATGCAAAAGTGGTGGCAGTTGACTGGGCCTACATCAACCTGGCCGAAGACAGGAAATTGATGCTTGAATACACCCACGGCCAGGGCAAGGTGATGGGCATTGGTGCCTATACCCTCTTTAGTATGGATAACCATCACCAAAAACACCTGGAAATGTTTATGAACAATGTGTTGGGATACATGACCGGCACGGTGAAAGGAGAAAAACATTACTGGGAATATGAGAAGAAAGAGGTGAAACCCTTCTCGATAGAAGCTTCCCAAGTACAGGCCGGTGAAAGCGAAACCTGGGATGAACCCTCATGGAACCTGATGTTTGAGCATACCGCCACAAACAATTTCTTTGATGTGGCTGGTGAACGAATGGTGGTCATGGGCAAGGAGAAAGGCGGTATTGATGAGATATGGACCCATCCTTTTATGGGGCTGCGTGATTACGAGGCTGGCTATCGCACCGGAAAAGGAGATTCCATCCACTGGCTCACCCATCAAACGCCCAACATAAAAATAACTCCCAACACCTTTCAAAGGCAATATACCGTGGAGGGTGGCACACTGAAGGAAGTGATTGTCACTGACATCAAGGATCCTGCAGGAGCCCTTCATTATGAGTATAACGGAGATAAGCCACTGGAACTTTTCGTGCGTTTTCACAGCAACCTGCGGCTAATGTGGCCTTACTCATCCAGGGTAACAGGCAGCATCCGCCACACCTGGAATGAAGATCTGAACGCTTTTGTCTTCACCGATAAAAGCAAGGATTTTGTATGCATGGTGGGATCCGATAAGAAGCCGCTCCGGCAAATGAGCGGGCAACTGAAAGGACTAACAATCAAAAACAAGAAACTCTCGGGCGAGCCAACCGACGCCTTCGCAGCCGGGGCCATAGCCCGGTTCAGGATGCAACCCGATGACCAGATGAACATCGTCATCAGTGCCACCAACCAGGGCCTTGAAAAAACCGCAGCCACCTACTGCAAACATACCTCCGCACCGGAAGAGATCCGGCGGAGTAGCAGGGAATATTACAGCGACCTGTTGAAGGAAAATCTGATCATCCAGTCGCCCGATCCCCTATTCAATGAAGCCTATAAATGGGCACTCATC
>Ga0207797_1001539_pt1 | contig 16605 bp, 15 predicted proteins | sample PRCRCaboRojoPR_6_FD_187275 | JGI IMG/M metagenome (GOLD analysis project Ga0207797, IMG submission 187275) | Marine sediment microbial community from Cabo Rojo, Puerto Rico - PR CR 10% Liquid 1 (SPAdes) | ecosystem: Environmental > Aquatic > Marine > Coastal > Sediment | place: Cabo Rojo, Puerto...
CCCGCCCGGTGCGCAGTGGCGGAAGATCCGGTCTCCCGTCCGCAGCAGGGCCGCCGGCACCAGGTTGGCCAGCACCAGGTCGAAGGTCCCCTGCACGACCTCCCAGGATCCGGCCTGCACGCGGATCCGGTCCTCCAGCCGATTGAGGCCGACGTTCCGCTCCGCGGCCCGAGCGGAGGCCGGGTCGCGCTCCACGCCCAGGGCCTCCGCCGCGCCCATCTGCACGGCGGCCAGAGCCAGCAGGGCCGTGCCGCAGCCGAAGTCGAGCACCCGCAGCCCCTCCAGCGTTTTGGGGCCCATCCGCTCGAGGAAGGCGAGGCACATGCGCGTGGTGGGGTGGCGCCCGTTTCCAAAGGCGTGGGCCGGATCGAGGACGACGGTCCCTTTCCCGACGCCGCTTTGCAGCCCCGGGTACCAGGGCTGTACGATCACCGATCCCACCGGACGAAAAGGCTCCCGGGGTCGCTCCCCGCCGATGGAAGGCTCCGCATAGGCCCGGTTGCGGACCTGGAAGGAGAGTGCGCCCTTGGTTCCCATCCGCCGTTCCACCCGATCCGCCGTCCTGGAGACCCGCTGAAGTCGAGGGTTCACCCCGGCCTCGGTCTCCTCGAGAACCAGACGTCCGACAGGGCCCCCCTCCATGAAGGGTTCCCCGGCCACCTCCATCTCCGGGTCTTCCGCGCCCAGCTCCCTGCGAAGTGCTCGGATCAGTTCGGCGGGCCCTTCGATGGCGATCTCGAAATCCATTTTTCCCCTTGAATCCTTTTTCCCGATTCATCTATAAGTGCAACGTAAGACAGATTCGGTCGTTTGTCACGCCCTGCGCTCTCGAGTCGAAGAGAACGGGAGCCCGACCGCCGGCGCCGGGCGAACTGGGAGGTTCGCGCCCGCGGGAGGGTCCGAGGGGAGCCGACACGAAAGGAAGGGACCATGAAGCTCGCCGTCAGCGGTAAGGGAGGGGTGGGAAAGACCACGTTTTCCGCCTTTCTGATTCGCGCACTGGCCGACCAGGGGAAGAAGGTGCTGGCCATCGATGCGGACCCGGACGCCAATCTCGCCCAGGCCCTGGGCGTGGAGCGGGATGCGGAGATCACCCCCATCTCGGAGATGAAGGCCATCATCGAGGAACGCACCGAGGCCAAGGTCGGCACCATGGGGTCGTTCTTCAAGCTGAACCCCAAGGTGGACGACCTGCCGGAGAAGCTCTCCATCGAGGTCGACGGGGTCAAGCTGATGGTGCTGGGAGGGGTGAAGACCGGCGGCGGGGGGTGCATCTGCCCCGAGAGCACGCTCCTCAAGTCCCTGGTGCGCCATCTCGTCCTGGCCAGGGACGAGGCCATCGTCCTCGACATGGAGGCGGGTCTCGAGCATCTGGGCCGGGGCACGGCCATGGCCGTGGACCGGCTCCTCGTGGTGGTGGAGCCGGGACGGCGAAGCATCGAGACGGCCCATCACATTCGAAAGCTCGCCGGCGACATCGGGCTCGACAAGCTGGGGTTCGTGGGGAACAAGGTGCGTTCCGAGAGCGACGAGGCCTTCCTGGAGGAGAACCTCTCGGACTTCGAGTTCGTGGGGTTCATCCCCTTCACCATGGGGATCATCGAGGCCGACCTCGAAGGACGCCCGCCCTACGAAAAGGATCCCCAGGCCCTGGAGGCGGTGCGGGCCATGATCCAGAAGCTCGAGCGGAAATAGCGGACGGACCTCCAGGCCCGTCCCGCCCATCGAACCACACACCCCGGCCGCTTGCGGCCGGGTCTTTTCAAGGAGGGACGTCTTGGCGCATCGAATCCACAACTTCAATGCGGGTCCTGCGGCGCTGCCGCTTCCGGTGCTGGAGCGGATCCAGGCGGAGTTTCTGGACTTCAAGGGCTCGGGGATGAGCGTGACGGAGATCAGTCACCGGAGCCCGTGGTTCGACGAGGTGATCGACGAGGCGGTGTCGCGGACCCGGAGCCTGCTGGGGCTGGGGGACGGGTACGAGGTGCTGTTCGTGCAGGGGGGGGCGAGCCTTCAGTTCTGCATGATCCCGATGAACTTTGCGGAGGAGGGGAAGCCGGTGGACTACGTGGACACGGGGACGTGGTCGACCAAGGCGATCCAGGAGGCGCGGATCCAGGGCAGGGAGGTGCGGGTTCTGGCGTCGAGCGAGGACCGGGGCTTCTCGTACATTCCGTGGGAGTTTGAGGAGGACGGCCGGGGGTCGTACCTGCACATCACGTCGAACAACACGATCAAGGGGACGCAGTGGCCGCGGTTTCCTGAGGGGAACGGGGTTCCGCTGTTCTGCGACATGAGCTCGGACATCATGAGCCGTCCGCTGGATCCGGGTCCGTTCGGGATGATCTACGCGGGGGCGCAGAAGAACATCGGTCCTGCGGGCTCGGCGCTGGTGATCGTGCGCAAGGACATGCTGGAGCGTGTGCCGGAGGGGATCCCGACGATGCTCAAGTACAGGACGTTCTCGGAGAAGAACTCGATGTTCAACACGCCGGCCTGTTTTGTGATCTACACGGTGAGCCTGGTTCTGCGTTGGCTGGAGGAGGAGATCGGGGGCCTGGAGAAGATGGCGGCGCTGAACGGGGAGAAGGCGGACCTGCTGTACGGGGCGATCGACGGCTCGGGGTTCTACACGGGGACGGCGGAGAAGGAGAGCCGGTCGCTGATGAACGTGACGTTCCGCCTTCCGAGCGAGGAGCTGGAGGGTCGGTTCGTGAAGGAGGCGACGGCGGAGGGCCTGGGGGGCCTGAAGGGGCACCGGTCGGTCGGTGGCTGCCGGGCGTCGATCTACAACGCCACGGGCCTGGAGGCGGTGAAGGCGCTGGTGGGGTTCATGGCGGAGTTCGAGCGGAAGAACGGGTAAAAGAAAAACTAGGGGACGTCCCTCATCAAGAGAGGGGACGTTCTTGCATTATTCGATAACTCATCTCCCAGGGTTTTTGAGCCGAAGTGGATATCCGGCAAGAAAACGGAAGATGTGAAAGAACGAAGCGAGTTATCGAATGATGCAAGAACGTCCCCTGTTCCCGGGCGGGAGTTGTTGAGTTATTTGGGGACGTCCCCCTCTTCCAGCGCACGGCGCAGGGTTTGCACCATGGGCGAAGAACGACGGGAACGGATCGCGGACGTGATGACGGCCGGGCGCGTGGGCACTCGGGCCGTGGTCTGCGGGTGGGTCCGGACGAGGCGGGACGCCAAGGCCGGGTTCTCCTTCATCGAGATCAACGACGGCTCGCGCATGAAGGGCCTGCAGGTGGTTGCGGAGGGGGGTCTTCCCAACTACCGTGACGAGATCCAGAAGCTCCAGACCGGCTGCTCGGTCCGGGTGACCGGGGAGATCGTGGCCTCGCCCGGCAAGGGGCAGGACGTGGAGATGCGCGCCGAGGAGATCCGCGTCCTGGGGTGGGCCGACCCGGAGGCGTACCCCCTTCAGAAGAAGCGTCACTCCTTCGAGTTCCTCCGCACCATCGCCCATCTCAGGCCCAGGACCAACACCTTCGGCGCCGTGGCCCGGGTCCGGAACGCCATGAGCATGGCCATCCACCGGTTCTTCCAGGACCGCGGGTTTCTCTACCTGCACACCCCGATCCTCTCCGGGAGCGACTGCGAGGGCGCCGGCGAGATGTTCCGGGTGACCAGCCTGGACCTGGACCAGCCGCCCCGGGTCGACGGCCGTGTGGACTTCAGCCGGGACTTCTTCCACGCACCTGGCTTTCTCACGGTGAGCGGTCAGCTGGAGGCCGAGGTCTACGCCCTCTCCCTGGGGGACGTCTACACCTTCGGCCCCACCTTCCGGGCGGAGAACTCGAACACCTCCCGCCACCTGGCCGAGTTCTGGATGGTGGAGCCCGAGATGGCCTTCTGCGACCTGGAGGGCAACATGGACCTGGCCGAGGCCTTCCTGAAGGGGATCTTTCAGGAGATCCTGGACCGGTGCGAGGAGGACATGGCCTTCTTCAACCGGTTCATCGACGACTCGGTGACGGAGACCCTCGAGGGGATCGTGACCGAGGCGTTCGAGCGCCTGACCTACACCGAGGCCATGGAGATCCTGGACCGGGCCGACCGGAGCTTCGAGTACCCCGTCGCCTGGGGGAGCGACCTCCAGTCGGAGCACGAGCGGTACCTGTGCGAGCAGGTCTTCAAAAAGCCGGTCATCCTCGTGGACTACCCCAGGGACATCAAGCCGTTCTACATGAAGGTGAACGAGGACGGCCGCACCGTGCGGGCCATGGACGTGCTGGTGCCCAAGGTGGGCGAGATCATCGGGGGCAGCCAGCGCGAGGACGACCACGACACCCTGCAGGGAAGGATCCGGGAGACGGGCCTCGACCCGGACGACTACTGGTGGTACCTGGAGCTCCGCAAGTTCGGAACCGCCCCCCACGCCGGGTTCGGCCTCGGGTTCGAGCGGGTGATCCAGTTCGTCACGGGCATGGCGAACATCCGGGACGTGATCCCGTTTCCCAGAACGCCGGGCAACATCTCGTTTTGAACGTCCTGCGAACCAGCCTGGCGAAAGGCGCCGCCGGGGCCCGCGGCACGGCGGTGGTCATCGACGTCTTCCGGGCCTTCACCTGTGCCCCGCTGTTTCTCCACCTCGGCGTGAGCCGCCTCGTCCTGGAGGCGGACCCCGGCCAAGCGACGGCGCTCCGGCGGGCGCACGCGGACTGGATCCTGGCCGGGGAGGTGAACGAGGTGCCCATCGAGGGAGGGGACCTCAGCAACTCGCCCAGCGAGATCCTTCGAAAGGGCCGTGCCTTCTTTCAGGGAAGAACCCTGGTCCACCGAACCACCGCCGGCGTCACCGGCGCAACCGCCGCCCTGGGGAGCGCCGACGAGGTCCTGCTGGGATCCTTTGTCACGGCCCGGGCCACGGCCCGCTACATCGCGGAGCGCGATCCCGGAACCGTCACCCTCGTGGCCATGGGGTCCCGGGCCGCCGAACCCTCGCCCGAGGACGAGGCCTGCGCCGACTACCTGGAGCACCTCCTCACCGGCCGGGCCTACGATCACCTGTCCGCGCTGAAGGAGATCCTCTTCGACCCGGCCGCCGGCAAGTTTCTCCGGGGGGGCAGAGCCCACCTCCCTCCGGAGGACCCGGCCCTCTGCCTCCAGCGGGACCTCTTCGACATGGTTCTCGGGGCCGAGATGGACAACGGGCGGGTGGTCGTCCGGAGGAAGGTCTAGGCCGGGGGGCGCGCGTTTACTCCAGCCCGTACTCCCGGATCTTGTTCAGCAGCACCGGGCGGCTGATCTCCAGCACCCGCGCCGCCTGGGACCGGTTCCCGCCGGTCAGGTCGAGGGCCTTCCGGATCAGGTCGCGCTCCAGCCGCCGGGAGGCCCGTTTGATGGACAGGGAGTCCTCCGGCGGGCTTTCCGGGCGGGCGTCCTTCCCGGCGGTGAGACCGGCCGGCAGGTCCTCCGGCGCGATCACCCGGCCCTCCGCCAGGAGCACGGCCCTCTCCAGCACGTTCTCGAGCTCGCGCACGTTGCCGGGCCAGTCGTGGCGGGCGAGGGCGGACACGGCCTCCGCCGAGACCCCCTGCAGGTGCCTTCCCAGCTTCCGGTTGAACCGTTCGATGAAGTGGTCGGTGAGCAGCGAGATGTCCCCCCGCCGCTCGCGCAGGGGAGGCAGGTGGATGCTCATGACGTTGATGCGATAGAAGAGGTCCTCCCGGAACCGGCCCTCCGACACCTCCCGTTCCAGGTCTCTGGCCGTGGCTGCGATCACGCGGACGTCGATCCGGGAGGCCGCGGTCTCCCCCAGGGGAACGATCTCCTCCTCCTGGAGCACCCGGAGAAGCTTCACCTGCAGGGGCAGGGGCAGCTCGCCGATCTCGTCGAGGAAGATCGTGCCGCGGTGGGCCTCCTTGAAGAGACCGGGCTTGTCCCTCACCGCGTCCGTGAACGCCCCTTTCCGGTACCCGAACAGCTCGCTCTCCAGCAGGTTCTCCGGGATCCCCCCGCAGTTGATGGAGACCATGGGGCCGGCGGCCCGGCAGCCGCCCCGGTGGATGGCCCGGGCCACCAGCTCCTTGCCGGTGCCGCTCTCCCCGGTGATCAGCACGGTGGTCTTGTGGTCCGCCACGGTCCGCACCAGGTCCATAACCCGGGCCATGGCCTCGCTGCCCGTGACGATCTCCCCGAACGAGTACCGGGTCTCCAACCGTGAGATCCGGTCCTGGAGCCTCAGGTTCTCGGCCTTGAGCCGCTCCCGCTCCTCCACCTTCTTCAGGGCGAGCAGGATCTCGTCCGTCTTGAAGGGCTTGGAGACGTAGTCGTAAGCCCCCTCCTTCATCGCCTCCACGGCCGACGCCAGGTTGCCGTAAGCGCTCATCATGATGATGGTCGTGTCGGGGAAACGCTCCTTGGCCCGTCCCAGGAAGCTCATGCCGTCCATGCGGGGCATGCGGATGTCGCACAGGACGAAGTCGAACGGGCGCGACTCCATGCAGGCCAGCCCCTCCCGCCCGTCTGCGGCGAGCGCCACCTCGTAGCCGGCCTTCTCCAGGATGACCGACAGCATGTGACGCATGTTCTTCTCGTCGTCGACCACCAGGACGCGCTTCGCGCTCATGGCTCGCCCTCCCCGGCGGGTTGAAGAGGAAGCCGGATGATCACCCGGGTGCCCCGGTCCGTCTCGCTGGCCACGCGAATGGACCCTTCCAGGTCCTCCACGATGCGGTGGCTCACGGAGAGGCCCAGCCCGGTTCCCTTTCCCGGCTCCTTGGTGGTGTAGAAAGGATCGAAGATCCGGGACAGCTCCCCCGGGGGGATGCCGGGCCCGTTGTCCGAGATCCTCACCTCGATCCACCCTTCCTCGGACGCGGTCTCGATCCGGATCAAACCCTCCTCTCCTCCACCGGCCCCTTCCTCGTGGAGGGCGTCCCCCGCGTTCATGAGCACGTTGAGAAAGACCTGCTGGAGCCGCCCTGCATCCGTGAAGACGGCGTCCCGGCGGGCATGCAGGGCCGGGGCCACACGAACCCCCTGCATGATCTTCTGGGGGGCGAGCATCTCCAGCGTGTCACCGATCAGCGCGTGGACGGACACCCTTTCCGGACGATTCTCCGACGCCCGTGAGAAGTCCAGGAGGGTTCGTATGATCCGGCTGATCCTGGTGACCTCGACCTCCGCCCGTTCGAGGAAGTCCCGCCGCTCCTCCTCGCTGATGTCGCCTCGGCGGGCGAGCTCGAGGTAGCCCAGGATGACGCCCGTGGGGTTCCCGATCTCGTGGGCGATCCCGGCGGCCAGCCGCCCGACGGATGCGAGCTTCTCCGAGCGGATGATCTCGTTCTGGGCCTTTCGAAGCTCCTCGTTCGCCTGCTCCAGCGAGGCGATGTGCTCCTTCAGGGTCTCCTTGTTCTCGTCCAGCCGCTGCACCATGTGGCTCAGGGAGCGTGAGAGCTGGCGAATCTCGCTGCCGCTGGTCGACTCCAGGGGCACGAGGAAATCGCCGCCCGTGTACTCCTCGGTCATCTTCAGCAGCTTTCGGATGGGCCGCACCACGATTCGCGACAGGAGCACCATCCCGGCCATGGCGAGAATCACGGTGTCCAGGAGGATGTAGAGCAGCACGACCCTCTGGGACGCCCGCAGGTCCTCGTACAGGGGGACCAGGCTTCCACGCACGCTGACGCCGGCGGCGGTTCTCCCCCCGATGCGGGCCGGAACCGAGACGCGGATGGACTCCGGCCCGAACCAGATCACCGCCCAGGTCCTTCCGAGGAACTCGACCTGCTCCCGCCCGGTTCTCGCGGACTGGGCCGCTGACACACGGCGGGAGCGGGCCTCGGGTTCGGGGTGCACCCCGGTCTCGGCGATCACGCCCCCCCTTCGCCCCACCACCGTCACCGCATCGAAACCGCCTTCCTCGAGGAGCTCCCGGGCCGCCTCCTCCAGCCCGAGGCGCCCGCCGGAGCCCCCGGCCCGTCCTTCCAGGGCCCGGGAGAGCATCCGTCCGGCCGTGACCTTGGCTCGAATCAGGTCCCTCTCCGCGAACCGGATCATCACCACGTCGCACAGCAGCATGGCGGCGACGATCAGGAGGCTCAGCTGGGCGATCACGCTCGCTCTGAGACTGAATGAAGGCAACCCCAACGGGACCCCCTCAGAAAACCAGCCCGAAGTACAAGGTGCGGATCCGGGATCCGAAAAAAAAGAGAAGCAGGGCGCCGAGGGCCAGGAAGGGACCGAACGGGATCCGCACGCGCAGCCCCCGGCGCATCGCCAGCAGCGACGCCCCCCCGATGAGGATCCCCGAAAGGGATGAGGCCAGGATGACGAAAGGCAGATCCCGCCAACCCATCCAGGCGCCGATCATGGCCAGGAGCTTGACGTCGCCCAGCCCCATGCCTTCCTTGCCCGTCAGCCGCTCGAAGAGCCACGCCACGGCGAACAGGCAGCCCCCGCCGGCGGCCGCCCCGATGAGCGCATCCGTCCAGGGGACCCGCCCCCAGGGCGTCAGGGAGACGGCGATCCCCACGGCGATGCCCGGAAGGGAGATCACGTCCGGGATGATCTGGTGCTGGAGGTCGACGAAGCTCACCACGAGCAGGGCGCACACAAAGGCCAGGAAGACCACGTAGGGAATGCCGGGTCCGTGCCGCAGGACGAGGGCCAGGCTGAGGAGGCCCGTTGCGAGCTCCACCACGGGGTAGCGCAGGGAGATGGGTGCGGCGCAGCGGCGGCACCGCCCCCTCAGCAGGAGGTAGCTGAGGATCGGGACGTTGTCGTAGAAGTGGATCTTCGCCCCGCAGGAAGGGCAGCTCGACGGCGGGTGGACGATGGACGCCCCCTCGGGGATCCGGTGGATGCAGACGTTGAGAAAGCTCCCGAGCACCAGCCCGAAAAGGAATGCGAAGAGGTGGATCAGCGTGGCTCCGTCCATGTCGGCTCCCGGCTCGGCTCTGTTGACAGATCCTCTCACGGGCGGATAGAATCCGGCCCATGATTTTGACCATCAACCCGGACAACCCGCAGCAGAGGCTCATTCAGCGCGTGGTCCATGTGCTGGAAGAGGGGGGCTTGATCGCCTACCCCACGGACACCTTTTACGGAATCGGGTGCGACCTGCTGAACAAGAAAGGGATTCAGCAGATCTACCGGATCAAGAACCGTCCCCTGAAAAAGCCCTTCTCCATCGTCTGCGACGGCCTGAAGGAGATCAGCAAGTACGCGAAGGTGTCGAACTACGCCTACAAGACCATGAAGCGTCTCCTTCCCGGGCCTTACACCTTCGTGCTCGAAGGCACCAAGCTCGTCCCCAAGATCATGCTGACCAAGCGAAAGACCGTGGGCATCCGCGTTCCGGACAACAACATCTGCCTCGGGATCGTTCGGACACTCGGCCGGCCCGTCATCAGCACCAGCGCGGGGCTCGACGATCCTCACGAGATCGAGCAGGCCTACAAGCCTTTCCTGGACGTGGTCGTGGACGGCGGGCCCCTCTTCCCGAGCCCGTCGAGCGTCGTCGCCCTGATCGAGGACGTCCCGGAGATCATTCGAGAGGGGAAGGGGGACGTCGGGATCTTCCGCTGATCCGCACCCCCTTCCGTTCCGATCCGCGCTCCGCACGGTTCGAGCGGGCCCAACGACGTGCGGCCGCCCGGCACGAACCGATCGGCGCGCTGGATGCGACCTACGGCGTCTCCCCGGGCCACCCGTCCCAGCGATAGGCCACGCGGCTCTGGAGCAGGTCCCGGGCGGCCCGGATCACGCCCCGCGCCGCGCCTTCGGCCAGCAGGTCCAGAAGCCGGATCGAGGGACGCTCCGGGTAGACCAGGTCGGCCTCCCCTTTGATGCCCGCCATCTTCTTGGCCAGCTCAACGGCGTCCCGAAAGTTGCCCAGCTGGTCCACGAGCCCCAGCTCCTGGCCCTTGGCCCCGGAAAACACCCGGCCGTCCGCGATCTCCTGGACCTGCTCCACGGGCAGGCCCCGCCCTCGAGCCACCGCGTTGACGAACTGGTTCTGAATGTCCTGGAGCAGCTCCATCATCACGGCCCGCTCCCGGGGGGTCATCTCCCGGTGGGGCGAGCCGATGTCCTTGAACTCCCCGCTCTTGAGGACCTCGAGGCCCACGCCCGCCTTGTTCAGGAGCTCCTGGATCTGGAGAAACTCCATGATGACCCCGATGCTGCCCAGAATGGTGCCCGGGTTCGCCACGATCTTGTCCGCCGCCGATGCGATGTAGTATCCTCCGGAGGCCGCCACGTCGCCCGTGGACGCGATGACGCGCTTCGTCTCGGCGGTCCTTCGAATCTCCCGGTAAAGCTCCTGGGCGGGCGCCACCCGCCCGCCCGGCGAGTTGATGCGAAGGATGATGATCCGGATACCGGCGTCCTCGCGAAACCGGACGAGCTGGGAGAGAAGCCGCCGGGAGTCGTCGATGGTCCCCACGATGGGGATGACGCCGATCTTCTTGTCGAAGGAAAGGGCCTTCGGCGAGGGACCCGCCAGGTGGATGACGAGCATCATGCCGGCGCCGAGGAACACGGCGGCGACCCCGAGGATCGCCAGGGCGGTCAGTATGGGTTTTCGCTTTCCTGAATCGGCCATGATGGTTCCCCGGCGTCTCTCCGCCATTCGAACGGGAAACGCCCGGGCGGACACGATCGGCCGCACCGGGCGTTTTTCGGCCATGGGAAGTCGACCCGCAGGGCGTTTCCCCGAGCCTGAAGGCGGAGATCAGTCCGTTTCCGAGTCGCCGCTTTCTTCCTCCGGCGTCTGCGCCTCCTCCTCCCCCGGGGTTTGCTCCCCGGGCTCGTCGGAGGGCGCCGGCCCCTTCGCCTCCCGCAGGTCCTGGTCCTCCTCGGGCTCGCCGGAGGGCTTCCCTTCTTCGAGTTCTTCGGAGGGCTCCCCCTCCTCGGCGGTCGAGGCCTGCTGGCTCTGCATCTCCCTGAGAAGCTCGCCCAGGTTCGAGGTGGCCTCTCTCCTGCTGTTCATGTAGTTGCTGTAGATCTCCTTCTCGTCCGTCTCCTCGAGCTTCCGGACGGAGAGGCCGATCTTCTTCTCGCTGCGGTTGACGTTGATCACCTTGGCCTGGATCACGTCGTCCACCTTGAACCGGCTCAGCGGGTTCCCGCTCTTGTCCTTGGCCAGCTCGGAGACGTGGATGAGTCCCTCGATCCCCTCCTCCAGCTCCAGGAACACGCCGAAGTCCGTGATGTTGGTCACCCGCCCGGTGATCTTCGTTCCGGGCCGGTACTTCTCGGGCACCTCGTCCCAGGGGTCCGTTGCAAGCTGCTTGATGCCCAGGGAGAATCGTTCGTTCGCCTTGTCGATGTTGAGCACCACGGCCTGCACCTCCTGACCCTTCTTGTAGAGCTCGGAGGGGTGCTTGATCCGTTTGGTCCACGAGATGTCGCTGATGTGCACCAGGCCGTCGATGCCTTCGTCGATCCCGATGAAGATGCCGAAATCGGTGATGTTCTTGATCTTGCCCTCGATGGTGGTCCCGACCGGATACTTCTCCCCGATGACCTCCCAGGGGTTGGGCTCGGTCTGCTTGAGCCCGAGGGAGATCCGCTTGCTCTCCGTGTCGATGTTCAGGACCATGGCCTCGACCTCGTCTCCGACCTTGACCACCTGGGAGGGGTGCCGGATCTTGCGGGTCCAGCTCATCTCCGATATGTGGATCAGGCCCTCGATCCCCTGCTCCACCTCCACGAAGGCCCCGTAGTCGGCCAGGCTCACCACCCGACCGTGGATCTTCGTGCCCACCGGGTACTTCTGATCCGCCTCGGTCCAGGGGTCCGGCTTCAGCTGCTTCAACCCCAGGGAAACCTTCTCGGTCTCCGGGTCGAAGTTGAGGACCTTGACCTGGATGGGGTCCCCGATCTTGTACATCTCCGAGGGGTGCCCCACCCGCCCCCAGGACATGTCGGTGATGTGAAGCAGGCCGTCGATGCCGCCGAGGTCCACGAACAGGCCGTAGTCCGTGATGTTTTTCACCACGCCGTCCAGCACGGCACCTTCCTCGAGGATCTTCAGCGTCTCCTTCTTCTGGGCCGCCCGCTCCTCCTCGAGGATGGCCCGTCTCGAAAGGACGATGTTTCCCCGGCGCCGGTTGTACTTCAGGATCTTGAAATCGTGGGTCGTGTTGATCAGGGAGTCGAAGTCCCTCACGGGCTTCAGGTCGATCTGAGAGCCGGGCAGGAAGGCCTGGAGACCGATGTCCACGGACATGCCGCCCTTGATCCGGGAGACGATCCTCCCCTGAATGGTCCCGTCGCCCTTGTAGATGTCCCGGATCTGATCCCACACCTTGATCTTGGCCGCCTTCTCCTTGGAGAGGATGATGAGCCCGTCTTCGTCTTCCCGCCTCTCGAGCAGGACATCCACTTGATCGCCCACCTTGGCGTCCAGGTTGCCCTCGGCGTCCAGGAACTCGTTGATCTGGATCTGTCCCTCGGACTTGTAGCCGATGTCCACAAGGACGAAGTCCTTGTCGATCTGGACGATCTCCCCGCTGACGAGATCCCCCTCCTGGGGGCTCTTCATGCTCTCTTCGTAGAGCTCCATGAAGCTCTTCTCTTCGCCGGCGCTCTCCTCGGTCCCCCGGTCGGCCCCCGAGTCCACGGCTCCCCGGTCCACGCTGGAGTCGTCCTGTTCGCCTTCGGTGTTGTTCTGGATGCTCTCTTCGGTTTGGTTTGTCAGTTCGTCCATCAAGCTATCTACCCCCCCAAAAGATTTTGTCCTGCGTGCGGCACGCATATAAACCGTATTTCACTACCAAAGATCGTTTTGAATTTCAACCTATAAATCCTCCGCATCCCCCCGGATCGGGGTCCCCCGCCCACTCCCGCGTCCACCCGCCCGGGGCGGCGCGGAACGCCACGGGGCCGGGGCGGCGGGGCTCCCGCCGGGAGCCGGGCTCAGGGCCCCCGCCGCACGATCCGGGTGACGGACGAGATCACCTGCTCCAGGGTCAAGCCCGTGGTGTCGATCACCCGGGCGTCCTCCGCGGCCCGCAGGGGGGCGATGGGCCTGGACTCGTCCTGGCGGTCACGCCGCTTCAACTCCTCCGTCACCCGTGAAAGCGAGACGTCCTCGCCTCGGCCCGCCCGCTCCCGGTAACGGCGCTCCGCCCGGACCTCCGGCGAGGCCGTGAGAAAAAACTTGTACCTCGCCCGGGGAAAGACCACGGTGCCCATGTCCCGCCCCTCGGCCACCACCCCCCCGGCCGCGCCCAGGCGTCTCTGGAGCTCCGTCATGGCCTCCCGGACCTCCGGCACGGCGGAAACCGCCGAGGAGAGCATGTCCACCTCCGGGGTCCGAATGGCGCCGGAGATGTCCTCCGCTCCCATGAAGAGCCTGGCGTCGTCCCCGTCGGGAACGAAGGACAGATCCAGGCTGCGGCAGAGGGCGCCCAGGCCGGCTCCGTCCTCGAGGTCCACGCCCCTGCGTTCGGCCGCCACGGCGACGGCCCGGTACATGGCCCCCGTGTCCAGGTAGACGCATCCGAGCCGGCGGGCCACGGACCGGCTCACGCTGCTCTTGCCCGAACCGGCCGGACCGTCGATGGTCACCACCTCTTGCATCATATCGATCCCCTGCATTGCGGGCTCACCCGCTCTCGTTTGAACGGTGTCATTTCACTGCAAACAACGTCCGGCTCTTGGCTTCTATACCAACGGCCTCCAAAGATCAACCCGAATTGAGCGCCGGTCGAGCCCGGGATTCGGACTGGATTTGGGCTTGACTCGAATGACCGGATTCATTACAAGTGTGAGGTGGTTTCGGCTTTCGTCCGGGCGACCCGCAAATCTCCCGGGCTTGCGACGCATCCCCACGCAACTCCAAAAGGACGTATCGCCATGAACAAATCCCAACTCATCGAGGCGCTGGCCAAGGCGGAGAACCTCGCCCTGAAGAAGGCGGAAGAGGTCGTCAACACCGTTTTCGGGGACATGGAAAACGCGTTGATCCAGGGCGAACGGGTCGAAATCCGCGGCTTTGGGAGCTTCAAGATCAAGCACTACAAGGGATACCAGGGCCGAAATCCCAAGACCGGCGAGGTCATCCACGTGGCCGACAAGAAGCTCCCGTTTTTCAAGGTCGGCAAGGAGCTCAAGGAACGCGTCGACATCGCCTAGCGATCCACAGAGTGAGCCTTGGTCGTGCTAGACGGGGAGCTAGCGGTGCCCTGTAACCCGAAATCCGCTCATGCGGGGTCGAAGGCCCCTTGGAAAGACCGTATGCGAGGATTCCCGGCCACCGGTGCGGTCGGGAGGGTGGATCTCATGTGACCGGCTCTTACGAACCCCGTCAGGTCCGGAAGGAAGCAGCGGTAAGTAAGGAGGTCGGTGTCATGGGCGTTTCTACCCCCGCCAACCCGCCGGTGAGGGGGTTTTCGCGCGGTCCGAACAAGGGGTGCACGGCCAAGGATCTTCCCGCCCGGTGCAAACGACTTCCCCGTCCCGGGGTCCGTCCCCTCCCCTCGTCATGATCCCGTCCCCCGCGGATTCCGGAATCCCCTTCGTTCGAAAGGAACGCCTGGTCGACGGCCGCCCCCTGCCCTTCTTCCGGTTCGGCCACCTCGATGCGCAGCCCGGCCTCAGCCACGGGGTCTTCACCCGAAAGGGAGGCGTGAGCCGGCCGCCCTTCCGCTCCCTGAACGTGGGCCTTCGCACATCGGACCCGGCCCCGTCCGTCCGCGTCAACCTGGAGCGGATTCGAGGGGCTCTGGGTGCGGAGGAGCTCGTCTTCCTCGATCAGGCCCACGGCCGGGAGCTGGTCTCCATCCACCGCGCGAGAGCGGACAGGCCGCGCGAGCCGGTCGAGGCCGACGGGCTCATCACGGACGCGCCCGGGTTGGGCCTGGTCATCAAGCAGGCGGACTGCCAGGCGGTCATCCTGTTCGATCCGGTCCGGCGCGTGGCGGCCAACGTCCACTGCGGATGGAGGGGCAACGTCCATAACATCCTGGGGAACGCCGTGGACCGGATGGGGCGGGAGTTCGGGTGCAGGCCCCGGGACCTGCTGGCTGCGGTGGGGCCCTCCCTCGGTCCCTGCTGCGGCGAGTTCAAGGGGCACGAGACCCTCTTTCCCCGGTCCTTCAGGGCGTTCATGGTCGGCCCGGACCGCTTCGACCTCTGGGCCCTCAGCGCGGCCCAGCTCGCGGCGGCCGGCGTGCCCCTCTCGCGGGTGGCCTTTGCCCGGATCTGCACCCGCTGCCGGACCGATCTCTTCTTCTCCTACCGGGGGGAAGGGGAAACGGGCCGCTTCGCCACGGTGGCCATGATCACGGCGTGAAGGGCCGGCCTGCTTCGGCCTTCGGACGACGGGACCCGGATCTCCGCCGAGCGGGCACAAAGGGCTTGACACAGTCCGGCCCCGCTTTCCAATATGGGCTGCACGGCCTTGAATCCGAGCGGAACACAGGGGTGAACGGCGGGGATGAGCGAAGGAGCGAACGGCATCCGGTACACGGGTTACGCGGCGGGTGCGATCGGGCGGATCACCGCCTGCCACGCAACCTACTACCACGAGAACTGGGGGCTGGACCTCTCCTTCGAGATCCAGGTCGCATCCGAGCTCGCCGCGTTCCTGGGACGCTTCGATCCCGGCAGCGACGGGCTGTGGGTCGCCTGGAGCGGGGACGGCTTTGCGGGGTCCGTGGCCGTGGACGGCTCCGAATCCCGAGAGCGGGAGGCGCGCCTCCGGTGGTTCATCGTGGCGCCCGACCTCCAGGGGCGCGGGATCGGGTGGACGCTCATTCAAAAAGCCGTGCGTTTCTGCGAGGAGGCGGGCCACCCCCGGCTCTTTCTCTGGACGTTCCAGGGCCTGGAACGCGCCCGCTCCCTCTACGAGAAAGCCGGGTTCCGGCTATCCGAGGAGCACGAGGTAGACCAGTGGGGACAGCAGATCCTGGAGCAGCGGTTCGACCTCCCGCTGAACGGTTGATCGTTCGCCCGGAGGAGATCGCCTTCGACGTGGACGGGGTGTTCGCGGACACCTTCCGCACCTTTGTCGACACCGCCCGCCGCGACTTCGGCTGCGACTTCTCCTACGAGGACATCACCGAGTACGACTTCCGGACCGTGGTGGAGATCGAGGAGCAGGCCAGCGAGGCCATCATCGCGCGCATCCTGGAGGACCCCATCGGCAGCGGCATCGAACCCATACCCGGCGCGGTGGACGTGCTGACCCGCCTTGCCGGGTTGGCCCCGCTTCTCTTCATCACGGCCCGACCCGAAGAGACGGCCATCCGGAGCTGGATCCTGCATCACCTGCCCGGCGTTCCCGGCTCGGCCGTTCGGGTCGTGGCCACGGGGACCGGCGAGAACAAGCGCTCGGCCCTCCTCGACCACGGGGTCTCCTGCTTCGTGGAGGACTGCCTCGAGACGGGGTTCCTCATCGATCCGTACCGGGTCCGGCCCGTCATCTTCGACCAGCCGTGGAACCGGAAGCCCCACCCCTTTCACGTGGTCCGGAGCTGGCGCCAGATCGCCGCCCTGCTGGAATGGCCCCGGGTGTGAGGGGGGGGCACATCATGATTGACGCATTCGCAGAAACCCGCTCACGCGCCGCTGGGGACGCCATTACCCGTTGATACGCCCGGGGCAGATCTCAGGGTTCAGGGCCTTTTGCGGCCACAT
>Ga0207797_1001540_pt1 | contig 16605 bp, 12 predicted proteins | sample PRCRCaboRojoPR_6_FD_187275 | JGI IMG/M metagenome (GOLD analysis project Ga0207797, IMG submission 187275) | Marine sediment microbial community from Cabo Rojo, Puerto Rico - PR CR 10% Liquid 1 (SPAdes) | ecosystem: Environmental > Aquatic > Marine > Coastal > Sediment | place: Cabo Rojo, Puerto...
AAGAACATGCCGGGCATGATGATGGCCGCGATCCGGACGGACCTCCCGAGCGTCTTCCTCTACGGTGGCTCGATCATGCCAGGGCAGCACCGCGGCGAGGCGATCACCATCCAGAACGTCTTCGAAGCCCGCGGCGCGGTAGCGGCCGGGACGATGGACGAGGCGGAGCTCGACGAGATGGAGCGAAACGCCTGCCCCGGCGCCGGATCGTGCGGCGGCATGTTCACCGCGAACACCATGGCGTCGATCAGCGAAGCGATCGGGTTCGCCCCGCTGGGCAGTGCGAGTCCGCCCGCCGAGGACGAGACGCGCTACGGCGTCGCCCGCGAGGCCGGAGCGCTGGCCGTGGAGGCCGTCGACGCGCGGCGGCGTCCGTCTGACTTCCTGTCCAAGAAGTCGTTCGAAAACGCCATCGCCCTGCAGGTCGCCGTGGGCGGCTCGACGAACGGCGTTCTGCACCTGCTCGCGATGGCCGCGGAGGCCGGCATCGACCTGTCGATCAAAGAATTCGACGCGATTAGCCGGCGCACGCCCAAGATTGGCGACTTCCAGCCCGGGGGCTCACGCGTCATGAACGACCTGCACACGGTGGGTGGTGTGCCGGTCGTGCTAAAGGAACTGCTCGACCACGACCTGCTGCACGGCGACGCCCTCACGGTGACAGGCGAGACAGTTGCCGAAGCCCTCGGTCGCCTCGATCCCCCGGCGATTGCCGACCTCGACACGGACTACCTCTACACCGTCGACCGTCCGAAGAACAAAGAGGGTGCGATCCGCATCCTTACCGGCAATCTGGCGCCCGACGGGGCCGTGCTCAAAGTCACCGGCGCCGACGACCTGCACTTCGAGGGGACGGCGCGCGTCTTCGAGAGCGAAGAGGCCGCCACCGCATACGTGCAAGAAGGCCACATCGCATCCGGCGACGTGATCATCATCCGCAACGAGGGACCGAAAGGCGGCCCTGGCATGCGAGAGATGCTGGGCGTCACCGCCGCGCGCGACGGGCAGGGCCACGCCGAGGACGTGGCGCTCATCACCGACGGACGGTTCTCCGGCGCGACGCGTGGCATTTCGATTGGCCACGTCGCCCCCGAGGCGGCGGCGCACGGTCCGATTGCTGCCGTGCGCGACGGCGATCGCATCGTCATCGACATTCCCGAGCGTCGCCTGCACGTCGACCTCTCCGACGCCGAGATCGACGGCCGCCTCGACGCGTGGTCGCCTCCCGAGTCGGAGTACACGACCGGCGTCCTCGCCAAGTACGCCGCCCTCTTCGCCTCCGCCGCGGACGGCGCCGTGACGCAGGTGCCTGCCCCGAATCAACGCGCTCGACGCTCGGCGTAGACGCTCGACACCAAGTGCGGGCTCACCGCCGAGGAGCCCCAACGTAGCCCACAGCACAACCCACCGTCATGCCCGACTGCATCGAAGTCTTCGACACAACCCTCCGTGACGGCACGCAGGGCCAGCACGTCACCCTCTCGGCCCGCGACAAGATTCGGATTGCGCAGCGGCTGGACGCGTTCGGCATCGACGTGATTGAGGGCGGATGGCCCGGCTCCAACCCGAAAGACCAGGCGTTCTTCGAGGAAGCGCGCTCGCTGGACTGGGAGCATGCGTCCGTGTGTGCGTTTGGGTCGACCCGACGCACCGACACGGCACCGGAGGACGACGCGAACCTTCGCGCGCTCCTCGACGCCGACACGGAGACGGTGTGCATCTTCGGAAAGACGTGGACGCTGCACGTGTCCGACGCCCTCGGCATTTCCCGGGAGGAAAACCTGGAGCTGATCCACTCCTCCGTGGCGTTCCTCCGTGCGCACGGCAAGCGGGTGATCTACGACGCCGAGCACTTCTTCGACGGATACGCCGAGGACCCGGACTACGCCCGGGCCACGCTCCAGGCAGCCTCAGAGGCCGGTGCCGACACGATCGTGCTGTGCGACACGAACGGCGGAACCCTTCCGCACGACATCGAGCGCATCACCAACGAGGTCGGCCCCAAGATCAACGCGACGCTCGGCATCCACGCGCACAACGACGGCGGATGCGCGACGGCCAATACGCTGGCGGCCGTCCGCGCCGGGGCGCGTCACGTGCAGGGCACGATCAACGGCCTGGGCGAGCGGTGCGGAAACGCGGATCTGTGCAGCGTCCTGCCGGGCCTGCACCTCAAGATGGGCTACGACTGCGCGCCCGACGACTCGCTGTCGGAGCTCGCGGACCTCGCGCGCTTCACCAATGAAGTCGCCAATCTCGACCCCATCGACCGTGCGCCGTACGTGGGACGGAGTGCGTTTGCCCACAAAGGCGGCGTGCACGTGTCGGCTGTCATGAAAAACCCCTCGACGTACGAGCACATCCAACCGGAAACCGTGGGCAACCGTCGGAACGTCCTCGTCTCCGACCTCTCCGGCAAGAGCAACATCCGGTACAAGGCCGAGGAGCTCGGGATTGACCTTGACGCCGGGAACGAGGCCCGACGTGCGGTCGAGCGCATCAAAGAGCTGGAGCACCTTGGCTACGAGTTTCAGGGCGCGGAAGCCTCCTTCGAGCTCCTGCTCCGCACGATCCAGGGAAATGACCTGACGTTCTTCGACATCGAGCGGCTGCGGGTGTGGAGCGAACACGACGAGTCGCAGGTCCACGGCGTCGAAGCCTCACTCGCGCTGCAGGTCCAGGACGAGCGCACCCTGGCGGTGGCCGAAGGCGAAGGGCCCGTCGATGCCCTGTTCAATGCGATGCGCGAAGGATTGCAGCCGTTTTACCCCTGCCTGTCCGAGGTCCGCCTGACCGACTACAAGGTGCGCGTGCTCACCCCCCAGGATGGCACCGCCGCCTCGGTCCGGGTCCTCATCGAACACAGCGACGGGGCGGATGCGTGGAACACCGTCGGTGTCTCGACCAACATCCTGGAGGCCAGCAGCCAGGCCCTCGCCGACGGGTTGCGCTACCATCTGGTCCACGCGCAGCCCGAGCATCCCTCCGAGGCGAAAGCAACTGCGTGACGCGGTGCGTTGCTTGGCGCAATCCGGGTCACGCCTCACGCGTCACGTCCTCACGCGTCACGTCCTCACGCATCACGTCCTCACGCATCACGTCCTCACGCATCACGTCCTCACGCATCACGTCCTCGCGGACGGAAGCAATCTCCGGGGGGGCAGAACCGGCGTGTCCATCGCCCATGGCGTCCTCCTCAACGCGCGCTTCGATGGCCTCTTGCCACGCCTGCGTCAGAAACCGGTAGTCGCGGTCTTGCGCCTCTTCCGAGACATCCTGCGCGCACTGAAACCCATGCGCTGCGGGCGACAGGCTGGCACGGGGGGCACTGGAGAGATTGATGAGATCGGAACGCCCAAGCCCGAGACGAAAATCCCCGTGAAGCTGACCGAGAACACAGTGCGTGCCACTCCCCAGTTCCAATTCGCCAATATCGACCCGGCGATGCCAGCCGGGATCGGCATCGTCCAGAAAATCGGCGCCGCGCTTGACGCGTTCCCGGGCGTTGTCCAGGGAAATCTGCTGCGCGCGACGGGGCTGCCAGAGCTGTTGGAGCCAAGAAAGAAACATCGGGAGAGAGAGCTTGCGCCAAGAAGAAACGACACGAGTAGGTAGCCGTGGCCCGGCCGTTCGGTTCCCCGCATGGGCAGACGTAACGCGAGGGTGTGGTTTGCGGAGACAGCGGGCCGGGACTCCGCCTACGGGCCGGGATTCCGCCTATGCTTCGTCGCGGTCGCGCGCCTGGATGGCGAGATCCACGAGCAGACGGTGGGCGTCGTCGGGGGTCTGCACGGGCCGTTCGAAGTCAATCCGGATGTCGGTCGTTGAGTTGCTTGAGGTGACGCTCAGCGTCATCCCCTCCGCGTCCAGATCTTCCATGCGGACCGATTCCACGTCGACAATATCCGTATACTCTTGGGCGTAGCGACGCAGCGCATCGGTGTGTTCGTCGTTCATGTGGGAGACGATCCGGGCCACGTCGGTCTCCGAGAGCGCTTCACCGCGGTGTTCCATAACAGACGCCGAGGCATTTGGTGGAGAGTGTGATGCGTGTCGATGCCCCTACGCACGCCACGCAGGATGGTTGTGCAGAATCCGAACTCCTGTTGAAGCGGGAGATCTTTGCCGGTTTGTGCGTGAGACGCACGTGGAGAATCCGCAATCGTGTATGTCCGCAATCCGCAAGTCCATGACTTACGAAGTAACCGACTTCCAGACCGACATCATCGAGGCGAGCCATGAGCAGCCGGTGCTGGTGGACTTTTGGGCCCCGTGGTGCGGCCCCTGCCGCCAGCTCAGCCCGACGCTCGAAACGCTCGCGGAGGCCGCCGACAACTGGACGCTCGTGAAGGTGAACACCGATGAACATCAAAACGAGGCGCGCAAGTACGGCGTTCGGGGCATCCCGGCCGTGAAGCTGTTCGTCGACGGCACCGTCGAAGCCGAGTTCACCGGCGTGAAGCCAAAGTCGGCCGTCGAAAACTGGCTGGACGAGCACCTTCCGAGCGAATCCAAGACCCGCATCCGCCAGGCCCAAGAAGCGCTGGACGCAGGTGATCTCCGCACGGCCGAGGACGTGCTGTGGCCGGTGCTGGAGGACGACCCCGACCACACCGAAGCGCAGGTGCTCATGGCGCGAGCCCTCGCGTTCCGCGATCCGAAGCGGGCGAAGGCTCTGGCCGACGCCGCCTCCGACGTCGCCGATCCCAGTCTCCGGCAAACCCGCGAGAGCGTGCAAACCATCGCACGCCTGGTTGACCTCGCCGATCATCCCGAGGATCTGCCCGACGGGTCCGTCAAAGACACGTACGTGGACGCCAGCGAGGCCCTGGCGCAGCGCGACTTCGATACGGCGCTGGACCGTTTCATCGAAGTCGTGCAGACCGATCGCGACTATGACGACGACGGCGCCCGCAGGGCGTGTGTCGCCGTCTTCACGCTCCTCGGCCCGCAGCATCCCGTCACGCAGTCGCACCGTCGGACGTTCGACATGGCGCTGTATTGATGGCAGGCATTGATGGCAGGCATCGGTGCGATCGGGCTCGGACGACCACCCGGATCGTTCGGCAGGATGCACCGCGGGAGGGCCCGGCGCCCGTCTGGTCATTCCGGGCTCCACATCCGAAGTGCCCCCCTGGGCTCCCGAATGTGGCGGGCCGCGCTGCGGACAGCCTCCTGCACGGCCGTCTCGTCGGGTGACAGCCCGTCATACAAATAGCCCTCCTGAAAGCGTCCGACGGTGCGCACGAGAATCTCGGCGCCGAAGTGGATGGAAGCATCCACGGGGTCCAGCAGATCGGGGGCCTCCGCGACCAGGACATTGCGATAGGCAGCCAAAAACGCCTGGCGGATCCGCGTTGCCGCCGTGGCGACCGTCTCCGACGGGGCGCGGTGGGCCTGCATCCAGAGGTGCGCTGCGAAGTGGGCGACGTCCTGCATCGGCTGGCCGTAGTGCGCAAACTCCCAGTCGATCAGGCGCACCCCGTCGGCGGTGACGAGGACCGACGGCGGCCACAGGTCGCCCATCGTGAGGCAACGCCCGGGCTGCAGAAGGCGGGTGCCGAGCGCCTCGGCCCGGGCGCCCAGCGCCTCCGCGTCCGAAATGCCCCCCCGGGCGAGCAGGTCCCCGACGGCCTGGTACTGCACGGCATGCCGCGTTTCCTGCACCGGCCGGTTGTTGAACGGCTCCGCGAAGCCTGCATCGTCGACCGTCCGCCGGTGGAGGCGGCCGATGAACGCCCCGAGCGCGTGCCCAATACGGAGCGCTCGGTCCGTCACCGCCTTCTCTCTCGCCTCGCGAAGCCACCGTCCCAGCGTCGGCACCTTGCCGATGTCCTCCATGACAAGCACATGCGCTTCGGGGTTGACGTCCAGCGCCCGGGGGGGACGCACGTCGGGACCCGGCACGTCCCGAAGTTTCCCCTCCGGCCCCAGCGTCTGAAGACACTGCGCCTCGACATGGAGCCGTGAGGGGTCGAGCGGAATATCAGGGTCGGTGGCGACGTACGGCGGGGCATGCTTCACGATGACCGATCGGTCTCGTCCCGGCACGCGCCAGACCCTGTTCAGATTGCCTTCCGGCAGCCGCACCGGCAGATCGGTTGGTGCGAAGTCAGGCAGTCGGTCTCGGAGGTACGGGACGACGTCGTCTCGATTCACGCTTTCGGGTTGACGGTTTCGGGTTGAGAAGCTGGTCGGCGGACGGCTTGAGGCCGGCGCCTTCGTAGATTCCCGCGTCACGCTTCAAATTTGTAGATCGTGTTCTGGAAAGTGACGGGGGTCGCCTCGTTCAAAAAGCGCGTGACGATGCGCTCTTGTTCGGATCGGGAGCGGTCGAGGGTGTCGGACAGCGCCTCCTGCTCGGGGGGCTCGCGATCGGGGATCGAGTACTTGTGGCCCACGACGAGCCCGGTGCACGGAATCTCCAGCTCGTTCGCGAGCACCACCTCCGGCCCCAGCGTCATGGAGTTGACCTGCGCCCCGAGACGCGGCCAGAGGCGGTTCTCGGCCGGAGTTTTGGAGCGCGGCCCCTGCACGTACGCAAACACGACGTCTTCTGCGATGGAGGCCTGTGCCTGAGCCGCCACGTCACGCACCTGCGCACCCAGGGCCTCGGAAAACATGCCATCGTTTAGCACCAGGTGGCCGTGCTCGTCGGACGGCTCGGTAAACATGGTGCATGCGCTTCCGTCGGGCAGCCGGTTCTCCAGCATGATAAGGTCCTCGACGAGCAGCGGGCGGTAGATGGGCACGTCCGCATCCAGCACGCCCACGGAGCTCGTGACGAGCAGCGCGCCGCAATCGACCTCCTTCAGCGCAGCGGCCTGCGCCCGGTAGTTGATCTGGTTGGGCAGCAGCCGGTGCGGCAGGCCGTGACGGAAGAGCACGTACGCCGGCCGATCGACGTCGGTCACCCGGTGGAGCGTCTGCCGCCCCCAGTCCGTCTCGACCTCGACGGGGTGCAGGTTGAGCTGCTCGGGCAGGGCGTCCTGGAAGGCGCTTCCGAGGATGGCAGCGACGGCGTCGGGCATGGTCGGCTGGATGGATCCGATGAGAAATTAGCGGGTCGTGGCGCCCCGGACGGCGCGCCCCTGCGTGTACCGGATGCGCCCTCGAAGGCTCCGGACCGCCTTACGACGTCTCCTCACGGAGCGCCGTCCAGAAGGCCATCTCGTCGCGCACCCCCACGACGGGGTCGTCCACGAAGGCCTGGCGGGAGTCGTAGGTTTTGAGGATGCCGTCGCGCAGGTGCGCGAGGCGATCGCCCATGAGCAGCGCTTCCTTCAGGTTGTGGGTGACGAAGAGGGCGGTGATCCGGTACGCGGCGGCGAGGCGCTGGAACAGGTCCTGCATCTGCGTGCGGATGGCGGCGTCGAGGTTGGCGAACGGCTCGTCGAGCAACAGCAGCTTCGGCCGCAGGATGACGGCCCGCCCGAAGGCCACCCGCTGCTGCTGGCCGCCCGACAGCTGGTGCGGCCGCTTGTCGGCGTGCGCGGTGAGGCCGAGCACGTCGATCATCGCCTCCACCTCGACGTCGAGGTCGCGGCCCCGGTGGGCACCGAGCGTAAGGCCGAAGGCGATGTTCTCCCGCACGCTCAGGTGCGGAAAGAGCAGCGACTCCTGATAGAGGTACACGGCGCTGCGCTCCCGGGCGGGCACGCCGTCGAGGGACCGGCCGCCGAGCACCACGGTGCCGGCATCCGCGCGCTCCAGCCCGGCGATGAGGCGGAGGAGCGTCGTCTTGCCGCTGCCCGAGCGGCCGAGCACGCTCATCGTCCGATGCGCCGGCAGCCGCAGGTCGACCCCGCGCAGCACGGGCTCGTCGCCGAAGGTCTTCTGCAGGCCGCGCACGGTCAGAAACGCATCGGCCGCCGCCCGTCCGTTGGATGGGTGCATAGTGCTCATTGGTATCGATGGTGTGCGTTGAGTGATCACGCCTCGCCCCCAGCCTGCGTCACGTCGTCCCCAGTCCTTGCCGAAACACGAACCGCTTGTTGACCCAGAGCAGCGCCACGGGCGGCAGCACGAGCAGGCAGCTGGCAAGCGCGGCATAGTACATGTTGGCCTCGCTCACGAAGTCGTACACCTTCAGCGGCAGCGTCTGCACCTTGCCGGCGCCGACGAGGAGCGTAAGCCCGTACTGAAACCAGGAAATCAGGAACGTCTGGAAGAAGCAAATCAGCAGCATGCCGACGGAGACGGGCAGCAGCACGCGCCAGTAGGCCTCGGCCGTCGTCCCGCCCAGCGTGGCGACGAGGTCTTCCATCGCCTTCAGGCGCGCGCTCCAGAACGCGTTGAAGAAGATGATACTGAAGCCGTAGGCGAACATGGTCTGCGCCAGCATCACGCCCGCTACGCTGCCGGCCAGACGCATCCGCAGGAAGAGGTACATGAGGCAGACGCCGAGGATGACGGGCGCCATCACGAAGGGCACGTACGCCAGCACGAGCAGGCGCCGCCGCCACGGGTGGTAGGCGATGAACTTGCCCGTCACGTACCCGGCGGCCGTGGAGGCGATCGCCACGGTGAGCGAGAGGCCGAGCGACAGGCTCAGGCTGGGGCCGAGCGCGCCGGCGCCGGTCAGCATGCGCCCCCAGCGCGCCAGGCTCCACCCCTCCGGCGCCAGCGCGGGAAACGTCCACGGGTCGGCCACGGAGAGCGCCGCCAGGTAGGCGAACGGAACGAGGCACACCGCGGCCAGGAGCGCCGCCACGATCGCCTGCGCTCGGGAGATGGAAGCGGAGGGTGCGTGCATGGTTCAGCAGTTTGGCGATGGACGGTTGGGGGTGGGGATGGGTGCATCCCCCTGCCCCTGGGCATTCACACGTCGTATGCGTCGTGGCCGTAGCGGAAGGCGAGGGCGATGACGACGCCGACGAGGGCGGTGTACAGGAGCGCGATGATGAAGGCCTCCGGCTTGTCGGCGAGGTCGTACAGGCCGTACTTGCGCATGGTGAGCACCGACAGCATCTGTGGCGACTGCTGGTCGAGCAGGAGCGGGATCTCGTACGAGCCGAGCACCGCCACGAACAACAGCAGCACGTTGGTGAAGGCACGCTTCAGCAGGATGGGGACGGCGATGCGATAGAGGCGCTGGCTCCGGCTGGCGCCAAGGGTGGCGGCCAGCTCCATGAGCGACCGCACCCGCTCGCTTTCGTAGATCTGCCCGAACAGCAGCACGAAGAAGGGCACAGCCAGCCCCACGTGCGCCGCGATGATGCCGATGCCCCACGGGTCTTGCACGAGGTCGGGAAACTGCGCGGGCGTGTCGATGAGGCCGAGGGTCAGCGCGACGCGCGCCATCCACCCGGCGCCGGAGAACAGCTGGAAGACGAGGAACGCGGCCACCGTCCCGGGAATGGCCAACGGCAGGTAGATGATCGTCGAGAGCGGTCCCTCCGAGAGCGGGCGGTGCAGGCCGAGCGCCAGCGCCAACGCGAGGCTGATCGCCAGCAGGACCGTCGCCCCGGCGATATAGAGGCTCCATCCGAATGCCCGCCAGATCTCGGCCTCCTGCACGAGCACCTGCCAGTGCGCCCCCGTGAGTCCGTCGCTCAGCAGCCCGACGGCGCCGATGCTGTAGAGCAGCGCGTAGCCCAGGCTGACGGCGATCGGCAGCACGGCGATCGTCACGAACAGCACGAGCCCCACGGCCCCGATGCCGTCCCCTCCGACGAGCCGCCGCAGGCGCTGCGCCGCGGACGCCCTCGCCCCGCCCGCATCCGGCGGTCCGGGCGGCGCCGAGGCACTCGGCGGATGCAGGACCGGTTCGCGCCCCTCGCTCATGGCTCGATAATCTCCGTGCGGAAGTCGTCGTACAGGCGGATCATGTACTCGGGCGCCAGCTCCATCTGCGCGCGATCCTGGATGGCGGATCGCTCCGGTGCGTGCTCGCGCTCGGCGGCCGCTGCGAATCGCGCCGGCCACGGCGGCGGCAGCGCATCGACGTCCAGCACCGTGCCGTCGCCCCACACGTCGGGCCGCAGCTTGCGGTGCTGGGCTTCCGGCGAGAGCAGGAAGTTGATGGCCACGAGCGCGCCCGCTTTGTCGGCGGCGCGCTGGGGGATGCCCCAGTAGTGCGTGTTCTGGATGCTTCCGAACGCGGGCACGTACGCCCGCGAGGTGAGCGGGAAGAGGCCCTGCGCCACCTTGTTGTCCACCTCGCCGTCGTTGTTGCTCATCGTGTAGTCGACCTCCCCGTTCACGTAGAGCTGGTGCAGGCGTGACACGTCGCGCGGGAACGTCGCGCCCTGCTTCCAGAGGTGCGGCTGCAAACGGCGGATGTAATCCCACAGCGCCGCGCTGTGCCGCTCGTAGGTCGCCCCGTCGAACGGCCCGGCGAGCGCGTCGCCGCCGCCCGCGATGTCGATCAGCAGCATCTTGAGGAAGGTCATCCCCGAAAACGAGGCGTCGAACGTAAAGCGGCCGGGATGGGCTTCGACCCAGTCCGCCAGTTCCTCGCGCGTCTGCCACGGGTCGGCTACGCGGGTCGTATCCACGATCAGCGCGAACTGGACGTTGCCCCACGGCGCCTCGTAGCCGTCGATGGGTTGCTGGAAGTCGGTGTGGATGAAGCGGCTGTCGAGGTCGAGGTACCGTCGGTTCGGAAGCGCCTCAACGAACGGGCCATAGAGGGCGTCGATCTGGCGCAGCTGGTAAAACGTCTCGCCGTTGATCCATGTCATGTCGAACTCGCTCTGCGCGGCGCCGGCCTCCCGCTCGGTCATGAGCATCGACACGATCTGGTTGCCCTGCGCCGAGCTGATCTGCAGGTCGATGCCGTAGCGCGCCTGCAGCGTGGAGTCGACATACCCACGCATGTAGTCGTTGACGGACGGGTCGCCCGTCCACATCGCCAGGTTGACGGTCTGGCCCTCGGCCCGCGCTTCGATCTCGTCCCACGTCACCGCAACGAGATCCAGCGGCGGCGGCGCCTCACCGCCGCTGCACCCGGCCCCCAACAGCAGGGCGACGAGCACCCCCGCCCATTCGGTCCATCGTTTCGCTTGCATACACGTGCTGATCTTCAGTGAACGGATGACCGCTCGTAGCGCCGTGCGATCTGTCTGCCCTTCTGCGGGCGCCCGTTCCGCCGGGCCATCAACCTTCAACGCGCAACGCGTAACGCACAACGCTTAAAACTCATACCGCAGGCCGAACTGGAATTGGCGGGGCGGCCCCGCGTTCTTCTCGACGATCTCCGCGCCCGGCGGGCCCACCTGAATCTGGTTGCTCTGCGTGGCGTTGTTGGCGAAGCCGCTCAGGTTTTCCGTGTTCAGAACGTTGAAGATGTCGGCGCGGGCGACGATGCGACCGCCGGACAGCGGAAACGCGTACTGCACGCTGAGGTCGAACGTCTCGGACCACGGCAGGCGGTCGCCGTTGCGCCCGGCGCCGGGCCACCGATCGCCGTTGCCGAGGAAGTCGGCACTGCGCGCCAGGCCGTCGCCGTTCAGGTCGCGCGTGCCGAAGACCGAGGCATCCGGCACCCGGTTGATCGGCTGGCCGCTCTGTAGCAGCGCCGTGAGCGTCACCGACAGCCCTTCGATGGGATACACGGTGCCGACGGCGCTGATGACGTGCGTCCGGTCATTGACCGACGGCCCCCACTCGGCCTCGAAGTTGTTGGCATCCTCGGCCAGGAAGTTGATGTCTTCCGTGTTGTTGCGGCGCTCCGAAAGCGTGTAGCTCAGGCGATAGGAGTACCAATCCTCTGCACGATCCTTCACGAGGTTCACGTTGGCGGCCCAGTAGCGCGCCTCGCCGGCCATCTCCGTCATGATGATGCGCTTCGCCCCGCCAGGCACCACGTCCACCGGGCGCGTTGCGTCGGCCTGTTCCGGTGGGCGAACGAGGTCGGCCGGAGTGCGGTCCGGATCCTGACGAGCCGCCTGCAGCTCCTCCGGCGTGATGTCGAACGGCGCCGGTGCGTTCAGGTCGCGCAGGCGAAAGAGGTTGAACGAACGGGTATGAATCAGATCGACGTAGAACAGCTTGTCGCTGCCAAACTGGCGCTGGACCCCAAGCGAAAACTGATGCGTGAGCGGGTTGTCGTAGCCGTTCGGATTCAGAATGCGCAGCTCGTCGCTCCGGATCTGCTCCCGATTGGCCCGCAGGTCGGCGGGCGAGGGGCCGTCCAGAAAGGGGACGTCGCTCACATTGGCGGTCAGGTTGCCGCGGTGCGTGACGCGGTCGACGTTGGTATCGGAAGGCAGAATGCCCTGGTCCACGAGCGACCGGATCTGCGACCGAAAGCCCTCGGTGTCGGTGCTGAACTGCAGCGCGTCGCTGTAGACGGAATACACGATCTTGTCGTAGAAGATGCCATAGCCCCCTCGCACGCTGCTGCGGCGTCCGAGCGCGTAGTTGAGGCTCAGGCGCGGCGCGAAGTTGTTCCAGTCGCCCGTCGTGGCGCCGCCCTTCGAGAGGCTGTCGTAGTCCCATCGCAGGCCGGCCGTCACATTGAGGTCGGCCACCGGCGAAAACTCGTCCTCCAGGTAGAGCCCCACCAGGTCCTGCCGGGTGCCAAAGGTGGTCGGGCGCAATTCCACGCCGTAGTTGATCACGTCCACCGTGCCGGGCAGGTCTCGCAGATCCGTGGGGCGCAGGTCGGCCGTGAGGTCGCGGCGGGCCAGGGCGCCGAGCTGCGAGTCGTTAAGACGCACGATGTAGTTGCCGTTCGGGTTGCCCCCCCCTTCCAGCGAAAAGTCGGCCGAGAGCACGTCGACCCCCGCCTTCAGGGTGTGGCCGCCCAGCCGGTACGTCAGCTTTTGCTGCACCTGCAGCGTGTTTTCGACACTGTCGAACCGGAAGCCCGGGTCGCCCAGCACGCCCACCGTGGTGCCCTGCGGATTGCGGATGGCCACTTGCGGGCTGTTCCCGAGCGCCGGATCGGCAAAGTTCCAGTTGAAGCGGCTGTACTGGACGTTGCCTTCGTACACCAAGCGTTCTCCGGCGTACGTATTCTGCAGGGCCACGTGCACGCCATCCCGCTCCTGCGTGTTGGCGGCGCTGGCGAAGGTCACGCCCCCACCGAGCGCACCGCCCTGTCGGTCGACGCGCACCCGGTTCACGTTGGCGCGCAGCGTCGATCGCCACACGTCGCTCCATCGATGATCAATCCGTGCGGAGCCGTACGTGAAGTGGTTCTGGCCCTGCACCGTCTCCTGCACCCCAAGTGCCGGGGACTCCAGCAGGTTGTCTTTCCAGTCGGTCGTGTGCTCCAGGTTGACGAAGAAGAAGGTCTGATCCTTTACAATCGGCCCGCCCAGGGTCACGCCGCCCTGCTGACGCTGAAAGCCGTCCTGCACCTGGTTGCCCGACAGGTCGCGCTGCGGCAGCTCCTGGCCGTTCTCGTTGGCAAACTGCCCGTCGAGCGGCGGGCCCGGACGCGTCAGGTAAAAGGCCTCCCCTTCGTACTGATTGCTCCCGGACTTCGTCGTCACGTTGAACACGCCGTTGCCCGTGCGCCCAAACTCGGCCGAGTAGGTGCTCGTCAGCACCGTGATGTCTTTCACCACGCCCGTGGGCACTTCGAACTGCGGCCCGCCCAGGAAATTCTCGTTGTTGTCCATCCCGTCGACCAGGTACTGCGTAAAGAGCCCGTTGGCACCGTTGATGCTCACGTTCGGGGCCTCCGAAAAGAAGCCGGTCGACTGGGTGACGTTCGGGAGGCGGTAGAGCGACTGGGTGAAGTTGCGTCCCTCGACCGGGATGTCCTCCAGCGCCTGCGCGGGCAATGTCGAGGAGACCTCGGCGTTCACCTTGTTGACCTCGGCGATGCCCTGCCCCCCCTCAACCACGACCTCCTCCATCTGCACTTCCTGGATCGGGGGCAGCAAGAGGGTCACGCTCTTGGTGAAGTTCGAGCGGAGCGTCACGTCGCGCGCCTGCGCGGCGTAAAACCGGTCGGTGCCGTCAACGAAGACGCGGTACGCGCCGGACGTCGAGAGGCCGGCCCACTGCACCTTTCCCTTCTCGTTGGTGGAGCGCCGGTCGGCATAGCCGATGCCTTCGTTTTCAACGTGCACCACAATGTTGGGGACGGGTTCGCCGGTGTCGGCGTTCAGCGCGTACACCTCCAGCCCCGATTGCGCATGCGCCGGGTGCCCGGCGACCAGGACGCAGGCCAGAACCAGCCAGAGAGTAGAGTGGACGAGCGGACGAGTGTTTCCAGAGGTATTGTACAGTCGAGACATACGGAAAGGGGGATGGGGAGCGGACGGAGCACCGGACGACCCGCACCACGTCCACAGAACACCTGCACACGCCGCACAGGAATGGGCTCGCCCGATGCTGAGCGGGCACGGTCGAATCGACAACGACGGGTCTCGTCACGGGCTCGGACCCTGAGGGTGTACGCCACTGGGAAGCCGTCCGGTCGACGGGCCCGGCTTCACCAAAACGATCCATTCCTTTCCCGACAGAGAGAGGACCTGTCGGGCACCGGACCGTCCAGACACACGATCGTACGCCCCACGCCTTTCAAGCTGGGCTCAGGCCGCGAGCACAGGCAGGGGCCGATGCGAGGAGACCACGGGCCGGGGAGACGGTGGGGCCCGCGACCGCGAAGGGGTGGCAACCCGCGCGGATCGGAGAGGTGTGCGCCAATTGGTGTGGGCCGACGGACCGAGCACTTCGCGCAACGTGGCAACGAGCGTCGCCGTTCGGACAGAACGCGCTCCGACGAGGGAGACCAGATCGCGGTGGCCGTTGACGTCGTCGCGCGGCGTCAACCACACCGGCGCCGCTGCCTGCTCCACCGCCAGGTGTCGGTCCAGCGCCGATAGCAGGGCCGACGACTGCCACGGCAGGCGGGCGAACGAGGCCCGATCAAACTGCGCGCGGGAAAGCCCGATGAGATAGGTGCCGTCGCGGCCCGGTGTTGGTCCCAGAACGGGCGTGCCCCGAGCCAGGCGGTCGGCCACCCGGCTCCAGTCGACCTCGTGCAGCCGCGGGCAGTCGCTGCCGACGGCGATCACGTAGTCGTAGCCCTGCGCGAAGGCATCGGCGAAGGCGTTGGCGAGGCGCGTCCCGAACCGATCCCCGCGCTGGCGATCGTCGTTGACCTCCAGCACCGGAAAGCCGCTCTGCTCGGCAGCGTTCAGGCTGTGCCGATACAGCGCGTCGGCGACCCGGCGCGACTTGGCGTAGTCCTGCCGCACCAGTTGCTTGTTCTGCCACTCCCGCTCCGGACGGTGGCTGAACAGCAAAACGGCGGTATGTGCGCTCGACTCGGAAATGGCGCTGCGGCGGTGGGGGAAGATCAGAAAGAAGCAGCCCCGTCCACATCGACGGCCTTTGAAGATCGCGCGTCAAAAGGGAGACATGCAAACGGGTCGGGATTGCGTACGCCGTCCGGGCTTGGGCGTTACACGCCTCGTGCAGACGCGTGAGCGTTCGCGGGAATCGGTAACGAGTACAATCCTCTGCAGGGACCTGGCTGACACCGCTTCTTGGACCTGCTCAACCCGTCTGGCAAGCACACCAACAGCTCCACGAGCTGCCACGCCCGCCGTGAGAGGCAACGCTGGGCGATGCACCCGGTTACTCTCCACTGTTCTCCCTGTGGCTTCCAGCAGCGGTTTGCACGAGGCCGCACCTGGCAGCGGCTCAGATCATCCACCTCCACAAGAAGACCACGGTCCAGGACGAGATCGGCCGCACCCACTACGGTCGCTCACGTCGAGATTCTGCGTCACGCCTTGCGGGCTTCGCGACTCCCTGGTGGTCTCTGCAACCCACAAAGCATATAGGCATTTATTTCAAAACTATGCACAAAGTAAAGATCACAATTTAGCATATTAAACAAATCGTGGAAAATACTTGACATTACCCCCCCCGTTACGATACTGAACCCAATGAAAATATCGTCATACGGGACCTTTCATCACCTCTCTCATGATTCCTGCAATTCACTCGCCGCGCCCGCTCCTGCTCCTCGGCTTAACGATTCTGCTCCTGGCCTTCCTCGTGGGAGCCTGCGACCTGAACACAGGTTCGACCCTGGACACCAACGACGACCCAGAATCGTCGATTCCGGAGAACGCGGTGCTGCGCTACGCACCGATGCCAACGGGCTCCTCCCTCCCCTCACCGTCTGAGGTGCCCGTGGAGAACGGAATCGCGAACCCGAACACCCCCAACTCGATCTTTCACGGGAAATCGGAAGACGGCGGTGCCGCGTCTCCGTACGGCTGTTACCTGGCCTCCTGGCCGTCGTCAGACTCGACCCGGTTTCGCAGCATTTACCTGTATTTCCCGGAAGAGATGGTGACGGCGGCGGGAACGGAGACGAAGCGGACGGTCTACCGAGCCGGAGCAACGAACGGTGAGAACTGGATTCGGTATGCCAGTTGCGTGATTCCCAAGGCCCCGGGGGCTCACGCGCTCACCCGCGAGCAGGTGGTTCGTGCCGGGGAGACGGATGCGCTTCGGGAGGCCGTGGCGGCCTCGGAGATGAACGCGACGGCATCGGCGACGCGCAAAGCCTGTCAGACGCTCCAGATCGTGAAGCTCGAACAGTGCGTGGGGGGACCGTGTTGCTCGGGGTGGTACTGCGAATACAGCATCACGTACATCACGATCTGCGACGGAGGTGGGGGC
>Ga0207797_1001541_pt1 | contig 16604 bp, 13 predicted proteins | sample PRCRCaboRojoPR_6_FD_187275 | JGI IMG/M metagenome (GOLD analysis project Ga0207797, IMG submission 187275) | Marine sediment microbial community from Cabo Rojo, Puerto Rico - PR CR 10% Liquid 1 (SPAdes) | ecosystem: Environmental > Aquatic > Marine > Coastal > Sediment | place: Cabo Rojo, Puerto...
CCGAAGGCACGGCTCAACCCCCCGATCTCATCGGCTCCGGCCGGGGGCAGCGAGACGTTGTAATCTCCCCGGGCCAGAACGGTAGCGGATGTATGCAGGGATCGCAAGGGCCGGAGGACAAGCTTTTCCACTCCGTAGCTGTACACCAGGAGCAGAATGCCGAAGATGACAACCAATGCGGCAACCGCGGCCATGACCCAGGTATTGTCCAGAACCTGGGCCGCCTTCAGGTCCACGGCACTGACCACATACCAGCCGAGCTCCGGAATCCAGGTCAAGGCCAGGAGCTGCTTCTTTCCGTCAAGCCTGCCCCAAAGTGTCCCCACGGTTCCCGGCGCGGACCGGGTCCTGTGCATAACCTCCTGCAGCTCCTGGTCTGTTGCCTCTCCAGCCAGCAGACCACTCAGGTGAGACTGCTCCTTGCCGGCCTTGGCTCCGGAACCGAATGCAATCAAGTCCTGATCGGGGTGGGCCTGGATAAGGCCGTCTGCATTCAGGATCATGGGCGTTATTCCCGGCTCTTCGGCGGTAATGAATTCCTCCAGAAACTCGGCTAAGTTCAAACCTGTTCCAGCAAGCCCGATCTTTCGGCCTTCATGCCAAACGATAACATTGAACCAGACCCGGGTCTCTTTAAGATGGACGTCCGGATCTACATTGATGTTAAAGGTATCGAATTCGGCCATCGTCTGAAAAAACCAGGCATCATCCCTGTTATTCGAATCCAGGGAATATCGAGGGGCTTCACTGTATGGCTTCTGCTCATTGTTTGAATAGTATCTTAAGCTTTTGCGGCTGATAACAAAATAGGTATGATTCCGGAAATCTTGCTGAAAGCCCTTGGCTTCCCGGAAGAAAAGAGACTTCTTCCGGGGTGAATCCTCATCCAGAATCCACCGCCGAAGCAGCAAAGAATCTGCAAAGCGTTGAGACAGGGCCAGCTCCCTGGTCACAGGGGCCTTGATCTTCTGGGCGCTGAGCAGCGTGAAGTTTTTCGCAAAGCCGCGGCCCAAATGAGCCCGCCCTGTCTCCAGCATCTGCCATCCAATGAGAACAGTGGGCCCCAGGGCCACGAGGCAGGCCACACCAAGGGCCAGCAAAGATTTGGTCCGCAAACTGAAATTGAAAGAGCGCATACTCATTATCCTTCTAGAATATAAGATACTTAGCAAGAAACGACACGGAATTTATGCCTGAGTCAAGCCCGGGCAGGAATGGTCTGGAGAGACAATGCCCTACTCCCCCTATCGGACAAGATATCCGGTATCTTTACGGGTTGTATCCGGTCTACCCCCGATTGATTCGCGAAGCAGGCCGCTCTTCCAGCCGGGGTAGGCGGTCCTCCATTTTTTAGCCCCGGCTGTGTGTGATGCCGATGCAGGCAGGCTCTGGAGGCCAGAGCGTAATGCTTCGCAATTTCGTGCATTTTCGATAAGGGCTGTACGAAACAACGATCCACCCATACCCGCAGTGAAAATGAAAATCACCGTCCCTCCATTTCTTCCGAGTCCTTGAGAAAGCCCTCTTCTTGACCCATCGGATCGGGTTTTCCGGGTCCTGACCGAATTATCATCGGAATTTCCAGTTTGACATATCGGACGAATGGATATTAGCCTCCACCGCTTATGACGGCCATGAGGAGCTTGCCCGTCTCATCCATCATCGGGAATCCTCGTACAAGCCGTCCATTTCAACGCGCACGGCTCGAGGGTTCCCGCAACCTGAACCCCTCATGCGAAGCAACAACCATGAGGCCTGCGCAAGGAAGGAGACCATCATGAGTGAGTCATACCGCAGCATGTGGGAAAGCCTGGGACTGGATTTGGCTGCCCACGACGCCCTTCTGGAGGTGTTGGGAAAGGCTTACCAGGACATCTACATGGCCCAGGAGCAACGGCCGGAAGGGATGGGATACTTTGATTTCGTGATGAGCGAGGTGCACGGGCTCCGCATCAAGGAGCTCCTCGACGAGAAAGCCGCCGGAAAGAAGGTGGTGGGCTCGTTCTGCGTCTTTGTGCCGGAGGAGATCGTGCGGGCCGTGGACGCTACCCTGGTCGGGCTCTGTACGGGTGCGGACTTCGCCGTGGAGGAGGTGGAAAAGCTCCTGCCCCGGAACACGTGCGCCCTGATCAAGTCCGCCTTCGGGTTCAAGGCCGGCAAGGTGTGTCCCTACATCGAGTCCGCCGACATGATCGTGGGGGAGAACACCTGCGACGGAAAGAAGAAGTCGTACGAGATCCTGGACGACCTCGTGCCCAACCTCTACGTCATGGACCTGCCGCAAACCAAGTCACCGGAGGGCAGGCGGCTGCTCGCGGCCGAGGTTGATCGCTTCAAAACGGCCATGGAGGACCTCTCCGGTGTGGCGTTGGATGTGGAGCGACTGAAAAAGGGGATCGAGATCGTCAACAACAAGCGCAAGGCCATGCATCGCCTTTACGATCTGCGAAAGCACGACCCGGCGCCCATCTCCGGCCTGGATGCGCTTCTCGCCAACCAGGTCTTCTTCTACGACGATCCCCTTCGGTTCACCGAGTCGGTCCACAAGATCTGCGACGAGCTGGAGCGGCGGATCGAACAGGGCCAAGGCGTCTTCCCCAAGGGCGCGCCGAGAGTCCTCCTCTCAGGCTGCCCCATGGCCGTGCCCAACTGGAAGCTCCCCTGGATCATCGAGTCCTCCGGCGCAGTGATCGTGGGAGAGGAGTCCTGCGTGGGGGAGCGGGGCACGAGAAACCTGACCGGAGACTCCGGGGACTCGGTAAAAGGGCTCATGGAGGCCATTGTGGATCGATACGTTCAGATCGACTGTGCCATTTTCACGCCGAACCCGGAGCGGCTCGACCACGTCCAGGAGATGGCCCGGGCCTACAAGGCCGACGGCGTGATCCACTACGGTCTCCAGTTCTGCCAGCCCTACATCACGGAGTCCATGCCCGTGGAGAAGGCCCTGGAGGATGCAGACATCCCCACGCTCCGGATCGAGACCGATTACAGCATGGAGGACGTGGGCCAGCTCAAGACCCGCGTCGAGGCCTTTGTGGAGCAGCTTCGATAGGCAAAGGGAATCCTCTCGTGAGATGTGCCGGCATTGACATCGGGTCCCGAAGCATCGAGCTGGTGGTCGTGGAAGCGGGCCGTGTCCTGGAAAAGCGCCAGGCGGACTCCGGGTTCGACCCGATGGCCCAGGCCCGGGACCTCCTCGACGGCCTGCCCTATGACCGTATCCTGGCCACCGGGTACGGGAGGCATCTCTTCGAGCTCGCTCTGGAGGCCCCGACCGTGACCGAGATCAAGGCCTATGCGGTGGGAGCCGGCCTCCTGTTCCCGAAGGTGCGAACCCTCCTGGACATCGGGGGGCAGGACTCCAAAGCCATTGCCCTTCGCGAGGACGGCCGGGTCAAGAAGTTCGAGATGAACGACCGGTGTGCCGCGGGGACCGGGAAGTTCCTGGAGATCATGGCCCACTCCCTGGGTTACGCGCTGGAGGCGTTCGGGCCGGCCGCATTACAGGCGGAGAAAGAAATCCAGGTGAGCAGCATGTGCACGGTGTTTGCCGAGTCCGAGGTGACCTCCCTGCTGGCCCGGGGCGAAGACAGAAAGGCCATTGCCTCGGGGCTTCATCGATCCGTCGTGCGCCGGGCCTCGGGCATGCTCAAGAGGATCGAGGCCACGGATCCCATCCTCTTTGCCGGTGGGGTGGCGCTCAACCCCTGCATGGTCCGGTACCTGGCCGAGGCCACGGGGAAAGAGATCGTGGTGCCGGAGCAGCCCCAGATGACCGGAGCGCTGGGGGCGGCGATCATGGCGGAGGAAATGCACTCGAAACGTTGAATCGTGGTTTTTTCGGGGGCAAAGGTGCTGGGCGCCCCGCGGACTTCAAATCCGTCGGCCCGGTCTGCAAAACCGGGAGGAGGTTCGATTCCCCTTGCCCCCTCCACGAACCCTGAAAGCGGTACAGATGGCCAAGCATGTCACCCTAGGAATCGCCGGACACGTTGACCACGGAAAAACGAGCCTGGTCAAGGCCCTGACCGGCGTGGACACGGATCGATTGGAAGAGGAAAAGCGGAGGGGCCTCTCCATCGACTCCGGGATCGCAGCCATGGACACGTCTCGCGGGAGCCTCGTTTCTCTCGTGGACGTCCCCGGGCATGTCCACTTCCTCAAGAACACGGTTCGAGGCCTGTGTGCCGTGGATGCTGCGGTGCTGGTTGTGGCGGCCGATGACGGGGTCATGCCCCAGACCATCGAGCACCTGGAGGTGCTCCGCTTCTTCGGCGCCCGGATCGGTGTGGTCGTCCTGACCAAGACCGACCTGGTGGACGAAGAGACCCTGGAGCTGGCCGAGCTGGAGGTTCAGGACACCCTGGAAAAGCGCCTCCGCGAGCAGCCTTCGGTGCTTCCCTTCTCTGCGCGAGGCAGCCGCGGCCTCGACGCCGTCAGGGAAGAGATCGAAGCGCTGGCCGCCGCCCTTCCTCCCAGGGACACCCAGGCCCCTTTCCGGTGCTGGGTCGATCGGGTCAAGGGCTTCCCCGGGTTCGGAACCGTGGTGAGCGGAACGGTCCTCGCCGGAGCGATCGGGGAAAACGAACCGGTCCATCTCCTGCCGATGGGGATCGAAAGCAGGGCGAGGTCTCTCGAATCCCACCACGCCAAGCAGGCCCGACTGGAAGCGGGGCAGAGGGCCGGCATCAACCTGCCAAAAGTCGCGGTCCGCCAGGTCCGCCGGGGGATGCTCCTTGCAGAGCCGGACGTCCTGGAGCCGGGCTACCTGCTGAACGTAGAGATCCGAATGCTCCCAAACGCCCGAAGGCCGGTCCGAAACCGGCAACGGGTGAAGCTGTACCTGGGAACCTCGGTCACCAACACGATGGTGGTCCTCATGGATCGGGAGGACCTGACACAGGGGGAGCAGGGCCTTGCGCAGCTGCGCCTGATGAAGCCCCTGGCCGCCCTTCCGAGGGACCCCTTTGTCATGGCCCTGCTCAACGAGCAGGTGATCATCGGCGGGGGAAGGGTGCTGGAGGTCCCCAAAGAGAAGTTCAGGCCGAAGAAGGCATCCCGGGTTTTGCCGCTCCTCGAGGCGTTGCAGGCCGGAACGATCGATTCCTATTTGGACCGGCTTTTCCGGACGGGGGTCATCAACCGACCCGTGTGTGCCCGGGACATCCGGCTCGAGACGGGCCTCCAGATCGGTGACATCGAGAAAGAGCTCGAATCGAGGCTCCACGCAGGAGAGCTCATCTCCTTTGGCGATGGAGGCGTTTTTCCGAAGGCCCGCTTCGAGGCCTTGAGAGATCAGACCCTGAAGACCGTGGAGACCCTGTTCGCGGAGGATCCCTTGAAGAGGACGGCCGTGCCCGACGAGATTCGAGCGAGGCTGAACCCCCATCTCGATGATCTTCCTTTTCGGCGGATCCTGACCGAGCTGTGCGAAACGGGCAAGCTGGCCCGGCAGGACGGCGGCTTTCAAAGCCCCAACCTCTCGCTCAGGCTTTCTGAGGAGAGAGAGGAGCTGATCGCCATGATCATGGATTATGCCCTACAGTCGGGACTCGTTCCCGTTGGTGCCGGATCCTTTTGCAAGCTCCATCAAGGCAAGTACGACAAAAACGAGGTCCAGCGGCTCCTCGACCATCTGCACGCGGAAAAACGGCTGGTTCGGCTCAACAACCTGCGCTTCATGACGCCCCAGGCCATGGAGGAGATCAAACGCCGGGTGAGATCCCATATCGAGAAGAACGGCAAGCTCGAGATCGCAGATTGTACAGACATCTTCGGATATGGAAGGAACGTGGGCATTCCCGTGCTGGATTACCTGGATGCGGTTGGATTCACCTTGTGGGATGGAAAATGCAGGACGCTCAAGCAGGCTTTGTGAAAAGGGTGGGTCGATTGAACCGTCACCAACGGATGGGTCTGCTCGCTTTTCTGGCGGGTCTCGCAATCCTGTTCAGCCTGCTGTCTCCCCACTTTCCGAGGTGGGAGAACCTGAGCAACGTCCTGCTCCAGTCGGCCGTCCAGATCGTGGTGGCCGTCGGCATGACCCTGGTGGTCGCCGCCCGGGGCATCGACCTCAGTGTGGGGGGGGTCATGGCCCTCAGCGGGATCGTCACGGCCGGCCTCATGAAGGCCCAATGGGCGTGGGGTCTTGCGCTCCTGGCAGGACTGGCTTCGGGGGCGGCCATGGGCGCACTCAACGGGATGGGTGTGGCGCTGCTCGGCATCCACCCCTTCATCGTGACCCTGGGGACGGCCGGCATCTTTCGGGCCGTAGCCCTGATCGCCACCAATGCCCGTCCCATCTATGGGTTTCCCTTGTGCTTTCGAGCCCTGGGCTCCGGCCACTGGGGCCCCCTCCCTTCGAGCGCCCTCATCGCCCTGGCCGCCTCCGGGTTCGGGGCGGTGGTGATCGCCTGGACCCGGTTCGGCACGAATGCGCGGGCGGTGGGGGACCACCCGGAGGCCGCCTACCGGCTGGGGGTCCCCGTTGAACGGACGCGGATCGGGATCTACACCCTCTGCAGCACCTTTGCGGCGCTCGGCGGCATCATCGTCACGGCCAGGCTCAACACGGCCGAGGCCATCGCCGGGATGGGCATCGAGCTCGAGGCGATCGCCGCCGTGGTCATGGGGGGGACCAGCTTTGCGGGGGGAGAAGCGAGCGTTCTGGGGACCCTTCTCGGAGCGCTGATCATCGGTACGCTTGCCAACGGGCTCACCATCATCAACGTGCCCACCTACTACCAGCAGCTCGTGATCGGGGTGGTGTTCATGGCGGCCGTCCTGGCGGACCGCCTGCGCCGCCGATCCCAGCACAACGACTTGTTCGAAACGTAAACACGGAGGTGCAAAGGATGCTTCGATACGAATGGCTCTCTGGTTTGATCCTGCTCTTGGTTTTCTGGACCCTTTCCCTCGTCCCGGGGAGAGCCTCGGCCGAACCCCTGACCCCCTGGGAGAAGGCCCGGGCCGAGACCTTTGCCAAGCTGGGGGAGGTGCCCAAGCCCGACGCGCCCACAAAAATCGGCACGGTGCTGGTCACCCTGTCCAACCCCTTCTGGGTGTCCATGAAGGAGGGCTACGAGAACGCCGCCCGGGAGTTCGGTGTAACGATCGACGTTCAGGCCGCCCCTCAGGAAAACAGTGTGGCCAACCAGCTCAACATCCTGGAAAACATGGTCGCCAAGGATTACGACGCCCTGTGCGCCCACACCATCACGGCCCAGAACCTGATTCCCGCCTTTGTCAAGGCGGCCCGCAAGGGAATCCCCGTGGTGAGCGACAACCGGGTCGATCTCCCCGCAGCCCGTGAGGCCGGCGCCGATCCCATCACCCTCGGGTTGGTGGACTTCTACGGCCAGGGCAGGCTCGGGGCCGAGTACATCGCCCGGGCGCTCTCCGAACAGGGCGGCGGCAAGGTCGCGATCATCGAGGGCCTGCCCGGCGCTCCCCAGAGCGAGGCTCGAACAAGGGGGGCCAAGGACGCCTTCGCGGCCTTTCCCGATGTGGAGATGGTCTCCTCCCAGCCCGGCAACTGGGACCGAGCCAAGGCCTTCAGCGTCACGCAGAACCTGATCCAGGCCCACCCGGACCTCGCGGGCATCCAATGCGCCAACGACATCATGGCCCTGGCCGCGGTGGAGGCGATTGAGGCCGCCGGAAAGAGCGGCCGGATCATGGTGGTGGGCATCGACCTGATCCCGCAGGGCAAGGAGGCCATCCGCGAGGGGCGACTGGCCGGCTCGGTCGCGTTCAGTCCTTTTGTGATCGGGGAGACCGTGGCGCGTGCGGCCATTGCCGCGGCCCAAGGGCTGAAGATCCCCGGGGACCTCGAGGTCGTGAGCGTGCTGGCCACGAAGGACAACATCGACCAGCTGGCGGACTGGAAGTAGTCCGGAGGCGGGTCTTGGACAAGCCGATGCCGGCACACGTGGTCCGCATGGAAGGGATGACCCGGACCTTCGGGGCCAAGACGGCGCTCGACGGGGCCGTCCTGCGTCTCCGCCGTGGCGAGATCCTGGGACTCGTGGGGGACAACGGCGCCGGGAAGTCCACCCTGCTGAAGATCCTCTCGGGTGCGCTCCGGCCCGACGCGGGGAAGATCTTCATTCGGGAGCGACCGGTCGCCATCCCCTCGCCCCGCCGCGCCCGGGATCTGGGCATCGAGATGGTCTACCAGGATCTCGCCCTGTGCGGCAGCATGACCATCTGGGAAAACGTCTTCCTGGGCCGGTACATCACGCGCAACGCGAGGGGACGCTGGTCGCCCTTTCTGGACAAGCGGCGAATGGCGGCAAAGGCTCAGGATGCCCTTCGGGACCTCGGGATCGACCTCGGGGACGTGACCCGTTCCGTCCGAACGCTGTCGGGCGGCGAGCAGCAGGCCGTCGCCCTCTGCCGGTGCATCCTGTTCCGGCCGGACGTCGTGCTCATGGACGAACCCACGGCCAGCATGGCCGAGTGGGAGAAGAACAAGGTCCTGGATCTGGCGCGGACCCTGAAGGCTCAAGGCTCCTGCGTGGTGATGGTGACCCACAACCTGCCGGAGGTTTTTCGCTCGGCGGACCGTGTCCTGGTCCTCAAAGAGGGCCGAAGCGTCTGGTGCGGGCCCCTGGACGGCCTGGATCCCGAGAGGGTTGCGCAGATGATGTTCGTGGGGAAAGCCGAAGCCGCGTCACCCTCCGCGGTGCACGCACCGTTTTCGGGTGGGCAGGCATAGACCCATGGAGCGGACCCGGTGCACCAGCCATCTGGGCGAGTATGCAGCTGCGCTGATCGGCGCGCCAATCGCCGGGTACCTTCACTCGGCTGAGCGCATGGCCGAGGCGCATTTGGAGGCCTTCCGGCTGCTGCGACACGACGGCGTCAGCGTAGGTCCCGACCTCTTCGGTCTGGCCGAGGCCATGGGAGCCGAGCTTCGCTTCTCCGACCGGGACCGCCCGCAGGTCCGGCGGCCTGCAGCGTCGGAGCTTCCACAGGCAGCGGCCCTGCCAGCACCCGACCCCGGGCGGGACGGGCGGCTGCCCCTCTATCTGGAGGCCTTGGAGCGGTTACGGGACGGGCTTCGGGGGCGGGTCCCGGTGGGGAGCGGCATCAGCGGCCCCTTCACCACGGCCTGCTTCCTGCGGGGGACCGAGGCCCTGATGATGGACCTGGAGGCCGATCCGCGCGGGGTGCACACGCTGCTGGACACAGCCACCCAGGGGATCCTCGCCTACATGGAGGCCTGCCTGGAACGGGGCTTCTCCTGCAGCATGGGCGACCCCATGGCGGCCTGCTCCCTCATCGGGCCGGACGGGTTCCGGGCATTCGTCAAGCCTTATCTGGCCCGCATCGCCGCCTGGGTTCGGGAGCGAAGCGGTCGAGGGCCGTCTCTACACATCTGCGGCGACGTCCGGCCCGTGCTGGAGGACATGGCCGAGGCAGGCGTCTCGGGCGTCAAGGTGGACGAGACCGTGGATCTCAACGGGGCCAAGGCCCTTGTGGGGCATCGCCTGGCCCTTTCGGGCAACATTCCCACCCTGGCGGTGCTCCTCAAGGGATCGCCGGACACGGTGAGAGACGCCGCCATGAAAGCCCTGGAGGCCGGGCGGGACAACCCGCAGGGGTTTGTCCTCTCGGCGGGGTGCTCCGTGGCCATGGGGACGCCCATCGAAAACCTGCAAGCCCTGGCCCAGGCGGCCCGGGCAGACCGGAGGGGGAACCCTTGAAGGACAAGGCCCGACCCATGGTGCTGGGGCTGGGCGCCGCGGCCGTGGACGTGGTGCTGGAATGCGACGACCTCCCCCGGGAGGACGGCTTCTCCCGGGTGCGAAGGGAACGGGTCGTTCCGGGAGGGAGCTGTGCCAACATGCTCGCGGGCCTGGCCCGCCTGGGCACACCCTCGGCGCTCGTCGCCCAGATGGGGGATGACGACTACGGAAGGGTCTTTTTGAAAGACCTGGAGGCGAGCGGGGTCTCGGCCGCCCACGTGCTTCTCAAGCCGGAAGGGACGTCCCTCCACACCTTCATCGCAGTGGCGCAGAACGGCGCCCGGTCCATTCTCGCCCACATGGGCGACAGCCTGCTCGCCCTCTCCGAGGACCAGGTGGCCGAATCGTTGCTGGACGGGATCTGCGTGTTCTACACGGACATGCTTCCGTCCAGACCGGCCCTCAAGCTGGCCCGGGCCTGCGCCCTCCGGGAGGTCCCTGTGGTGTTCAACCTTCAGGTGGGACCGGGCTTCATGGCGCTCTGCGGCACCCTTCGGAAGGACATCGAAGAGATGATCTCCCTCTCCCGTGTCTTCGTGACCTTTCGGGGGGCCCTGGAGGAGCTCGCCGGAACGGCCGACCCGGATGAGGCGCTCGACCGGCTGGTGTCGAAACACCCCCTTCCCGACGGCGCGCTCGTCACCCTGGGTCAGGACGGCGCGCGCTGGATCCATGCCGGAGGACGCCTCGAGCAGCCCACCTTTTCCGTAGAGGCCCGGGACACCACGGGGGCCGGGGATGCCTTCTCAGCCGGGCTCATCCAGTCCTTCCTGGTCGAGCGGACCGACCGGCCCGAGGCCCTTGCGTTTGCCTCGGCCTGTGCGGCGCTCAAATGCACCATGCCGGGGCCCCGATTCACCGGAGACCGGCGACAGGTGGCGGCCCTGCTCCCACCGCAGAACGCCTATACATAGAGGAGGTCATGTCTTGACACCCCACGCCCTTCCATCCTCAGTGAACATCGGTGTGCTCATGGCCGATCCCGCGAACGCCTTCTGGACGGACATGGAGGCCTGCTACCGGCGTCTTGCGCCCGCCATGGGCGTCTCCCTCACCGTCGTGTGGCCCGAGCCCGGGCAGGACCCAGTGGCTCAGCGCGATCGCCTGCTGCGCATGCTAAGGGACCCCTTCGACCTTCTCGTGGTCAACCCGCTCACGCCGGATAACCTGGTGCCCGGCATCATCGAGGCGGCTCGAAAGAAAATCCCGGTGTTGGACGTGGGAGCCAAGAGCGATCCCGAACAGCTGCCTCAAGCAGGCACCCGTTATGTCCCGCTTCGAACGGTGGATTTCGAGGAGCAGGGCCGTCTCGGCGGTGAGTTCCTCGTTCGGGCATTGGGTGCCTCCCCCCAGGCGCCCGCCGCGGTGGTGATCCTGGCGGGCCGTGAGGAGGCCGCCCAGTCCAAGGGCCGCTGTCGGGGCGCCGAGCAGGCCTTCTCGGCCCATCCGGGCGCCTTTCGGCTCCTTCGCGAGAGCGGATGCTTCGATCGAACCCAAGGTGAGAAAGCCGCAGCAAGGATCCTCACGGTGCGGTCCGACGTGAAGGGCTTTTTCTGCGCCAACGACCTCATGGCCCTCGGGGTCGCTGATGCGTGCAGGGGGTTGCCGTTGGAGCACAGGCCCCGAATCGTGGGGGTGGACGGGATCCCCGAAGCCGTGGAGGCCGTTCAGAAGGGGCTCCTCTCCGCGACCGTCGCCTTCTCCCGGGAGGAGGTTGCACGAACGGTCCTGAACTCTGCACTTCGCATCCTCTCCGGAGACCCCTTGCCTGAAGGATTTCTCGTGACCAGCCGCGTGATCCCGTCCTGAAGGCGAATGGAACTCCCAATCATTCCCCTGTCTCCCCCCTTGGTGAACACGGATTTTTGTAGTAGGGTCCTCTCTCGAAAGGCTCTTTATGGAGAATCAAGCAATGAGAGAGATCGATAATCAATATATCGTCGATACACAGAACAGAAAAATCGCCGTCCAGATACCGATAGAGACGTTCGCAGAAATCGAATAACTCCTCGAGAACTACGCATTGGTTCAGTTGATGGAGGACAATGATAGCGAGGGAACCCTTGATGTCCAAGATGCAAAGTCCTATTATGCGCAACTGGAAAAGGCTAGATGATCGTTGAACACCGAAAACGCTTCTGAAAGACCCAGCCAAAACCCCCACCCGTGCCAGATCAAAAATCGAAAAGTTCATGTTTGAAACGTTCCGAATGCTGATTCAATCCATGATATCAGCGTCATAGAACAAATGAAGGGATATCCGTCCTTTTATAAGGTTCGATTTGGTTCATACCGAATTGGCCTGAGAATCGAAAAAGACAAGGCTGTGTTTGAACGGGCATTACATCGAAGAGACATCCACAGGCATTTCCCCTGAAACAGTTGAGTTTCCAAGGTGTCAAGACCCACTGCCGGCACATCTCGTTCCGGTTGAACCGGAGCAGGATCCCAGAAACACACCCTTCTCATCTTGAATTCAAAAACAGAATCGTCGATTCCATTTTCGAGGGAAGTGAAAGCGAGAAGCAGATGCGACCGCACCTATCCCTTGGGGTAAGATTGGGGGAAAATGAATCGATATCGGTTGTTCTGGTTGACCGTGCACGAAATGACGGGAAAAGCCTGAAGTGTCTGGGTTTCAGAATTCTGCGAAAAGATTGATTCCAGTCCCCCCTCTCGCACCAATGCTAATAATGACCCGCATGCCATTCTTCTTTCGCCCTGATAGAACATCACGGAGATCGTTCTGCAAAAGAGTCTTCAAGCTCTCTGTGGTTGAATCAGATGGGCGAAGCGCTGATTCATGGGGATGAGGAAAAGAAATTGCAGCGCAAAAGGCTCGACCGGTCACTGGACCAGCCGAGCCTTTTCGAATTGGTTCCTGATTCTTGAATAGGACGCTCTCGCCTGCGGCTATGGCTTTCCGATGTAGGCCTGCGCTGCTCGGGATGCGCCTTCACTCACTCCATGCTAGAAATCGTAGGTGAGTGTCAGATAGAACGCCCTTGCATTGCTCCCTGCGTACTGATTCTCCCCCGACCAGAAGCTGACGAACTCGGAATAGGTCTCATCGGTGAGGTTTTTCACGTCCAGGGAGAGCTTCCAGAGCTCGCCCAGGGTCTGAATCACCTTCAGGTCGATGGTGTCGTACCCTTCGTAGGCGTTCTGGTTGGTGGCGTCGGTGAACCATTTGCCTGCGGCGTCATACCAGCCCCTGACCTCGGTGGTCTCCCAAGGAAGCGTGTACTGGACCCCCACCTTGAAGTGATACTCGGGGACGTTGGTCAGCTCGTTGCCTGCGTTGGGCCCGTTCTCGAACTGCGTGTCGTGGTGGGTGTAGGCGGCAAACAGCTCGAGAGCCTCCAAGGGGCGGACGTTGAGCTCCAGCTCGTGGCCCTTCCGCACGGCGTCGCCTTGGCTGACCCACTCGCCCCGCACAAAGGCGAGGCCGGCTTCCTCCTGGTCGAAGTAGGCGTACCGGAACAGGAGCCAGTCCCAAGGCTGGGCCTTGAACCCGAGCTCCCAGAAGAAGAAGTCCCTTTCATCCGGTGCGTTGGCGGCATACTTGTTGGTGCCGTAGGGAAGTGCAAAGGTGGTGGCCGCATTCCCGTACAAGCTGATCTGCTCGACAGGCGTTACAATCACACCGCCTTTGTAGGTGGTGACATCGTAGTCCTTCATGTCCCTGTGAAGTCCGGTCTCCGAGTTGGTGGTGTCCCCGCTGAACCGGTCGTGGCGAATGCCGCCGAAGAGCCGCAGCAGGGATACGGGCTCGTACATGGCCTTCGCGTAGATCCCGTAGTTGATGAAATCAAAGACCCCGTTGTCTTCATCGCCTGCGACGAGCGTGTCTCTCCGCCTCGCCGTGGTGTTCCAGACCTCTCCTTCGCTCTCGAAGATGCGGTAGTCGAATCCCACGTCCAGCTCGAGGACCTGGTCCGATGCGGGCTTTGCGTCCCAGCCCAGGTTCGTCAAGAAACCGTAGGTCTCGTTTTCCCAGTGGCCTTCCGTTTGTCCGCCTCCCCAGTCCGCGTATCTCGAGTAGGTGTCGTGGATGGTCCAGAGCTTGGCCTCGAGGTCGAGGTCCGTACCCAAAGCCCAGTCGAAGTGCAACGAGCCCTCGGTGAGGTCCTTGTATCCTCCGTCGTCCTCGGAGGTGGGGATGCTCTGCCTGGGGTCCTCCCGCCAGAAGCTTTCGGGCAGGTAGCCGGCCGTTTCCCAGTCCGCGTTGTACACGTGGGTGTGGAGTCCCACCTGGATGTCTTCATGGGGCCGGTAGTACCACTTGCCGTAGGCGTTCTGTCGTTCGCGATGGGCGTCGTCACGCCACCCGTCCGCATCGTAGTACTCCACCGAATAGACCTGATTGAAACGGTTGTCAAAGTGTTCCTTCCCAAGGGTGACATAGGCCTTTTTGTGGTCCCAGCTTCCATAGGAGGTCTTGGCCTTCATGAAATCGCCGCGGGTCCTCGTGTGGAAGTGGAGGATGCCGGCCCGGCTCCAGTTCCCGTACCTCGCGTCGATGGGGCCCTTGATCAGCTCCACCCGGTCCACCTCCTCGGGCGTCAGCTGGTTGAGATCCGGCGCTCCGTCCGCGCTGCCCAAGTGGCTGTTGATGGGGATCCCGTCAATGGTGACCACGGTGTGGTTCCCGTGGCTGTTGTTGTCGTGTCCCCTGAGCGTGAACCCATTGGGAACGCCTCCGTTCCCGTAGTCCCCGATGGAAATGCCGGGAAGCTTCCGTAGGAGCTCCAGCGCGTTGTCCACGTTTTCGTATTTAATCTCGTCAGCGCCCAGGACGTCCACGGAACCGGGCAGGTCGATGTTGTCCGTAACCGACGTTTGTTCCCGGACGTGAACTTCCCCGATGTTCATGAACACCTTGCCCGACCCTGGTTCAAGGGTCTCCTGGCCCTCGTCCCCTGCAAGCGAAGGGGGGGCGGCCCAGAAAAGGGACGCCCACAGCAGGAAAATCCCTGCGCAAAAGCCGTTTCTGAATCGCGTCATGATGCCTCTCCTTTCCATGGGATGGTCGTGTGGCCACACCCCCAGGTGCATCATCGGTCTGCGCGCGGAGACCACCGGCAAAGGACCGCTACGGGCCGAGGAGGGCTCCTGCGGTCTGCGCAGCCCGCACTCTGAAAGGGTGGACTTGGTGAATGATACCCCCCGCCCGGTTGACGGGGGGATAGCGCAGGGGTATAAGGCTGGGGGGAACCCTCACATCGAGGGCCCACCAGGAAGGCAGCCGGCTCACCTTGGCGGGGGATCGGCTGCCTTCCGCCCCTCGAAACACCCATGCTTCGGCTTTGGATTCGCTCGGATCACCCCCTTTCTCCCGACGCCCCCGACGTCAGGTCAGCTCGAACACGATGGTCAGCTCGACCGGCACCTCGCCTTGAAAGTGCCGGAGCGGCGGGACAGGAAACGGGCCCGCGTCCCGGATGGCCTGCAGCGCGGCCTGGTCCAGCAGCCGGTTGTTGGACGACTTGTGGATGCGAACGCCCTGGGGCCTGCCCTCCTTTGAGATCACGAAACGCACCGTGGTCCGGCCCTCCTGGTTCCGCTCTTTTGCGGGTCCCGGGTATCGCTTTTTCTGCTCTATGCGCAGCCGAATGAGGTCGAAGTAGTCCCGCGCCGTGTCGAACTCCCCGCCAGCCGGTTCAACCGGAGGAGCCGGCTGCCAGCGCGCCGCCGGAATGCCGGCCGTTTGCGGGAGATTGGGAACGGGGATCGTCTCCACCAGGCTTTCGGGTGCTTCGGCATCGGCCGGAGCCACCTTCATGGGTTTCAGCGGGGGAAGCGGCCGCACGTCGGTTCGAGGCCTGGAGAGATTCGCGTCCTGCGGCTGCTTCCTGGGCCTGGGACGGGGACGGGGAATGGACCGGGTTTCGGGCTTGGAGACGTCCGCAAGAGACAGCTCGATGACGCTCACTTCACGGGAGCGATACACATCGACCAGGTGGTAGAAAAGCACGGCGTGAACCCCCAGGGAGAAGAGCACGAGTCCCCTGAAAAGCCTGTTGGCCGGTTGTTTCCGCGCATTCACCACCCGCGCCTACCTCTTCTCCTGGATCTCTCCGATGTCCAGGACGCGGTCGCAAACCCGGTTCATCAGGGCCTTGTCGTGACTGACGGCCAGCAAGCCCACGCCGTTCCCCTTCACGTAGGCGATCAGCATGTGCCAGATCTGGGCCTGTGTCAGAGCATCCAGCATGGTGGTGATCTCGTCGGCCACCAGGTAACGGGTCTCTGGTCTCAGGACCCTCGCAATGGCCACGCGCTGGAGCTCGCCGCCCGAGAGCTCGTAAGGCCTTCGCTCGAGCCACGTCCCGTCGACGTGGAAGTGTCGAAAGGCCTCTTGCACCCGAGGCCCCGGCTCTTCGAGGGAATCGCGGATCGACCACCTCGGGTTGAGTGCGGTCTCCGGGTGCTGGAAGACCATCTGGGACGGGCAGTACCCCCGATCCGGCAAGCCGGCCCCGTCGAGGAGCACCTCTCCCTGGGAAGGCGTCAGAAATCCGGTCAGGATCCTGGCCAGCGTGGACTTCCCAAGCCCGCTGAGGCCGGTCAGCCCGACGATCTCGCCGGGGCCCACGGAAAGGGTGGCATTCGAGAGGATCCACGGCAGCTTGCCGCCGTAGCGAAAGGAGACGCTCCTGGCCTCAAGCATGGTGGCACCTCACGAAACCTCCCCGCAGGGAGCGGAAGGGGGGGAGCCCTTCGCTGCACCCCGTGGAGCCTTCCGGACATCGATCCCGGTAGGGACACGCTTCCAGACCCTGACCGGGCGGGGGCTGGTCGCCCGGGACCGGCTCGAAGCCCTTGTTCGGTAGGGCGCGCCAGAGG
>Ga0207797_1001542_pt1 | contig 16587 bp, 14 predicted proteins | sample PRCRCaboRojoPR_6_FD_187275 | JGI IMG/M metagenome (GOLD analysis project Ga0207797, IMG submission 187275) | Marine sediment microbial community from Cabo Rojo, Puerto Rico - PR CR 10% Liquid 1 (SPAdes) | ecosystem: Environmental > Aquatic > Marine > Coastal > Sediment | place: Cabo Rojo, Puerto...
ACTTCCTGAAGCAGGAGCGCGAGGATCGCCGGGACATCCTCGAGCGGATCGGCCGGCAGATCCACCGCGAGGAGATGTCCGACGACGAGTGGGTCCGGATCACGACGCTCGGCTGCTGTCGGGAGGTCGGCCGGGCGGCGTTCATCCTCTCGACGCCGGAGACCCGGGTCCTGATCGACTGCGGCGACAAGCCGGGCGCGGAGGGCGAGGTGCCCTACCTCCAGGTCCCCGAGGCCCTCGGATCCGGCGCCAGCTCGCTCGACGCGGTCGTCCTCACCCACGCCCACCTCGACCACTCGGCGCTGATTCCCCTCCTGTTCAAGTACGGCTACGACGGCCCGATCTACACGACGGAGCCGACCCGCGACCTGATGGGCCTGCTGACGCTCGACTACCTCGACGTCGCCGCCAAGGAGGGCCGGACGCCCCCCTACGAGTCCGAGCAGGTGCGGGAGGCGATCAAGCACACCATCACGATCGAGTACGGCGACGTGACCGACATCGCCCCGGACGTCAAGCTCACCTTCCACAACGCGGGCCACATCCTCGGCAGCGCCATCTCCCACTTCCACGTCGGCGACGGCCTCTACAACGTCGCCTTCTCCGGGGACATCCACTACACCGACACGCGGCTGTTCAACGGCGCCGTCAACGAGTTCCCCCGCGTCGAGACGCTCGTCCTCGAGTCGACCTACGGCGGCCGCAACGACTACCAGACCGACCAGGAGGACTCCGAACGCAAGCTCAAGTCCGTCATCAACCGCACCATCGAGGGCGGCGGGAAGGTCCTCATCCCCGCCTTCGCGGTCGGGCGGTCCCAGGAGATCATGCTCGTCCTCGAGGAGGCCATGCGCGAGGGCGACATCCCCACCGTGCCCGTCCACCTCGACGGGATGATCTGGGAGGCGACGGCCATCCACTCGACCTATCCGGAGTACCTCCGGGACGAGGTGCGCGACCGCATCTTCCACGAGGACGAGAACCCCTTCCTCGCCGAGCAGTTCAACCACATCGACGCCGGCGAGGAGGAGCGCCGCGAGGTCGCCGACGGCGAGCCCGCCATCATCCTCTCGACCTCCGGCATGGTCGAGGGCGGGCCGATCATGTCCTGGCTCGAGCACATCGGCCCGGACCCGGACTCGACGATGACCTTCGTGGGCTACCAGGCCCAGGGCACCCTCGGCCGGCGGATCCAGAACGGCTGGGACGACATCCCGATGGACAACGACAGTCGCCGCGGCCGCGGGCGGGGCGGCACGCTCAGCCTCGAGATGGACGTCGAGACCGTCGACGGCTTCTCCGGCCACGCCGACCGCCAGGGCCTCGAGAACTTCGTGCGCACGATGAATCCCCGCCCCGAGAAGGTCCTCTGCGTCCACGGCGACGAGTCGAGCGTCCAGGACCTCTCCTCGGCGCTGTACCACGAGTTCAACATGCGCACGTTCGCGCCGAAGAACCTCGAGACCTTCCGGTTCGTCTGACTCCGCCCCGCTCTTCACCCGGGTGACTCGCCGATCTCGGCCGGGTCGACCACCTCGCCCGACGCCGGATCAACGCCCACCTGCTCGCACAGGTCGGCCATCGGGCAGGCCTCGGGGTCGTCCAGACAGGCCGGTTGCCGCGCCGTGCAGTACTCCCGGCCGAACTGGATCATCGCGGTGTGCCCGAACCCGCACTTGGACCCCGGCACGTCCCGCTCGAGGTGTGTGCGCACGGCCTCGTGATCGGCCCCCGGCGGGGCGAGACCGAGCCGGCGGGTGATCCGGTGGACGTGGGTGTCGACCGGAAAGACGCCGTCGCGGCCGCCCGCGAACAGCAGCACGCAGTCGGCGGTCTTCGGGCCGACGCCGTTCAGGTCGAGCAGCGCGTCCCTGACCGCGTCGGACGCCTCCTCGGCCACGAACGCGTCGAAGCCCGCCGCCGAGCCGTGGTCCTCCAGGACGCGCCCGGCGACCCGGTTCAGCGTCTCGGCCTTCTGGTTGTACAGTCCCGCCGATCGGATCGTCTCGGCCAGGGTGGCGTGGTCGGCCGCGGCGAGTGCCGTCGCGAGGTCGGCGTCGGCCCCTTCGTAGCGCTCCTGGAGCGCGTCGAAGGCGGGCTGACTCGCGGCGTCGGACGTGTTCTGGCTGAGGATCGTCCGGACGAGCGACTCGAAGGCCGACTGGCCGCCGTAGGTCTTGGTCCAGTACAGCTCCCCAAGGCGGTCGACGACGGCCTCCGCGCGCGTTGCGGGCTCCCCGGCGGCGAAGGTCGCGGCCCGGCCGCCGCCGTCCGTGCCGCCGCTGATGTTGCGCTCGGGCTCGGGGTCCTCGGGCATGCCACCCCCTTCCGGACGGCCGGGGAAAACACCTCCGGGCGTGGCGAGCGTGTGGGCGCGTTTCGACGCTGGGCAGCCCGCTGCCGGGCCCACCCAGAGAGCCCCGGCAGGCTGGACTCGGGGGCCCGCTGCGGTCCTTACGACGCCCGCTGGCGTGCCGCGCCTGCAGTCCCACCGGACCCGTGGCTACGCCGGCCACCAACAGTATCTGCCGGGAGGCATCCGTCGGGCGAGTCGACGGACGGTCTCAGCCTCGGCGACGGGAGCGCCGACCTGCGGCGAGGGCGAGGAGCGTGAGTGCGAGGAGCGCACCGAGCGCACCGAACCCGGGGCCGCTTGCGGCAGTCGTCGTGGCGCCCGCCTCCGCCGCGTCCCCGGGCTCGCCGTCGGGGAGTGCAGTCGTCGCTTCGCCCCCTCCCGGCGGGGACGCCACGGGCCCGTCCGTCCCCGCTGGTGGGGTGGTCGAACGCGCCGGGGTCGGAGTCCGCGCGCTCGCCTCGGTCGAGAGCTCGAGCGTCCGGTTGACCGCGTGCGAGGCCCCGTCGTCGTCGACGACGAGCAACTCGACGGTGTGCGCCCCTGGCGAGTCGAACGAGTGGGTGACGGTCTCGCCCGTGGTGGTGTTTGCCCCGTCGAATATCCAGAGGTAGCGCGAGATCGACCCGTCTGGGTCGGCGGCGTCGCTGGCGTCGAACGTCAGGCGCGTGGCGTTCGCGGTCGCACTGTGGGAGTACTGCGCGGTCGGAGCGACGTTGGGCTCGCGGACGTTGATCGTCCGCGTCTGGTTGGCGGCGTTGCCGCCCTCGTCGGTGACTGTGAGGGTCACGCGGTAGGTACCCCCGCTGTCGTAGCGATGAGCCACCTGCGATCCCCGCCCGGTCGTGCCGTCGCCGAATGCCCACTCGTAGGTCGAGATGGCGCCCTCCAGGTCGCTGGACGCTGACGCGTTGAACCGGACGGGTGCCTCGGTCGTGTGGCTGGCAGCCGTGGTCCCGAAGTGGGCGTCAGGAGGCGTGTCCGTGACCGTTACCCTCCGGACGGCCGTGTCGGTGTTGCCCTCGGTGTCGGTGACCGACAGCTCGACGGTGTAGGTCCCCGGCTGCGAGTAAGCGTGCGTCCTGGTGGGGGAGGTGAGCGCACCCGACCGTGAGCCGTCACCGAAGTCCCACTGGTAGGTGGCGACGCTGCCCACGAGGCTATAGGACGGCTGGCCGTCGAACGCGACCGGCTGGTCGACCCGGGTACGGGACGGACTGACGGTGAGGTTCGAGTCGACGACTTCGACGGACCGGAGGTCGGCGACAGCGTCCGTGACGGCGTCGGAGCTGAACAGGCTGTCCGAGAGGATCAGGTCGTCCTCGTCGGTCGACGCCTCGGTGACGTTCTCCGTCGTTTCGCCGCCGTCGCTCCCGTTGAAGAGCGCGGAGTTCAACGTGGAGCTATCGATCGTGTTGAGGACGGAGGAGGTGTTCACGAGGTCGGCGTGGATGGTCTGGCCGGCCTCGACGCCGGTGAAGCGGTGGGGGAGTTTGCCGGGCGCGTTGAGGACCACCTCGTACTCCTGCCCGATCCACCGGCGGTCGCTCCAGGGCGTCTGCCCGACCAGCGTCCCGTCGACGGTGACGTTCGCGCCGGGCTCCTCGCTCGTGACCGTGAGGGGGTCCGTCAGCTTGACCTGGGTCGCCTCGACGTTCGTGGGCGAGGCAATGCGTTCGCGGTAGGTTGTGTAGTTGTCCTGCCAGACCGTGACCTCCTGCGTGTCCGCGGCGCTGATCGTCACGGTGGTCGTCCCGTGCGTGGACGTGATCGGGACCTCGGTCGGCCCGACGGCGCCGAGGTCGACCGGTACTTCCCCAGCCCAGGGCGTTCGGCCGACCTCCATGCGGTTGAACATGACGTGCGCGTCGGGCGCGTTCGAGCCCACGACCATCGTCTCGACCCTGTCGGTTTCCGGGGTCTCGATCTGGATCGGCTCCGTGAGTGTGTGGACGTACGGTGCGGGGTTCGAATCGCGAATCGCGTCCTTGACGGCGTCGAACGCCGGGCCCCGCTGCACCCACGAGCCCGCCGAGAGGTCGCCCGTGATACAGTCTCCCTGGGTGTTGAAGGTCTCGAAGAGGTCACTTGCCTCCCCGACCAGGGTGACCTGGTAGCAAGACCGGAGAGTGAGCGAGTCGAGCCTGCCGTAGCCGTCCGAACCGGTAAACTCGGACGCCTCGGTCGTGAGCCGCCCCGGGACGTCATTTCCGTGCTCCTCGGCGGCGCTTCCAACGACGTATCTGAACGTCTCGTTATCGCGTCCGGGGAACGAGTGTGCTGCGTACTCCTCCGCCATGTGCGGGAAGACGCCGGGGTGGGAAGCCCACTCCTGGGAGTCTGCGAGCGAGTGTTCTGCTCGGATGGGCCAGCTATCGGTGGTGCCGAGCACGAATACCCCGGGGACGAGCAGTTCGACCGACGCGGACTGCTTCAGCACGGTTAGCGCCTGGCCCCATGGAACGCCCGTTCCGATTGACGCGATAGACGCAGCCATCTTGAGGAACCTCGACGGCGGCTGGTTGAAGCAGATGGGGCGCGAGTCCATCGTGACCTCGATGACGAACCCGGAGGCGTACCCGTCGCCGTCGCGGTCGACCTCGTCGACGACCTCGATGTTCGAGACCGCGCCCCGTCGATCTGAGGGGGAGTAGCCCGGCACCGTCATCTTCAAACAGTCATCGGGGACGCCCGCAACCTGCGGGACGCCGCCGCCCGTTGCTCCCCGCATCGAAGCTCCTGTCCCGCCCAGGCTCGCCGCGTCGTCAGCATCGACATCGAGATTGTTGGTCGAACGGCCCACGTCCGTTCCCGCCCCGACCGCGACACCGCCGAAACCCACGGTCGTGACGACGAGCAGACAGCAGACGACGGCGACACCCCGTCTGAGACGGGGTAGGAGCCCCCGCCCGTTGGTACGCATTATCCTATCAGAACGGAAAACACATTAAAAATTTTTATACTTTGTGCCGGTATCTGGCCCTCCCCGTGGGGCGGCATCTCCGTCCCCGCCCGTGGTCGTCGGTTCGAGGCGTACGCGGCGCCCCGACAGAGCGGTAGGGACGACTCCCCCGAGGCCGCAGCCGACCGGTAGGCGAACTCAGGACTCCACTCGGAGCGTCGTGGTCAGGGGCTCGCTGGCGGCGAGCGCGGCCACGAGGTCGCGGTCGAGATCGGCCGCCGCCGCGTCGGCCTCCACCATGACCGTCCGGTCGTCGACGTAGTCGCTCGTCCGGCAGACCAGGCTGCGCTCGTTCTCGAAGGTCAGCGCCGGATCGCCCCGGCCGGTGACGACTTCGCGGTGCCCGCCGGCCTCGAGCGCGAGTTCGATCGTCGCCGACGCGTCCTGGCAGGCGGCCACGAAGGCGTCCGCGAAATCCGCGGGGACGCGATCGGCCTCGATCCCGAGGATGCAGTCGCCGGCGGGCGTCAGGTAGTCGTCGCTCGTGACCTCGAGCGTGGACTCGTGGGTGGCGGCGACGTGCTCGTGCCCGCGAGCGCGCACGACTTCTTCCATGGACGCCCCGGCGGGACGCTCGCACTTGAGGGGCCGGATCCTCACTCAGGGCTGTTGCTCGTCGACCCGGAACTCGACGTCCGACCCGCTGACGTAGGCCGCCACGCGCACGCCGACCAGGCTGATGAGGATGCTCGCGAGGATGAACAGCGCGAGGTGGGAGCCCGAGGTGAGGGTCAGGCCCTCGATCTCGACCGGCCCGAGGTCCACCCGGGGCACGGTCACGAGGGCGAACACGCCGGAGCGCTCGAGGAAGTAGGCCGTGAAGCCCCGGACGGCCAGGCCGACCGCGATGGCGACGAAGGGCAGGTTGACGTACGCGCCGCCGAGTTCGGTGTCCCGGATGAACTCGTCGAGCAGCCGGCCCGTGCTGGCGGCGAGCGCGGCGGCCGTCAGCCACGGGACGGCCTCGAAGACGAACCGGGCGACGACGATCAGCGCGCCGACTTGCGCCGCCTCCATCCCGGAGGCGCCGAGCACGCCGGCGAACAGCCCGACGAGGGCGAGTCCCCCGGCGACGACGTACGTGACCAGCGAGACCTGCCCCGCGTAGAGCGCCTCCCGGACGTTCCCGGGGAGCGCCGCGATGTAGACGTCCACGCCGAGGCCCTTGTAGAGCAGGAAGGCCCCCACCACCGCGGCGATGGCGCCGATGGCGATCGTGGGGCTCTCCGCGAGGAAGAGCAACACCGGGAAGGCCAGCAACGCCACGCCCAGCGGCACGAGGATCGTCGTCCGGAGCTCCTCGTCGGCGAGGAACTGCTTGAGCAGGTAGTAGGTCGACTCGATGTCCCGCGCCTGGCGGACGACGACGCGATCCACGGCGTCGACCGCCACCCGGCTCTCCACGATCGGGACGAGTCGCTCGTCCTCGGCGCTGTCGACCACGACGATGGCCGACTCCGGCTCGTAGGTCTCGGCGAGCTCGTCGAGCTGTCCGGCGATGTCGCGGTCCGCCCCGATCGACTCCCCGGAGCCGGAGAGGACGGCCGCGATGGCCTCGTCGCCGTCCGCCTCGAGATCTCGGGCGACCCGGATCGTCTCGAGGATCGCGTTCACGCGGCTGTCCTCCGGGTCCGCCACCCCGACCTCCGTCACCAGGTCGGCGACCGCCTCCTCCCCGACGACGGGGAGGCGGTCCTCGCCGAGGGGCTCGCCCCGGTGGAGACAGAGGACCAGCGTGCTCACGAGCGAAGCCTAGCAGTCTGGAGGTAAAAATCCAACCGCAATGTCGCCGGGCGTCAGCGCCGCTCGTTCGTCGGGTGGTCTGCCGACGGTCGGCGGCTTGGCGTTTGTCCAGGTGGAGGCTCTCGCTGCGTTTGGGTCTCCCGGCTCGCGGTTCGCTTCGCTCACCGCTCGCTCATTCAGAGACTCTCGCTGCGCTCGAGTCTCTCACCCCATCCGAAGCCCACCCTCATCCCCACGGAACGTCGCCGCAATCCCCGCGCCGAAGGCGTACGCCAGGCCCTCGGCGCCGCCGCGAAGCCGCTCGGCGAGCCCCCGCTCCGGGCGGAACTCCGCGACGCTGACGGTCGTGTCGAGGACGTCCTCGAGGTGGGCCTCGACGGCCTCGCGATCGCCGAGTTCGTCCACCATCCCCAGTTCGACGGCCTCCTCGCCGAGGTAGACCCTCGCCTCGGTGTCCCGGACGTCTGCCTCCGTCATGCCGATGCCCTCGGACACCCGCTCGACGAAGTTCTCGTACCAGGCGTCCGAGAGGGCCTGGAGGTAGTCGCGCTCGTCGTCCTCGAGGGGCTTGAACGGGGTCAACGCGTCCTTGTACTCGCCGGAGACGATCCGCTCGTAGCTGACGCCGTGGGTCTCCATGAGTTCGGCGACGCGGAGCTGGGCGAACCGCACGCCGATGCTCCCGACGATCGAGCCGTCCCGGGCCCAGAGCTCGTCACAGCCGCTGGCGATCCACATCCCGCCGCTCGCGCACATGTCGTTCGTGTAGGCGATCGTCGGCCCCTCGAAGTCCATGGCCGCTTCGCGGATGTCGTCGGAGGGGACGACCTCCCCGCCGGGGGTGTTCAGCTTGACCAGCAGGGCGTCGACGTGGCGGTCCGCGTCGGCCCGCTCGATCTGCTCGACGATCTCGTCAGCGCCCGGCGTCGTCGGGCTCCGCGGCAGGCCGCTGCTGCCGGTGTCCCGGGTGATCGCCCCCTTGACCGGGACCTCCGCGACGTTGTAATCGGGGAGGAGCGACCCGACGAGCCGGGAGCCGAACTGGAGCCCGGCCCCGACCAGGCCGATGGCGAAGAGGACGCCCAGCAGGTCGGCGACCGACCCGGGGACCTCGAGGAAGGCGAACCAGCCGACGACGGCGGCGACCGCGGCCACGGCGAGGACGATGACGAACCTGGCGATCCTGGTGAGCGTGTCCGAGAGGGACATGGGCGGAACTCCGGCGGGCGGCCTGTTAAAAGTGTGACCGCGACCGTCCCGGCCCGGGCGAGCCTCTCGATCCGGGCGAAACCAACGAATTCCGCCGATTCGAGTGATTTCAGCCGTCGCTTCGACATCTACAGTAACGGCGCGCGGCCGGCGCCGGCGCTGGTCGACGGTCGACTGTCGGGAAAACGCTGTCTCGCCGTGCTCAGAGCAGCCCCGTCTTCTGGAGCTTCATCAGGTCCTCGGTGTCGAGGGTCTCGCCGTCCTTGAACTTCTGGTAGATCTCCTCGGCCTCCTCGCGGGCGGCCTCCTGCTTTTCCTCGCGCTGGGCCTTTTCCTCCTCCTCTTCTTTCTTGTCCAGCTCGCGCAGGCGCTTCTGGACGCGCACGAAGTCCTCGTGGTGGCGGTCGGCGGCCTCCTGGGCCTCCACGAACTCCTCGTGCTTCTCGTCGGCCTCGTCGCGGATCTCGTCGGCCTCGCGGTAGGCCTCGATCATCTGGTTGTGGTGCTTCTGGGCCTCGTCGGCCAGCTCCGTCACCTTCTGGTGGTGGGTCGAGGCCTCCGCGCGGACCTCCTCGGCCTCCTCTTTCAGCCCCTCCAGGTCCTCGTTCTGCTCGAGTTTTTCCTTGCGCTCCTGGAGCTTCTCGCGCTTGTTCTCGATCTTCTCGATGAGTTCGCGCTCGGCGTCGGCCCCGAGGACCTCGGTCTGCTGTTTGAACTCGAGGTCCTCGATCTCGGACTCGAGCTCGTCGACGCTCTTGCCCCGGTCGAGCTTGAGGTCGTTCTTGAGCTGCTCGACCTCGTCGAAGAGCTCGTTTGCCTTCGCGTTGAGCTCGTTGCGCTGTTCCTTGTGCTCCTGGACCTGCTCGTTGAGCTCGTCGCGCTGCTCGCGGTGTTCCTGGGCCTCGTCGACCTTCTCGCGAGTCTTGGCGTTGAGCTCGTCGCGTTTGGACGCGCGCTCGGAGGCGAGCTGGTTCAGCTCGTTCCGTCGGTCCCGGAGCTTGCCGGCGAGCTTGATGAGCTCGCCCTTCGAGTTCTCCTCGAGATCGGTTTCTGTGAGTGCTACGTTTTTGGATCCGTCTATCGATTCTGCCATGGTTGAACCTCGATGCCATCGACGTTGCGGCCGTCGGCAGCGCTCCCCGTCGTAGTTGGCTGACGCCGATAAGGAGTCGTCCCTGTCATGTTGGGCGGTGTGCGATACGTGCCGAAGGCCGCAAACGCGCTGGTGATCCGTCATTTCGTCGGCGACGGGTTAAACATTCCGGTACCGTCGGTCCGTGGGTGGGTCTCACAGGCCGGCACGCACCCACCGCCGGCCGTCACTCGCCCCGGTGGTACTCGTTCGCGACCGAGCCGGCGTCGGTCCGGACCTCGAGCGTCACGGCCTCTCCCGCCGGAAGCTCGATGGGCCCGCCGCGCCAGCGCTCGCCCGCCCCGACGGAGATGGATTCGCTGCCGGACTGCCCGCCCGTCTCCCAGTGCAGTTCGGCCGACAGCGCCGTCGGCAGGTCGTTACACACGACGACCTCGGACGTGCCGCTCTCGGGCGAGACCAGGAACGCCTGGACCGGTTCGAACGCCTGGGCCAGGGCCGACGCGCCCGGTTTCTCCCCGCCGTCGACGTCGTAGACGCCCATGCCGGCGCCGTCGGTGTCCCGGAGGCTGTAGGCGATCGTGCCGACCCCGGCGATCCGGCCGGCCGCGGCGACGGCCTCGAGGACCGACGCCTGGTAGGCGAGGGACTCGTCGTCCCCGTCGACGTGGGCGTCGTACTTCGCCCGGTCGAGGTCCGCGGCGCCGGCTACCTCGCCGGCGCCCGCCGCGCCGGCGCCGAACTCGGCGAGGACCTCGGCCGGGTACCGGTCGAGCAGTGTGGGGGCGTCCGCCGCCGTCGCGTAGTCCCAGCCGGGAAAGAGCCGGCGAGCGGCCGTCCCCGTCCCGGGGTCGCCGACGGCCGGGAAGACGGGCAGCCAGTCGGGGACCGCCTCGCCGACCCGCCCGGCCGGGGCGCCGTCGTAGTCGGTCCGCCAGGCCCGCCAGCGGAGGCGCAGCGAGTCGAGGAAGCCGCTGCCGAGCCCGTCGGCGAAGGCCGCCGTCGGCTCGTCGTGGACGCCGGCGACCGCCAGCGACGGGTGGTGGCGGTAGGTCTCGGCGACGGCCCGCGCCAGGTCGCGGCCGCGGTCCACGTCGAAGGCGCCGGGCCCCGTCAGCGGGAGGTCCTGCCAGACCATGAGTCCGGCCTCGTCGCAGGCCTCGTAGACGGCCGGCGGGAGGACGTGCGCGTGGGCGCGGACGAGGTTGGCGTTGCACGCCGCCGCCCGCTCGACGTCGGCAGGGTCGGCCGTCGTCAGGTTGACGCCCCGGACTGGCACCGGCTCGCCGTTGACGCGGAGGCCGTCGTCGGTCCGCGCGACCGACCGGATGCCCGTCGTGACCGCGTACTCGCTCTCGCCCAGGGAGGCCCGCAGGGTGTACCGGTGTTGCTCGCCGTGCCCCCGCGGCCACCACAGGGCGGGGTCGCGGACGTCGATCGTGTGCTCGACGGTCGTCGCCCCGGGGCCCGCCGTCTCCACCGTCGCCCGCTCCATCGTGCCCCGCGTCGAGAGGTCGCCGGCGGGCTTCAGCGAGTAGGTGATCCGCTCCTCGAGTTGCTCCTCGGCGACGACCGTCGTCCGGACGTGCAACCGCGCGCCCTCGTCGGTCAGCGCCGGGCGGACGGTCACCCGGTCGACGTAGGGGAGGGGGTTCGTCTCGAGGTCGGCCGCCCACCAGATCGCCGGGACGCCGGCCGCCCGCGGGACGCGGTCGGTGTCGTGCAGGCCGCCGAAGCGGTCCCGCGGTGCCTCGCAGGTGACGGCGATGCGGACCTCGTCGGTCGGCCGGAAGGGGATGCGGAGCGGGGCGAAGTAGGCGTCGTGGGAAATCGGCGTCTCGCGGGGACCGAGCACCGACCCCGAGAGCTCGACCGTCGCGTGGGCGTAACACCCGTTCAGGTGGAGCACGGCGACCTCGTCCCCGCCGTCGAGGGGGTCCTCGACCTCGGCGACGTAGCGAACGGCGTCCGCGTCGGCGAACGCCGACGGCCGGCCCGGGACCTCGACCGTCTCGGCGGCACCCGACCCGGCGCCGACCCTCGTCGCGCGCCACTCCTCGAGCATACCTCCGGGGGCGGCCCCCGGTCCCTTAGCCGTTACGCGTACGGCGTCGGACCGCGGGCGGGTCACTTTCAGTTCCGGTCCGGCCCTGGCTGGCTTTGAGGGGGGACCGGCCTGTCGACTCGACCGATGCTCTCGGACATCGGCGTGACCTGCGACGCGGCCGGCTGCGAGCGGGAACTGGCGCCAGGCGACTGTCAGCTGGTCGTGCGCACCGGCGGGGGCGAGCGCCGGGCCTACGAGTGTGCCTGCGGCGCCGTGACGATCACCGTGGCCGGTGGCGCCGTGGACGATCCGCCGATCCGGCCGTAGCGCGATCGGCAGGCGTTTATCCTCGTCGCCGCGACGATCGGTCATGACCGACGAGTCCTGGGTCGCCCTGTTCTCCGGCGGCAAGGACTCCTCGTACGCGCTGTGGCTCGCCATGGAGCGCGGGCTGCCCGTCGACCGGCTCCTGACGGTCCACCCCCGGGGGGACTCCTACCTGTTCCACGTGCCCGCGACCGACCTCGCGAGCCTGGCCGCCGAGAGCATCGGCCTCCCCCTCGTCGACGTCGAGCCGGCCGACTTCGGGGCCGCGGACGCCGTCGACGCCGGTGCCCAGGGCGACGCCGAGCTGGAACCCCTCCGGACCGCCCTCCTCGACCTCGAGGACGAACTCGCCGACGGCGTCACCGGCCTCGTCGTCGGGGCCGTCGAGAGCGCGTTCCAGGCCGATCGGATCGAGCGCCTGGCCGAGGAGCTCGGGATCGACGTCTTCGCCCCGCTCTGGCACCGCGACCCGCCGGCGCTCGCCCGCGAGATGCTCGCGGCCGGCTTCGAGATCCGCGTCGTCCAGGTCGCCGCGGCGGGCCTGGACGAGACCTGGCTCGGGCGGGTGCTCGACGCCGAGGCCCTCGCCGAGCTCGAGGCGCTCCACGCGGAGTACGGCGTCCACGTCCTCGGCGAGGGCGGGGAGTACGAGACGCTGGTCACGGACGGGCCCCACATGTCCCGTCCCATCGAGCTCACTTACGACGTCGAGTGGGACGGCACGCGCGGGCGGCTCCGCGTCGAGGACGCCCGACTGGGCTAGGCCGGCCTACTCGGCGGTCTCGGCGACCCACGTCGCGAGTGGCTCGACGTGCTCGGCCAGATCCCGGCCCCAGGCCGTGAGTTCGTACTCGACGCGGGGCGGCAGTTCCTCGTAGCGCTCCCGGCGGACCAGGCCCTCGGCCTCCAGGTCGTCGAGGCGGCCCGCGATCGTGGAGCTGCTCGCGCCGGGCAGGTGGGCGTCGATCTCGCCGAACCGGATCGTGTCGTGGTTCGCGAGGACGCCCACGAGGTCCAGGGCGTACTTGCGGCCGAGCAGGTCGAACAGGGCGCTGCCGGCGAACCCGCAGGCGCCCTCGCGCACGCAGTCCAGGTCGGTCATGGCCAAAACTTCGGTTTTGGAAGTAATAATACTTTGGCAATCGAAGTAACGGCCGAAACGCTCTCTGGCCGCTCTGTGCGGGCACGCAGGTCCCGAGGTCCTCGACGCTACCGGGGACCGGCCGGTGGCCTCACCCGCCGTTGGCGATGTGGCTGTGCGCGCCGATGAGCGCGCCGGCGAGGTCGAGGTTGGCCACGTGGGTCTCGCGGTCGATGATGGAGTCGTGGACCTCGCAGTCGACGACGGTCGCGTCCGGGAAGATGACCGACGAGTGGACGGTCGAGTGCTCGACCGTGGCGCCGCCCATCACGTGGACGTTCTCGCCGAGGTCGCTGTCCGTGACGGTCGCGTCCTCGGCCACGATGGCGTCGCCGTCGAGGGCCCAGGCGACGGCCTCGAGGTAGCTCTCGGGCGTTCCGATGTCGAACCAGGCCCCGTCGAAGGTGAAGGCGTAGACGTCCCGGCGGTCCTGGAGCCACTGGATGAACCAGCCGGGCTCGTCGGGGTTGTTGCCGCCTTCGAGGTACTCCCCGAAGCGGACGGACTCGGCGGGGAAGGCATAGCAGGCGATCGAGACCAGCGTCGAGGGTGGGTCCTCGGGCTTCTCCTGGAAGTCGACGACGCGGTCCCCCTCGAGGTCGACCAGGCCGTAGGAGCTGGCCTTCTCCCGGGAGCCGACGTCGTAGGCGGCCAGCGTCGGCGCCTCGCGGGCCGCGTAGAAGTCCAGGAACTCGCCGACGTCGAAGCTGATGAGGTTGTCCCCCGCGATGACCAGGAGGTCCTCGTCGCCGATGCCCTCGCGGTCGACCAGCTGGGCCAGCGCCCCGACGACGCCGAACTTCTCGTCCTCGTCGGTCGTGTCCTCGACGCTGAGCTGGGGCTTGGTCAGGCCCGACTCGGCGATGTGGCGCCGGAAGTCCGCCGCGAAGCGCTCGTTCGTGCTCACGTGGACCTCGTCGATCCGGTCGTCGGCCTCGAGTTCGGCCAGGATCCGGTCGATGACGGTCGACTCGCCGACGGGGAGGAGCATCTTGGGCCGGTTGCGCGTGACCGGCCACAGCCGCGTCGCGTATCCGCCGGCGAGGACGACGGCGTTCATGTCTCCACCGTTCGAACGGGCGGGTAAGGACCTTTTCATTCGACGGGGGCGGCCGCCCGGTAACCACTAAGTGACCCGCCCCGGAGTCCCCCTCCATGGAGGACGCGAGTCGGACCACCCGGGAGCGGATCGCGGACCGACTTCGCGAGACGCCGCTCTCGGCGAGCGCGCTCGCCCGGGAGTTCGAGATCGACGCCGGGACGGCGCTGAGTCACGTCCGCCACGTCGCCAGGTCCCTCGAGGGCACCGGGGAGCAACTCCTCGTGGCCCCGCCGCGGTGCAACGACTGCGGGTTCGAGGGCTTCGACGACCCGGCGAACCGCCCGAGTCGCTGCCCCGAGTGCAAGAGCGAGGACGTCTCGGATCCGACCTTCACGGTCGAGCCCGTCGAGTAGGGCCGTCAGTCCTCGTAACACGCCGCCTCGACCCGCTCGGCGTACCGCCGGCGGAGCAGCGACGTGATCGGGCCCCGCTCGAGGTCGATCCCGTCGACGACCCCCACCGGCCTGACCTCCCAGGTCGTGTTCGTGAGGAAGGCCTCGTCGGCGTCCCGGAGCGTGTCCAGGCCGAACCGGCCCGTCTCGACGGGGAAGTCCTCCTCGCGGGCCAGTTCGAGGACGATCTCGCGGGTGATCCCCGGCAGGAGGTCGAGCTCGGCGCTCGGCGTCAGGAGGCGGCCGCCGTCGACCACGAAGAGGTTGCTCGTGGCGCCCTCGAGGACGGTGTCCTCGCCGTCGCGCATGACGGCCTCGTCGGCGGCGAACTCGTCGGTCGCCGCCCGCTGGAGCTCCAGCCTGGCGAGGATGCCGTTGAGGTAGTTCAGCGTCTTGGCGTCGGCGGGTATCGCCGCGTCGGGAATCCGGCGCGTGCGGACGGTCTGGAGGACGGCCGGCTCGTCCCAGACGGGGTCGCCCGCGAGGCCGCCCCGCGGGAGGGACCGCGCGACGACGATCACGGTGGGCGCCGGATCCGGCGCCGGCGTGAGCTTCCCCGCCTGCTCGCCCCGGGTGATCGTCACCCGGACGTAGGCGTCGGCGAGGTCGTTGGCCTCGAGGGTCGCCAGGACGCGATCCTGGAGGGTCGCCGCCGACGGGACGGCGTCGGCGAAGCCGAGCGTCTCGCAGGTCCGCTCGAGCCGTGCCGCGTGGGCCTCCCAGGCGAAGACGCGCCCGCCGTAGGCCCGGAGCGTCTCGAAGGCGCCGTCCCCGTACCGGAGCCCCCGGTCGTGGACGCTGACGGCCGCCTCCTCGGCGGGGACGAGTTCGCCGTTCAGGTGGACGACCCCCTCGCTCATGCGTGGGGGGCGAGGAAGTTCTCGAGGAGTCGCTTCCCGACGTCGGTGAGGATGCTCTCCGGGTGAAACTGCACGCCGACGTGGGGTCGGTCCGCGTGGCGGACGCCCATGACGACGCCGGCCTCGTCCTCCGTGGCGGCGGTCTCGGCGAGCGGGTCGGGCAGGTCCGCGCCGGCCACCGCGAGCGAGTGATAGCGGCCGACGTCGAACTGGTCGGGCAACCCCTCGAAGATGCCCGTGCCGTCGTGGCGGACCGTCGACGCCTTCCCGTGGACGACCGACGGCGCGTGGCCGACGGGCGCGCCGTTTGCCGCACACAGGGCCTGGTGGCCGAGGCAGACGCCCAGCGTCGGGTACCGCCGCTCGGCGAAGAGGGGGATCGAGATGCCGGCGTCGGCGGGCGTCCCGGGACCCGGCGAGACGACGATCGCGTCCGGGTCCATCGCGTCGAGGCCCTCGAGGTCGATCGCGTCGTTCCGGCGGACGAGGACCTCCCCGTCGTCGGGGACGCGGGGCCACCGCTCGCTCGTCACCACCTCGCCGACGTACTGGACGAGGTTGTAGGCGAACGAGTCGTAGTTGTCGACGACCAGCACCCGCATCCGTTCGCCGGAACTCGGTGCCTCAGCGGCTAATACCTGCTGGTGTCGGGCGGAAACTGGGCGAACGACCAGTGGTCCCGGCTACCGCGCCCCGTCAGGGATACCCCCTCGCCGCCCGGTCCGGCCGCCGTCATCTGATTGGACGAATGTCTATAGATATTCCTTATCTCCTATTAGGACAGCGCTTATATTCTCAAATCGCATACGAACGGTCGATGATGCGCCCAACTGTCACCAACTCTGGCAAGCCCATCTACGAGTGTTTCGGCTGTGGCAACCGCGAGCGGGACCCGGAGCGACGCGCCTGCGGCCGCTGTGGCTCGGAGCTGTGCCACCTCGGCCGGGAGCGGGACTGCTGAGCTGGCGAGGGGACGCCCTCACCGGGACCCGGCCTGGTCGATCCAGTCGGCGGCCCGCGATTCGCCGGCCTCCGCGGCCTCGGCGACGGTCGCGGCGTCGCTCCCGGCCAGGTCGGCCACCGTCCGGATGCCGGCCGCCTCCAGCCGCTCGGCGTAGGTCGGGCCGATGCCGTCGATCTCCTGGACCGACGCGGAAGACTCCGTCCCCTCGCTCCCGGACTCGTCACTCGCCCTCGCGGCCGCGTTCGCGGACCGCGGCGCCCGGGGTGTGTCGCTGGGCGCGTCGACGCCCTTCACCGCGCGCTCGGTCTCCGCGGACGGCTCGCGCTCGACCGTCACGTCGGGTTCCGTCGTGCGCGGTGGCTCTCGCGTGCCGTCGAGCCCGAGGATGTCCTTG
>Ga0207797_1001543_pt1 | contig 16580 bp, 9 predicted proteins | sample PRCRCaboRojoPR_6_FD_187275 | JGI IMG/M metagenome (GOLD analysis project Ga0207797, IMG submission 187275) | Marine sediment microbial community from Cabo Rojo, Puerto Rico - PR CR 10% Liquid 1 (SPAdes) | ecosystem: Environmental > Aquatic > Marine > Coastal > Sediment | place: Cabo Rojo, Puerto...
CGAATCATTCTGAATGGAGAACTAGATGGGGAAGCGGTTCAAAAGGAATGGACCGTGGACGACGCCCCCTGGTATCAAGCCCTGTCCTACTGTCTGAGAGCCTTTTTACATTCCGCCGATACCACGATCGAATTCTGGATGATCCGGCCCGACACAATAGATGCCGTCAAATTGCGGGCCGAAAAAGCGGAAGTAGCGTCCGTGAATGTCAATGGTCGATGCTTCGACGCCAGAAAGGTAGAGGTGTGTCGCACCGGTTTTTTGTCGCTCTTCTGGCAGGGTGAGTACTGGTATCGGGTCGAGGACGAGCTCTTTTTGAAATATCGGGGCATCCACGGCCCCCCGGGAACCCCGCCCACCGTGGTGGAAGTCGACTTGGATTCCGGCCCCACTGAAAAAGATTCGGCACCATAGGTTGCCGGAGGAATGGACACCGAACGCCACCACCTGCAGGAAAACAGGAAACCACAGCGTCTCGGGGAAGAAAAGGGTTATATACATTTCGCGCAGAGGCCCAGGGACGCAGAGAAAAAAAGGCCTCAGACGCGGGGAGGAGGCCGGTATAGTGGCTCACCGAAATGTACCGAACATAGCCCCCAAATTTGCATCCTCGATTGCCTGGGGCCGCATTTCCGGTTATAAGGGAACAAACGCTTCTCGCAGGTAAACGGGGTTCATGAAACGGAAGAAGAGACAACAGGATCCGCTTTTTCTCGGGGCACACCTTTCGATCGCGGGAGGGCTGCACCATGCGCCCATAAAGGCCCGGGAATACGAATGTGACGTGCTTCAGATATTCACCAAAAATGCGACGCACTGGAAGGAACGCAACGTTACGGACGAAGAAGCGACGACTTTTTCGCTGGAAGTCGCGAAAAGCGGGGTCAGGTCGGTGTCGGCCCATGCCTCCTATCTGATCAATCTGGCCTCACCGGAGGACGCCGTTTACGAACAGTCCATTTCTGCGCTCCAAAACGAAATGCGCCGTTCCGAGCGTCTCGGCATCGCCTATGTCATCGTTCACCCCGGCGCTCACAAGGGAAAAGGTGAGATCTGGGGTCTGAAGCGCATCGCCAAAGGAATAGAGCGGATATTCACCCAAGTACCGCAGACGAATTGCCTGCTTCTCCTGGAAACTACGGCCGGTCAAGGAACGAACGTGGGGTATCGCTTCGAACATCTGGCCGCTGTCCGCGACCTGGTCGGCGCCGCAGATCGAATCGGCTTTTGTCTGGATACCTCGCATATTTTCTCGGCCGGGTATGACATTCGCACGCGCAAGGCGTACGACCACACCATGGCCGCCTTCGAACGTGCGATCGGTCTCAGCCGGCTCCGGGTCCTCCACTTGAATGACTCCAAGAAGGATTGCGGAAGCCGGGTGGATCGTCACGAACATATCGGCAGGGGGAAAATCGGCATCGAGGCCTTCCGGTTCATCATGAATGATCCCCGACTCCGAGAGGTTCCCAAGATCATCGAAACCCCGAAAAAAGAGGGCGGGATCGACTGGGATCCCAAAAACCTGGCCCTGCTGCGCAGTCTTGTTTCAGCGTAAAGTCAGCAATCGGTAATGCGTTATTTCACCCTAAATCCCCACATGGCAGGCTTGTCGCCCCGAACCTTTTTTGCCAGGTCCTTCAAAGCCCCCTCCAGGGTTTCCTCGATCGTCGGATGGTAGAACGGGAGCTCAAGGAGATCAAACACCGTTTGCCCCTGGGCGATGCTCAGGGCGAGCAGGTGGGCCAGGTGCTCCCCTCGGGGGCCGACCAGTTCGGCGCCCAATATTTGTCCGTTTTCGGGGTCCCCGTATAAGGCGATCATCCCTTGCTCTCTTCCCATAATCCTGGAACGTCCGCCCTTGAAAAGCGCTTTTCCCACAGCCGGATTGGCGTCTGCAATTTCGTCCCAATCCGCCCCGATAGAACAGATATTCGGTTCGCAGAATCCAATCGTCATGGCCGGTTGTCTTATAAATCGAGTTACAGGCTTGTGAACCGCGTTGTATCCCGCCACTTTTCCTTCGAAACTCGCCTCATGCAGGACAGGCCGAAATCCGTTTACATCACCGGCGATAAAGACCGGAAGATCGCCAATCTGCATACTTTCCGGATCGAACGGCGGAATCCCTTTTCCGTCCAATGTCAGTCCCAGACGATCCAGGTGAAGGCTGTCCACATTCGGGATGCCGCCGATGCTGACCAACACCTTTTCCACGGTAACGTCGGCATCACCGGCGACCATGCGAATTCGTGAGCCCTCCTTTTCCAGGTCCACCTGGGACCCAAGATGTATGGAGAATTCCCTCCCGAACGCATCCAGGGCCTTTTCGCTGACCTCGCTGTTCTTCAACCCCCCGATCTTGCCCAGGACATCGAAGCCGGTCACCTTTATCCCCATTCGACTCAAGGCCTGCCCCAGCTCGACACCAATGGCACCCAGTCCTACGATACCGATTCGATCCGGCAATTCCGATTGTTCAAATACATTTTCGTAGGTCCATATATTCTCTTCCAGGCCCTTCCACTGATCCAAAATCAACGGTCGCGTCCCGGTGGCAATAATGACGGCCCCGGCATGAACTTTGTCCGATCCCACCTGTAATACCGTCGGCTCTACAAATTCGGCGTATCCCAACATCAATTTGTCTCTTGACGGCTCCACCAGGTGTTCCACCACCCCCTGGACAAATCCGTCACGCAGTTTTCTCAGGTGATTCAGTACTTCTCTGCTCTCGATCTGGAGCTTGTCCTCGCCGTGAATACCCCGCCCGGGCAGTTCCAGACGGCGGAAATAATCGTTCGCCGTTTGAATCAGCACCTTTGACGGCATACAGCCCACACGGGCACAAGTCGTCCCCAGCTCACCCCCGTTGATCAATAGATAATTGTCCGTGACCTTGCGAACCTCGGCCAAAGCGCTCAGCCCTGCGGTACCCGCCCCTATGATCGCTACGTCAACTTCGTAATCCATACGGCGCTCCTGTTTTACATGAAGCGAGACATTGCGGATCGGATCGCCTCATTCATTGACCGTGCCGCGTTTTCCAGACCGACCTTGACGTCTTTCCATGCCTCTCCGCCGGTCTGCTTGACCTCTTCCAGTTTTTGCTCTGTTTCCCCGCGCTTCGAACGAAGGGTTTCGATCTGCTGTCGGAGGGCTTCCCTACCCTCGGCGTCTGCTTGATCGATCTTGGCCTCCAGCTTGTCGATCTCCGCATTCCATTCATCCAGTTTGGCCTGCATCTTTTTTACATAGGCATCTCTTGATTCGCTCATCACTTCTCCTCCTTGTTGGGGTTTATCAGACATCTACTCCATCATACCGTTCATTTTTCAAATAGACATACGCAAATTCATGTATTTTTGTTGGATATACGAACCCATTGCCTTCAGGACGCCTTATTCAACAACTCCTCAAAGCCGTCTTCGTCCAGAATCTGCACGTTATTATCTTTGGCTTCCTCCAGTTTACTCCCCGATGAATCGCCGGCAACCACGTAGTCCGTTCTTCCCGATACGGACGACGTGGCACGGCCTCCGAGATCCTCCACCCGTCTTTGGGCTTCATCCCGGGTGTATCCTTCCAGTTCACCGGTAAACACGAAGGTCTTCCCGGCCAGCGGCGCTTCCCCCTCCCGTTCTTTCATGGGCCGAACCGCCATCCCTTGGTCAAAAAGTTTCTTCAATACGGCCTGGTTGTCGTTTTCCTGAAAAAATCGTGTCACGCTCTGGGCAATCTCGGGGCCGATTTCCGCGATCTGTTCGACATCCTCTTTCTTCGCTCGTCGAATCGCATCCAGATCTCCGTATGCATCGGCCAGTATCCGTGCCACCCGCTGTCCCACGTGACGAATTCCCAGTGCATACAGAAAACGGTCCAGCCGAGGTTTCTTGGTCCCCTGTATGGCCTGATAGAGCTGTCGGGCCGATTTCTCCGCAAACCCGTCCAGTTTCAACAGATCTTCCACGTCCAGCGTATAAAGGTCCGCCATGCTTTCCACGAGGCCCTTTTCAACCAGATCCTTCGCCGTCTTTTCTCCCAGCCCGGCAATGTTCATTGCGTCCCTCGATGCATAGTGGACGATACGTCCGATCCGTTGCGCCTCACATGTCAGTCCGGCAGGGCACAAATAATAGGCTCCTTCTCTTACCACATGAGCGCCGCACGCGGGGCATTTGTCCGGCATGGAAAACTTTTTTCCGCGCTTTTTGTCTCCGGAATCTTCTACCCGAGCCAGCACTTCAGGGATCACGTCACCGGCACGGACTACCCTTACCCGGTCCCCCGGACGAACGTCTTTTCTGAGAACTTCGTCCTCGTTATGCAACGTCGCCCGGCTCACGGTAACGCCTCCCACGTCCACCGGTTCGAGAAGGGCGACCGGAGTCAGTATCCCGGTACGACCCACCTGCACGACGATCCGTTCCAGGGTCGTAACCTCTTGTTTGGGTGGAAACTTCCAGGCGATCGCCCACCGGGGACTGCGATGTCGTGTTCCCAGCTTCTCTCGAAATGCGTATTCATCGACTTTCAGTACAATGCCGTCAATCTCATACTCAAAGTCATCTCGTTGGTCCGACAGTTTCCGATGGTAGTTTGCAATCTCTTCAAAGGATGAGCACCTTTTGTTGTGCGGGTCCGTCTTGAGGCCCCATTTGGGAAACTTCTCGAGAACCTCCCAGTGGGTGGCAAAGGTCCCGTTCTCCACATAGAGGATGTCGTAAAAGAAGATGTCCAGCGGCTTGTCCGCCACCTTTTTCGGATTCAGGTGTCGCATGGTCCCTGCAGCGGCGTTGCGGGGATTGGCAAAGGGCTCGTCACCATGTTCGAGCCGTTCCTGGTTGAGCTGATGAAAGCCTTGTTTCGGCATAAACACTTCTCCGCGAACGGAAAGAAAATCGGGCAACTCTTCTACTTTGCGGAGTCGGAGGGGAAGGGACCGGATCGTTTTCAGGTTTTCCGACACATCCTCCCCTTGACGTCCGTCGCCTCTCGTGGCGCCGTACTGAAAGAGACCATTCTCAAACACCACCTCTACGGACAGACCGTCGAACTTCGGTTCCGCAATGTAGGTAACTTCCTCCTTGTCTGTATTCCGGCGGATAAAATCGTCAAACTCTCGGACCTCTTTTTCCTCCAGGGCGGCGTTGAGACTCAACATCGGGGCCCGATGGGAGACTTTTTTCAGTTTATCCAGCGGGGGCGCACCCACTTTCTGGGTGGGCGATTGGTCCGATCGCAGGTCGGGGAAGGCCTCTTCCAACGCTTGCAGGCGATGAAAGAGCTTGTCATAGAGGGCATCCGAAATCTTGGGGCTGTTTTTCACATAGTAGAGGTAGTCGTGATATTCGATTCCCTCTCTGAGAGCTTCAACCTCTTCTCGAGCCTCGTCCTTGCTCAGCTTGTCGATCTCCGTAAATGATGTGTCCGGATTTTTTTTAAAGTCCATACAACCTCATTTCCTTTTGAAGAGCGTGAGTAGATCTTCCAGACTTTCGGTATTGACCACGTCTTCTCGCTCCAACCAGCCCCTTCTCGCCTGGTCCACACCGAAACGGATGTAGTCAAGATTCGGAATACGATGGGCATCGGTGGAAATCGCTACCCTGACCCCCACTTCTTTGGCCCGCTTGCAGTATCTCCCGGACAGGTCCAAACGGTCCGGGTGGGCATTGATCTCCAGAAAAACCCCTCGCTCCTTGGCAGCCTTTATCAGCTCTTCCACATCCACGTCATACGGCTCCCGTTCATTGATCAAGCGGCCTGTCGGATGGGCGAATATGTTGAAATATGGATTGTCCATGGCGCGGATGATACGTTCCGTCTGTTTTTTTCTGGAGAGGTTGGTGTTGTAGTGAACGGAACAAACCCGCAAATCGAGTTCCTTCAAGATGTCATCGGGAAGATCCAGCGATCCGTCTTCCAAAATGTCCATTTCGATTCCCTTTAAGAGCCGGATATTTTTGAGCTTCCCATTTAATCGATCAATCGCATCGATCTGCTTCCCCAGGCGCTTGGCATCCAATCCGTGAGCCATACTCACCTTCTTGGAATGATCCGTTATCGCCATATATTGGTAATTGCGTTCTTCTCCGGCGTCGGCCAATTCTTTCAGGTCATGATGTCCGTCCGTTTCCTTGGTATGGACATGAAGATCCCCCTGGATGTCCTTGGTTTCAATCAGTGCGGGAAGCTTTCCCTTTTGCGCGGCTTCCGTCTCACCGGTTCCCTCGCGCAACTCCGGCTCTATGTAAGGAAGGTCCACCTGGGCGTACACTTCTTCTTCCGTCCTTCCGGCCACCCGTTCATCCTTTTTGTTGAACACCCCGTATTCATTGATCTTCAGGTCCCGACCCACCGCCAGCTTGCGAACGGCGATGTTGTGGGCCTTGGATCCGGTGAAATAGTGGAGGGCCGCCCCGTAACTTACTTTCGCCACCACGCGTACGTCCACCTGTAGGCCGGAACGGAGTATGACTGTGGAACGGGTCTTTCCCTTCGATACCACATCGGTGACATCATCGTACGAGACCAACCGCTCCATGAGATTCGCGCCCTTTTTGCAAGTGACGAGGATATCCAGGTCCCCGACCGTCTCTTTTCTTCGCCGAAAACTCCCGGCAATGACGATGTCCTTGACACCCTTCGTCTTTTTCAAATAATCGACCAGAGGTCCCGCCCGTTGTTCGGCTTCGATCAGCTTGATTCGGCGTTCTCCCTGATCCGCCCTGAATTTTTTGACCTCTTCCAGAATTTTCTGTTCCGTCTTTTTACCGAAACCCTTAAGGCCCTTGACCTCTCCACTCTCCGCCGCTTTTTTCAGGTCGTCGATACTGGTAACCCCCAGTTCCTGGTACAAGGCGCTTACCTTTTTCGGGCCAAGCGTGGACAACTTCAAAATCTGGGTCAGTTCCGGGGGGATCTCTTTTTTGAGATCTTCCAACTGGCCGAGCTTTCCCGTATCAACCACTTCCTGGATCTTTCCCGCCAGGTCTTTTCCGATCCCCTGAAGGTCGGACAGATCTTCTCCCCCTTCCAGCATATCGGCAACACTTTGGCCTAAGCCCTCTACGACGCGGGCGGCATCTCGATACGCCCGAACGCGAAAGGCATTGGCCCCCTGGATCTCGAGAAGATCGGCCACCTGGCGAAATACTTCACTGACGTCGCTATTGTGAATCGGCACCGCTTACCCTCTCTGTCTTACGTTCCCCTGCATTCCTCACAGAATCGGGTTTTATCCAATTCTACGAACAAATGGTCCACTCCATACATAGGGTGAATCCCCCATTTTCGTCCCATAAAACCCGAGTAAATAACCCGTGAATACTCGATTCACCCTATTTACGATTGACCTCCACCCCGATAATGTGAATGGCTAGAAAGGAGATGGTATTGTGTTATTCGTCCATATCTTCATGGCCCTTATTTTTGCGCTCATCTTTACGGCCATTGTCGTCGGCGGCTTCCGGCAAAGGGGACCCTGGGCAAGCCTGGCGATGTTCTTCATTGTCCTTTTTCTCGCCACCTGGGCGGGGGGCATATGGATTCATCCCATCGGCCGCCCCCTATGGGGAACATACTGGCTTCCCTTTCTTGCCGTCGGCTTGATCGTAGCCCTCTTGTTGGCCGCCGTCGCTCCCATCGAGGGCGAGGAATCGACCGTCAAGCTCATCGATCAAAAAAAGAGAGAGAAAGAAAAGCGCAGAGTCATGGGCGTTCTCGGCGGTTTTTTCTGGGCCTTGATCATTGTCCTCATCGCTGCCATCATCGCCCGGTACATCATCGACGGAACGGGTTGGATCAGCTAGGAGCCAAACGATCGATCAACCAGAGCGAAAATGACATTTTCCCACAGGCTCCCAGGATAGTGTCTCAACGACAGCTTTACCTTTCCCGTCATCCCGGACTCGATAAGCCTGCCTTGGAAAGTTTTCATCCGGGGGCATCCCGTCGTTTTTCTGGATTCCCCGGGTCAAGCCGGGGAATGACTATTTCCCGCTTTTACTTGCTATTGTGAAGTAATACCTGAATTTTGCACGAGTTGGAGGCTTTCAGCTGCAAGGCACTTCACCTTACTTTCTATCTCTGAACTGACAATAGATTTGACCGATGATCAACGGTACGATGCTGAGTCCCACAATCAGGGCCATTCCGGTGTGACCGGGATAGGACAGGTCCAGGGCCAGGGAAAGTCCGGGCAAAAAGAGCGCCAGCAACAGGAGGCCGGTACACAAGACCAGGGCGCCCCAAACAAAGGGATTGCGGGTGACGTCGTTGCGGATCAACCCCGAACCACGATCGCGCATGTTAAAGACGTGCCAGAGCCGGGCAAAGGCCAGGGTCAGGAAGGAAATCGTAACCGCCTGATTTGTCGGCAGTTGCAACCGGTTCAATGCCGCCCAAAAGGCAGTCAGTACGGCAGTGCTGATGACAATGCCGTAGATTACGATCGCTGCCCAATGTCGCCGAGCGACAATCGGTTCTTTCGGGTCACGAGGCGGGAGCAACATCTTGGAAGGATCTCCTTTTCCCACCCCCAGAGCGAGCGCCGGAAAAACATCCCCGATCATGTTTAAATAGAGGATTTGTAACGGAAGTAAGGGCAACGGAGCCCCTACCAGCAATGCAAACACGACGATCATGATCTCGCTCACGTTTCCGGAAAGCAGATAGAGAATGAATTTCCGCAGATTGTCAAAAATGGCTCGTCCCTGCTCGATGGCAACCAATATAGTGGCAAAAGCGTCATCTTTGAGTACCATGTCGGCGGCTTCAACGGCCACCTGGGTTCCCCGGCCCCCCATGGCCACCCCGATGTCGGCCTTTTGCAGAGCCGGCGCATCATTGATACCGTCCCCTGTCATGGCCACTACGGATCCACTCTTCTGGTGCAGCGTAATCAGATCGAGCTTTTGTTCAGGGGTAACCCGGGCAAAGATGTTTGCCCGCATCAGCCGTTTGCGTCCATCCTTGTCCAATCGGTCACCAAACTTCAGTTGGTTTCCGGGAATCACCAAGGGATCTTCCTTTTCAACCAGTCCCACCTGAACGGCGATATTTTTGGCTGTGATCGCTTGATCACCGGTCACCATCACCACCCGAATCCCGGCCTTGGCACATCGAGCGATCGATTGGGGAACTTCTTCCCGGGGTGGATCGAGGAAACCGACCAAACCGATGAACCGAAGCCCCTTGTATGGCTCGGCATTTTCATCGTCCTCGTCTTTTTCTGCCACCGCGAGCACGCGAAGCCCTTCCTCCGCCATTTCGGTATTTTTGGTCCGCCACCAATCCCGCACCTCCTCGTTCAACTCCTTCTTTCCATCAGCAGTCTCAATGTGGGAAGACACCTCCAGGACCGCTTCCGGAGCACCTTTGACGGCCACCTGGTAACGGTCGTCCCTTTTGTGGAATGTGGCCATCATCTTCGTCGCCGGGTCAAACGCCTCCTCCCGCACCTCCGGCAAGTCCTCCAGCAGTTCCTTTCGTTCCTTACCGGCCCACCGACCGAGGGCGAGAAGAGCCACTTCCATCGGATCCCCCACCCCTTGCACCCCGTCATTGTCGCTCTCTTCATTCAGTGCGGCGTTGTTGCACAAGACACCGATTGTGATCGCCGTTTCCAGCCGATCGCCAGAGGCATCCGAATCGCGCTGCTCCCCGGTCACCGCATACTTCTCGGCACTTTCAGGATCCGATTCGGCCATCAGTATTTGGGTCACTGTCATCCGGTTTTCCGTCAAGGTCCCCGTTTTGTCGACACAGATGACATTGGTCGCCCCCAGGGTTTCCACTGCAGAAAGCTGGTTCACCAGGGCATTGTGGGCGGCCATGCGCCACATTCCCCGGGCCAGGGCGATTGTGGCCACGATGGGCAGTCCTTCCGGAATGGCCGCCACTGCCAGGGCAATCGCCGTTTCCACTATCGTGAAGAGATCTCTGCCCATGAATAGACCAACCAGGATGACCGCGAAGGCGATTGCCAGGGTAATCCAGACCAGGCTCCTTCCCAGACGGTTCAACCGTTTTTCCAGAGGGCTGACCTCTTCCGTCGCCTCCTCGGTAAGCTCGGAAATCCGACCCAACTCGGTTTTCATCCCCGTGGCTACCACCAGGCCTTCTCCGGTTCCCCCGGTAACAGCAGTACCCTTGAAGAGCATATTTTTCCGGTCCGCGAGTTCGGTGGTCTCTTCGAGCGCGTCCGTTTCTTTACCCACGGGAACCGATTCCCCGGTCAGGGCCGACTCATCCGCCCGAAGGCGAGATGCCTCCGTCAGTCGGAGATCTGCGGTCACCACATCTCCGCCATCCAGCACGATCACGTCTCCAGGTACAAGCTCGATGGCGGCCACTTCCTGTATCTGGCCGCCCCGGCGGACTTTGGCGGTAATCCGCGTCATCCGGTGGAGTGCTTCCATGGACCGTACCGCCCGGAGTTCGGTTATGAAGCCGATCGCACCATTCAGCAGGATTGCAATGACGATGGATATGCCTTCCAACCACTGCCCAAAGGAAAAGGAAAGAACAGCCGCTACGACCAGAAGCAGGATGATGAGGCTCTTTACCTGATCGACCAGAATGGCCCAGGCGGATCGCCGTTTGGTCTCTTTGAGCCGATTTGAACCATATCTCTTCCGTCTCTGTTTGACCTCATCGGCATTCAGCCCGCTTTCCAGCTGGACATTCAGGTCACCGGCCACCTCTTCTACCGAACGACTCCACGGTTTTTCAGGAAGATGTCCCAGGGATTTTGTTTTGTTTTTATGAGATTCCGATGGCATACGAAGTTTCAATCAAGGAGAAGAAAATTGTGTGTGCAGGTGTGGCTACGAATCGCTCCCGCGACGAAACAGTCGCGTCGAAAAACGGTAAAAAGGACGATCTCTCCTTCGATCCCTTTACCCTTTTGCGGCCACCTCCTCTTCGGTTTTTGCAATCATCTTTTTGGTCTCTACGACACTGTCGGGATTCAGGGAAATAGAGTCGATTCCCGCTTCCACCAAAAATGCGGCAAACTCGGGATAGTCGCTGGGCGCCTGCCCGCAGATTCCGACCTTGCAATCGTTCTGGTGCGCCACCGCGATCACGCTGCTGATTTGTCGCTTCACGGCATCGTTTCGTTCATCGAATATGTGGGCAAGGAGAGAAGAATCCCGGTCCACCCCCAGGACCAACTGGGTCAAGTCATTCGACCCGATGGAGAAGCCGTCGAAACGTTGTGCGAACTGATCGGCCAGGGTGACATTGGAAGGAATCTCACACATGACATAGACTTCCAGGCCCTTTTCGCCGCGCTGTAGACCGTTTTCTTCGAGGACCTCGATCACCTTGTCCGCCTCATCGATGGTACGGCAAAAGGGAATCATGATCAGCACGTTGCTGAGACCGATCTCATCTCGAACCCGCCGTATCGCCTGACATTCCAGGGCGAACCCCTCTCGGTAATGATCGCTGTAGTATCGCGAAGCACCACGGAACCCCAGCATTGGATTGTTTTCGTGAGGCTCGAATTCAGCACCACCGATGAGATCGGCATATTCATTGGTTTTGAAGTCACTCATTCGAACGATCACCGGGTGGGGGTATTGAGAAGCAGCAATCTTTGCGATCCCCCGGGCGAGATGATCGACAAAATACTCCGTTCGGCTGGAATAGCCCCGGGTAAGCTCGTCGATTTTCTGCTTGGCCTTCTGGTTTTCCAGTGTATCGAACCGAACCAACGCCATGGGATGTACCTGAATGATGTTGTTGATAATGAATTCCATTCTCGCCAGACCGATCCCCTCACAGGGCAGTTGCCACCAGCTAAAAGCCGCGGCCGGGCTGGCGATATTCAACATAATTCGCGTTTTCGTGTCAGGGACATCTCCCAGTCCCTGCTCCGTGGTTTCAAAGTCTAGGATGCCCTCATAGACATACCCCTGGTCACCTTCCGCACAGGAAAGGGTGATTTCCTGACCTGTTTTCAGCACCCGGGTCCCGTCATCTGTACCCACAATGGCGGGAATTCCCAATTCTCGGCTTACAATGGCCGCATGACAGGTCCGACCCCCGTGGTCCGTGATGATGCCGGCGGCCCGTTTCATAATCGGCACCCAATCGGGATCGGTCATCTCCGTAACGAGGATGGTGTTGTCTTCGAACTGGTCGATATCCTCCGCGTTCTTGATCATACAGGCCTTTGCGGCAACGATGGAGCTTCCGATACTGATACCGGAAAGGAGTCTTTTACCTTCTTCCTTGAGCACGTAACTTTTCAGTGTTCCAGCCTTCTTCTGGGACTGCACGGTTTCCGGGCGGGCCTGGACGATATACAGGCTGTCCTCCTGACCGTCCTTTGCCCATTCAATGTCCATGGGCATATCATAATGTTTTTCGATTTTCTGTGCCCACCTGGCCAGCTGGAGCACCTCTTCGTCTTCCAGAACATAGCGGTTTCGCAGATCGTTCGGCGTCTCGATATTTTTCGTCTTTGCGCCTTCATCTTCCGTGTAAATCATCTGCTTTTCTTTGCTCCCCAAGACCTTGTCTACAATGGGCCGAACTTCCGACTTCTCCAGCAAGGGTTTAAATACCTTATATTCATCGGGGGTGACCGTTCCCTGGACGACGTTTTCCCCCAGACCCCAGGCGGCGTTTATCACCACGACTCCCGGAAAACCGGTTTCCGTATCGATGGAAAACATGACGCCCGATCCGGCCTTGTCGGATCGCACCATCTTCTGGACTCCGACCGACAGTGCGACCTCCATATGATCAAATCCCTTTTCCTGTCGATAGGAAATGGCCCGGTCCGTAAAGAGAGAGGCGTAGCACCGCCGACAGGCGTCGAGCAGTTCGTCCTCTCCGGAAACATTGAGGTACGTTTCCTGTTGTCCCGCAAAACTGGCCGAGGGCAAATCCTCCGCCGTAGCACTGCTCCGTACGGCTACGTCCACGTTGTCCCTGTCGTATCGGGCGGACAAGCGCTGATAGGCATCACGGATCGCCTCTTCGATGTCCTTGGGAAAATCGCACGTCACAAAGAGGTCCCTGAGCTGTTTTCCCACCTCATGTATGCGTTTCTTTCCACTGCTCAGATCATCGACGGCGTCTCGGATCTTTTCCTTGAGGCCGTTTTCTTTTAGAAAGGCCCAGTAGGCGCTCGATGTCGTTGCGAAGCCTTCGGGAACTTGAATCCCTTCCTCTTTCAAGGAGCTCACCATCTCCCCCAGGGAAGCGTTTTTCCCGCCGACGTCTGCAACATCTTCCTTTCCAAGATCTTCAAACCATCTTACGTAGTCCTTTTGTGTCGACATGATTCCTCCTCCATTGAGATCGAAATGAGCGTGGGACGACTCCAATCTTTCCCGTGCTAAAGGGTAAACGTAGCCGAATCTCGGCCGTACAGTTCCTTTACTTCTTCTTGATAGCCGATATGTATCGGATGCTCTTTGGCCCGAAGTGCGGAAACCTTCAGTTGGTCGCAGGTGATGTGGACATCGAGAAAATATCCGCGATATCGAATCTCGAGCCGCAGCTCACTCAGCTCTTCTGGAAGGCACGGATTAAACCACAAGACGTCTTCCCGAACTTCCACGCCCGTGTAGCCTCGCTGCAACTGATCCACCGTACCCGCCATGGCGCCTAAATGGATTCCTTCAGGGGTGGTGCCGCCCTGGATATCGGCGACATCGCTGCACAGGGCCTCATTAAAGAGTTCCCATGACTTGCCCCGCTGTTTCCGGGTCAGCACCCACGAGTGAACCACCCGACTCAATGTCGATCCGTGACTGGTTCGACTCAAGTAGTAATCGATGTTATTGGGAATGGTTTCGTATTCAAAGGTATATCCGAGTTTTTTGAAGATTGTGCTCAGTTCTTCCGCAGAAAGTAGATAGAAAAGCATCAATACGTCTGCCTGTTTGGAGACCTTGTACCGATTGGGCGTGTCGTTTTCCGCTTCCAGGATTCTGTCCAGCCGCTGAATGTCCTTATATTTTTCCTTGTAGCCTTCCCAGTCGAACTCTTCCAGTGTCTCATAGCCGTCAAACTGGCTGATGATTCCATCACCGTGAAAGGGGACATACATCCTTCGGGTAATGTCTCTCCATCGACCGATTTCCTCCTTACCGAGATCGAGTCTCACCGTCAGGTGATCGGCGACATCTTCCGGCAGGATGTCCAAAAACTCCATGGCCCTTTCAATGACCCACACCGCCATGACATTCGTATAGGCATTGTTGTTCAATCCTCGTTCCTTGGTTCCCGGATAGTCGTCGTGGTATTCATCGGGTCCCATGACCCCTCGAATCTCATACCGGTCCGTCTCTTTGTTGTAACTCGCCAGACTGGACCAGAAGCGGGCGATTTCCAAAATCATCTCGGCGCCATAGAACGAAATGAACTCGGTATCCCGCGTCACCTGGTAATATTGGTGGATATTGTAGGCGATCCCAGAATTGACGTGGCGCTGCAGATTGCTGTTATCGGGATTCCAGCGTCCGGAACGAGGGTTGAGGTGGAGGGTCTGGGTTTCTTCCCGACCGTTACTGCCGCTTTGCCATGGAAACATCGCCCCCGAACAGCCGGCCTGTGTGGCGGCATGTCGGGCTTCTTCGAGCCTTCGGTAGCGGTACATCAAGAGCTTCCGTGTGATCTCCGGCAGCCGTAGGTTGAGAAAAGGGAAAATGAAAAGCTCATCCCAGAAGATATGTCCCCTGTACGCCTCTCCATGCCATCCCCGGGAGGGAATGCCCACATCAAGATCCATGGTCACCGTATTGAGACACGCCGTCTGGAGCAGGTGAAACGTGTGCAGATGGAGGATCCTGGTGATTCGTGCGCCCCGCTTGGGGTCCCCGTCGGTGAACTGCATGTCGAATCGATGCCAAAGGCGTTTCCAGGCTTCCGCGTGCTCTGTAAAAAGCGTATCATAATCTCCCGCCCGCGTGACTTTCTTGCAGGCTTCAAAAGCGACCTCGCTGATGGCCGGATCTCGGGACGTAAAGAGGCTCGCTACCTTTTCGACTTTGACCGTTTCCTTTTGATTGACTTCCGTCTCCAACAACTGACAGATGTAACCGGTCTCCTCCATGGTCGTCCGCTCGGAACTCAGCAGATCGCCATTCCGATAGACTTCCGTTCGGGCCGCTTCGGCAATTCCCAGTCGGGATTGATTGGTCTGCATCCGTAAACAGATAATGTCCTCAGCATGATGATGTGTGTCAATCGGTCGAAGATGTCTACTGTTCAAGTCCCGATACCGGACAACCCCGTCATTGATGAGCCGGCCGTCGAGGGCCGTTCGGAATTGCACCCGCCCCGACCAGTTTTCCGGATGCAAGGTCAACTTTTCAGCCGCCAGATGCGGGTTTGCCATGCTCACGATGCGTGAGCTGGTCACCCGGGTTATGCGATCCTCGCCGTCCTGGAAACGAAAATCCCGTATCAACACACCCTGTTTTAAATCGAGCTTTTGTTCATACTCCAGCAATTCAACGTTTCTCAGATTGAACCAACCCCCGTATTCGATGCGGAATGAAAGGCAGAGCCAGTTGGGCATGTTGACGAGATCTTCGTTTTCAATTACCTTGCCGGCAATTTCGGTCTTTGCCCGATTGTATCCGCCGGGGAGATAGGTACCCGGATAGTGGACCTCGTCCGCCGACGCCTCGGCGGCGGCGCCGCGGGTGCAGAAATATCCATTTCCGAGCGTACACAAGGCTTCCCTCAGCTTTTCCTGTTTCGGATCGAATCCCTCGTACGAAACCGTCCATATATTCATGACCGATCTCCTTTCAGACGCTCGGAAAGCTGTTCCAACAGTTGCCGCACTTCTTCCGTGTCGGCCAACACGTATTTTGCAAAGGTGAGCTTGGGAGACCCGCTGTGAACCACAATACCGATGCCGTCTTCCGCAAGCACCTCAAAGGCGTCTTCGTCCGTGGTGTCATCTCCTATGTATACGGCGAGGCTTCGGTCCGGCTTCAGTCCCAGCGTATTCATCATCCAGAGCAATGCCTTGCCCTTGTTCCATTCGACGTCCGGTTGCAGTTCCAATACCTTCTTACCCGTTCCCGTCCGGAGTACGGTGTGTGCTTCTCCGACCTGCTTTACGGCGTCGGCTACCAACGGCACCTGGGTTTCCCCGACCCGGCGATAATGGACGGCAATGGAAAAACGTTTTCGTTCGACTTCGGCACCTGAGATCCCTTGTAGCTTTTTTCGCAAGGCACTTTCCGCTTTATCCAGCGCAGGCAATGCATCGGTGGCCCGGTCATGCTCAAATTTCACCCCATCGGGCCCCAGGATGTCGAATCCGTGACTACCGGCGTAAAAGAGATTCTCTATGTTCACCCGGTCTCGCACGTCCTGAAGGTCCCGCCCACTGACGATGGCCACCGTCTCTGTTGACGCCAGCTGCGTCAATGTCTGTCGCATTTCTTCCGACAATACCGCCTGTTCGGGCCGTTCCACGATGGGCGTCAAGGTGCCGTCATAATCCAGAAAAAACGCCCGTTGTCGGTCCGTGAGCCGTTCCAGAACCTCTTTCACTCGCTCCGGCGCGGACGGAAGCCACGATGTCAATTGCT
>Ga0207797_1001544_pt1 | contig 16578 bp, 18 predicted proteins | sample PRCRCaboRojoPR_6_FD_187275 | JGI IMG/M metagenome (GOLD analysis project Ga0207797, IMG submission 187275) | Marine sediment microbial community from Cabo Rojo, Puerto Rico - PR CR 10% Liquid 1 (SPAdes) | ecosystem: Environmental > Aquatic > Marine > Coastal > Sediment | place: Cabo Rojo, Puerto...
CGCGGGCATCGCCGTCGCACGCGACCTGCGGACGGCGCTCTCCCACCCCGCCCAGCGGGCCTGCCTCCTCGAAGTCGTCGCGGATTTCCGCGTCGCGGCCGGGATGAACGACGCCGTCGCGGCCTATCGCGACGCCGAGGACGCCTACCGCGAGGCCGGCCCGTCGGTCGACGACCCACGTCGGCTGACGACGAGCCCGCTCTTTCGCGCCGCCGCCGCGCCCATCGAGCAAGTCGCCCGCGGCCCCGCGAACGGCGAGATCGCGGTCGAGTGGGCGGACCTCCACGGGGGCGACCCGTCAGATCCCGGTGCCTTCCTCGCCCGGCGCCCCGCGTACAAGCGCCAGCGGTTCCCGTCCCTGCTCGCACGGGTCGTCGAGGACGGCCACCTCGCCGCCCCCCGCGGCACCACCGAGTACGGGAACGACGGCTTTCGGTGTCCAGAGTGTGCGTCGACGGACGTGAACTGGATCGCCGGGCGGACGCTCTGTCTGCGGTGTTCGGCGCCGATGGAGCGGGCGTGATCACCCGCGCGTCGCGAACACGAACTCCGTACTGCTCCCGAGCGGGTCGGTCGCCGTCTCGGTTCGCAGGTCGGTGAATCCCGCCTCGCGGAGTTGGGCGAGCGTCCGCTCCCGGCCCGGCGCCGAGAAGAACATCCGCCCGCCCATCCACCCCTCGCGCACCGTCTCGAACCGGCCGCTCGGGAGCGTCATCAGGAGTCGTCCACCCGGACGGAGCACGCGGGCGAACTCCCGGTACACCGCGGGGTGTGACTCGCGGGGGACGTGAAAGACGGCGTGGTAGGCGGTCACGGCGTCGACGCTTCCATCCGCGAGCGGGATAGCGGTCGTGTCGGCCTGCACGAGGCGGGCGTCGGGCACCGTCTCCCGGGCCAGTTCCAGTCCCCGTCGCGACACGTCGAGGCCGACGCTCCCCGCCGGCAGGTTCGCGAGCGTTCGCGCCCCATCGCCACAGCCCACGTCGAGGACGGTGGGTTCGGCCGGCAAGGTGTCGCGGAGGTCGTCTATGAGTGCGGCGTCCGAGCCGGTCGGGTCGCGCCGGTGGGCGTAGGTTTCCGATATCGCGTCCCACGCCCGCCTGATCTCGGTTCGATCCATGTGGGCTGGTGGGGCCGGAACGAGTTAGCCCCCGCGACCGACTTAAGTTTTAGCCGACTGACAACCGGGTATGCGGAGCTACCAACTCCTCACGATCTGGGGGATTCCGATCCGCGTCAACACCTCGCTTCTGATCTTCCTCCCGATTCTCGCGTGGTTGATCGGGAGCGGCCAACAGATCGCCCTCTACGCGGGGCTCATCGAGGCGCTCACGGGCGTCGGCTTCGACCCCGCCCGTCTCCGCGCCGGCACGACGCCGTGGCTCATCGGCATCCTCGCGGCGGTCGGCCTGTTCGTCAGCGTGACGATTCACGAACTCGGGCACTCGTGGGTGGCGATGCGGTACGGCCTCGAAATCGAGTCGATCACCCTCTGGATTCTGGGGGGCCTCGCCGCGCTGAAGACGTTCCCGAAGGAGTGGAACCGGGAGTTCTGGATCGCTATCGCCGGCCCCATCTCGAGCGTCCTCGTCGCCGCCGTCTGCTACGGCGCCGCGGTCCTCGCGCCCGAATCCCTTCAGGTGACGCGGTACGTCGTCGGCTGGCTCGCCATCACGAACGTCGTCCTCGCGGGCTTCAACCTCCTGCCGGCGTTCCCGATGGACGGCGGGCGTATCCTGCGCGCGCTCCTCGCACGCTCCCGCCCGTACGGCACCGCGACGCGTCTCGCCGCCCGCGTCGGCGTCGGCTTCGCCTTCCTCTTCGCCATCGTCGCCGTCCTCAACTTCCAGATCATCCTCCTCTTGCTCGCCTTCTTCATCTACGGCGCCGCGACCACCGAGTCGCGGACGGTCCTCCTCGACGAACTCCTCGAAGGGATCACCGTCGGCGACATCATGACGCGCGACCCGGCGAGGATCACCACCTCGACGACCATCGACGAGTTCGGGTCGCAGATGCTTCGGGACCGCAAACCGGTCCACCTCGTCGTCGACGCGGACGGCACGCCCGTCGGCGTCGTCACCCTCGACGACCTGAAGAAAGCCCGCCGGGGGGACCGCCAGACGACGACCGTCGGCGACATCGTCCGCGACGTGCCACGCGTCGACCCGAGCGCCGACGCCTTCGATACGCTGGTGGAACTGCAGGGCGCGGGCGGTATCGACGCCATCGTCCAGCGGGACGGCGACGTACTCGGCGTCCTCTCCGAGGCGGACTACGCCCACGCCATGACGATCCAGCGGGGCTTTCGGAGTAGCGTGAGCGGATGAGTACGCCCCGCCACTTACGGCTCGTCCGGAATCCGTAGCGCCACCGTCGTTCCCTCCTCCCCGTCGCTCTCGAATTCGACGTCGCCGTCGAGTTCGTCCGCCCCCCACTTGCTGATCAGTAACCCGATGCCGGTCGTGTGTTCGACCTGCGTCGCCGTCTCCCCGGAGAGGGAGTCGAGTTCGCCGGGTGGGATTCCCGGGCCGTCGTCGTGGACGGCGAGTTCGACGCCGTCGTCGCGTGCCGTCCGCGCCGCCGTGAGACGGATCGTCGACCCGCCGTGTTCGACCGCGTTCTCGACCAACTGCGACAGGACCAGCCTGAGCAGCGCCCGATTCGTGTAGACGGTCACGTCCGGGTCGCCGTCGGTTCGAATCGTCGCCCCGTCGGTCGCGTACTCGTCGGCGAGGTCACGGATCAACTCCGCGACGTCGACGCGTTCGGTTACCCCCTCCTGCTGTCTGAGGTGGTCGAACTCGCGTATCTGTTCGACGATGTCGTCGATGCGGTTGCTCGCCGACCGCGCGGTGTCGGCGAGGGTCGTGATCCGGTCGTCGTCGGTCGATTGCTCGATTTCGCGAGTCATACCGTCGATGACGGTGAGCTTGTTGCGGAGGTTGTGACGCATCACGCGGTTGTACACGTCGATCCGCCGCTGGTGTTCGAGGAGGTCGGTGATGACGCGCCCCTCGGGAACCAACAGCGTGACCTCGCCGCGTTCGTCCCTCACCGGCCCGATGGAAAAGTCGATGATCTCGGTGCCGTCGGAGCCGCGGATTTCGAGGTTGTGACGGACGAACTCCCCGTCGGCGGCGCGTCGAACGGATTCCTCGACCCGTCGCGTGACCGCTTCGTCGTGTTGGAACCAGTAACACTCCCACAGCGGCTTGCCGATCACGTCGTCGCGGTCGAGATTGCCGAACGCCAGCGCCGTTTCGTTGGCCTCGACGACCGTCCCGTCCGTCTCCAACAGTCCTGTGAACTGGTACGTCTGGTCGAAGACGGCTCGCGCGCGTCGCTCCCGCCGCTTGCGTTCACTGATGTCTCTGACGCTCGCGAGGACGTAGTCGTCGCCGTCGAGCGTGACGAGAGTGAGGTTCACTTCGCTCCAGAACGTCGATCCGTCCTTCCGTCGATCCCGCCACTCGAAGGTGATCTGCCCCTGCTTCCGTGCCTGTTCGATCCGTTCCTCGGCCGAGTAGGGGGGCTCCCAGTCGTCGTCGGTGAGGTCGGACACCCTGTGTCCGAGCAACTCCTCGCGCGTGTAGCCGAGCATCTCGGCCCGCCGTGCGTTCGCTTCGAGAATCTCGTCCGAGTCGGGTGGATGGAGAAAGATGCCTTCGGAGAGCGTGTCGAAAATCGTCCGATAGTCGCCCGGCGCCAACCGCTCTCCGTTCTCGTTGGCAGTCACGTGGTACGCCGTATACCGTAATCGAACATAAATACTCGATTTCCGCAACCGGCGCAGTCCCTTGCCTCGTGACAATCGTTATTGTCACTCACACGAATATTCCACCGTATGTCCCAGCAGATTCAGCAAGAACTCGACGTGGACCGATTCACCCTCGGCCTCGTCGGCCCCGATCAGGAGTGGGCGGGCACCGTCGCCGACGGCGGGACGGTCCGCACACACACCCCACCGGCGTGCTGGGGGCCGATGATCACCCCCGAGTTCCGCGGGGGCCACGAGGTGACGCGGCCGATTCGGGTCGAGAACGCCGAACCCGGCGACGCGCTGGTCGTCCGCATCAAAGAGGTAGAAGTGACGAGCGTCGCCACGAGCACCGGGAGCATGGCCGAACGCGAGGGGGCGTTCGGCGACGACCCCTTCGTCGACCACCGCTGTCCCGAGTGTGGCACCGAGTGGCCCGAGAGCGTCGTCGAGGGCATCGGCGAGGACGCGATCAAGTGTGCCGAGTGTGGCGCCAACGCCTCCTCCTTTGGCTTCGAGTTCGGCTACACCGTCGCCTTCGACGACGGCCGCTCCGTCGGCCTGACCGTCGGCGAGGAGGGGGCGACTGACCTCGCCGAGCGGGCAGACGAGGCGATGGCCCTCCCCGAACACTCCCGCCAGCACCCCATCCTCCTCTACAAGCCCGACGAGATTCCGGGGACGCTCGGCCACCTCCGGCCCTTCATCGGCAACATCGGCACGACGCCGCCCCGCGAACTGCCCGACTCGCACAACGCCGGCGACTTCGGGCAGTTCCTCATCGGCGCCAGCCACGACTGGGGCCTGCCCGACGAAGACGCGCTGGCGGACCGCACCGACGGCCACATGGACTCCAACGACGTGCGCCCCGGCGCGACGCTGATCTGCCCCGTGAAAATCGATGGCGCCGGCCTCTACGTCGGCGACCTGCACGCGAATCAGGGCGACGGCGAACTCTCCCTGCACACGACGGACGTGAGCGGCCGGACCGAGTTGGAGGTGGAAGTGATCAAGGGCCTCGACATCGACGGGCCGCTCCTCCTCCCCAACGAGGCGGACCTGCCGCCCATCGCGAAGCCCTACACCGACGCCGAACGCGAGACGGGCGCCGAACTCGCTACCGAGTACGGCGTCGACGAGGTGGCCGACGCCGCGCCGATTCAGGTGATCGGCTCGGGCGCGACGATCAACGACGCCACCGACAACGCGTTCGACCGCGCGGGTACACTCCTCGACATGACCGAGGGCGAGGTGCGGGCGCGGTGTACGTTCACCGGCGGCGTCGAAATCGCGCGCCTGCCGGGCGTCGTCCAGTTGTCGATGCTGGCGCCGATGGAGACGTTGGAAGCGGTCGGACTGGCCGACACCGTGCGGGCGCAGTACGGCCTCTAACCACCGCGCATCGCCGGAAACAGCGCCACGTCGGCGTCGGGCGGGCAGTCGTCGTCGAGGCCCGCGCGGTCGCCGTCGACGGTGACGCGGACGCTCGGGCGGAGGGTTCCGTCGGCGTCGACGAGGTGGGACTCGGCGCGCGGATAGGCGGCGACGAACGCCTCGACCACCGCGCGAACCGTCTCGCCGTCCGGGTCGACGCGGACCCGTTTCTCACCGGTCGCGGATCGGAGCGGGCCGTACACGGTCAGTTTCATGGGTGTCGCCGGGTCGTGAGCACGGTACGCGTCGCCGCGACGGTCACCGATCCTCCACCGCGGCGTCGGGCGCGATCCGTTTGACACAGTCGATGCCGCGTTTCGCCCCCTGTTTCGAGGCGTAGCCCTCGGCGCTGTCCGCGACGATGTTGCCGTTCGACGCGACGAGGCGCCACCGCCACTCCTCAGCCCTGTCCTGATAGACTTCGAAGACCGGTTTGGCCGCCATGTCCGTCGTTCGACCGAGGCCCGTATACGTGTTGTGTCGGCGCGGCGTCCGACGAAATCCTTACTTGCGGGCCGTGGTATCACAACACATGGCACTGACCGCCGACTGTCAGCGGTGTAGCGAACCGTTCGACTACGAACTGGACGCGTGTCCGAACTGTGGGTGGCGGCCCGAGACGTGGCGACAGGGCGGCCGGTACGGACTCGGCCGGCCCGGCATCGGGGAGCGTGACTGATGGGCGCCGAAAACGAGTGTCTCGGCTGTGGCGTCGACTACGACTACGACGAGGGTGCCTGTCCCGAGTGTGGCTGGGACCCGCAGGAGTTCGCCGCGCGCGGCCGCTACGGACTGGCGAAACCCGGACACGGCGAACCGGACGACGAGGCTGACGGCGAACGCGATGGCGGTCCGAGCGGGCCGCCGCCGGGGCCGAAGGGGCTGTTTTAGCCACCCTTCTCTTCGTCGGGTGCGCGTTCGGCGCACCGCTTTCGCCACAAGCCGGGAGCACGGGGACGGCAGGCTCGCTACCCTCCACCGAGAGGATGTGAGGTCCGTGCTGCTCCGTCAGTTCTCGATACAGTCCGACATCTCCTCGACGATGAATCTCCAGGCGTTCTTACCGTCTTCCAGCGTGAAGTGGGGCTCGCTGTTCCAGTAGAAATCCAGCAACCCCGGATCGTCGATATCGTTGGCCTCGAACTGGAACATGACGTTCTGGAACCCATCGTGGCCACAGTGACAGAGTCCGAAGTAGTGGCCAATCTCGTGGGGAAGCACGTACCGAAAGACGTTGCTCGGATAGACGTCGCGGTAGATGACGCCCGATGGATCCGCGTTGTCGGGGTTGCCAGCAGGACCACTGGCGTTGACGACCGCTGCGTCGCACTCGTCGGTCCGCGCCGGGATGGTGGGCCCCCCCGGCAACGGGAAGTCATCGCAGCCAGCGAGAGCCACACCCTCCGCGAGTCCGTACTGATCGGGGAACGTGAATCCGGCGACTGCGTCGATGCGACAGTCGTCGTGGACTGGATATCCGTACGGCGGAGCTTTGAGGAGGTCGTCGAAGTCGGCGGTGTCGAAATCGTACTGACTCCCCGCGGAGAGCACGAGGCGGGTCTCGTCGCGAAAGCCTCCGAGCCGCTGGCGTTCGTTCCACTGGAGGACGATGCCGATCTGGTCCAGTTTCTCGGCCGCGGTTTCGACCCGGTCGACGACTGTGCGGTGGTCCATCGGGTAGAGCCGCAGCCGGTTGGCTTGGCCCTTCGATTCGATGTGCCGCGCGATGGTCGTCCGGGTGACCGGCCAGGGAAGATCCTCCCCGCCCCGGTCCACCGCCCGGATCACCGTGTTTGGGTGTTCGGTGCTCAGCGAGAACGAGTCGAAGCTCAGTACCCCTGCCAGCGCGTAGAGGTCGATCTCGCCAGCTTCGTGAAGCCGCCAGAGATCGACCACGTTCGAGTCCAGCACCATCACCCGGTGGTGGGCCTTCATCCGCAGACCGAACCGCTTGCCTTCCAGACCGATATTCCGTCTCACGGTGGCTCGTCGAGAGCCGCTGTACTTCCGGTCGACTAAGCCCTCGACGAACCGGATGAGTGACGACCGACGGAATCGTTTCACGATGCCGCCAACCACGTAGCCGCCGGTGAGTAACCGACCTACCGCGACGCCCAACTCAGCGATATCGGCGAGCAGTTGCCCGATGTCCTCGACGAGACCCGGCAGATCGAGTGATAGTAGCGACCCGACGATGCTCAACACGTCCCGGACGACGTTGAAGCCATCGTCGAGGATATCCAGAACGCCGGTGAAGACTCCGATGACTGTGCCGCCGACGACGTTGGCGATCCCGCAGGCGGCTTTACCCGTGTTCTTGCATACCCATTCGTTGGCCGCCTCGACGCCTCGTTTGGCTCCCTCGACGGCCGAGTCCACGGCGCTCTCGACGCCATCTGCCACCGCCTTGCCGGCGGCCTCGGCCGCCTTGCCCACCGCGGACGCGGTCGACGCGACGGCGTTCGCGACGTCGTTGAAAACCCCCATGTTCCGTCGACAGCCCCATTTGTAACAAATAATACGTTAATTGTTAAATGATTATGGGGATTTCAAGATCCAACCCCGCCCTTCGGGGCGGGCGAACGTGTAGAGCTGTGCTGAGATACGCTCGAGTCGATCCTTCGCCAGTTCGTGCCCTCTTCGACCCTGGCGACCCTCCCTGATAGCGGGTGTCGACACCGTCGTTCGCGAATATGACGACGTTCGACCGCCCGCTAGTCCGACCGCATCGACAGCGGCGGCCGGTCCTCGGCGCGCCGGGACTCGTGGAGCGCGTCACACACCGACCCCTGCCCGCTCATGTTGACGCCGGCCAGCCGGGTCCGGTGGCGCACCGTCTCGAACTGCTCGGGGGCGACCGGCTCGCCCTCCGGCGTTCGGAACAGTTCGTCGTGGTCGTCGTCGAGGAGCCCAGTCGCGGCCGCTTTCTCCAGATACCGCGCCAGCGGCTCGGCGTCGACGGTCACCGCGAGGCCGCCGTCGCGGAGCCACACGCGAGCATGGTCGCCGTCGGCGTCGATGTCGAGGGCCGAGCGCGTGAGTTCGACGATCTGATCACCGTCGAGGCCGGCGTCGAGGAGTGCCCCCGTCGCGTCGTGTTGACGCGCGATTCGCGCCTTCTCGTCGAGTTCGGCCCGGACGGGTGCGACGCTCCCGTCGGCGTCGGGAAACGCCTCGCCGAACGACAGGCGCTCGTTGACGCCGCGGTTGATCTCCGCCTCGTGCATGTGTTCGCGGAGGTCGACCGTCGCGCGGGCGACGCCCGGGAGCGCCTCCACCTCGTCGCGGGCGTCGGTCGCCATCATCCACGCGAAGGCGGGCGAACACCACGCCGTCGGGAGGGTAAAGGCGACCCGCACCTCGTCGCCGTCGATCCGAATCTCGTCGATATACTCCAGTTCGACGATGGAGGTGTCGAGTTCGGGGTCGGTGACGCGGTCCAGTCGCTCCCGGACCGCCGCTTCGGTCACGCCGTCGTCACCGCCCCGCGAGTCCGCCGCCATCAGTCGTCCGCCGGCGCCGTACTCGACCCGGCGTAGTGGTCCCCGAGGCCGAACTCCTCGGTCACGTCGTCGGACTTGAACGCCTCTTTCTTGGCCTCGATGTCGATGTCGTACAGTTCGGCGGCGTTCTCGCCCATGATCTTCTTTTTCGTTTCGAGGTCCAACTCGACGCCGTACTCGTCGCGTTGCTCCTCGGTCAACTCGGCGTTCATCACCACGTCGACCAGCCAGTCGGGGTTCCAGAGCGCGTAGTCGGAGCCGAACAGGAGGCGGTCCTCGCCCAGCCAGAAGAGGAGTTCGCCCATGATTTCGCCGAACTTCCGTGGTCGGTGGACGGCCATCGGCGCCGCGACGGCGAGGCCGCCGTAGACGTTCGGCTCCTGTGCGGCGATCCAGCAGAAGTCGTCCAGTCGGGGGAGACCGACGTGTTCGACGACGAAGTTGAGTTCGGGGAAGGAGGTGGCGGCGTCGTCTACGTCCGCCACGTCGAAGGCGTCGCGGTTGAGCGGCCGGATCGTCGGCCCCTTGTGCGGGTGGATGTTCCGGATACCGAGTTCCGCACACTTCTCCAAGAACTCGAAGGACTCCTCGCTGTCGAGCCGCCAGCCCTTCGAGTCACCGCGCCACTCGGCCGTGTAGAGTTTGACGCCCTGCAGGTCGTACGTGTCGTTCAGTTCCTCCAGATACTGGAGGCCCTCCTCGCCGTCCCGCGGGTCGAAGGTGCCGTTGAGGACGAACCGTTCCGGATACTTTTCGGCGAGTTCGGCGTTCTGCTCGGCCGTGTTGAACCCCTCGTCGTAGAAGTCGGTGAGGTAGGTGGGCTGGAAGATGCCCATGTCCACCGCGGCGTTGCCGAACAGATCCCGTTTCATCCGGTCGGCGCCGTACTTGCGGTACTCCTCCAGCGACCACTGCTTCTCCTCCGGCGTGAACGCGGTGTGGTAGTCGTAGAAACACTGGATGAACTGCTCGCCACCCTCGTGGACGATGTTCTCCTCGGTCGCATCCCACAGGTGAAGATGCGAGTCGATGACGAACACGTCCTCGCCCTCGTACTCGTACATGGTACGACCGTCCGTGAGTAATGATAGCAAATAACTATTATGGTCGTTTATCATTGTCGTCGGAGGAACGTTTTTGGCGTCGCGTGCGAACCCCCCACACATGCTCGCCGCACGACTCCACGAGTACACCGAAGAGATGAGCCACGCGCTCTCCATCGACGAAGTCGACCGGCCGAGCGCCGACGGCCCCGACGACGTGATCGTCGAGGTGGAGGGTGCCGGCTGGTGTCAGACGGACAACCACATCATCGAGGGGATGTGGGAGCAGTACGCCCCCCAGCCCCTGCCGATGACGCTCGGCCACGAGAACGCCGGCACCGTCGTCGAGGTGGGCGAGAACGTCGACATCGTCGACGTGGGCGATCAGGTCATCTGTCACCCCCACATGACCTGTGGCACCTGTCGTCCCTGTCGGCTCGGCGAGGACATGTACTGCGAGAACGCCCAGTTTCCGGGGCTGACGACCGACGGCGGGTTCGCGGAGTTCCTCCACACGAACGAGCGAGCGGTGATCCCGCTCCCCGACGGCGTCGACCCCGCCGACATCGCGCCCCACGCCGACGCCGGCATCACGGCGTACCACGCGGTCAAGAAGGCCGTCCGCGAACTCAACCCCGGCGACCACGCCGTCGTCATCGGCGTCGGCGGCCTCGGCCACATCGGCCTCCAGTGTCTCGACGCCATGAGCGCCGCGGAGATCACGGCGCTCGACCTCAAGGAAGAAGCGCGTGACCTCGCGACGGACCTCGGCGCCCACCACACCGTCGACCCGTCGAGCGTCGACGTGGCCGCCGAAATCGAGTCCATCACCGACGGCGTCGGCGCCCAGCAAGTCGTCGACTTCGTCGGCGCCGACGTGACGACGGCCTACGCGCCCGACATCACCGCCGCGGGCGGCGACCACCACATCGTCGGCTACGGCGGCCACATCCACGAACCGTCGCAGGCGCTCGTCAACGGCGAGTTCGCCTACCGTGGGACGCTCGTCGGCCGCTACGCCGAACTTCAGGAGTTGGTCGCACTGGTCGAACGCGGCGAGGTGGAACTCCGCACCTCCCGCTACGACCTCGACGAGATCAACACGGTCGCCGAACGCCTCGAACACGGCGAAATCGAGGGTCGCGCGGTCATCGTCCCGCCCTGACGGCGTCGGTCGTCAGCCGTCGCCGGTCGGTTCTTCCTCGAACGCTTCGGTCGCCCAGTGGGGCGCTCCCTCCCAGTACGCGTCTTCGATCATCTCGACGACCGTGTGGGCGAGGTCGTTCAACTCCGCGCGGAGCAGTGACTCGTCGGCTTCGGTCGCCGGAAGCGGCGGGACCTCGAACCGGAGGCGACCCTCTGCCGGGTCCCAGTAGAAGTCCAACTCCTCGAGGAGGCCGTGGTCGTGGAGGACGCGGTACTCCTCGTCGGTCAGGTCCGTGTAGGCCGCCCACTCGTGGAACGCTTCCTGCCACGCGCCGTCACGGAGCACGTCCTCCAGTTCCGCTCGGTGGAACTCGTTCGGCCCGCCGAGTTCGTCCGTGGCGTCGAAGTCGTCGGGCACGCCGCGATTGGTGAGGTCTGGTGGGTTCGGAACCTCGACGTCGAGTGCCATCGCCGACCACCTTCGAGCGCCACGCGAATAAGTGACACCCTCGACGGTCGGAAATCCGCCGTTCCGGACCCTGCCACGGTCGAACGCCGTCCCTCCGGAACGCGGGGTAGAGTTAACTGTCAATCGATAGAAGAGATACTATGGCGTCCGTCGACGGCTACGAGCATCGATCCGGTGTACACTGCGGAGCGGCGGCGCTCCGAAACGTCACGGCGTTCTACGGCTGGAACTACAGCGAGGCGGTCTGTTTCGGCATCGGCGGCGGGCCGGCGTTCGTCCTCTACGACGACCCGGAGCACCCCTGGGTCACCTTCCGTGCCAGCCCACCCTGGCTCGAACGGGCCTTCTTCGAACGACTCGGGGTTCCTCACCTGTTCCAGACGGGCGACGACTTCGAGACGGCCTGGGCTGACGTGACCTCTCGGATCGACGAGGACGACCCCGTGATCACGTTTCTCGACCCCGCCGCGCTGGACTACCTGCCCGACGACTCGGCCCACGTCCCGCCCCACGTCGCCGTCCTGGTCGGCTACGACGACGGGACGGCCACCCTCTCGGACGGTGCGTCGGAGACGCGCCAGGAGGTGTCGCTCGCGACGCTCTCGGACGCGTGGTCGAGCGACCGGTTCGTCCCCCTCGACAACGAGTACCTCGTCGTCACCCGGGCGGGACGCACCGAGGACGACACCGACGCGGCCGCCGCGGGGCTCAGAGGGGCGGCGACCTACATGCTCGATCCGCTCCAGGTGAAACGCGACGCACGCGGGCCGGGCCAGGAAGGGCTCCCAGCCCTCCGGTCGTTCGCCGACTACCTCGCGACGTGGCCGGACCTCCCGGACCCGACCGGACCGGTGCGTGCCGCCCGTCGGAGCATCGACGAACACGGCGACGGCTCGGCGTTCCGTGGCCTCTACGCCGAATCCCTCGACGCGCTGGGCCAGCGGACGAACCTCCCGGGCAACCTCGCCGACGACGTGGCCGCCATCGGTCGGGAGTGGGAAACCGTCGCGAACCGGTTCGACGAGATTCTGACGGTTGACGCCCCCGACCTGGCGACCTTCCAGGAGGCCGCCACCTTCGTCGGCGACATCGCCGACCGAGAGGAAGCGCTCTTCGAGACCCTCGCCGACGAACTCGGTGAGGTCGGGGGCCGCGAGTGACGACCCTATCGACGCCCGAGTCCGTTCCCGACTGACTGGAACGACCGCGACCATACAACCCCTCGGCCCCCGTAGCTCCCCGTATGTCCACGGACTGGAAGACGGCCATCCGACGGAACCGCGAGGCGAAGGACGACTACTTCCGGACCGATCCGCACTCCCCGATTCCGCCCGACGAGCGCGAGGAGTTCGACGGCCTCGTCTACTACCCCGTCACCGGGGACTTCCGATTCGAACTGCCGCTTCACGAACACGACGAGCCGGAGACGCTGACGGTTCCCACCAGCACCGGGGGCGACCGGGCGTATCTCCGGTGGGGCGAGTTTCGGTTCGAGGTGGACGGTGAGACGGTCACGCTCCAGGCCTACAAGGGCGACCCGGACGACGACCGCCTGTGGGTCCCCTTCCGCGACGCCACGAGCGGCGAGGAAACGTACGGCGCCGGCCGGTATCTCGACCTGGAGGCCGAGACCCACCGCACCGACGACGGGACGTGGCTACTCGATTTCAACGAGGCATACAATCCGACCTGTGCGTACTCGGACCAGTACGAGTGTCCGCTCCCGCCGACGGAGAACTGGCTCGACGTGGCCGTCGAGGCGGGGGAGAAGACCTACGCGTAGGCGCCGTTACGATTGGTACTCCTTCTCGAAGCCGCGGAACTCGGTACGGTGGGCCTCCTCGTCGGCGAGGATGGTCACCGCGAGGTCCTCGGTCACCGGGTCGTTCGCCTCCTCGGCCGCGTCAATGAGTGCGCGATACGTCTCGATGGCGTCGTTCTCGGCGTCGATGACGCCGCGAATGACCGAGAGTACGTCCGTCGAGTCCTCGGGGGGCTGAAGGGAGTCCTGTCGGGCGACGAACTCGGCCGACCCCGGCGGGCGCGCGTCCAGCTGTTTGAGTCGCTGTCCGAGCTGTTCCGCGTGGCCCAGCTCCTCCTGAATGTCCTGCTGGAGGCTCTCTTTGATCTCTTCGGCTCGAACGCCGTCGAGGACGATGGCGTTCGTCTGGTAGTTCATCACCGTCTCCATCTCGTCGCCGTACGCCTTCCGGAGCAGTTCGACGACACGGTCTGAGGTCATGCCGATGTGGGGTACGCACTGTGGACGCTAAATCGTTGTCCCGAGTCAGTGATCCCGCGTCGTCGCCTCGGCATCGACCGTCGTGAACTCGAAGCGGGCGCCCCCCGTCGATCCCTCGGTCACGGCGACGCGCCAGCCGTGCGCCTCGGCGATGGTCCGGACGATGTTGAGGCCGAACCCCGTCCCGGCGGCGGCGGTGGAGTAGCCCGTCTCGAACACCTGTTCGCGCGCCGATTCGGGGATGCCGGGGCCGTCGTCCTCGACGTAGAACCCCGACTCGGTGCGCCCGACGGTGATCGTCACGTCGGCGGCGTCCTCCTGCCCGCTCCGCAGGAAGTCGACCATCTCGGGTCCGTCGGCCGTCGTCGACGCGTCCGGCGAGCCACGCTCGACGCCCCCGCCCGTCGCTGGAGGGTCGCCCGTCGAGCCGTGCTCGACGCTGTCACCGGACTGTGTCCGGTTATCAGTGGAGCCATGCTCCACGCTGTCCTCGGGAGCCTGCGACCGAGGGCTTGTCGAACCGTGTTCGACAGCGTTCCGAAACAGATTCTCGAAGACCTGCGTGAGCCGGCTCCGGTCGGCGCGGACGGTTCCCGGGTCGCCGTCGAACCGGAGGCGTGCGCCCTCGGTGTCGGTCGTCGCCCACGCGCCCTCGGCGACGGATCGGAGGTCGACGGGCTGGACGTCGTCTACCGTCCGCCCGGAGCGGGCCAGCGTGAGCAGGTCGTCGATCAGTTCGTCCATGCGGTCGAGCGCGTCGACCACCCGGGGCAGGTGGTCGTCGTCGTCCACCGACGCCTGCGCGAGTTCGAGGTTCCCCACCGCGACGTTCAGCGGATTGCGAAGGTCGTGGGAGACGACGCTCGCGAACTCGTCGAGGCGCTGGTTCTGCCGGGCGAGTTCACGCTCCCGCCGGGCGAGTTTCTCCCGTGCTTCCATCGAGTCGATGGCGTGGCCGATGCTCTCGCCGAGTTCCGAGAGCGCCTCGCGCTCCCGCGTATCGAACACGTTCACGCGATTGGCGTCGACGCTCAGGAAGCCGTGGACGCGCTCGCTCCCGACGAGCGGGACGACGGCCAGCGACTCGACGTCCTTCGCGGCGAGCACGTCCCACCACGGCTCCAGCGTCGGCTCCGCGAACACGTCCTGTACGGGCTGGATCTCCCCCGTTCGGATCGCCTCACCCCCCGGACCCCGTCCGGCCGGCTCGTCCGGATCGGCCGTGACCTCCATCGAGTGGACGTACTCCTCGTCGTGACCCGTCCACGCCGACGGTCGCACGGTCCCGGCGTCGGGGTGATAGCGACCGATCCACGCGCTGTCGTAGATGTCGGACTCGGTCAAGCGGCGACAGACCACCGCCTCGAGTTCGTCCCGTTCGGTGGCGTTCACCACCGCCTGGGTCGCGATGCGGAGCGTGTCGTTGATGCGGGTCAACTGCATCGCTCGTTGCCGCTGGCGTTGCTCGCGGGCGTCGTAGATGCCGACGACGAGGCCGACGACCGCACCCAGCGTGGCGGCGTTGAGCACCGTCCGTCCCGCCCCGGGCACGGCCTGCCCGCGAAACGTGGCGTCGACGAACAGCCAGCCCACGGCGACGACGAGGGCGGCCGTCCCGACGACGGTCCAGCCGAGCACCCGGTCGGCGAACGGCGCCGGCGCGAGTCGCTCCTCGCGGAGCAGTCCCCCGACGCCCGCCACGATCAACGCCAACGCGAGCGGGACGACCGCTTCGACCACCACCAGCGTCGGAAACGCCTGTAAGCGAACGGTCGACTGCAGATGCGCGACTGCGAGGGCGAGCCCACCGACGGCGATCACCGTCCCGCTCACCCGTGCCGACACTCGCTCCATCGTCCCGAAGAAGTTGTTCGGCGGTGTATATAGGTTCCTGCCTAACGAAATCATCTGCGATAATCAGAGGTGCTCGAACGCGGCGTGATCGAGCGACCGCCGGTAGATATAGGTCCGTCTGACCCTGTATGAGGGAGGTGATGTCGAGAATCCCCGGCGTATCGCCGACTCGGATCGACCGCCTCGACGCGACCGACGCGTCGCCATGACCGACCCGCTTCGGAACCTTCGACGCGACGCGCCGTCGATGGCCCTCGCCGCCGTCGGCGTCTTGCTCGTCGTCGCCGTCGGCTTCGGCGTCTTCGTCGTCTCCATCCGCGTCCTCCTGCCCGCCGTCTATCCGCGCGTCGGCGGCGCCGACCCGACGCTCGTCGCCGCCGTCGTGGGCTTCGGCCCCGCCGCCATCTACGGCGTCGTCGTGGCGGTTCTCATCCACCGGTTCGTCGTCAAACGGGAGTGACACGAACCGTCGTAACCGTTCACCGGTGGTCCGTCACGACGGTCCGGCGACCCACCGACACTGACTCACGAGTATCAGTACGACGGCCGGCCGCGTCGGTGCCGGCGTTCGTCACGAAATCGACCCTCGAATCGGACGGGCGGCCACCATCAGCGGCGGCGTCACGGGGGCTATGCCGCTTCGGAGCCTTCTAGCGCCATGGACAGTCCTTCCCGACCGGCGAGCGACGAGTCGCGCTCGGTCGACTACGAGACCCGCTCCGTCGACGTGCTGATCGTCGGCGCCGGCGCGGCCGGCGCCCGGACGGCCATCCAACTGGTCGAACGGGGCGTCGACCCCGACGACCTCCTCGTCGTCGGCAAACGCGGGCACGGCGACGCCCACACGACGTGGGCGCGTGGCGGCATCAACGGCGCCCTCGGCACTCACGACCCCGAGGACGACTGGACGGTCCACGCCGCCGACACGCTGAACGAGGGTCACCACGTCAACGACCCCGCGAAAGTCGAGACGGTGACGCGCCGCATGCCCGTCCTCCTCCGCGAACTCGACGACTGGGGGATGGCGTTCAGCCGGACGGCGGATGGACGGATCGACCAGCGCTACTTCGGCGCGCAGTCGTTCCGCCGCACCGCCTTCGCCGGCGACCACACCGGCGAATCCCTCC
>Ga0207797_1001545_pt1 | contig 16574 bp, 13 predicted proteins | sample PRCRCaboRojoPR_6_FD_187275 | JGI IMG/M metagenome (GOLD analysis project Ga0207797, IMG submission 187275) | Marine sediment microbial community from Cabo Rojo, Puerto Rico - PR CR 10% Liquid 1 (SPAdes) | ecosystem: Environmental > Aquatic > Marine > Coastal > Sediment | place: Cabo Rojo, Puerto...
CTGGAACGAGATCGTCGCGGATCCCGCGCTTCGCGATCTGCCGTACAAGGTCGAAACCAACGCCCGGGGGCAAATCATCTTGAGTCCGCACAAGGCGCACCACTCGCACCAGCAGAAGGCCATCATGACGCGCCTCGACGACCTTCTTCCGGGCGGCGAGGCCTTTCAAGAATACCCTATCGCCACACCTGGAGGCGTCAAGCAGGCCGACGTCATCTGGGCGAGCGAGGACCGACAGCACACGATGAGAGAAACAGGCGATCCGCCGACTCTCGCCCCCGAGATTTGCGTCGAAATCATGAGTACCTCGAACACCGAGGCGGAGATGCAGGAAAAGCGCGCGCTGTATCGGGAAGCCGGTGCCGACGAAGTCTGGATCGTGAGCGAGGAGGGCCAGATTCGGTTCTTCGGCGAGGCGGAGATGGAGCACTCGACGATCGCGCCGGATGCCCCGTCGAGCCTCTAATTGCGCAATCGCGCTGCGCAATGCACCTCCCGGTGTCGCGTACGGGCCCACCGGCTCGTTCCGACTCGGCGATTTCCCCGTTCCCATTACGACCCTGCCTCCTGCATGGACGTCTCCGCGAGCAGGTGCGTGTTTGGGTCGAGAACGACCTGCGACGGAGACGCTGCACAGTCCACACGGAACGACTGCTGCGCCTGCGTCAGGTCCAGCGTCTGGACGCGCCCTCCGTCGGCGGCGCCGTCGGTCGCGCCGTCCGTCATGATGCCTACGTCCACTGCCACGTCGAACGGCGGGCCGTTCTGGGTCTGGCGGAGGTCGATGATGCACGCGTTCGCGTCGGCGTCGAAGCGCCACGTGCCTTCAAGGGTTGGATGTCCGGCGCGGCGCGTCCACTGCTGGAAGAACGTGCCGAGGTCCTGCCCGGATACGTCCTCCATCACGGCCTGGAAGTCGCTCGTGCTTGCGTTCCCGTCGCGGTACCGCGCGTAGTAGGCGCGCAGTCCGTCCCAGAACGCGTCGGTCCCCACCGTGTGGCGCAGCATGTGCAGCACCCACGCGCCCTTCTGATACGGATTCGTGGTGAGCAGCTCCGCCGGATCTGCGTAGGTGGTGTCGACGAGCGGCGTGTCGGGATTCTGGCGGGTGTACGCGAGAACGCGACGCCGGGCACGCTCCATGTACCGGGTGAGCGCCGCCGGCCCCTGTGCGTGCTCCAGATAGAGGCCTGCGAGGTACGTGGCGAAGCCTTCGCTCAGCCAGAGGTGCGGCCAGTCCGACTCGGTAACGCTGTTGCCGTACCACTGATGGGCAATCTCATGCGCGATGAGGTTCGTGTCGTCCTCCCCGTCCGATACCGCCTGTTCGCTGTAGAAGATGGCCGTGGCGTTCTCCATTCCGCCGTAGCGGGTGGTCGACTGCACGTTGGCCAGCTTCTCGTACGGGAACGGCCCGAGGTTCTCAATGAAGAAGCGGATGATGCCCGGCGCCTGCCCGAGATCGCGAAAGCCTTCGGTGCGGTCCTGCGGGTAGACCCAGCTCTGCACTGGAATGCTGTCGGCCACCGTGGCCACGCGGTCGACGGCGAAGTCGGCCACGCCGATGACCATGACCTTCGTCGGGAGCGGCTCGTCGGTACGCCAGGTCGTGGTGCGGGTGGTACCACGCGTCGTGTCGCGCACGAGCGTCCCGTTGCTGACGACCGCGTACCGTGGCGGGGCCGTCACCGTGAACGACACGGTCGCCTTGTCCGCCAGGTGATCCACGACGGGCAGCCAGTGCCGTGCCCGGTTCGGCCAGTTGTCGCCGAAGAAGGTGCGCTCGCCGTGCTGGTTCGTGCCGATGATGAGCCCGTCCGCCGGAATTCCGGCGTAGCGAATGGTGTAGGTGCGCACTGCGTCGGTCGTGGGCGGCGTGGCTGGCGTGATCCGGACGTGGTTGTTGGCCTGCTGCACCTCCAGCTCGGCTCCGTCGTGCATGACCGACTGCACGCGCATGCCCGTCTCCGCAGGCGACGACGGCGGACCGATGAGATCGAGCCGCACAGTGGAGAGTGTATCGGTCGTGAACCGCACGCGGACCTCGGCCTCGCCCCGGATGCGATCCGTCGAGTCGGCAAGCGTCAGGTCGAAGCTGTAGTGCTGCACGTCGAGGCCGGGGTGCGGCGGTGTCGGGCCCTGGAAGTCCGCAGGACGTGTACCGGTCCCTGCCGACGTGGACCACGAAGCGAACGCGCCCCCTCCAACGAGCAGAAGGAGCGCGCTACAGACGAGCCAAATGCGTGTGCTCATGCCAGTCGTGCGGCGAATGGGAGAAAGGGGGGGCGGTGCGTGATACGTGGTGCATGACACGTGGTGCGCGGCTCAAAGCCCCTCAGCCACCGCGGCACCGTCACGCATAGAACCGTCACGCATCACGTCCTGACGTATCACGACGTTCCCCGCTCCACGGTAATCTCCCGCTCCGTGTCGTTCCAAGCGCCGGGAACGACGTTGCCCTCGGCGTCCAGCAGCTGCAGATGCACGACATACGTACCGCTCGGCAGGCCCGTCACAAATGCTGGGGTCCACTCCGTCAGTGTGATGGAGGCCAGCGGTTCCTGTGCGCCTTGCTCGCGGATTTCGTACTTCGCCGTGTAGCCGTCGGCGCTCAGGGTCACGTTGTGCAGGTAGAAGTCGAGCATGATTCGCTCCGCCCCGGCGCCGGAGTAGGTGCCCTTCGGGCGACTGTAGATGATCGTTGGCTGACTCGGATCGAGGGTGAACGAACCGGACTCTTCGTTGACGTAAAAGTTGACCATGTCATAGGCGCTGGTGTCCTTCACGCTCTCGTGGTACGAGCGGCTCGGAAACACGAACGCGGAGTGCGCACCGTCCGACAGCTCGCCGACCGGGAAGGGCGTGCCTGCTTCGTAGTTCGCCATGTACGGCCCGTTGTCCACGATGACGTGGACGTGCTGCCCGTTGCTTGAGTTGGCGATCTCCTCGGCACGGGGCGTCGCGGTCTGTACGCCCATCTCAAAATCGCGGACGTTGACGACGACCGCCACGTTCGCGCTGTCGACCACCGCGGAGTCGGTCGGAGAGGCAAAGCGAGCCTGCGCGCTGTCGATCGACGGCGAGCGGTCGCCCTGCTCGATCTGAACATTCGGCCCGCCCCCCCCGCATCCGGCAACGACCACGGCGGCAACAACGAAGGCACAGAGAGAGCGAAGCACACGCGCAGTAGGGAAGACAGTCATAGACATCGGCAACTAGGATCGGTTTGGCAGAAGGGAGCGGAGCGCCGGCGCGGAAAGGGTGCGTGCGCCGGTTCTGCGCAGGCCGGCGCTGCGCAGGTGTGGCAAAAACATCACATTGTTATGGTAGCAGGCAACCCAACGCGCGTCAATAGAACGGGATGCGCGGCCCGCCCCCTTTCACCGTGATGTGACATTATGCCCTCGCTATGCGTCTCGGTTCGCCTCCCTTTCCGACCTTGCGCATCGCACTGCATTCTGCCGGCCGGGCAGGGCGGATCCGCTTGCTGTGCCGGGACCGATCCCGAAGCCGTCATTATCTTTGTTTTGTGTCCCGGCCCGCTCGGCTGCAGGACTGGAACGGACACCGCCCGTTTGCAATAGGATCGCTGCTGGTTCTCTGTTGCTTTCCACCGTCCCCCAACCATCGTGCCTCTCATGCGACGCCTGTTTGCCTTCTGTCTGGCCTTCCTCCTCGTCCCGGCGACCTGGGCGCAGCCCGTTTCGGAACCGGGCGCGGACGCGCCGAAGAACGTCATCCTGTTGATCCCGGACGGCTTCGGTCCGGCCAGCACGACGATGGCCCGCGACTACCTGCGCTGGAAGCACGGCACCACGCAGCTTGCGCTCGACACGCTGGAGCGCGGCAGCGTGCGCACCTTCGCCGCCGACAGCCGGGTAACGGACTCCGCCGCCGGTGCCACCGCCTACTCGACCGGTACGAAGACCAACAACGGCTTTATCGCCGTCGACTCGCTGGAGCGCCCCGTCGCAACGCTGGTGGAGGCCGCCGAGGCCGACGGCATGGCCACCGGTCTCGTCGCCACCAGCCGCCTCACGCACGCCACGCCGGCCACATTCGCCGCGCACGTGCCCGACCGGTGGATGGAAAATGAGATTGCCGCGCAGGAAATTTCGCAGGGCATCGACGTCCTCCTGGGCGGCGGACGGCGCCACTTCGTTCCGCAACGCGTAGACGGCAGCGACCGCACCGACGATCGCAATCTGATGAACGAAGCCGAAGCCAACGGCTACCAGGTCGTGCAAGACCGCGACGCGCTCATGCAGGTCACCGAGGGGCCGGTCCTCGGGCTCTTCAGCATGAGCCACATGGACTACGAGATCGACCGGAGCCCGACCGAGCAGCCAAGCCTTGCGGAGATGACGCGCAAAACGCTCGACCTCGTGAGCCAGGACGAGGACGGCTATTTCGTGATGATCGAGGGCAGCCGCATCGACCATGCCGGGCACAGCAACGACGCCGCGGCTCACTTGCAGGACATCCTTGCGTTCGAGAAGGCGGTGGAGGTTGCCCTGACGCAGGCCAAGAAGGACGAGAACACGCTCGTCGTCACGGTTTCCGATCACGAAACAGGCGGCATGTCGCTCGGGCGCGACATTGGCACCGACGGCGTGTACGCGTGGAAACCGAGCGTCCTCGACACGGTGACGGCCTCGCACGGCGTCGTGCTGGACAGCATCCGGCACGCCTGGGAGGCGCACTCCATTGAGCCGGCCGCGAACCGTGCGGAGGCGGTCGATGCCATGGAGCCGGTGCTCGCGCACTTCACCGGCATCGATGCACTGAAGCCGAAGGAGCACGTTCTTCTGCAGGAGTCCGTGCACAACATGCGGGCGCTCAACTTCGCGCTGGCGGAGGTGATCGGGCGCCGCGCGCTCGTCGGCTGGACGACCCGCGGGCACACCGCCGTCGACGTCAAGCTCTACGCCTACGGCCCCGGCGCCGATCGCTTCACGGGCAACGTCGACAACACGTACGTCGGCACCACCCTGGCGGAGTTACTCAACGTTGACCTCTCCGCCCATACGCAGCGCCTCCGGAGCGCCCGCGAGGCCAGCTCTACGTCGTCCCGCTGACCCGCAGGGGCTCATCCCCGTTCCCCTCCCCGCAGCAGAAATGCCCCGAAGAACACAACGGCCTGTGTGAGAACAATGGTCGCCCCACTCGGGATGTCGAGCGCGTAGGAGCCCGCGAGCCCGCCGACGGCTGTTGCAATCCCGAGGATCACGGCGACCATCGTCATGGTGTGGAACGTGGAGGTTGTGAGTCGGGCCGCGGCGGCGGGAATCACCAAAAAGGCCGCGACGAGCACGATGCCCACGATCTTGACGGCCGCAACGATGGTGACCGCCAAGAAGACGGAAAAGAGAGCGTCGTCGCGCCGCACGGGCACGCCGTCGGCCTGGGCCAGGTCGCGGTCGAAGGTGGCGTACGCCCAGCGGCCCCACAGCGGCACGACCGCCAGGGTTCCGACCGTAATCCCGCCAATAATCCACAGGTCGACGGGCCGCACGCCGAGGATAGAGCCGAAGAGGTAGGCGAACGCGTCGGCCGTGTAGGTGTCCTTGAGCGCGAGAAAGACAACGCCGAGCGCGATGGCCACAGAGAAGAACACCCCGATGGCCGTGTCGCCGCTCACGGCGCCGCGTTGCGTGACGGCGTCGATGCCCAGGGCCACGACGACCGTGAACGGAAGCGCCGTCCACATGGGATTGGTGCCGAGGAGCAGCCCCAGCGCCACGCCGCCGAACGCCGCATGCGAGAGGCCGATGCCCAGAAAACTGAGGCGGCGCTGCACGACGAACACGCCGTAGTAGCTGGCCAGACCGCCGACGAGGACGCCCGCGAGAAGGGCACGCTGCATAAAGGGCAACTGGAGGACCTCAATCATGGGGCGGAACGGTGTGGAGCATGGCGTGCGCGTGGCCGATGTGACCGAAGGCTTTGCGCAGGCAGCGCTCGTCGAGCGCCTCCGGCGGGGGGCCGAAGCTGATCTGCTGCGCGTCGATCAGGAGCGCATGGGTGGCGTGGTGGTAGGCGGCGTTCCAGTCGTGCGTGACCATGACAATCGTTGCCTGGTGCGCGGCCTGATAGTCCTCCAGCAAGCCGTACACGTCGGTAGCCCCGGCCGCGTCGACGCCGGTGGCGGGCTCGTCGAGCACGAGGAGGCGAGGCGTCCGGATGAGGCTGCGGGCCAGGTAGACGCGCTGCAGCTCACCGCCGGAGAGGGTGGACAGCGCGCGATCGGCCAACGCGCCCGCTCCGACTCGCTCCAGCGCCTCCTCGGCGCGCACCTGCTCGGTGGTTGTGGTGTAGAACGGCCAGCGATGGCGGAGGCCCGTCAGCACCAGATCGGCGGCCCGCGCCGGAAACGACCGGTCGAGCGTCTTGATCTGCGGGACGTACCCGACCAGGTCGGGATCGGTCTCCGGCGGCGGCGTTCCGAAGACCCGCACCGAGCCGCGGTCGCACGAAACCAGCCCGAGTAGGGCCTTGATCAGCGTGGTCTTCCCGGCTCCATTGGGCCCAATCACCGCCACGAAGTCGCCGGCCGAGGCATCGAACGTGATCCCGTCGAGCACGCGGTGCTCCCCTCGGCGCACGACGAGCTCGTTGACGGCAACGGCAGCGGAGGACGACATAGGCGGCAAGCGTGGGGAAAGCGATCGGGGCAAGCGGCGGCACGGCGCGGATTCCGCACCCGTGGCAACGTACGGGACACAGCGTCGCCTGTCATGTTTCCGCCCCACCGGCCTCTCGGTGGAGCGCCTTCACGATCTGGCGCGCGTTGTACAGCAGCAGCGTCTCGTAGGTGGTGCGCCCTTCGACGCCGCCGAGCGGATCGAGCGTGTAGAGCGGCACGCCCGCCGCCTCGCCCACGACTTCGGCACTACGCGGCGGAAGCTGGTGCTGCGTGAAAAGCGCCCGCACCGAGTCGGTCCGGGCGCGCTCGGTGAGAGCCCGAATGCGGCGCGGGGACGGCTCTTTGGCCGGCTGCGGCTCGACGATCTCGACGAGGCGCGGCCCGTACTCGAACAGGAAGTACCGGAAGAAAGGCTGGGCGAGCATCACTGGCACCTCGCGCACCGGCTTCAGAAGGAGGCGAAGGCGCCCCGCCAGACGACTCAACCGCGTGGCGAAGGTGTCGGCATTGGCCCGGTACGTGGAGCAGCCCGTCGCGTCCATGGCGCAGAGCGTGTCGACCAGCGGCGGGAGCACCTGCTGCACCGTGAGGGGATCGGTCCAGAAGTGAGGGTCGGCGGTGGCTTCGGAGGCGGTGGCTTCGGAGGCGGTGGCTTCGGAGGCGGTGGCGCCGTGGCCGCCGGGCATCGATCGGCGGGCCGAGGCCGGAAGCAGCGGCAAAAGGGCCACGCGCCGCTCGGCGGGAAGTTCGGTCGCCCACGCATCGAGGGTCGCGGCCCCGTAGAAGACCGCCGCACTTCCTTCAACGGCGCGCAGATCCGACGGACGCGGATCGTAGGTATGGGGCGAGGCTCCCGGCTCCAGCAGCCGCAGGACCGTTCCGCGCCCTTCCACAACCGGACGCAGAATCATTGCGAGCGGCGGGATCGTCGTTACGAATCGCGGCACGGGCTCCGTTGCAGCCTCCGTCCCGGTCTCCGCCGCGGTTTCCGTCGCGGTCTCCGTCTCGGATCCACAGGCTGTTGTCCCCAGCACAACCAGGAGCAGTGCAAGTGCCGCGCGAAGCGGCGTGCTGAACGACAGATCGGAGGAACGTCCCATAGAGCGGATCGGAGGGAAAGAGGAGGATGAGGCGGGCCGGGGGTCCGTTGCCAGGGGCCTCGGCCTCGAGCCGGCCGTCGTTGCTCGGAGGATTTGGGGTTAGGCGATGGCGTCCGCAATGAGCACCTCCGAGGGAATGCCGAAGGCGGTGACGGTCTCGACATGATGCACATGCCAGCGGGCCGGAGCGAGGCGCCTCTGCACGCGAATGGGGCGGCACCCGCCGACCCAGGTGGGCGCCCAGGCGTGCACGGTGTCCCACAGAATGGCGCCGAGTCGCGAGAGTCCCCGGCCCCACGTCAGGCCGGCCACGCACAGGCGGCCGCCCGGCGCAAGAAGACGGTGGGCTTCGTCGAGAAACGTGTCGATGTCGGCGTCCGACAGCAGATCGAGAACGTAGGCCGCGACGACGCGGTCGTAGGTCGCGGCGGGACGATCGAAGCGAAGCCGCCCGTCGGTGCAGACCACCTCGGCACGGTGGGCGAACGGAGCCAGCGCCTCGCGCGCCAGGCCGACCATTGTCGGGCTGAGGTCGACGCCGGTGTAGTCCGCACGCGGCGGGCACACATCGCGGAGCAAGCGGGCGGCAAAGCGGCCGGTTCCGCAGCCCAGCTCGAACACCCGGTGGGCCTTCGCAAACGCGCTGTGCGCGATCAGCGCCTCCTGGGCCGGCCGCTCGTAGAACGCCTGGGTGTCCTGGCGCCTGCCGATGCGGTCGTAGAACGCTTTTGCCTGGGCCCGGGAGAGCGTATCACGCATGCAGTCGTGCCAACCCCGTTGCGGTTCTGTCCCTGGATCGTTTCTATCGGGCCGGGACCTTCTCGTCGTTTCGGGTGACGAGCGGATAGTCGGCCTCCACCTCGCCCTCAGCAATCTTGCGGAGGGTGCGGCGCAGGAGCCGCTTGCGGAAGCTGCTCAGATAGTCGGTAAAGAGGATGCCGTCGAGGTGGTCGCGCTCATGCTGGATGACGCGCGCGAGCACGCTGCCGACCTCGCGCTCCTGCTCTTCGAAGCGGCGATCGCGGTAGCGGACCACCACGCGCTCCGGCCGCGTGACGACCTCCCGGACGTCGGGGATGGACAGGCAGCCTTCCTCGAAGTCGGCCTCGGCCTCGCTTTCCCACGTAAGCTCGGGGTTGATGAACACCATGGGCTGCGACGGGACCGCCTCGTTTTCGGCTTCCATTTCGTCGGCCATGGGGGTCACATCCACGACAAACAGACGCTCGCTGCGCCCCACCTGCGGGGCGGCCAGCCCAATGCCCGAGGCGGCGTACATCGTCTCGATCATATTGTCGATGAGCGTCTGCAGCTCCTCGCTGTTCTCCTCCACGGGCTCCGTGTTTTCACGCAGCGCCTCGTGGCCGTAGACGTAAACGGGCAAAACCATAGGGCGAAGTGGGTGACTTCCGAGCGACAGTGTAGGGATACGAAATACGAGCGCTCGTGGCGAAAGTGCCGCCTGGTCGCGTTAAAACGTTGCACGTTCCGATGGTGACGGTGCGGCGCTCCCGGGCGGTCCCGGCATTTTCGGGAAGACCGCGTGCCGGATGCCGGCTACTCGCGTCCGTAATCGTCCTCCAGACGAATGATGTCGTCCTCCAAGCACAGTCCGAGCTGCGTCTCGATGAAGACGAGCGGATCGTCGCCGTCGTTCGTCATGCGGTGCACGTCGCCCACGTCGATGAAACACGTGTCGCCCGTCCTCACGCGGATCTCGTCGTCATTGCGGTGGAAGAGCCCCTCGCCCTGTACGATGACCCAGTGCTCTTTGCGGTGCTCGTGCTTCTGCAGCGAAAGGCGCTGGCCGGGATGCACGACGATGCGCTTTACGCGATAGCCAGGCTCATTGAGGTACTCCTCCCAGCGGCCCCAGGGACGGTTGTCGGCGTCAAGAAGCATACGGTCGTGTCGAATGTCGAGAATGGAATGGCAAGTGCAGAACCAGAATAGGCGACGAAGTTGGGCGCAGCAATGCGCCGGAGGCCTCTACGGGATGAACTTCGGACGGAGACGGGGGCACTGGCTGGGGGGCGCTGGCTGGGGGATCGCCCGTGAGGGAGGCCGCGCGCCTCTTACGACGCGGGCGCCACCTCCGGAGCGGCCTCTTCTTCGAGGTCGGGACGCGCGATCTCCACCGGCTTTCCGAACAGGCGAAGGGCCAGCGACAGGAGGGCCGCTCCGACGAGCAGCCCGACCCACCACGGCATGCCGAAGCCGGCCGGAAGGGTGCCCAGGAAGAGCGCCACGAGCCCGACGCTCATTGCGTACGGCAGCTGCGTGCGCACGTGCTCGATGTGGTCGCAGCCCGACGCCATCGAGGACAGGATCGTGGTGTCGGAGATGGGCGAGCAGTGGTCGCCCCACACCGATCCGGCCAGCACGCACGAGACCGACGAGTAGATGATGTGGTAGTGCGTGGGGTCGTCCATGTTGTTGGCCACGAGCACTGCCCAGGCGAGGGGCACCACGAGCGGCATCAAGATGCCCATCGTGCCCCAGCTCGACCCGGTGGCGAAGGCCGTTGCGGCCGCGAGGACAAAGACGATGGACGGAACGGTTCCGGCAGGCAGAGTCTCTCCGAGGATGGAGGTCAGATAGTCGGCCGTGTGCAGCACCTCGGTGATGGAGGAGAGCGACCACGCCAGCACCAGGATGATCATGGCGAAGAGCATGGACTTGAGGCCCGAATACCAGGCCTCGACGGTCTGCTCCAGCGTCAGGATGCGCTGGCCGAGCGAGAGGACGGCGGCCGCCAGCACGCCGAGCAGCGAGCCCCACATGAGCGCGGCGTAGGAGTCGGCCTCGCCGATGATGTCGCGAAGCGGGGCGTCGTAGCCCGCCGTGTTGGCGCCGGTCACGTACAGTCCGGCAAGCACCGAGCCGACGAGCACGACGACCGGAATCACGGCGTTGAAGGCGCGGCGCGGCGTGCCCTCGGGCGGCTTCAGTTCGTCGCCGTCCTTGGCGGCAGCGTCCACCTTGGCGTCGTCGCCGAGCACCTTCCCGGTTTCACGGGCCCGCTTCTCGGCACGGTACATGGCGCCGAAGTCGCGCTTCGAGTTGGCCACCACGAACACGAAGTACAGCGCCAGCAGCGGATAGAAACTGTACGGGATGCTGCTCAGGAAGATGGAGTAGGCCGACTGGCTGAAGCCCTCGATCCCGGCCACGGCCGTCCCGACGAGCCCGACCTCGTAGCCGATCCACGTCGTCACGAACGCCAGGCACGCCACGGGCGCCGCCGTCGAGTCGACGATGTACGCCAGCTTCTCGCGCGAGATGCGCAGCCGGTCGGTGACGGGGCGCATCGTGTTGCCGACGACGAGCGTGTTGGCGTAGTCGTCGAAGAAGATGCCGAGCCCCATGACGCCGGTCGCCACCTGTCCGCGTCGCGAATCGCTGGCCCACGCCGTAATCCAGTCGACGATGCCGAACGTGCCCCCGTTGCGCGAGATGATGCCCACCATTCCGCCAATCATGAGCGAAAACAGAATGATGGCGGCGTGGCTTTCGTTGGCGAGCGCGCTCAGCACGTGCACCTGGAAGGCGTCGAGCAATCCCTGGAAGAGGCCGCCGAGCGAAAACCCGGCGGCGATGGACGCGCCGATCCAGACGCCCAGAAACAGCGCGGGCACCACGCGCCGGAACGCCAGCGCCATCCCAATGGCCAGCAGCGGCGGCACGATCGACAGCCAGGCCGGGATGGCACGCGTCGTTGCGCTGGTGATGACGGCCCCCTGGCGGACAACCGCTACCGTCGTACCACCCGACGAGGACGCGCGCACCTCTTCCGCCTCCCATCGCCCCGAGGCGGCGTTGTACGCCATTGGCGTCGTCTGGTCGCCCACGCGAACCTGCAGCGGACCCTGCGCGGCGAGCGACGAGTCGCCGGGCACCGTCACGGAGAACTCGATGCCCGTGAGCACGAGGTCAGGGACATCTACTGGTTTCGATTGCTGCGCATGGACAGTCCCGACCGTAAGCAGCGCGCAGAGAAGCGTGAGAACGGGGCGCATGAAGAAAATACGGGTTGTGCGTTGGGGGTGCGCGTTGGGGGTGCGCGAGAGGAGCGAGTCGCCAGGGAACGTGTACGCAACACTCCGAACTCGGAACGCAGCACTCAGTCGCCGCGCGTACCGAAGATGCGGTCGCCCGCGTCGCCGAGGCCGGGACGGATGAAGGCGTTTTCATCGAGCTCACGGTCGAGTGTGGCCGCGACAATGGCAACGTCGGGATGCTCGTCCTGCAGGCGAGCGACGCCTTCGGGAGCAGCAACCAGACAAGCGAACGTGAGATCCGTGGCGCCGTGCTCCTTGAGGTGGTCGAGCGCGAAGGAGGCGCTGCCACCGGTGGCCAGCATCGGATCGACGACGAACACCCGGGCCGTGTCGATGCCCGCTGGCAGATTGCTGTAGTAGTCGATCGGGCGGTACGTCTCCTCGTCGCGCTGCATGCCGAGATGCCCCACCCGGGCTTCCGGAAGAAAGCGGATGAACCCGTCAACCATGCCGAGGCCCGCCCGCATGATGGGCACCACGATCATGTCCTTCTCGATCTGGTAGCCCGTCGTCTCCTCCAGCGGCGTTTCGATGGGCACCGTCTCCAGTTCGATGTCGTGCAGGGCTTCATACGCCAGGATTGCCGCCGCGTCGGACACCGTCTCGCGGAAGGCCCCGTGCGGCGTGCCTTTGCGGCGCAGGATCGTCAGGTCCCGCTTCAGAACCGGATGGTCGACGATGGTAATGTCTTGCATGGTAGACGGTACGTGAGGAAAAGCCTGCGGGCGGATCCGGTCCAGTCGTGAGCGACGCCGTTTCGTCTACGGCGTCGCGATTCGTACACCGCGATTCCTGAGGGGAACCGTGGCACGGGCGCAGGCTCTGCGCAGGGCCCGCATCACGCCCTCCCCCCATCACGAATCATGCGCCTTCTTCCTTGCGACGCTTCTTCTCCTCGCGAGCGCGGCGCGCAGGCTCCACGTTGTCGAGCCAGGCCTTCCGCTCGAAGTAGTCGTCCATAATGTCCTTCAGCTTGCCGGAGAGGGCCACGATGGCGATCAGGTTGGGGATGATGACGAGCCCGAGTGCAATGTCGCCGATGGCCCACACCGTAGCGAGCGGAGCGATGCCGCCGAGGAAGTTGATCAGCACGAAGACGCCCTTGTACGGAAGCACGGCGTTCTCGCCGAAGAGGTAAATGGCACAGCGGTCGCCGTAGTAGCTCCACGAGATGGAGGTCGAGATGGCGAAGAGCAAGACGCTGAGCACGACGATGCCGCCGCCCCAGTCGCCGAGCGGCGAGAGGCCGCGCGAAAAGGCCAACTGCGTGAGCGGCGCGCCCGACTCGACAGCCGGGCCGTACAGGCTCTCGTATTCGGTGCCGTCGTCGGCCACAGCAATGCCGCGGTCGGGATACAGCGTGCCGGAGAAGGGATTCTGGAAGTCGGCCGGCTCGTCGCAGTCCGCCTGGCAGCCGGTGTAGAAGCGCTGGACGACGGCATCATTCCAGGCGAACTCGCGCGCGCCTTCGTCCACCTGCGGCTCGCCGTTCACGATGCGGATCTCACCGGGGGCGTCGCCGCCCGCGAGGAGCCCGCCTTCGCCCTCGACGCGGTAGGTCACCGCACCGGCGTCGAGGTCGAGCTGCGTGGGCACGGCGTCGTCCCACACGCCGGTAACGACAATCACAAGCCCCGTGATGGTGCACACGATGATTGTATCGATGAACGGCTCCAGAAGCGCCACAACGCCCTCCGAGACGGGTTCATCCGTCTTGGCGGCCGAGTGGGCGATCGGGGCCGACCCCTGCCCGGCCTCGTTCGAGAAGAGCCCGCGCTGCACGCCGTAGACCATCGTCAGCATGAAGATGCCGGCGCCGGTGCCAGCCACGCCCGACGAGGGATTAAAGGCGTCGGTGAAGACGGTCGCGACGGCGCCGGGAACGCTCCCCCAGTTGAGCCCGAGAATGACGAGCCCACCGAGCACGTAAATGCCGGCCATTACCGGCGCGACGACACCGGTGACCTTGCCGATCCGCGTCACGCCTCCGATGATGACGATGGCAATCAGAACGGCGACGAGGGCGGCGACGACCACCTTCATGGTGAACACCTCCAGCCCGAAGACGCCGCTATAAGCGGCCATCGTATCGGCGACCGTGTTGGCCTGGTTGGCGTTGCCGGTCAGGAACGACGTGATCATCAGCATCCCGGCGAAAAACATCGCCATCCACGTCCAGCCCGAACCGAGCCCCTTCTCGATGTAGTACATGGGCCCGCCGGAGACCGTGCCCAGCCAGCTCGGCTCGTCGCCCTCGCCGGCCAACTCGACGTCGCGGTAGTACTGCGCGAGGGTGACTTCGCTGAACTTGGTCGCCATGCCGAGGACGGCCGTCACCCACATCCACATCAGCGCGCCGGGGCCGCCGTAGTGGATGGCCAGCGCCACGCCGGCGATGTTTCCGATGCCGACGGTGGCCGAAAGCGCCGTCGTGAGGGCCTGGAAGTGCGGCACGTCGCCGGGTTCGTCGGGGTCGTCGTATTTCCCTGTGGTGACCGCAAAGCCGTGGAACAGGCGGCGGAACTGCACAAACCCGAGCCGGAAGGTGAGATACAGCCCGGTGCCAAGCAGGAGGATCACTACGATCGGGATGTCATTGCCCGTGCCGGTCGGGATGCCCTCCCGCCAGACGTACTGGATGAGCGTATCTACAATGTTTTGCAGCATAAAATCAGTGACCTATCGAGAGCAAATCGACGGTTCCGCAGCCCCTACCTCCATGCCCTGCGCACACGGGGGACCCAGCGACGCATGGAGCGAGGGGGGGAGAATCACGAGAAAACGCAGGCGGGATGCGGCTACAATCGTGCAGCACGCGGGGGCGCCGCTGCACGGCGATGATAAGATCGTCGCAATATAGCGGGCGAGAAGGATCTACGCAACCGGTCGAAATCGACCCCGGTGCGGTTACAGGGTCGGGGCCTCTTCCTCGCCGGCGACCGACTCGACGGCGCGGTCGGTGGACTTCTGCTCCACGTTCAGGCGCTGGGACTGCTCGACGGCCGGGGTCACGTAGTTGTAGGCCAGCGTGAGTCCGACGGCGAACAGCGCCGCACCGATGCCGAGCGCCGCGTCGACGTAGTGCGGCGCGGCCAGGGCGAGGCGGATCATGACCGTGGCGGCGGCAAAGCCGAAGTTGCGGAAGACAACGTGGTAGTCGAATCCGTACCGGATCGAGATCAACACGATCAGCACGTCGCTGAAGATGAGTACCGTGTAAAACACGTTGAAAACCGGGATCGTCATGCCCTCCAGAAAAAACATCAGGCCGGTGTACACCCCGAGCCCGACGAAGATGAGCAGGAGCCCGTTGGCCAGCAGCTTCTTGGTAAGGACGAAGCGTCGTTGCTCGGCTTCCGTCTCGGTGATCGGCTGGTGGCGCTGCAGCTTGTAGTACACGCCGATGATGATGAAGACGAGCAGCGCGCCCACGGCGTCCGACACGATGAACTGCACGGCCTGCCGCGCCGTGTCGTCCTCGAGCGACCACGAGATGGGCTCCTCGAAGTACACCAGCTCCTTGAAGGACTGGCGCAGCAGGATCAGCGAGAAGATTTCGAACTGCTTGCCCAGGGTGTTGGCCACGCTCGTTGCCAGCCCGAAAACGAGCTCAACCACCTCCACGATGAGGAAGAGCGTGAACGCCACGTCGAAGGCGTAGAAGTGATTCGTGGGCAGGCCCGACATCGAGGGCGGCAACCATCCCAGGCGGTTGAGCTCAATCACGAGCAGCGCCACGAAGAAACCACTGGTGATGACCGTAGCGATGAACTTGCGCGCCGCGGGCCCGTCGCGGCGCCGTTCCATCGCATCGAAGAGCCGGCCGTTGAGGTGGAGAAGCGTGGTCATCGGTCGTCGGTCGAACCGCGCCGCTGATGAAGGAGACGTTACTTCGTGCCACAGGCGTTACAGGCGTCCTTCGGCGTCCGGGTTCATGGTTGGGGGGAGAGTCTCCACAAACGTCACATTCGCGCCGAAGCAGGGCCGGGGGCGTGCTCTACCGCTCCCACCACTGCAGCAGCGCCGGCACGAGCCCGAGCGCCGCCCCCAGCGTCATGCTGATGCCCAGCACGGCGAGCGCGCCGATCGAGCGCAGGCCCGGGTGCATCGACAGAAGCAACCCGCCGAAGCCGACCATGGTCGTGACGGCACTCATCGTAATGTGCTCGCCGGTCGACCGCAACACCCGACCCACCGACCCGCGCCCCTCCTCGCGATAGCGGTGCACCATGTGGATGCCGCTGTCGTCGCCGATGCCGAGCACGGTGGGCAGCACCACCAGGTTGTAAAAGTTGAGCTTGAGCCCGAACAGCGGCATCAGCCCGAACATCCACACGAAGCTGGCTGCCAGCGGAAGGAGGGCCAGCAGCACCCAGCGGAGGCGGCGCAGAATGAGGGCTTTGAAGAGCACGATCAGGAGAATCGTGAGGCCGACCATCGTCGGCGCCTCGTCAACCATGAGCCGCAGCATGTCGGACGCCACGATCGACGTCGAGGCGGCGTGGTACACCCGCCCGTCGGCCGTGCGGATGGTGCCCACGTCGTCGGCAAACTGCATGGAGTTGCGCCCGTCGGAAAGCCCCACCGACGGGTAGATGATGACGAGGTGCCCGACCTCACCCTCCTTGGTGGTGAACCGCTTGCGGAGCACGTCGGGGATCTGCTGCAGAGAGAGCGGCTCGCGGGGGCTCGCGGCGGTGCGCAGCCGCTGGAGCGTGGCGTCGTCGCTCGCCTGCAGGAACGGATCCGCAAGCAGCGATCGCACCG
>Ga0207797_1001546_pt1 | contig 16568 bp, 16 predicted proteins | sample PRCRCaboRojoPR_6_FD_187275 | JGI IMG/M metagenome (GOLD analysis project Ga0207797, IMG submission 187275) | Marine sediment microbial community from Cabo Rojo, Puerto Rico - PR CR 10% Liquid 1 (SPAdes) | ecosystem: Environmental > Aquatic > Marine > Coastal > Sediment | place: Cabo Rojo, Puerto...
GGGTATGGCAGCAGACAGCAACCTGTACGCGCCCGTGCGTCGGCAAGAGCGGTTGTCGGTCCAGGTAGCGGCCCAGATCCAGGACCTCATCCTCGCCAAGGAGCTCACTACGGGAGAGAGGCTGCCCTCGGAGAGGGACCTTTGTGAGCAGTTTGGCGTGAGTCGGACAGTCGTCCGGGAGGCAATTCGTGCTCTGGAGGCAAAGGGACTCCTGGAGTCTCGCGGCGGAAGCGGAACCTACGTGAAGGCTCTCGAGGCAGGTGACGTCTCTGACTCCATCGGCGCCTACATTGTGACACAGGATGACGTGGTTCCACACGATAAGTTAATGGAGGTGCGGAGGGTGTTGGAGGTGCAGGTCGCCGCCCTGGCCGCTCAGCGGGCCACCGGAGACGACGTACAGAGGCTGGAGGCGCTTGTGGAGGCGATGGAGGACGTGACGGACAGCCCCGAAGAGTGCGCGCGGTTGGATCTTGAGTTCCACGTCGCCGTGGCACGGGCGACGGGGAACGAGCTCTTTGAGATGCTCCTCGACCCGTTCATGGGGGCTCTTTACGAAGGTAGGCGGGTAGCGAGTGCGCTGGAGGGTGTTCCCGAGGAGGCGATCGGGTTTCACCGTCAGTTATTGGAGCAGATCAAGGCCGGAGATCCGGAGGCCGCGGCAGCAGCTATGTCCAGTCACCTCGATCAGTCCACCCGGGTGATCAAGGAGGGGCTGACGAAGGCGCGTTGAAAGTGCGGTGCCAATGAGTGCGTCGTGCTACGAGAAGCGCGGTGCGACCGCGTTCGGAGTGGGGCGGGCGGATTCGGCAAGCGACGGGTGCCCGGTGTGGCGACATCGGGTCGTGTCGAGCGGAGACGGGACAGATCTGCAAACGGAGGTGAGGCATGAGGGCTGTCGTGTTCTACGATATCGGGGATGTTAGATACGAGGAGAATTGGCCGGAGCCATCCCCTGGACCAGGAGAGGTGAAGATTGCCACCTCATGGTGCGGCATCTGCGGCACCGACATGGAGGACTACGAGCGCGGCGCCGTGATCCCCATCGACGCACCGCATCCACTCTCCGGTCAGCAGGCGCCCATCGTCATTGGCCACGAGTTTTCGGGCCGGGTCGCGGAGCTGGGCGAAGGGGTCGTCGGGCTCGAAGTAGGACAGCGAGTCGCCGTTGAGTGCATCAGGAGCTGTATGACGTGTTACTGGTGCCAGCGGGGCGAGTACTCCGTCTGCACCAGCATGGTGTCTATCGGTCAGCAAGAGGACGGTGGCTGTGCCGAGTACTTCACCGCGCCCGCGGAGAACGTCGTGCCGCTACCGGAGCAGCTCGGCGAGGACATCGCCGCGATGGCCGAGCCGCTGGCCGTCATGGTACGCGCCGTGCGTCGGGGCAGGGTGATGGTCGGCGACGTCGTGACCATCGTTGGTGCGGGCGCCATCGGGCTCTGCGGCATCGGTGTGGCGCGGGCTTCGGGTGCATCAAGAGTGATCGCCGTGGCGCACGGCGGGAGGCGCGCGGAGGCCGCTGCCAGCGTAGGTGCGACGGTCGTGCTGGACTCGCGGGAGGAGGGATGGCGTGACACTTACCTCGATCTCACGAACGGGCTTGGATCGGACGTGGTGATCGATGCAGGCGGCAATCCGGCGGCCGTTCACCTCGCCGTGGAGTTGACGAAGCGTCAGGGACGGTGCGTGCTGAACAGCGTGATCGACGACGACGTGCCGATCCCCGGGCTGGACGTGATGTTGGGAGAGAAGGAGATCGTCGGGAGCGTGGGGCATCGGACTGAGCAGGAGTTCAAGTGGGCTCTCCAGTTGCTGGCTGATGGACGGGTTAACGTGGAGCCCATCATCACCGACCGCATTCCCCTCGAAGACGCCGTGGAGGAAGGGTTCAAGCGATTGAGAAGGGATCGGGACCACATCAAGATACTCGTGACGCCGCGTCGCGACTTGCTCAAGCAATAGGACGCGTCATAGGCGAGAGAGGAGACGAGAGTGGTTATTGACGTGCAGGGTATGTTTGGCCTCGGCGAGAAGGTCGCCGTCGTGACCGGAGCGGCCTCGGGGCTCGGCCGCGGTATTGCAGAGGGACTGGCGGGCCAGGGAGCGGCGGTGGTGGTCGTCGATGTCGATCCCGGCCGTGCCCAGATGGTGGCCGACGGCATCATGGCCGCAGGCGGCGATGCCATCGCGCTGACCTGCGATGTATCGAAACAGGGGGAGGTGGAGGACACGGTTCATCGGTCCCTGGCGACCTACGGGCAAATTGATGTTCTCGTGGCCAACGCCGGCATAGGCCTGCGCAGCCCGGCTGAGGATATGACTCTGGAGCAGTGGCGGCGGGTCCTATCCGTTAACCTGGACGGGGTCTGGTTCTTTGATCAGGCCGTCGGTCGTCACATGATCGAGCGCGGGGAGGGCGGGCGCATCATCAACATGGCCTCCATCGGCGGGCTCGTGGGCGTGACAACCGGGAATGCCAACTACACGGCCAGCAAGGGCGGCGTCATTGCCCTGACGAGATGTCTCGCGGTCGAGTGGGCCGAGCACAACATTCTGGTGAATGCCATTGCGCCCAGCCACATCCGAACCCCCTTGATTCACGAGTTGATGCAGGAGAAGCCCGAGGTGCGTGAGTACTTCTTAAACAACATCGCGCTGGATCGGATCGGAGAGGTGCGCGACGTGGTCGGCCCGGCCGTTTTCTTGGCGAGCGAGGCCGGTGCCTTCGTGACTGGTCACGTGCTGGTGGTTGACGGCGGGCATACGGCGAAATAGCCGGGTCGCTCAGCAGATTGATCGGCGAAATCGAGCACAAGGAGGTGAACTTGGCTGAGATCCAGTTCTACGGCGTGGCGGCCTACAAGATTGTCACCGACGAAGGGAAGCACGTCCTCATTGATCCCTTCCTGAATCAGAACCCTTACTCCCCCGTGAAAGTCAATGACCTGGATCAGGTGGATCTATTGCTCCTCACCCACAACGCCTTCGACCATTTCGGCGACGCCCCAGAAGTCATAGAGGCGTTCGGATGTCCCGTGGTGTGCGCCAAGGATGTGATGCACAATCTGGTGGTGCACTATGGTATCGATCCTGATTTGATCCGCGTGACGATCTGGGGCATGGTAATCGAGGAATGCGGCGTGCGCGTCCGTCCGGTGGAGAGCCATCACTGGTCATTCGCCGTGACCGAAGACAATGAGCTGCTGTCTGGCCCGGCAATGGGATTCATCGTGGAGGCTGGGCCGAACATGCGTGTCTATCATCCGGGCGACACGGCACTGACGTATGACATGAAGCTGTGGGGCGAATTGTATGGGCCCACGGTTGGGCTGATGCACGTTACGCTGCCGGAGGGTGAAGGGGTCTCTCTTCCGCACATGGCATGCTACAAGACCGGAGAGCTGACGGCCGAGGAGGCGCTGATGGCCAGTGAGTGGCTGGGGCTCGATTCGGTCATTGTTAGCCACTACGTGGATCCGGAGTCGGATGACGTTAAGGCCTTCGTCGACCTGGTCGGGGCGCAGCGGGAGAGCGGCGCATACGCTCCCAAGGTCACAGTCTTGAGGCCCGGTGAGACGGTCTCCCTGTGAAGGGGATCGCCAGCCGGACTTGAGGCTGCGAGGGCCCGAACCTTGCCGCACCATCGGGGCTTTCCCGGACGTCCACAGGGTGGCCCAAGGCACTGAGCAGAAAGGAGACAGAGTTCGTGACTGAAGAATCCAAGCAGGGACGCTTGAGGGAGCTCTTCCCCGAGCTAACGCCCCTCGAAGCACCGCCGAATCTCTCCACCGCCACTCAGCTGGAGATGTACGAGTCGATGGTGAAGATCCGGAAGTTCGACACGGCTGTGAAGGACCTCTGGCAGAAGCATCTCATCTACGGCATCGCGCACTCCTATGTGGGCGCTGAGGCCGTGGCGATTGGGGCGTGCACTGCACTCCGCCAAAGCGACCGCATTACCAGCACCCACCGCGGCCATGGGCACGTGATCGCTAAGGGTGGGGACATGAAGCTGATGATGGCCGAGCTGATGGGCAAGGCTACGGGCTACTGCCGCGGCAAGGGCGGCTCGATGCACATCGCCGCCGTCGAAAAGGGCATGCTCGGCGCCACCGGCATCGTCGGCAGCGGCATGCCCATCGCCGTTGGATCCGGGCTAAGCGCACAAGTCTTGGGACAGGATATCGCGACCCTCTGCTTCCACGGCGACGGCGCCACGAATCAGGGCGTCTGGCACGAGTCCGTGAACCTGTCGGCCGCCTGGAACCTGCCCGTCGTCTTCGTCTGTGAGAACAATCAGTACGCCATCAGTTGTCCCTTCGATCGGGCGTCCCGCAATCCGGACATCGCCGAGAGGGCCGTCGGATACGGCATCCCAGGGGTGACCGTCGATGGGTTCAATCCGTTTGCCGTATACGGCGCCGTCTCGGAAGCGGTAGAGCGAGCGCGCTCCGGCGGGGGCCCGACGCTCGTGGTTGCCAAGTACTTCCGATATGTGGGACATTTCGTGGCCGATGACCAGAGCTATCGCGACCTCGATGCGGTAGAGCCGTGGAAGGAGCTCGAGCCGGTAGGAAGGATGAGGGAGTATCTGTTGAGCACGGAAGCTGCGACGGAGGAGGAGCTGGCGGCCATCGAAGAGAAGGTTGACGCTGAGCTCGCCGCGGCAATCGAGTTCGGGAAGGCGTCCCCGGAACCCGACTCCGACCAGCTCTACGAAGATCTGTACGCGCCGGGGACCATTCTCTCCCCGGCGGGAGGTGAGACGAGATGAACCGGGTGATCACAGTCAAGCAGGCTCTGACCGAGGCGATGCGCGAGGAGATGGAGCGGGACGAATCGGTTATTATCATGGGATGCGACGTCGGCATCAGGGGCAACCCGTTCGGCGTCACGAAAGGCCTCCACGCCGAGTTCGGTGATGAGCGCGTCCGCGACACGCCGATCTCCGAGGCGGCATTCACGGGTGCCGGGCTTGGAGCAGCGGCTACGGGACTGCGGCCGATCATCGAGATCCTCTACAGTGACTGGATCACGATCGCGATGGACCAGATCGTCAACCAGGTTGCGAAGATCCGTTATATGTTCGGCGGCACGATCGACGTGCCGCTTGTTGTGAGGGCCCCTGTGGGAGCCGGCGGTGGGCAGGCGGCGCAGCATTCTCAGTCGTTTGAGTCCTGGTTCAGCCACGTGCCGGGATTGATCGTCGTCATGCCGATCACGCCCTATGATGTCAAGGGGCTTCTCAAGACGTCAGTGCGCAGCAACAACCCGGTGCTCTTTTTCGAGCACAAACGCGGGTACGAGGTGGAGGGCTCTGTGCCGACCGGCGATTACACGATCCCCTTCGGCGAGGCCGATGTGAAGCGCGCGGGAAGCGACGTCACGATCGTCGCGATCTCGATCATGGTCCACCGTGCCCTCGCTGCCGCCGAGGAGCTGAGTCGCGAGGGGATCGAATGCGAGGTCATCGATCCACGGACGATCTACCCCATGGACTACGACACGATCCTCGAGTCCTTGGAGAAGACGAATCGGCTGGTGGTGGCCCACGAGTCAAACCGCCGCAGTGGTATCGGCGGGGAGATCGTCTCACAGGTCATTGAACGGGGCTTCTACAGCCTGGACGCCGCACCACAGATCGTGGCTGGGCTGAACGTGCCTATGCCGTATAGCAGGGCCCTGGAGCGGCTGGTCATCCCGAAGGAGGAGCGTATCAAGGACGCAGTGTACCGGGTTCTGGACCAGTAGCCGGGCACCGTTGAGGAACGCAAGGAACGCAAGGAAGGCAAGGATGGGTGAGTTGGTAGGGATGCCCAAGCTGGGCATGAATATGACGGAGGGGACGATCGTCGAGTGGCTGGTGGAGGAAGGGGACACTGTAAGCGCCGGCGATCCGCTGGTCGAGGTCGAGACGGACAAGGTCGTCCAGGTCGTGGAGTCGCCCACCTCCGGCGAGTTGGCCAAGATCACGAAGAAGGAGGGCGACGTGGTGCCCTGCGGCTACGTGATGGCTGTCGTCACCGCTCCCGGGGAATCGGTTCCGTCGGAGATCCCTCAGATGGTGCCGGGTGCCGTGCGGCCGACGAGTGACGTGGCCGCGGCCGGTGCCGAAGAGTGCGCTGAGGAGGACACCCGGCCGGCGCCTAAGAAAAGGCGCGTCAAGAGCTCGCCGGTGGCCCGAAAGCTGGCCAAGGAGCTGGGTATCGATCTGGCCGACGTCGAGCCGGAGGGGAAGCGTGTCACGAAATCCGATGTGGAAGCCCATGCGGAGAAGATGAAGGCGAAGGATAAGCCGGCACCGGCGGAGTCCCCTGCGGAACCGTCCGCGAAGGCGCCGGGGGTGGCGAAAGCGGAGCCCCTCAAGGGGGTGCGGCGAACGATTGCCCAGCACATGGATGAGAGCGCCCGGACGGTGGCGCGCGCCGGGCTCTCTTTGGAGGCCGACGCGACGGCCCTGATGGCCTGGCGAGCGCGCTTAGCCGCCGGTGGGCTCCAGGTAGGGTACAACGAGCTGCTTGTGAAGGTCGTGGCCCGGGCCTTACGGGATCACCCTGATGTCAATCGGCAGCTCGTGGACGGCGAGATTCACTGGATGGGGGCGGCCAACGTCGGGGTCGCGGTCGAGACGGATCGCGGTCTGCTCGTGCCGGTGATCAAGCGGGCCCATTCGAAGGGACTGGCAGCGATCCACGACGAGTTCAAGGCGCTGGTCGAACGAGCTCGCCAGGGGAAGAGCACGCTGGAGGACCTCTCCGGTGGCACGTTCACCATCACAAACCTGGGGATGTACGAGGTCGAGGCATTCCTGCCCGTCATCAACGTGCCGGAGAGCGCTATCCTGGGCGTGGGGGCCATCGTCGAGAAGCCAGTTGCCCGGGACGGGGAGCTGGTCATCCGACCACGGATGACGCTCACGCTCTGCGTCGATCACCGATTGATCGATGGGGCCCCGGCCGCTCGCTTCCTCCGGCGGGTCAAGCACCTGGTGGAGGAGCCGCTCGATCTATTGCGCTGATCCGACGCCGGACACGACTGGGCGCACTGGGCACTCCGGAAGATGACTCTTGGCAGCTTCCGTGGGACCATGACCGGCCGCGACCATTGGCCACGGTGACCAGGTCCGGGGACGAAGGGGCGTGGCCAAGTCGCTGGGTCGGGGATAGATAGGTGAGGATTAGTCTCGATTGTTGAACGTGGCGGGCGGCAGGAACCGAGCGCCACCCGGCAGCGCTGCAGGGCCAGGGTTCGTGTTGCGCCCTACGCTTCTAGCATCACACAATAGCACCAAGGAGGCAGATCATGAAACCAAGGATTGGCTTCATCGGGTTGGGGATCATGGGCAAGTACATGGCTGCTCATTTGCTCGACGCCGGATATCCGGTGGTGGCTTACGATATCGTGGAGGAGAAGGTGGACCGCGCCGCGGGGCAGGGGGCCGAGCGCGGATCCTCGTGCCGCGACGTGGCGGCTCGCAGTGACGTGATCATATCCATGGTGCCGGATTCCCCTGACGTGGAGAAGGTGGCGCTGGGCGAGGACGGCATCATCGAGGCGGCCCGCGAGGGGCATGTCTATATCGACATGAGCACCATTGCGCCGGGCGTGGCCGTCAAGGTGGCGGAGGAGCTTGGCAAGAAGGGCGTGCGATGCCTCGACGCTCCGGTCAGCGGCGGCGAAGTCGGGGCGCAGGAGGCCACGCTGTCGATCATGGTAGGCGGCCCCCAGGATCTGTTTGATGAGATGCTGCCCCTGCTCGAGGTGATGGGAAAGACGATCACCCTCTGCGGCGAGAACGGGGCGGGCCAGACCGTCAAGGCGTGCAACCAGATCCAGGTGGCCCTCAACTTCGTGGGCATGGCGGAGGCGCTGGTCCTGGGAGCGAAGGCCGGTGTGGATCCGGCCGTCATCATTCAGGTCTTGAGCGGCGGATACGCCCAGACGCGGGTTATGGACGTACGCGGCCCCAAGGTCATCCAAGGCGAGTTTGAGCCAGGCTTCAAGAGCAGGTTCCACTACAAAGACCTGAACATCATCATGGACACGGCGACCGAGCTCCACGTCCCCCTGCCGGCGACGGCGGTGGCGCACGAGCTGTTCAGTGCCATGCTGGCGGCTCAGCGCGGAGACCTGGATCACTCGGGTGTGGTCACCGTTTTGGAGGACCTGGCCGGGGTGAAGGCCAGGACGGCGGAGGAGTAGCGTGGGTGATACGACAAAGCAACTGAGCGGGGAGCGGCTGCTCGCGGACTACCGCCTGATGCGGGAGATCCGGCTCCACGAGGAGGCCGTCAAACGGCTCTTCCAACAGGGGCGAGTCCCTGGGAGCGTCCATCTCTGCATCGGGCAGGAGGCGGTCGCCGCCGGCGTCACCGGCCAGCTCCGGGATGATGACTACATCGCCAACCACCACCGAGGCCACGGACACATCCTGGCCAAGGGCGGCGAGTTGAGGCCGATGCTAGCCGAGATCATGGGAAAGGCTACGGGGTACTGCAAGGGTAAGGGCGGCAGCCCCCACATCGCGAGCGTTGAGCTGGGGAATCTCGGGGCCAACGGTATCGTAGGTGGGGGGATTCCGCTGGCCGTCGGCGCCGCGATCTCCATCCAGATGAACGGCACCGATCAGGTTTCGGTGGCCGCCTTTGGAGACGGGGCTTCCAGCGGGGGCAACGCACACGAGTCGATGAATCTGGCCGCGCTCTGGGGACTCCCGGTCCTCTTCCTCTGCGAGAACAACCAGTACGCGGTCTCTACCCACTGCAGCCGGGCCATAGCAGGCGGCAGTGTGGCGTCCCGCGCGCAGGGCTACGGGATGCCGAGCTACGTGGTGGACGGCAATGATCTGGAGGCGGTGCACTTCGCGGCAGCCGAGGCGCTGGAGCGCGTGCGCAGTGGGGCAGGACCCTACCTCCTCGAGTGCAAGACGTATCGCATCGAGGGACACTACGTCGGCGACGCCACCGTCTACCGAGAGGATGACGAGGTGGACGCGTGGATTGAGCAAGATCCGATCCAACGCGTCCGGCGCCGTCTGCTGGAGCGAGAGGTGCTGTCGGAGGAGGTGCTGCGCGCGTTCGACGCTGAGATCGAGGCGACTATCGAGGAGGCTGTGGCGTTTGCCCTTGAGAGCCCGGAACCGGACCTGGAATCGATCTATGACGACGTCTACACCGATCCCGCGCCGTGAATGGCGGAGGCGCTCGGTTGCTGGGTAGCAGGCCAACAGGTTGCCACACCAGACGCCGGAACGGATCCCGGCCCGGTGCGCAGCGGGTGGGACGGCGGCGGACGCTGCGCCTAACGTGTTGGAAGAACTGGAGGACTTGATGGAAGGACGTGAACTTCTCTACCGGGAAGCGGTGGCGGAGGCGATGTACCAGGAGATGGAGCGGGACCCGAGCGTCTTTCTTATGGGTGAGGACGTCGGCTGTCATGGCGGGGCCTTCAAGGCGTCCGTCGGTCTCCTAGAGGCTTTTGGGCCGGGACGGGTCCGCGATACCCCGATCAGCGAGTCGATTATCGTCGGCAGCGCGGTCGGGGCCGCGATGACGGGGCAACGCCCCATTGCAGAAATCATGTACGTGGACTTCTCGACTATGGCGATGGACTCGATTGTCAATCAGGCCGCGAAGGTGAAGTATATGTATGGGGGCGGCGCCACGGTGCCCCTGACCATCCGGAGCGCCTTCGGCGCCGGCACGGGTCAGGCCGCGCAGCATTCGCAGAGCTTCGAGTCGATCTTCAACGCGGTGCCGGGCCTGTGGATCGTGATGCCGTCGACGCCCTACGACGCGAAAGGCCTGCTCAAGTCGGCCATTCGAAGCAATAACGTGGTCGTTGTTCTGGAGCATAAGCTCCTGTACAAGGAACGAGGGCCCGTGCCGAAGGATGACTACGTGGTGGATCTCGGCAAGGCCGTGGTACGGCGGGAGGGCGAGGACGTCACCATAGTCGCGACCAGCCGCATGAACCGATTGGCGATGGCGGCGGCTGAGACGCTCTCAGGAGAGGGCATTGACGCCGAGGTGATCGACCCGCGAACGATCAAGCCCCTGGACATGGAGACGATTGCGGCGTCCGTGCAGAAGACGAACCGGGTCGTGGTGGTCAACGAGGGACATCGTACTGGGGGACTCACCAGTGAGCTGGCCGCGCGCATCATGGACGCGTGCTTCTACGATCTCGATGCGCCCGTCGCACGGGTGGCGTCGGAGGACGTACCCATCCCGTTCAACAGAGGGCTGGAGCAGGCCGTGATCCCGTCGGAACACGACATCGTCAAAGCTGCAGGGAAGGTGATGGAGCAGTAGGGCTGGGGGATGGTGAGGGCTTGAGCGACGGAGGCCTCTGGGGAGGGATCCGGTGAGGGCTTTGGTGTGGCACGGGCCGGGCGACGTGCGCTTGGAGGAACGGCGTCGCCCCACGCCTAATCCTGATCAGGTGCTGGTGGCGATGAAGGCCGTGGGTATCTGCGGATCGGATGTATCCCTCTACAAGACCGGGACCCTCGGAACGCTGAAGCCCGCCGAGCCTTTCGTGATGGCCCACGAAGGCACCGGTCGTGTGGTTGAACTCGGTGAACGGGTGCAGGGTGTCGCGGTCGGGGACCGCGTGGCGGTCAATCCACAGTTGGCTTGCGGGAGGTGCACCTACTGCCGGCGCGGCGAGGAGAACCTCTGCGAAGACTTGTCGTTCAACAGCGTGAGCGGAGACGGCGTCCTTGCCGAGACCGTGGCGGTCCACAGCGATCAAGCGGTGGGGCTGCCGGAGAACGTGGACCATGTGACCGGGACGGCGATCGAGCCTCTGTCCGTGGCGGTGCAAGCCGTGAGACGGTCGGGCGCCGGCCCGGGCGACGATGTTCTCGTGCTAGGGGCGGGCACCGTTGGCCTACTCGCCATCCAGGTCGCGCTGTCAGAGGACGTGGGACGCGTGGCGGCGGCCGATGTGCGGCCCTCGGCCCTGACGCTGGCCCGCGAGCTTGGAGCGGCAGAGGCGATTGACTGCCGGGCACGATCGGTGATGGAAGCGGTACGCGAATCCTGGAACGGGGGGCGCGGCCCGGACGTCGTGTTGGAGACCGCCGGAAGCCCGGAGACTCAGTCCGCGGCCGTCAGTTTGGCACGGCCCGGCGGGACGGTCGTCCTGGTCGGCATCAGCGCCCACCCGGCTGTGGGCTTGGACGTGAACCGGATCGTGCGTTCGAATCTTGACGTTCGGGGGACGGTGAGGACGAGCGGAGACGCCTTCCTGGAGGCTGCTCGGCTCGTTGAGGCTGGCCGCGTGAGCTTGGCCCCATTAATCAGCCGCGTCTATCGATTTGAAGAGGCGGAGGAAGCGCTCCGACAGAAGTTGGATCCGGAGGATACCACCATCAAGTGCGTAGTGAGGTTCGAGGGAGGATAGGACCGTGGAGCTTGTTCGACGTCAGAGTCTGGAGACGATTGAGCTGCCGGGAAGAACGATCCAGAAAGCAGTGGGGGGCGATCCTGAATCGCGATTCAAGAGTGGCAAGATGACGATGGGCTTCGCCCGCTACTCAGCTGAGAGCGGCGCCATGGAGCCGCATCACCACGCCGAGGAGATCGTCTACATCCTTGGCGCGGAAGACGGCTGGGTCCGCCACGGCCCGAGTCCCGATGATCTGGGCGCGCCTGTACCTTTGGAGGACGGCGTGGTGCTCCACTTTCCCGAACTGGAGTGGCACGTCTTCGAATACGGTGAGGGTGGGCACGTGGACATCATCTTTTTCTATGGGCAGGTGGAGAATATCCGACCTGAGGAGATCGAGACGGGCTGAAGAGCGTCTAACGGGTTCGCCCATCCCATCTCTTCACCCGCCTCAGGTCAGCCTTGCAGGATACCAATCGCCCGGCCCAGGTCCCGTGTCGAGCCCACGTTTCCGGGGAACACGACGTAGGGGATGCCGGGGAATGTGCTCTCGGGCCCGATCCGCCAGACCGGGACGCCGGGGAGGATCTGGCCCAGCACCCGAGCGCGCTCGACGGCCAGTCCCTCGGTGGCGACGTCGCTAGACGTGATGCCCCCCTTGGCGATTACGAAGTCAGGTCGCACGCGGATGTTCCGCACGACATCCACCAGCGCCGACGACACCCGCTGCCCGATCTCGAGGGTGTCCACACCGGGCAGGTCGGTGACCAGCTCTCGGCTGGTATAGACCATGGCCACCTGGCCCGAGGTGAGCGTCTCGTTGGCGCGCCCGGCCACCCGCTCGATCTCCTGGTCTCGATCCGAAGAGGCGAGTACCCGGCGCACCCTGAGCTCGACTGGACGGACGCTCTCGAGTGCCAAGGCCTCGTGTAACTGACGCGTGGTCTTGGCCACGTGGGAGCCGACGACCACCAACCCGCGCCCGGCGGGACTGGTGACCATCTCTTCCCTGGACAGGAGGCCGCGGTCACGGATACCCCCGTATGCCTTGACGAAGGACGCGGCCGTACGGAAGAGGAATCGCTGCCCCTCCTCCTGGGCCGCTCGGAGGCCGGCGACGAAGACGAACAAGTCTTCGTAGGTGAGGGCGTTGACCACAGCCACACGGCCTCCCGTCATGGTGCCCAGGACCCGTCGAACCCCAAGGGGACCTTCTCGGCGGATTGTGTGGAGGTCGACCGAGACAACCTCCTCGGCACCGATGCGTCCACTTGTCTTCTCGGCTACCCACTCCCGCAGGTGGGACTTCGTATAGCCGAAATCCGAGTCTTGGGCGTATTCGGTCTCCGCCGCTGGCACGAGCTGCTTCCCGTCCGCAACGTAGTGAACATCGCCCACGGTGAAACGTCCGCCCTCCGGGAAGAAGGGGCAGATGATCGTGCCGTCATAGCGCCAGCTGTGGCGCATCTGAAGCTCGCTTCGCAGGGCGTCTACCTCGGCCGGGAAGTGACCGCGCAGGGTCGAGTCGCTGCGGCTGACGACGTCGAACTCGTGTCCCAGTGCAGCCGCCGCCTCGGACAGGTTGGCCGCGATCTCGCGGTTGAGCTCGAGGGCAGCCTCCTCGGAGAGGCTACGCGAGTTCGTCAGGACGTAGAAGAGGCCCGCCTCGTCTTTGAGGCCGAAGCGGAGCGCTGCCTCGGTCCATCGCGTCACGACCCAGACGTCGTGCACAGTCTGGGTCCCGGTAGGATCGTCGTCGAGGACGACGATACGCCGGTCCCCGCGCCCTTCCGGTACCATCGCCACGCTGGACCGGGTTTCAGACCAGGGCGGCGGGACGTCGGCCAGCAGGTCGGCTTTCAGGACCAGAGGCGACCTCGTTCCCTAGCCCGCGAACGCGGGCTCGGGGCGACCGGGGACGTCCGTCTTGATGACGAAGAGGTCGCCAGCCATCGGTTCCGCCTCCCGTTGTTCTTCGGGCAAGCCGTTCCAGGCTGAGGTCACGTAAAGGTCGGTGTAGTCAGGACCGCCGAAGATGCAGGAGGTTGGCTGGGATACGGGGAGCGTCACCTCGGCGTCAATGCCGCCCTGCGGGTCGAAGCGGGTGACCCTGGATGTGCCGTAGAAGGCGCACCATACGTATCCCTCAACGTCGACGGTGAGACCATCGGGGATGCCGTAGGACTCGTCGACGGTCACGAAGCTCCGCCGGTTCGCCATCTCTCCGGCCTCAAGGTCGAAGTCGTAGGCGTAGATCACGTAGCGCATTGAATCGACGAAGTACATCGTCCGGTCGTCCGGGCTCCAGCCGATGCCGTTGGAGATCGTCAGTCCGGACTCCATTTTGTGGACCGACAGGTCGGGATCCATGCGGTAGAGGGCGCTGACCGCCCCCTGCATGGTCATCGTCCCCGCCCAGAAACGGCCCCCTCTGTCCACTTTCCCATCGTTGAAGCGGGAGTCTGGATTGTCGCGCTCGGGATCCGTGATGGGTTCCAGTGTCTCATCACCCGGGTTCCAGAGGCCGAAGCCGGCGCTCCCCGCAGTGATCAGCCCACCCCGTTCGCGAAAAGCGAAGACGCCGACCGGTGCGTCGAGTTGGAACGTCTCCGAGTCCCCTGACTGCGGCCAGAACCGGTTGATGGTCGCCTTGCCAATGTCGACCCAGTAGAGGGCGCCCTCTTCTTCGTTCCACACGGGTCCCTCGCCGATCATATTCTGTGACCCGAGAACGTGTTTCGCTTCCATCGCTGTCTCCTTTGTGGTCGATTAATGCGTCTGTATCCCCGCGCTGGAGGGGCGAGCCGTTAACCGGGCGGCGCGCTGTGGCCGACCTCGGTTGTGTAGAAGCGGCGCCTGGTCGCCGTGACGGGCGTTCCACGTTGGCTACCAGACCACCTCGCCCCCGGTCAGATTGATGGCCTGCCCCGTGATATAGCTCGATTGATCGGAGAGCAGGAAGACCACCAGGTCGGCCACGTCCTGGTAGGTGCAGCCGCGCCCCAGCGGAATGGCCGCCAGGTACTTGGCCTTGACCTGCTCGGACGTCAGCCCGTACCGCTCCGCGTAGTCCTCGAAGAGCACGTCCTGCCACAAGTCCGACTCGAAGACCGATCCGACGCAGATGCAATTGACCCGGATGTCGTGCGCAGCCAGCTCCGCCGACAGGCTCTGGGTGAGGGATATGCCTCCGCCCTTGGACGCAGCGTAGGCCGAGTTCTTAGCCGTGCCTCGCTTGGCCGTCCGCGAGTTGATCTGGACGATGGCACCCCCCCCGTGATCGATCATGATTCGAGACGCCTCACGGGCGCAGAGGAAGTATCCAAACAAGTTGACCTCGACGATCCGTCGCCAGCGGTCGAGGTCGAAGTCGTGGATTGGCGTGGCCGAGCCCACGATGCCCGCGTTGCAGACCAGCAGGTCGATGGTTGAGAATCTCTCCACGCCTCGCGCAACCATGGCTTCGACGGCCGCTTTCGACGTGACGTCGGCCTCCACCGCCAGCACGTTCGACCCAGTGGCTATCTCGATCTCGCCCGCGGCGGCCTGGATCTCCTCCAGGCTGCGGCTGCAAATGATGAGCTCGCATCCCTCGCGGCCGAGGCGTTCCGCAAGTTGTCGTCCGAGGCCGCGGCTGGCCCCGGTCACGAGCGCTACCTTACCCGCCAAGTCGTGCACGCTGACCTCCCCTTGGACTGGTTCTGCTAGCTGTCCGCTGGCTGGTCAGCGGGCGGCTCGAAAGCAACCACGGAGACGGGGCTGGCGTCGAGGCCGCATACGCGCCAGGGGACGGCGACCACGAAGAACCGGTCGCTAGTGAGGCCGTCCAGGTGCGCCAGGTGCTCGATCAGGGGAATCCCGTGTTCGAAAAGCGTCCGGTGGGAGGGTTGGCTTGGGAGGCCGCGCTCCTCGATGCCCGAGCAGTCGACGCCCAAACACGCGATGCCGCGCTCCACCAGCCACGTGATAGCGTCCGGCGGGATGAAGGGTCGGTCGTGGGACCGCGGCGTGCGGTAGTTGTGATCGAGTCCCGTGCGGATGAAGACGATGTCCCCCTCTCGAACTGACTGTCCGCGCTCTTCGAGGTCCTCGACCGTGATTGGCTCCTCAACTTCCTTGTCGGTGAAATCCAGGAGTACGCATTCCCCGACAACGCGAGTGAGGGGGATCTCGGCGCAGTCCTGTCCGTCCTTGAGGTAGTGGAAGGGACTCTCCATATGCGTGCCCACGTGACTCCACATGTCCACCTCAGACATCACGTACCACGCCTCCGGAGGACGATCATACTCGGGCAGAAGATCGTCGACGAAGCGGTTCTTGACCTCCAGGCGGTATTCCTCCTCGCCCGGGATCAGGTGATGGGAGAGCTCGACCGTGCGATGGTTCTTCACGATGTGTGGCCTCCTGTTCGACGTGCGGCTGGAGACGCGGAGTCAGTCCGATCCGGCCTGGCCCACGTCACGGGTTCTGCGTGTAGCGGTGCTCGATCGCCCTCAGATTCTGGTTGCGCCGCTCGTGGCGGCCCCTTTCGTACTGGGTCGCCAGCCAGGCGCGAACGATCTCCTCCGCCAGAGCCGGCCCGGTGACCCGGGCGCCGAGGACGAGCACATTGGCGTTGTTGTGCTGGCGGGACTTGACGGCCGTGAAGAGCCCTGTGCAGAGCGCTGCCGACGCGCCGGGCACCTTGTTAGCCGCGATGCTCATGCCGATGCCGGTGCCGCACATGAGGAGACCGCGGTCGGCCTCGCCTCGGACTACCGCCTCGGCCACGGCGGCGCCGATAAGGTGATAGTCGTCAGCTGGCTCCTCGCCCGTGTAGGCCCCCAAGTCCTCGACGTCGTGACCGAGCTCCGTGAGGACCTGTTTCATCAACTGCTTGAGCTCAAAGGCCGAGTGGTCGCTGCCGACAGCAATTCGCATGGGATGCTCCTTACCTCACGAGGATGTCCGCGACGGGGATGGTATCCCCGTCGACGTCGACCTTCAGGGTCGGCCAGGTGGGATCGATCGACGCAATGTGCGCGCCCTCGCCGTCCAGGAGCACTAGCTCCTCACTCTTGACACCCGGGAGGGTGAGGTACCAACCGAAGGCCATATTCTCGGTCGCCACAGCCTCCTCATCCTGGCAGCGCTCGGGATAGCTGACGCGATAACCCGTCGGCCCGCCGTGA